>Ga0315274_10005384_pt1 | contig 18710 bp, 20 predicted proteins | sample YL17G02_20_MG_FD_203700 | JGI IMG/M metagenome (GOLD analysis project Ga0315274, IMG submission 203700) | Sediment microbial communities from Yellowstone Lake, YNP, Wyoming, USA - YL17G02_20 | ecosystem: Environmental > Aquatic > Freshwater > Lake > Sediment | place: USA: Wyoming | collected... | reverse complement strand
CCCAGGCCCTTCTCCTTCAGGCTGATGTAGCGCTGCTCGCCGATGATGACGTGGTCGAGCACCTCGATGTCCAGCAGCTTGCCTGCCGCCACCATCTGCTCCGTTATCTTGATATCCTCGGGGCTGGGCGTGGGGTCTCCGGAAGGGTGATTGTGCACCACCACGACTGCAGCGCAGTTCTCGCGCACAGCATCCCGAAAGAGCTCGCCGACCCTGACCTGCGAGGTGTTGATACTGCCTTTGTAGAGTGATGGCGGCGTCCCGACCACCTGGTTCTTGGTGTTCAGCAGCACCACCCGCAGCTCCTCCTGCTCCAGGTAGGCCATCTCGCCCTGAAGCAGGTTGGCAACGTCCTCAGGAGACCTGACGACCTGCCGCTCTTTGGGCTGTGCCGCAAGCAGCCTGCGCCCCAGCTCCAACGCAGCTTTCACTTGCGCCGTCTTGGCCTCGCCGAGGCCCCGCTCCGCACAGAGCTCGCTGAAGCTGGCACGCGCCAGCCCGGGCAGGCCGCCGAACTTCTTCAGGAGGTTCCCCGAGAGGTTGAGCACACTCTGAGAAGCGGCACCAGTGCGCAACACGATCGCCAGCAACTCAGGGGTGGAGAGCGAGGCTGCGCCGTACTGCTTCAGCCGCTCTCTGGGCCGGTCCTGGGCAGGCAACTCCCTGATCAGAGGCTGGTATTCCAGTTCAACCCCCAGTCTGCGAGCGGTCAGCCGTCAGCAATCAGCTACAAGCAATGAGCTACGAGCCATCGGGTCCGGGCTGACCGCTGAATGCTGATAGCTGAAAGCTATTTCACTTCGACTTTGGCGCCGGCTGCCTCGAGCTTCTCCTTGAGGGCCGCGGCCTCCGCCTTGTTGATGCCTTCCTTCACCGCCTTGGGGGCAGCCTCAACGAGTTCCTTGGCCTCTTTCAGGCCCAGAGTGGTCACTTCGCGTACGGCTTTGATCACCGCTATCTTGTTGGCGCCTACCTCTTTGAGGGTAACGGTGAACTCCGTCTGCTCCTCTTCAGCCGGGGCGGGAGCTCCGGCAGCGCCTGCGGCGCCGGCCGGGACAGCAGCCATCATCGGAGCAGCAGCGGAAACGCCGAACGCTTCCTCAAGTGCCTTGACCAGCTCTGAAAGCTCCAGAACGGTCATCTCCTTGATGGCAGCCAGCACTTCGTCCTTTGTCATCGTCTTCGACTCCTTCTTGGCGGCTGTAGCGCGCTTCTTCGGGGCCTTTTCCTCTTCCGTGGTCATCTCACCAGCCTCCTGTTTTGACTCTCCCGAAGCGTCTTTGGCGATTGCTTCGTCGCTAGGCATTGGTCGTCCCTCCCAGTTGTTCAATTCTCGCGTTCAGAACCGTGGCCAGCCCACGCAAATTGGCTGTCAGTACGTATTGAAGTGAGTAAATCGGGCTCAGGAGCTGCCCCATCAACCTGGCTCTCAGCACGTTGATCGGGGGCAGGGCGGCGAGGCTTTTCACCGCTTCGCTATCGATCAATTTGCCGTCGATGATCGCGCCTTTTATGCTCAGGGTTGTCTTTGTGACACGCATGTAGTCAGTCAGCGCTTTCGCCAGTTGAGCCATGTCGCCGTGGCAGAATGCGAGCGCTGTCGGCCCCTCAAGCAGTTCGGAAAGCGCCTGCTTGCCCGCGGTCTCCGCAGCGAGCCTGGTCAGCGTGTTCTTGACGACGTGGTATTCGCTGCCTGCGCCGCGAAGCTGTCTGCGCAATTCTGACATCTCCGCCACCGTCAGCCCGCGGTAATCGGTGGCGACAACGAACTTGCTCTGCGAAAGCAAGCCAGCCAGTTCTTCCACGGCCTCAGTCTTCTTTTCTCTTGCCATGCCCTTGTCCTCCCATCAAAAAAAGAGTCCTTGCGCCTGCGGCACAAGGACTCTTCTCGTTACACAAGAATCGCCTCGGCAGGCCACAGGTTTAAGCCGGTGCGGCACCTGCTGTCTTCAGCCCTATTCAGTTCTTGATATAGTCTAGCCTATCACTCCTTGTTCTGCAAGCCCCCCACGGCAGCGGGGGGATCACGTGCCCCTTACCGGCCGGGCACGCCGAAGATGCCCATGCTGGCCATGAAGGTGCCCGGGTGGCCTCCCTGGTTATGAGCTATGCCCAGCTCGACGTTCTTGAGCTGGCGGGACGGCTCCTGGGCCTTCCCCTGTATCTGCTTGTATATCTCGTAGACCTCTCTAACGCCGCTGGCGCCCACCGGGTGGCCGAAGGACTTGAGCCCGCCGCCGGCATTGAAGGCCACCTCGCCGTCCAGAGCGAATGTGCCGGCTTCGATGTCGTACTTGGCCTTGCCGCGCTCGCAGAAGCCCATGGCTTCGTAGCACATGAGCTCGGCGATGGAGAAGCAGTCGTGGCACTCCACGATGTCTATCTCCTTGCGCGGGTTCTTGACGCCCGCCTGCTGGTACACCTGCTGCGTCGCCCTGTAGGTTTCCTCCCAGTGCACCCAGTCGTAGTCCGTCATCATTTTTCCGCAGCCCGGACCCGCCGAATTGCCCAGCGCCTTGACGGTGATGAAATCCTTGCGGAACTTCGGCGCGTCCTCCGTCCGGCAGAGAATGGCGGCGGCGGCCCCGTCGGTCACCCCGCAGCAGTCGTATAGTCCGAGAGGCCAAGCGATTATCGGCGCGTTCACGGCTTGCTCGACGGTTATCTCGCGGCGCAGATGGGCCTTGGGATTCCGCGCCCCGTTGTGGTGACTCTTCACCGATATCATGGCCAGGTGCTTCTTCTCAGCGCCGTACATTGCGAAGTACTTGGTCGCGGCCAGCGCGTAGCGGCCGGGCGGGGTTGCCTGGATGCCGAACACCGGGTGTATCCCGCCCATGGGCTCACCGGAGCCCAGGCCCCCGACCCCACGGTCCTTCGTCTTCTCGAAGCCGACGCAGAGAACGAGGTCGTAGGCCTTGGCGATGAGAGCGTAGGTCGCCCCTCTAATGGTCTCCAGGCCGGTGCCGCAGAGGTTCTCAACCCTCACAATGGGGATGTAGTCCAGCTTCAGCGGATATGCCAGGCTCTGCCCGCCGGCGAACCCCAGCGTGCCCGACCAGGCTGCCTGGATATCCTTGGGCCCGACGCCAGCGTCCTCAAACGCCTCGTAGGTCGCTTCCACAACGAGGTCCCACGCGCTGGCATCCCAGCGCTCTCCGAAGCTGCTGCAGCCCATGCCGACTATGGCTACTTTATCCTTGATGCTCTCCATCTTTCACCTTCCTTAGGCTCCCCTCAGGGGGCGGCACTTCCAGTAGTAGTTGCGGATACCCCGCTCGCTGTGCATCCACCTGAAGGTAAGCTCGACGGGCATCTCGTACTCAACCTTCTCCGGGTCGCGGTCTGTCATCTGGGCGTAGAACCTCCCGCCCTCATCGAAGTCGATGATACAGAGGATAACAGGTGAGTCGAGGCTGGGACCCAGGTTGTCCTTGCTATAGGTGAACAGCTTGCCCCTCCTGTCGGCAAGCCTGACTTCCTCGAAATTGTCCTTGGCCTGGCAGTACATGCAGATTCGCTGCGGCGGGAAGTTGACGTTGCCGCATGAAAGGCATTTGCCTCCGCGGCAGTTTATGTTCCATCTCCTGTCCCGCCACGATACGGTGGCAGCGGACTGATTCTCAAAATGGGCGTATCCGTGCAGGATGCCGCGATAGCGCAGGTACTTGTCATAGCTCATCAGGGGTAACTTTGATTCCAGATGGTACCTGATACCTCTTCGCGCCTTCAATTTGCCAATGCCCTTCGTCACGGTGAGGATGAACGCATCGGCGCCGTCGCCGTAGTTCGCGAGGAGCAGCCTGTCACCAGCCTTCACCTCTTCAAGGGCGCCAACCAGCATCATCAGTGCGTAGGCGGCTCCCGTATTGCCGACGGTTGAGAATATGTTGTCCTGGACCTGAGTTTTCTGGTCGAAACCCAGCTTCCTGGCCAACTGCTGCTGTCTCCGGTTGTCAAACGCATAAAGCACCGCCTTAGTGAAATCGCCGGGCTTCAGCTTGTGTTCGGCCATGACGGCCTTGACAGCCTCTTCGGTGTTGTCCAGATAGCCGTGCTCGACGATGAAGCGGTCTTCCCAGGACCTGACGAAGCTATCGTTGTCCAGACGCCACAGGTCCATGATATCGTCATAGTGCGAGTGGCTTCCGTCTATGCCGGCTATGAGATCGGTGCCGCCCAGCAGGATGGCAGCAGACCCGTCTCCGAACGCCTGCTCGTACTCCGTGGAAGGCTGACCCGTGCGGCAGTCAGATGCAACCACCAGGACCTTCTTCGCCGAGCCGGCAGCGATGGCGTCCATCGCGGCCCTCATGGCAATGGTCCCGGACCGCAGGGAATTGGCGAAGTCGGCGGTTCTGATGTTGCGCTTGAGGTCGAGGGCTTCAGCAACAATGCCGGCGCACTGTTTCTCCTTGTAGGGGGTGGATGTAGAGGCCAGGAACAGACCATCGACCTCATCCCGGTCGAAGCCCTGAAGGCAGTTGTTCCCGGCTTCCACGGCCATGGTGATACTGTCTTCATCGAAGTTGGCGACTGACCTTTCTCCTCCGACGGGAAGTCCGCCCCACGTCAGCCAGGCCTGGTCGCGGCTAAGCCTGTAAATGGGAATGTACGCGCCGTAGGAAACGATCCCTGCCATCTAGCACTCCTTTCGCATAGCTACGCCCGGCCATTTGCTGTTGCCCAAACCGGGGACACCGCCGACCGCTAAGCGGCAGTAAGAGAGAGGGTCGGAGCCAGGTCGAGCTTGATGCCCGGCCCCATGGAGGTCGTCAGCGTGGCGCTCTTGATGAATTGGCCCTTGGCACCGCTGGGCTTTGCCTTGAGCACGGCTTCGATTATCGCCGACAGGTTTTCCAGCAGTTTCTGCTCATCGAAACTGGCCTTGCCCACTACCGTATGGATGATGCCGGTCTTGTCCAGCTTGAACTCAACGCGGCCCTTACGAGCGTTGGCAACAACCTGGGCCAGGTCGCCCGGCTGCGCGACGGTGCCCGACTTGGGATTCGGCATAAGCCCACGCCGGCCCAGTATCTTGCCCAGTTTGCCGATCCTCGGCATCATGTCGGGCGTGGCGATGGCGGTGTCGAATTCGAGCCAGCCCTCCTGAATCTTGGCTATCAGGTCGTCGCCACCCACGTGGTCGGCTCCAGCGTCTCGGGCGACCTTCTCCGACTCGCCCTGACAGAACACCAGGAGCCGCACCGCTTTGCCCAGGCCGTTGGGCAGGAGAGCCACCCCGCGAACCTGCTGGTCGGCATGACGGGGGTCAACGCCCATCCGCAGGTGCAGCTCGACAGTCTCGTCGAATTTGGCATACGCAGCCTTTTTGGCCAGGCTGATGGCCTCCTGCGGGTCATAGGCCTTGGTCGTGTCTAATGTCTTCAGTGCTTCCGTGTATTTCTTCCCGTGCTTGACCATGTTACTCCTAACCTGTGATCTCGATGCCCATGCTCCGGGCAGTGCCTTCGACTATCTTCATGGCTCCTTCGAGGTCCACAGCGTTCAGGTCTTTCTGCTTCTTCTCGGCAATCTCGCGGATTTTTTCCCGGGGGAGACTGCCCACCTTGTTTCGCCTCGGGCTATCGCTGCCCTTCTCCAGCCCCAGAGCCTTCTTCAGCAGGTCGGCCGTGGGCGATGTCTTCGTGACGAACGTAAACGACCGGTCCTCAAAGATAGTTATCTCCACCGGGATGATAGCTCCCGGCTGGGAAGCGGTCTGGTCATTGTAGGCCTTGCAGAAGGCCATAATGTTTACGCCGTGCTGCCCCAGGGCAGGGCCTACCGGCGGTGCAGGTGTAGCCTTGCCCGCCTCTATCTGGAGTTTCACCATTGCCTTGACTTTCTTCGCCATCTTCCAACCTTCTTAGCGTGCTGTCTTCTGCCCGTCGCTCAGGTCTTCAACCGCCCGAATACCGGCCCGCAGGCTAGAGCCTCTCCACCTGGAGGAAGTCCAGTTCGACCGGAGTCTCCCGGCCGAAGAAGGAGACCAGGACCTTCACCTTCCCCTTCTCTTCGTTGATATCGTCGACCACCCCGACAAAGTCGATGAAAGGCCCGTCGACAATGCGAATGCTCTGTCCTCTGGCGAAGCCGACCTTGACCCTGGGCGTCTCAGCCTCCATCTGCTTGAGTATGGACTTGACTTCGTTTTCCTCCAGAGGAACAGGCTCGATCTTGCCCTTGTCATCCTGAGTGCTGACGATGCCGGTAACACCTGGAGTGTTGCGCACAACGTGCCAGCTCTCCTCATCCATGACCATCTCGACCATGATGTAACCGGGGAAGATCTTCCTGGACACGGTACGCCGCTGCCCATCCCTTATCTCGATCTCATCCTCGGTGGGCACGACCACCTGGAAAATCTTCTCCTTCACGTCCATGGACTCGACACGATGCTCGAGGTTAGTCTTCACCCGGTCCTCATACCCCGAGTAGGTATGCACGACATACCATTCTTTTCGTTTTTGTTCCATTGGGGTTTTCCCAGCACTAGAAGCTCAACGGAAGAAACCAGCCGAGGTGGAGGTTGTAGCCACAGCCACACCGGTCTTGTACTTCGCGGCCAGGCTGTCCCGAAGAGTCATCTGACCAGAATCACGTCCATCAACCTGGAGAACCCGTAGTCGACCGCGCCGAGCGCAATGGCCGCCACCACGGTCACCGCAATGACGAGCGTGGTGAGATAGATAGCGTCCTGCCGTGTAGGCCAGACAACCTTTCTCAGTTCCGATATTGTGTCGCCGAGGAACTTGAACCTTGGCTTACCCGGCGCCTTTGTCGTGTTCTGACGTCTCAACCTGTCTATGAAACTCAATGTCACGTCTCTTTGTGCGGAGTGTGAACCCGGCAGCGAGGACAGAACTTGTTGAGCTCAATCCTGCCGGAGTCGTTCTTCTTGTTCTTGGTAGTAGTGTACGTTCGCTCCTTGCACTGAGTGCAGGCGAGATGAATGATAACGCGGGATTCACCCTTCTTCGCCATGTTCTACCCTGCCACGGCAGTGACCAGGCCTGATCCTACCGTCTTGCCGCCCTCTCTGACAGCAAACCTCAGTCCGCTTTCCAAAGCAATGGGGACTAGCAGCTTCACTTTTATCGTGACGTCGTCGCCAGGCATCGCCATCTCTACCCCGCTGGGCAACTCGATACTGCCGGTCACATCCATGGTCCTGATGTAGAACTGGGGCTTGTATCCATTGAAGATCGGCGTGTGGCGGCCGCCCTCTTCCTTGGTCAACACGTACACTTGGGCCTCGAACTGGGTCTGCGGTTTGATTGTGCCGACTGCGGCGAGCACCTGACCGCGTTCCACCTCGTCGCGCTCTATTCCTCTCAGCAGACAGCCGATAGCGTCGCCGGGCTGTCCCTCATCCAGCAGCTTGTGGAACATCTCCACGCCGGTCACCACTGTCTTCCTCGTTTCCCTCAATCCAACTATCTCGACATCCTGCCCCACTTTCACCACACCCCGATCCACCCTTCCGGTGACCACAGTGCCCCGGCCTTTGATGGCGAACACATCCTCGATGGGCATGAGGAACGGCTTGTCAGCCGCGCGCTTGGGCAGGGGTATGTATGAATCCACAGCATCCGTGAGCTGCCATATCTTGCCGCACCACTGGCAGTCCCTCTTGCCGCATCCGCAGTCCAGAGCCTTCAGGGCGCTGACACGTATGATAGGGGTCTTGTCCCCCGGGAACCCGTACTTGGGCAGCAGTTCCTCTCTGAGCTCAAGCTCGGTGACCTCCAGGAGGTCAGGGTCGTCAACCGCATCCACTTTGTTCAGCGCGACCAGAACCGCGGGCACTTCCACCTGACGCGCGAGCAGGAGGTGCTCTCTTGTCTGGGGCATCACCCCGTCGTCGGCCGCCACCACCAGTATGGCTCCGTCCATCTGAGCAGCGCCCGTAATCATGTTCTTGATGTAGTCGGCGTGCCCCGGGCAGTCCACGTGAGCATAGTGGCGCTTCTCGGTCTCATACTCGACGTGGGCTATGGCAATGGTCATCCCTCTAGCCTTCTCTTCCGGGGCATTGTCAATGCTGTCGAACGGTCGGAACTTGGCCCAGCCCGCCGTTGCCAGAACCTTTGTCATCGCTGCCGTGAGTGTGGTCTTGCCGTGGTCAACGTGCCCGATCGTGCCCACATTAAGGTGGGGCTTAGTCCTCTGGAATACTTGCTTTGCCATGCCTCTTCCTCCGAATACTATTGAACGACGTTGGAGCCCACAACCAGATTTGAACTGGTGACCCCCTTCTTACCAAGAAGGTGCTCTACCACTGAGCTATGTGGGCAACTTAGCGGTGGAGGGGGTAGGATTCGAACCTACGTAGCCATTTCAGGCGGCAGATTTACAGTCTGCTGGTATTAGCCGCTCACCCACCCCTCCGAACTCGTGCCAGAGCCCGAGAGCGGATTCGAACCGCTAGCCTACCGATTACAAATCGGTTGCGCTGCCATTGCGCCACTCGGGCCTTTCTCGACCTCAAACCTGATTGATAAGTATAAAAACAAACGCTTCCAAAGTCAAGGCTACGTGTAGCGCCACACCGTTCCCCCAGGCGTGTCCTCCAACGTGACACCCAGTTCCTTCAGCTCACGGCGGATCGCGTCGGCAAGTTGCCACTGCCTGGCACGCCGCAACTCAGCTCGCTTCTCAGTGACCAACTCGATACACTCGCTGATGCGCCGCTCGCTATCGCTGCTGAGACGCTCCGATGGAAACCCATGCCTGACAGCAAGCTCCACGAAGGGCTCCGGCCGGAGTCCGGGCGCCACAGCCTCCTTCAGCGTAAGCCCCAGGCCCTCGGCAAGACTCACCAGGGCATCGCGGGCCTCGCCAACATCCATTGCCTCGTCCCGGCCCCGGTTTATCTCACGCGCCAGGTCAAACAACACCGCTACGGCCTGCGGCGTGCTGAAGTCATCGTCCATGGCTTCAATGAACTTATCGAGATAGGGTCTGGCGTCAACGCAGTTCGCGCCACCCGCAGCCACGCCGGTGTCAGCCGCGCGCACCAGCCTCTCCACCCCCTTCTCCATGGATGCCACAACCTCGTCCGAGTAGGTTATGGGGCTGCGATAGTGAGAGCTGAGCACCCAGAGCCTCAAGGCATCACCACTGTGCTTCGCCAGCGCCTCGCGGATAGTCACCAGCTTGCCTGTGGACTTGCTCATCTTCTCCTCGCCCAGTTGCATCAGGCCGTTGTGCATCCAGTACCGCACAAAGGGTTTGACCGAGGTGAAAGACTCCGACTGTGCAATCTCGTTCTCGTGATGGGGGAAGATCAGGTCCTGCCCGCCACCGTGAATGTCCAGGCTCTCTCCGAGATACTTGAGGCTCATCGCACTGCATTCGATGTGCCAGCCGGGCCTGCCGAAGCCCCAGGGGCTGGGCCACTGGGGCTCGCCAGGCTTGGCACCCTTCCACAGCGTGAAATCCAGCGGGTGTTCCTTCGCAGGGCGCACCTCAATTCGGGCGCCCGCCATCATGCCCTCCAGAGTGCGATGGCTCAGCTTGCCGTAGTCGCTGTCGCTCGTCACCCTGAAGTACACGTCGCCGCCCGCCTCATAGGCATAGCCTTTCCGCAGCAGCCCTTCAATTATCTCGATGATCTTGGGTATCTCGTCCGTGGCACGTGGGTAGACATCGGCGCGTTTCACGTTCAGAGCATCCATATCGGCGAAGTACTGACCGATGAACCCTTCCGCCAGCTCGCGTGGCGGCACGCCCAGTTCATTTGCGCGATTGATGATCTTGTCGTCGATGTCAGTAAAGTTCTGAACATGTCTGACCCCGTAGCCGCGGAACTCGAGATAGCGCCTGACGGTGTCGAAGACGATGTAGCTCATAGCGTGCCCCAGATGGCAGGCAGAATACGGTGTCACGCCACAGACGTACATCCTGACCGGGTCGCCCTGCGGGATGAAGTCCTCTTTTCGACCGGAGAGGGTACTGAATATCCTGATCATGTTTCTTCAACCAGAGCTACCGCGATCGCAGCGATGCCCTCTTCTCTCCCTGTGAAACCCAGGCCTTCGGTGGTCTTGCCCTTTATGCTCACCTGGCTCGCGGCGATAGACAGGGCCTGGCTTACGTTCTGTCTCATCTGTTCGCCGAAGGGGTGAATGAGGGGACGCTCGGCGATTACCGTAGCATCAATGTTCCTGACCCGCCAGCCTTGCGCTCTCAGCAGGTCGCCGGCCCGGCTGAGGAGAACGATGCTCGAGATATCCCTGTAGGCTGGGTCGCCCGGGGGGAAGTGACTTCCGATGTCTCCGAGAGCGGAAGCGCCCAGCAGCGCGTCTATTATCGCGTGAACAACTGCGTCGGCGTCGCTCCAGCCTTCGAGGCCCCGGTCAAACGGGATCTCGACACCGCCCAGCACCAGCCGCCGTCCTCGGACTAACCTGTGGACATCGTAGCCGATACCGACGCGCATGGTGCTCCGGAGTTGGACTGTGGTTTGTCGCTATTCCTCAGAAGGACCTCAGCCACCGCCAGGTCCTCAGGGGTCGTAACCTTTATGTTCCGATAGGAACCCATGTAGACTTCTACCCTCTGGCCCATCCTCTCGACAAGCACGGAGTCGTCTGTAACATCTTCGCCAGGCTCCTTGTAGGCTTCCGCTATCAGGTCGTAGCGAAAGACCTGGGGCGTCTGGGCGGCCCACAGGCTCTGGCGAGCCGGCGTCTCCTGTACAATGCGGCGTCGAGACACGACCTTGATGGTGTCTTTCACTGGAACGCCGGCAATGGCTGCGCCGCTCCCGCGGGCTGCGACAAGGCCGCGTTCGATCAGGTCAGCCGTGACACACGGTCTTGCGCCGTCATGGACCACCACCCACTCGCAGTCCGTCAGCCTGCGTAGCCCCTCTTTGACCGAGTCCTGACGCCTCAGTCCGCCAGCGCATACAGCAACCACCTTCGACCACCCGTAGTCTTCCACAAGCTTCCGGCCCTGCGCCAGGTTCTTCCTTGCCAGCACGACGACGATCTCATCAATGGCGGGGCATTTGTCGAAAACCGTGACCACCCTGGCCAGCAAGGGGTCTTTGCCGAGAGGAGCGAAGACCTTGTCTATCCCCCCCATGCGACTGCTGTTGCCGGCAGCGACGATAATTGCGCCTATTCTACCGCCTGGTTCTCTCATCAACAGCTTCCTTGGGTTGAGCGAAGATCATGCGACCGGCCGCGGTTTGGAGCACTCTCGTCACGGAGATGGCAATGTCACTGTTGAGATGGCGACGGCCGCCCTCGACCACAACCATAGTACCGTCATCGAGGAAGCCAACGCCCTGGCCCACCTCTTTGCCCTCCTGAACGATGCGCAGAACGATATCTTCGCCTGGCAGGATCACGGGCTTGACCGCGTTGGCCAGCTCGTTGATATTCAGCACCTTCACACCCTGGAGCCCGGCCACTCGATTGAGGTTGACGTCATTGCTGACGATGGGGCAGCGCAGGGTTCTGGCCAGCCGCACCAGCTTCGAGTCGACATCAGGCGTGTCGTCAAAGTCGATGTCTGAGATTTGCACCGGCGAGTCCGGGCTGCGCTGGAGTTGTGTCAGCATCTCCAGCCCCCTTCGTCCCCTGTTGCGCCGCAGAGCGTCCGACGAATCGGCAATGTGGCGCAGTTCGTCGAGCACGAATCTGGGAACGACCAGAGTGGCCTGTATGAAGCCCGTTTTGACAATGTCGGCAATCCGCCCGTCGATAATGGCGTTCGTGTCAACGACCATCAGTTGACTGGCCCCCTCTCTCTGGGTGGGCAATCCGGGGGACCCGCCGAAGAAGAACTTGAGCACCAGGTGCCCCTGCAAGGCCATTACCGGCACGAAGAAGCAGACGAGAATCACCCCAGCGATAAGAGGAGCGATCTTCGACCAGGGGTCAGGCAGCAGCGACAGGGGCAGAATAAGCAGAGCGGTGATGACCAGCGCAAACGCCAACCCGATGGCTGCCGCCACGAGTCTGTGCACTGGAAACAACCCGGGAACCAGCTTAGCCCGCTTGCGAACCCAGCGCCAGGGGCGGATGACTATGAAGGGGGCTAACAGAAAGCCGAATGCATAGCCTGCGATGGCAAGAGACAGCACCCAGGTCAACTGGTTGCTGGCGGCCTCTGTCCTCCCCGCGATGAATATGGCTAGCTGCCACCCCCCGACGGCCAGGACTACTGCGACAAAGACACGGACAAATAGTTCTCCCCGCATAAGAACCCCTTCCTCCCCCCATTAGAAAACGCAGCCTACTAATGCACATTGTTGCCGCCGCAAACACAGCGTACCCACCCACGATTATTCCGTCCTCCTCCGCTCCCGCGGGATATTAGCACAAAAAGCACCCTCTGTCAATCGCGCCGCAGGACGCTCACCGCCACAAGAATGCCCAGGGCCAGCGAGAGCAAGCCCCACGGCGTGACGAACGCGCTCATGGGAGTCGAGTGTGGCCATTCAAGGATACCCCTCACCACATAGCTTACGACCACGCCCACGGCGGCGATCGCCTGCAGACCGGGGCCGCGTTTTCGATTCACAGAGAGGCTTACCGCCTGCCCCACCGCGTAGCCTACTCCCAGCGCGATAAGGAGCCAGAAGTACCCCTCGAGAGGAACAAAAGGCCACACCGCACCGAGAACACCTCCGGTGGCCAAGCTGGCCGCAATCGCCCTGACGTAGTACAGGGCAGAGACTTTGAACACCGGCAGTCGCTTCATGGCGGCACATTGCGGACACCTCGCCCCCACCGGCGTCTGGACAAGGCATTTGGGGCAGATGGGCTGCCCACACTTGCCGCACCTGAGATTGGTCTCGGTGTCAGGGTGGAGGGCGCATTTCATGCCTGTTCACCGCCGAGCGCCTGCTCGCGACCGGTGAGCGCGAAGGTAAGCTCGCCGTCGGCAACAGCCCTGCCTTCGACCGTTGCTTTGGCTGTGCCTTTGCCGATCGGACCTCGCATCCTCGTCAGTTTCACTTCCAGACGCAGGCTATCACCGGGGAGAACTGGAGCCCGAAAGCGAAAGCCGTCGACCCCCGCGAAGAGGGCAATCTTGCCCTTGTTCTCGGGCAAGCTCAGCACCGCCACCGCGCCCACCTGGGCTAGAGCCTCAATGATGAGCACGCCCGGAAGGATGGGGTAGCCCGGGAAATGCCCTTGGAAGAAGAGCTCTCCGGAAGAGACGTTCTTGATGCCCACTGCGCCCTCTCCGGGCTGGAGGTCGATTATCCTGTCCACCAGAAGGAAGGGCCAGCGATGAGGGATGATCTCCTGAATCTCACGCGAACCGAGTATCATGGGCTTACCATCCTTCTCCGCTCCGCCATCGACACCAGTTTCTCGACGCACTCCTGGGGCAGATCCACGCTCCCCATCTCAGAGCCGATCGTAATGTCGATGCCGTGGTAGTCACTGCCTCCGGAAGCGATCAGTTGGTGCTTCCTGGCCAGCGTTTCGAGTGCGGCAATCTTGTTCGCCGAGTAGTTGGCATAGTATGTCTCGATGCCAACCATTCCCGCCTTCTTCAATCGAACGACCAGAGGCTCGAGAGGTTCGATATCGGCGGGATGGGCCAGCACCGGCAGGCCTCCTGCCTTGACGATTGCCCCGACCGCCTCGACCGGCGTCAACTTCTTCCGCTCGACGTAGGCAACGCCGTTGCGCCCGATGTACTTCGTGAAGGCGTCCCGGACAGTCGGTACGTACTCACGCTCCAGCAGCGCCTGTGCGATGTGGGGACGCCCAACCGTCCCCCCCGCAGCGAACTGCAGCACTCTCTCCCAGTCAATTTCGATGCCCAGATCGGCGAGCCTGGCCACAATCCGCCGACCCCGCTCGTAACGCGAGTCGCGCAGTTCCTCCAGAGCGTGATTGAACTCAGGGTCGAGGTAGTTTACGAAGTAGCCGAGAATGTGGGCCTCGCCCTCCGGAATGTCGGTGCTTATCTCCACCCCGGGGATCACCTTCAGTTGCGGAAACTTCGCAGCTTCTTCGAGGGCGGGGCCGACTCCGTTCACCGTGTCATGGTCAGTTATCGCGATAACGCCCAGCCCCATTCCAGAGGCTCTCCGAACGATCTCCCTGGGGCTCAGCTTCCCATCTGAAGCGGTGGTGTGAAGGTGAAGGTCTGCCTTCATTCCCCTCCCGACTCCAGGTCGAGGCGCTTGATGCTCGTGGCCTTCCCGCTGTCAGCATCGACATCCACCAGGACGGAATTGAAGACCGCATTCCCCTTGCCTACGGACAGCCGATGGGGCATGAGCGTCAGGAACCTGTCAATCACTGAATCCTTGTCGTCCCCAATTACCGAGTCCGCAGCCCCGACCATACCCACGTCGCTGACGAAGGCGGTGCCCCGCGGCAGAACCCTGGTGTCGACAGTGCCAACATGCGTATGGGTGCCGAGCACAGCGCTGACGCGACCGTCGAGATACCAGCCCAGAGCGATCTTCTCCGCCGTCGCTTCCCCGTGGAAATCGACGAGTATCACCCGGGGACGCGGCGACACCTCTTCAAGCAAGTGATCCATGGCCCTGAAGGGACAATCGAAGTGCCCCATGAAAACGCGGCCCAGCAGGTTGACAACCATTGTCCCTTCTTTCACAACGTAGCCGCGGCCGGGCACGCCCGGAGGCATGTTCAGGGGCCGCAGCACACAGGGCTCAGCTTCCATGTAGGCGAGGATTTCCTTGTGGTGCCAGATGTGGTTGCCCGATGTGATGAAGTCCACGCCGGACTTGAACAGCTCCTGGGCAGTGTCCACAGTGAGTCCAACGCCGCCAGCGGCGTTCTCGCCATTGGCCACGACCACGTCAACCTCGTGCTTGCGACGCAGTTCCGGCAGCAGGGCGGCAACCGCTCTCCTGCCCGGCCGGCCGACCACGTCGCCCACCATAAGTATTCTCAATAGACCTCAGACCTCCATGACTACGGTTGTCTCACTTGGCGAAGTCGATTGCGCGGGTCTCCCTCACCACGGTGACCTTTATTTGCCCCGGGTACTCCAGGCTTTCCTCGATCTTTTTCACAATGTCTCGCGCCAGCCGTATCGCAGCCAGATCATCGATTTCCTCAGGTTTCACCAGTATGCGGACCTCGCGGCCCGCCTGGATGGCGAAGCACTTCTCCACACCGGGGAAGCTCGAGGCCACGTTCTCCAGCGCTTCCAGTCGCTTCAAATGCTGGTCCAGGGACTCACGTCTCGCGCCCGGCCTGGAGCTGGAGATAGCGTCAGCGGCGGCAACGATGAATCCGTACACACCCATTGAGTCCGCTTCTCCGTGGTGCTCCCCAATAGCTCGGGACACCTCCATTGACTTGCCCAGCCGTTTGGTTATGTCAGCACCGATGGCTGCGTGAGGCCCTTCAACCTCCTGGTCCGCGGCCTTCCCGATGTCGTGCAGCAGCCCTGCAGTCTTGGCGATGTTCACATCGGCGCCCAGTTCAGCGGCAATCATCGCTGACAGATACGAGACCTCGATGCTATGAGTCAATACGTTCTGCCCATAGCTGAAGCGGTACTTGAGACGACCGATGTGCCTGATTATCTCGGGGTGAAGGCCAACGACGGCCGCTTTGTATGCCGCCTGTTCGCCCTCAGTGTGGATGATGGCATCGACCTCATCCCTGGCCTTACCCACCACCTCCTCAATGCGGGCGGGGTGGATGCGGCCGTCGAGGATGAGCCGCTCCAGCGCTATCCTGGCCACCTCCCTCCGAATCGGGTCGAAGCAGGAGATGGTCACCGCCTCCGGGGTATCGTCCACTATCAGGTCGACGCCCGTGGCACTCTCGAGCGCCCTGATGTTGCGCCCCTCGCGGCCAATGAGCCGCCCCTTCATGTCATCGGACGGCAATGGCACTACGGACACCGTCGTTTCGGAGGCGACCTCGCTGGCGCACCTCTGGATGGCGAAGGCAACGACTTCCCGGGACTTCTGGGCTGACTCCTCCTTCAACTCGGCCTCAACCTCATGGATACGACGCGCCATATCCTGACGGGTCTGCTCCTCGACAGTCGTCAACAGAATCTGCTTCGCCTCGGCGGTGGACATGCCAGAAATCAGTTCGAGTTGATGCACCTGCTTCTTCTTGAGGTCTTCAAGTTGGCCAAGGGACTTGTCTATCTCCCTCTCCTTGTTCACCGTGTTGCGCTCTCGTTTCTCGAGGCCCTCCATCTTGCGGTCGAGATTCTCCTCCTTCTGCGAGATGCGCCGCTCCTGCCGGTGGAGTTCAGCACGGCGAGTACGGATCTCCCCCTCCGCATCAGCCTTGACCTTGAGTGCTTCCTCCTTGGCCTGAAGAAGGACCTCCTTCTGCTTGGTCGCCGCATCGTCCAAAATCTTCGTGGCATCCTTCTTGGCCAGGCTGATTCGTCTCGCCGTGATCAGGTTCCGAATGAAGAAGCCAACAGCTCCTCCGACGACAAGCGCTACGATTGCCGCAACTGCGGGTATTATCCAACTAAGCATTTCTGAAACCTTCCTTCTGAGCTACGTTTTCGCCTGCGGTTCGGCCTTCTCCTGCCACACGCGGTCGACGGTCCGGTTGACGACCTCGTAGTCAAAGCCACCCCGCCTCAGGAATCCCCCCAAACGCTTCCGAAAGGCAGGATAGTCCAAACCCGCAAGTGAGCGAACCTTTCTCTGTGCCGCCCGGTAGGCGTTCGCCTCATCGTCGAGCCCGCCGGTCGCTTCGGCCACTGTTTCGGCGTCGACGCCCATCCTCCTCAATTCCAAACCCATCAGTCGACGGCTCAACGGCCTGAAGTTCTCCCTGTTTTCCCGCCAGAATTCAGCGAAAGCGGCATCGTCCACCAGCCCCCGCTCCCTCAGTCTGGCTATTGTCTGCTCGATGGCCACGGCATCGAAGCCGCGACGGCTCAGCCGCACCCTGATTTCCCCCTCGCTCCTCGGGCGCGGCCCCAGAAACCGGAGCGCTGCATTCAACGAGAGGTGAAGACGGTCAGCGCTCTTGAGGCCTTCGATCTCAGCCGGGGACAAAGCCTGCCCTTCTCGAAGCCCAGCCTCAGTGGCAACGGGGAGGGTCAGAGTCAAAGCGGACCCGCTGTCCATAGACACTCTGACCTTTCCCCTCCTCTCCCTTCGAATCCCTGTCACAGTGAAGGTGTTCATCGTTGGCCTCAAGGGTAGGCTCAGGCTGCGGCAGAGCTTCACATCCCTATCGGGGCACTGAGCAGGAGCGATGGAGAGGCTGCTTCGAAGTTATTCCGGCGAGTCTGCTGCGGAAGCGTGAGACTTGGAGAAAATAGCCAGGGGCTCTTTCTGAGCACGGGCGGCTTCCCTTATCTTGCGCTCAATCTCCTGGGCAAGTTCCTGGTGCTCTCTGAGGTACTCTTTGGAGTTCTCTCGACCCTGTCCCAAGCGCGTTTCGTCGAAAGAGAAGAAAGCCCCGGCCTTTTTGATCATCCCCAGTTCGACCCCAAGGTCGACCAGGTCGCCTTCCTTACTGATGCCGTGGTCAAACATGATGTCGAACTCGGCTGTTCTGAAGGGAGCGGCGACTTTGTTCTTGACTACCTTTGCTCTGATTCGGGTCCCCACGACCTTAGTTCCGACCTTGATGTTCTCCACGCGCCTGAGGTCGATGCGTACCGTGCTGTAGAACTTCAGGGCCCTTCCTCCTGGAGTCACCTCGGGATTGCCAAAGACGATGCCTACCTTCTCTCTGAGCTGGTTAACAAAGACCACAGCGGTTCGTGACCTGCTGATAGCAGCAGTCAGTTTCCGCAGGGCCTGGGACATTAGCCGTGCCTGCAACCCGACATGGGCGTCTCCCATCTCCCCCTCAATCTCAGCTCTGGGCACCAGCGCCGCCACGCTGTCGATGACTATCACATCGATAGCGCCGCTGCGGACCAGCGTCTCGGTGATCTCCAGAGCCTGTTCCCCTGTATCAGGCTGTGAGATCAATAGAGCTTCGATTTTGACCCCCAGAGCGGCAGCGTACGACGGATCGAGGGCGTGTTCCACATCTATGTAAGCCGTCATTCCACCCGTCTTCTGGGCTTCGGCTATGATGTGCTGGCACAGAGTTGACTTGCCAGACGCCTCAGGCCCGAAGATCTCACTCACGCGCCCTCTCGGAATACCGCCGACGCCAAGAGCAAGATCCAGCGCCAGCGACCCTGTAGGGATGACGTCGACAGCCACCCTCGCGGCTCCTTCGCCCAACTTCATTATGGAGCCCTTGCCGAATTGCTTTTCGATCTGGCTGATCGCGAGATCGAGCGCCTTCTCCTTGTCTGTCACCATACCCCAGCTCCCCGGATCGATACCTCCTGTGTACTCCTAAGCGACCGTTACCGAGCCGCTTTGTGGTATATTACCACATCAGAATGGCAAACACAAGTCGAATCTCACGACAGCGCCGGAAAGCATCTTCAGGGAGTTCTCCCAGTGCCTATCAACGCACTTCGTCAAGGCCGCAAGACCTTTCCCGCAACTCTTGTCCTGTGGGAGGGCCTTTCCAGGCCCGAAGATCGGCCGGCATTTCAGCGTTGCTAGCCCCTGAGAGACGATGGTGGCAATTTGAAAATGCGCCGCCCCTGGCCTATAGTCAGGTTATGGGTTCGTACTCGAAGTCTGCCATGACAACGAGCTATGCGGCTTTCCCAGCCGCACTTGGCTGGATGGCAATCGCCTGCTCAGACAGGGGCATCACCCGCCTCACCTTGCCCACGCCGTC
>Ga0315274_10005381_pt1 | contig 18714 bp, 23 predicted proteins | sample YL17G02_20_MG_FD_203700 | JGI IMG/M metagenome (GOLD analysis project Ga0315274, IMG submission 203700) | Sediment microbial communities from Yellowstone Lake, YNP, Wyoming, USA - YL17G02_20 | ecosystem: Environmental > Aquatic > Freshwater > Lake > Sediment | place: USA: Wyoming | collected... | reverse complement strand
GACCAGAACAATCCTGCCGGCTTGACAAAAATCGTCGCCCTCGAGCAAAAATTCCTGGATGAATCGGGCCTGGCCGAGCAGGGCTGAAAAGACAAGGACGAATTCAGTATCTGAGCCGGGCTGTTTTCGGGCGGCCGGCTTCTCTTCTTAGACATCGTAAAAGCCCATCTCTCCGGCCGGCCTCGACACGTGTTTTTCGATATGTTGTACTACGGCAATTTCGCGTGCTATGCCATCTTCTGCTCGGATTTTCGACCCCAGATCGGCTGCATGTTGACGCATCGTTTGGTCTGTCACCGCCTCTTCAATGGCTTGTGCAAGTCGTTCAACCGATAGTCTCCTACGTGGAATAGGTACTGGTCCAACCCCTAGTTCCGCTATGCGCTGCCCCCAAAACGGCTGGTCGCCATGGAAAGGAATGATAACGGAAGGCACGCCTGCCCTGAGACCGGCGGCTGTTGTTCCAGCACCGCCATGATGTATTACCGCCTCGACGCGCGGTAAAAACCGTGAATGGGGGACTGAATCAACCATAAAAACTGAGTCAGGTAAATCTGACTTACGCAAACCGCTCCAGCCAGAAAGCATTATGGCACGTTGCTTAGTACGTGTAAGAGCTTGAAAGACGAGGTCGGTCGTTTCTTCTGGTTTTCGATTGCTCATACTCCCAAACCCAATATACACAGGAGAGGAACCTGCTTGCAGATACTCCATCAGGGCCGAGGGCGGATTCCAGTCATCTGATGGGTCCAGAAACCAGTAGCCAGTGACATTATTATCCCAATCAGATGATGGGAGGATTACCGATGGGCTGAACCCATAGAGAATTGGACCGTGGTCGGTCGGATTTAAATGACCCCCAGAACGGTGCAATAGGCAAGCCAAGCACTTTCTGTCGCACCAGCTTATCGGCAGGCCGATACGCCTGCCACACAATCTGTCGGGTAAGATGGTGAGACATGCGATTAAGAGAACCTCCGAGCCAAGATGGGAGCTTGGGAAGAAGCGCGCCGGAAAATGCTTGAGTGGGAGTAAAGGGAACATTATAGGCCTGAAGAAACGGAAGTCCAAGCCTCCCTGCAAGGGAGAGACCAACGAACAGGCCTCCTATGCCTGCTAGCACCATATCCAATCCCCGACAAGCTGTCAGACCTCTGTCCGCCAAATGAAGAGCACCGCGTTTTAGTTCTTTTCCCATCTGGGACATAGAAGCGAGGAGATTCCCCTTTTCCAGAACCGCACGCATTCTTTCGTTTTGGATAATATCCTGCATATTGACTTCAACGGGCCAGAATTCCAACCCGTACGAATTGACCAGCATTTCATAGTTACGATTGGTCACCAGTCGCACAGCATTGCCGGCCTTTTTTAATCCCTTTCCCAAAGCAATGTAGGGTTGAACATCCCCTCGACTTCCTGGAGCAATAATGGCAATGCGCATAAATAAAAAAGAATTTGAAATTAATTTTTTATCCTTAGCGATTAAGCCCATTTACATTTTTATAGATATTCCAAATCCATGAGAGAAACGCAAGAAATAAGACTGCCATGAGGATTCGTTTTTTTAATCTCTCCCATACAATTGAAAAAAGAGGTTTCTTAGAGAATAATCCATAAAGTGAAATAAGGAAAATTATTATCACAGAAAAATAGACGAGCGGTCCCATCATATTGTAAAAAAAGGCCTCTTTTACACGAAAATGACCCAAGCAAATAAATGAGTGTGTCATCCCGCAAGAAGGACAGGGTAGACCCGTGACGACTTTAAATATGCAGGTATCAAATGGCAACGGAGGAGATGGGAGAAGGGACGATAAGAAAATCAGGATAAAACTTACGCCGCAGAGAATGAACGATCTTTGCCTTTCTCCCCTAAATTGAAAAATGGGTTTAATCGGAAAACTGGAGAGAATTACCTTGAGCATCTTTCATTGATCCAATGCCTATCAGGATTATATCAACTAAAGCCCAAATCCCGAGCCCTCCACATGTGATGAGCTTAAGGATTCCAAGCCCTGTATAGCCAAGATAGAATCTGTCTACGCCCAGAAATCCAACAAGCCAAGATAGTAGGAAAGCTGTGCTTTGAGATTTTACAGGTTTGCCCGCGGGCTGTTCCCTCAACAGTTTGTTGCCATTAGAATCTTTCATATTCCCTATGCCTACCAAGACATAATCAACTAAAGCCCAAATCCCGAGGCCGCCACACGTTATGAGCTTGAGGATTCCCAATGCTGTATAGCCTAAATAAAACCTATCGATCCCCAAAAAACCCAAAAGTGCTGATAAAAGAAACGCGGTTGATTGACTTTTTTGGTTCAAGTTGCCCTCCTTTTTCCTGATTAATTTATCACGTTGAATAAATTTCGTTGGCAATTGATTGATAGGAATTTTGTTTTCGGCCGCGCCGGCGAAGGACACATCTTTGCTCCGATTTTCCCCTCCAATCAGCGTGGGGAAATATAAATTATGATAAAGAAGATGTCAATAGCGGCTTGAGAGCGCCGGGATGTCTCCTTGAGGCCGTTCGAGCCGCCAAAAGCGCCGGAAATCACCCAGACCTGCCCTCCTGTTCAAAGTGAAGATCACGAAAAATATTCACCACCGGCCTCGGCGGCCACAATCCTCCAGTTTCGAAATACTCTTGTTAATAAATAGGTCAGGTCGGCAGGGATATGCGTCCGCGGGCGGACAGGGCTAGTCCGTTTCCGAACAGTCCAGGCGCCCGTTCCTGACCACGAAAACTGATTGCCTACGGGGCTTACTTAAGTTTGCCCGCAGGCGGAACGGGAAAAGCTGATCACCGTCGCCCTGGACTGCGGGTTCAATTCCGTGGCCACCTTCAACCGGGTTTTCAAGGAATTGGCCGGCCGGACTCCCTCGGACTATCGGAAGAATCCGACCGCTCAGCGCAAGAGCGGCCGGCGGCGGGGCGGATGGATTTCACGGATTTGAATATCGAGATCGGCCCGGGCCACGGACAATTGAGGGGAGACGCCCGGCTTCGATTGACGAGCTTGGGTTCCGGCGCCGAAGAGGTCTCGCTTGAACTCAACCATGAACTCGTCGTGCTCTCCGTCACCGACGAGAAGGGCCGTCCCTTGGATTACGACCGAAACGGCGGAAACCTGACTATCCGTCGTGCAAAACGCTCTTCCGAAACGAAAAATGACATTGTCCGCATCCGTTATCAAGGCTCGTTCTCGGAGCGGGTTCCGGAGCTTAATTTTTTCAACGCCTGGATCGGCCCCGATATCTCTTGTGGTTTGTACCCCGGCCGATGGTATCCGCAGATGCCGGGACCGGCCCGCCGTTCGAAAGGAAAAATCTCGTTCGTCGTCCCCGAGAACTGGACCGTGGCCAGCGTCGGAAAATTGACCGCCGAGAAGATTCTCCCGTCGGGCAAGCAATATGATTTCGACATCGCCTCTCCCGTCGCGTATTCTTTTGCCGCCGCTCCGTTCCGCGCCAACGCCATCGCCAAGCTTGAGAAATTCCTGACCCTTGAGCCCGACGGCGAGCGCGCCGCCAGGGTCAAAAACATTCTCGGCGCCAGCCGAAGATAGTTCGAATTCGCCGCTCGTCAGATTTTTTTAGCCGTAAAGGTCCCTTCCATGCCGCTTTGCGAGATGGTTCCCTTGATTATTTTCCCGTCATCAGCCAACGTCCCCTTCAACGTGGCATTGCCGGGGGCGTCGGGAATAGTGAAGGAAATCGTCTTTCCTTCGATCTTGATCTCGCCCAAAACGAGGCCCGCGGCGCCCTGGGTGGGAACATCGATCGTCCCAGCGATTTTCTTTTCCGCATTCAGCGTGAAATGAAGGCTGATTTCGATTTCCATGCCGGCGATGGAGATCGGGCCTTGCCAATCGCCAAGAAACGGCTTGGCGTCTTGGGCCAGGAGCGCCGGAACCGCGGACCCGGCGAGCATCAGAACGGTGATAGCCAAAGTCATGACGTTACGCTTCATTTTTTATGTTCCTTTCTTACGGAAACTAAAAATGGCCTCGGAAAAGTTAAATACGAGAATTCCGGAAAATAGTTCATGTCCTTGGGCGGGAGAATAATGGCGTCCGGCGGCCGGCTATTTTTCTTCCCTAAGCTCGGGAGGAACGGGTCTCGCCGGCGTGACGATCTCGTTCGTGGCCGCCGCGATGATCCAGCGGCCGTCGCGCCGGACAAGGAGCCAGCTGTCGACACCCTGTTGGGGAGGCATGGAGAATCCGGTGATTTTAGCTTCATAAAGGACAAGGACGTGGGCCATATCCCCGTATTCCCAGGCCTTCATGCGGACGACCTTTTCTGTGAATCCGCTGTCTTTCGGCACGACCGTCGCTTCTCCCCGCTTGAACGGCCGCTCGTAGAAATCGACGAAATCCTTGATAAATCCTTCCAGAGAGAAAACCGTCGTGGCCGTCCGGTTCGTCCGCAGGACGATGATGGCCTCCTTCAGGAAGCAGGACCGGACTTTGTCCCAGTCGGGGAGCTTGCCGCCGGAGGAACTGACGAGACCGTAGACCCCGGCGACGAAATCACCGGCCGACAGAGGCGCCGCTTTGACCGCCGCGTCCTGCGTTTGACCTAGGCCGGCGCTCAGGCATAACACAGCGGCCGCCGAGACACTGACGAACTTCCAAAAGACTCCTTTTTTCACTCTTTTGCCTCCTTGGATTAAAGCACGGTGATGAAGGATGAGAAACTCCTTTTCCGCTTCGCTGGCTGAGTGAGCATTCATGCGCCGATTTTGCCTCATCCCATCGTCAGGGATGATAAAGCGTGATGTCCAGAAATGTCAATATGGAGGGGAAGACCCCTCCCTCCGGCCAAGGGGGCGGCTCCCCCTTGGCCTATTCTACAAGCGGCTCCTTGTGGCAAACCACGGGGCATGTTCGTCGCTCGTTATGGCAGGAAAAAGGCTTGAAATTGTAGCCCATTTGTGTTACTATTCTTTAATAAAATGGAGGTTGCAATATGAGTAAAACAGCAACAGTCCGAGCCCGCATTGAACCGAAATTAAAAAATCGCGCCGAAAGCGTGTTCCAACGGCTAGGCATGAGCGCGACTCAGGCTATCACGATCTTTTACAGGCAAGTCGAACTCCGCGGTGGGCTTCCCTTCGATATCGCCATTCCGACTCCTACAACGAAAAGGACTCTGGACTCGACGGACGCCGGACGTGATCTTGTCATCTGTAAGGATGCAGACGACATGTTTGATAAACTGGGGATTTGATGTATACCCCGGTTCATACCAAACAGTTCGAAAAAGACATCAGGCGGGCAAAACGCCGCGGCAAGAATCTCGAAAAGTTTAAGATCATTGCCAGAACACTCCTGGCTGGACAAGCTCTCGACAATATTCACCGGAACCATCGCCTTGTCGGAAGCTATCTGGGGCGACGCGAATGCCATATCGAATCAGACTGGTTGCTGATCTATAAAATGGAAGAAAAGCGGATCATTTTTGAGCGGATGGGAACCCATTCAGACTTGAATAGCGCGCTTGCCTTTTCCAGGACGACGGGTGCATAATTGTCCGCAGGAGTCGAAGACCCGCTGCAAGGAGGCCGGGAATGCTCAGACGCTACCAGATCGAAAGCTCCAAGATCGTCGAGACCACGGACGAGAAGGCCCCCATCCTCCTCTACGTCAACCCCGACGAGGCCGAAAAGCGGCGCCTCGTCGAGACCTACCAGGTCGACGAGCATACCCTCAGTTCCGCCCTCGACCCCGACGAGCAGGCCCGCCTCGAGTGCGAGCCGAACCACATCGCCTTCATCTACAAGCGGCCCAAGAATTACTCGGGCGACGACCAGCTCCTGTTCAAGGCCTCGACGATGGGCGTGTTCTTCTTCGGGGAGCTCCTCATCCTCGTCATGGCCAACGACACGAACGTGTTCGAGGGAAAACAGCTGGCCAAGGTGGGGAGCGTTCGCGAGCTCATGATCCGCCTCATCTACCGGGCCATCTTCCACTTCATGGAGCACCTCCGGATCATCAACCAGATCGCCGACGACGTCGAGCAGAAGATCAACAAGGCCATGGAAAATAAGTACCTCATCAACCTCTTCACCCTCCAGAAAAGCCTCGTCTACTACCAGAACGCCGTCAACTCGAACGGCGCCCTCATCGAGAAGATCCGACACAACGCGGCGCGGTTCGGTTTCACCCAGGAGGAAACGGAGCTCCTCGACGACATCGTCATCGAGAACAACCAGTGCTACCGGCAGGCCGAGGTCTACTCCAACATCTTGGCCAGCCTGATGGACGCCCGGGCCTCCATCGTCAGCAACAACCTCAACGTCCTGATGAAAACCCTCAACATCATCACCATCTCGATCATGGTGCCGACGCTCGTCGTCTCGATCTTCTCCATGAACGTGACCCTGCCGTTCGGCCTCGGCGAGCATCCCGCTTTCTGGGTCATCATGGGGCTGGCCGCCGTGTCTGTCGTCGGCTTCTTCTTCTTTTGGAAATACAAGAAGTGGTAGGGCGGGCCGGACGCGGAAGATAATCTTTTGGGCTTGGGCAAAATCGCCTTTGGCGATCATCGGCGTGACATTCTGCTTGATGATGGAAAAAATGGCATAGAGCTCGCGTTCCTCTTTCTCCACGAAAAGGCCCGAATTGACGGTCGCCGGAGGCCGGCCGGTGATGATGTTGTTGACGCGCTTGGCCATCAGGATCAGCGGCTCGAACTGCTCAAAGGGCTCGTTATCGTTTGAATCTCGGGAGGTCGCTTCGTCGTTATGTTAGCGCGGATTAGCTTGATATCGGTCCCTTCTATTTCTTTTTGAGATGCTTGTCCGCCACGCCGGCCCGATCATGTCCCTCCACCGCGACGACTCGATCCCCTTCCTTGAGAAATTTGAGCCGGAAATAGTCGATTCCAACTAACATGAAATAATCATCTGCGATCGGGATCATCTTCATCTTGGGCCGTCCCTCCCTCTGATAAAACAAAGAACCGCCTTCCAGCGTGATCGTCCGGGGGCCGTAAGTTCCGGCATAGGATCGCAGAATGGCTTCATCGATAGTCACCGGGTTCAGCGCGGCCTGATATGCCTCGGACTCCCACTGATAATCGGCCTTGAATTCGGGGTCTTTCTCCTTCTCCGCCAGTTTCTTGCTGGCCATGACTTGAGCGGTTTCCAACGCTTTGTCCTGTGAGACTTTGACATCGGGCTCGACGCCGACTTCTTCCCAGTTGGTTTTGCTAATGGGATTGATGGCGCGGGCAAAGGGCAAGCTCATCATGAAATTGTCGGTGAGGATGACGAACTTGTTATCGTGAGCGCCGCCCCCGGTGGTTTCCCCGATGATCACTGCCCGCTTCATGTTCTTCAGATTATAGGTGAACTCTTCCGCGGCGGAAAACGTCCCGCGGCTGGTCAACAAGTAGAGGTCGATTTTGTTCAGCCGTTTTCCGGGAAGGTATGTGTAAGTCCAGTACTGGGTCAATTTTTCTTTGTCTTTGTAAGAGAATGAGTTGAGATGTTGGCGCGGATTGTCGAGGAAATAGCTGCAAAGAAACTGGACCATTTCCGGGGAGCCGCCGCCGTTATTCCTTAGGTCGATGATCAGGGCATCGGTATTGCCCAGAAAACTCATGGCCCCGACGGCGGCATCATAGGCATCGGTGTTATAGCTGAACTCGCTGAATTTGAAATACCCGATGTTGCCGGGGAGGATCTTGATTTCTTGGAACCCGTAGTTGGAGGCCCGGTCTCGCCTTTTTAGAAGCAAGATGGCCTTTTCGTCGAGTTCCTTCCTGCCTCTTTCATTCTTGACCCATTCCGGGTTAAACCGGAGGGAGAGGTGTCTGTCCCTGTGCACGGACATCAGGTCGTTGGTGATTGATAAGGCAAATTCCTGCGGCTGTCCGATGCCGTCATATTTGCCGGACCGGAGATTATCTTTGAGCATGCGGACGTATTTCTCGGTGATATCGGGGAAGATGTACTCGCGCTCCAGGTTTTCACAAAGCGCGTCGATGACTGCTTTTTTCTCGGCCTCGTCGACGGCTATCTGAGTGTTCTGCCCTAAAAGCCCGATAAAAGACAGAAAAACCAGAATCAGAAAAGGAATGAATTTTTTCATAGCTTTTTGCCTCATTTCATGTTTTAAAGCCTAAGAAAGAGCACTGCTATTGTCTCTATGTATAATTACGTGGGGATTTACGGATTTGTTGCATGAAATAAAACAAAACGTCGGCCGCTCAGGCCTTGGACGCAAATTCGCCCGTTCGGGTGTCGATGCAGATGACCTCCCCGATCGTCATGTATTCGGGGACCTGAACGACCAGCCCGGTGGATAGGGTAGCCGGCTTCGTCCGCGCCGTGATCGACGCGCCCTTTACGGACGGCCTGGTGTCCACGATCTCGAGGTTGATGAAGGTCGGGATCTCCAGCCCGAGGACGCGGCCCTCAGACGATATCGCGATCAGCCCTTCGATCCCCTCGCTGAGATAGGGCCACTCCTCCTCGATCTCGTCCTTCGTCAGCGCGAATTGGCTGTAGTCCTGCAGGTCCATGAAGGTGATGCTCGAGGCGTCGCCGAACAGGTACTGGACCGGCCGCCTCTCGAAATCGGCCTCGGCCAGGGCGTCGTCGCCGCGCAGGGCCTGATCGATCTTGCGCTTCGACTTCAGGTTGCGGAAACGGATCTTGTACAGCGTGACCGCCCCGCGGGCCGAGGGCGACTGGACCTTGATCGTCTCGACGACATGCGGGTCGCCCTCGATCCTGACGACGTCGCCTTTCTTCAAGTCGGCTGCTCTGACCATGGTTACGCCTCGATTGTCTCTCTCGCCTCACCGCCCCCTTCGAGACCGGAGGAAAACTATAGCGCCGGAAGGCCTCCGTGTCAAGGCAGCTTGAGAGCGCAGGGATGCGTCCCTGAGTGTGAGCTTGAGGTGGTTGATGATGCGATCGATTACGGAGAAATCGGGGATAAAGGCGATGACCTTGCTATTTTCGGGCGGGCTGCTTCTCCCCTTCCACGACCACCTGCGAGTAATCCGCGATCTGGATGAGCACCTTGCTGATCGTCTGGAGCAGCGCCAGCCGGTTTCTCCGGAGCTTGTTTTGATCTCGAGGACGACCTCTTTCAGCGCCGCCGGGGCGCCGTCGGCTTGAACTTGAAGACGGCGGTGGCTGTGGAGAGTGGTTTATGTAATCTCATCTGCATTTCCCAGGATGGAATATGTTTCGAGGCCATGGCTCTTGACAAGCGCATTAAATAGCATTAAATATAATGCATACTATTCATAACGAGGACGCTATGAGACAAAAGAGCATTACGCTTCGTCTTCCTGAAGAGGAATATGTGGCGTTTACGACGGTCTGTAATGAAAAAGGCTACAGCAAAACCGGCAAAATCAGGGAGTTCATCAGGAACATGGTTAAAACTGAGATAGCCGAGGTCGAGCTGAGCGCCGGGGAGTGGGAGAAGGTCCGAGAGGGAATTCTCGAGATCGAACAAGGCCGCTACGCTACACTCGGGGAGATGAAGCGTGACCTCGCCCGGCGAAAGCTGGCACATAAGCAAAATCGCCAATGAAGCACGCCGGGCAATCGAGTCACTCGACCTTGATACCCAGGAGAGAATTCTAGCCGCGCTCGAGAGCCTTCAAACGGACCCCTTCTCAGGGGACGTCAAGAGGATCAAGGGCAAAAAAGATATTTATCGGCTAAGGTCCGGCAGGTTTAGAGTTTATTTCCGGACAATTACTGCGTCACGATCGATCGAGATCTTATTGTTTGATCATCGGGGAGCGATCAAAGACAAAAACGTCCAAAGGCTCTAAGGGATAAAAAACTCCTGATAAGCGAAGCGCGGGAAGAGGTTTAACTGCGATACTGGATGGCGGCGATGACGCCGGCCTCATTCGCCGTGCCTGCCGCGACCCGGCCGACCATCTTAGGGCTGGTCGCCTCGACTGTACCATCCCCATCCCATGATTGCAGGCCGAAAAAGGATTCATGATGGAATAAGTAATCGGACTCCAGATTATCAAGCCTAGAAATGAATGGCATCCTGGATCGGAGGAGCACCACCTCAACTTTATCACCTAAAACCTCGACTCTTAAACCAAGGCTTAGTTTGGTTGATAGTTTGCTTGACAACTTCTTTTTTTTCCGAATAATGAAGACATATTTTCATGTCAAGTTTTTTCTGCCGGTATCCGCACTGATGAAGCGAATGGTTTTGGCGGTCTATTTGATCCAAAGGAAAAATACAAAAAAGGAGGCCCGGCTATGGAAAGCAAAAAGTTTGTTCGCTTTTCTCTGTCTCTTTTCCTTCTATTTTTTGTGAATCTGACATTTTCATTTGCGGAAAGAACGGGTTACTCGAAGGACGAATTCATCCGGCGAAGAAACGCCCTGATGGACCAATGCCAAGAGGGAATTATCATTTTCTTTGGCGACTCGACGGGTCGGAGGGCCGGATCAAACCCGGGAGCCTATTTTCGGCAGGACAGCGACTTTTATTACTTCTCGGGAGTCGAGGACGTCAACGCCGTCCTGGCCATGACGCCCAAGACCAAAGAAGCGTTTCTCTTTTTGCCTAAGTTGACGGCCGGTCAAATCACCAGTGATGGGCCGAATCTGCTCGAAGACAAGAACGCCAAGAAAAAGACCGGCTTTGCGGATATTTTCCCCTTGACTTATCTCGACGAGTTCATCGCCCGAAATGGATCAAGGCAGGGCTACGTCTTTTTTCTCCAGATGGCTCCCCGGGAAGCTTTTCTGTCTTTCGCCAGAAGGAGCATGTTGCATTACAACGACCAGGTCCCGATCGACATCTACCGGTACAACAAGCTCAAAGAACGATTCCCGGCTTTCGAACTGAAGGACATGACGTCGATGATCGATTCCCTGAGAGTCATCAAATCGGCGGAGGAGATCGAGATCCTGCGGAAGAACGGGAGGATTTCCGCGGAGGCGGTCAAGCAGGCGATGCTGGCGACAAAGACGGGAGTTTTTGAGTACGAAATCGAAGCTGCGGCCATGCACGTCATCATCAAGAACGGAGCGCGGCAGGCCGCCTTTCCGCCGATTGTCGCCTCCGGCCTTAATTCGTGCACCTTGCACTACAGCCAGAATTCCAGAAAGACCGAAGAGAATGACGTGGTCCTCATGGATTTTGGGGCCGAACTCGATTATCTGGCGATGGACATTACCAGGACCTGGCCTTCCTCGGGGAAATTCAGTCCCGAACAGAGGGAGGCTTATCAGATCGTTCTCGAAGTGCAAAAAGCCTGTATCGAAGCTTACCGGCCCGGGGCTACGGTTGAGGAAGTTCAGCAACATGTGGCCGCCGTCATGAAGAAGAAAGGTTTGGACGCCAGGGGCCAGAGAGGCGGCTTTGGCCACTATGTGGGGATGTCCGTGCACGATGTCGGGCCTCGGATCATCGAACTAAAAGAGGGAATGGTTTTCGCCATCGAACCCGGCCTCTATTATCCCCAGAAGAATTTCGGCATCAGGATAGAAGACACGGTCTTGATCACCAAGAACGGCTGTGAAGTCCTGACAAAAGACGTTCCCAAAGAAATCGACGAGATCGAGAAGCTGATGGCCGGGAGAAAGTAAGACGTTAGAATTCGGGAATTCCCTAGTGTCCCCGGAATTACGTTGCTAAAAATACCGGGCAAACCAGGAAAGACTGCGCAGGAACTCGCGCGGCGTCCGGCGGCCCGCTATTTTTCGTCCCTGAGCTCGGGAGGAACGGGTCTCGCCGGCGTGACGATCTCGTTCGTGGCCGCCGCGATGCTGGGGCGATTTCCCAAACTGTTCACGCTGTTGTCTTGACAGCTGAGCCTCCTCTCTTTAAGATTCGAACTGCTCATGACAGGAAAAAAAGGGCTTGCAATTGTAGCCCATTTGTGCTACTTTTATATTGAAAAATGGAGGTTGCATTATGAGTAAGACAGCAACAGTCCGGGCCCGCATTGAACCGGAATTAAAAGACCGCGCCGAAAGCGTGTTCCAACGGCTAGGCATGAGCGCGACTCAGGCTATCACAATCTTTTACAGGCAAGTCGAACTCCGCGGTGGGCTTCCCTTCGACGTCGCCATTCCTACCCCCACGACGAAAAGGACGCTGGACTCGACGGACGCTGGACGTGATCTTGTCATCTGTGAGGATGCAAACGACATGTTTGATAAATTGGGGATTTGATGTATACCCCGGTTTATACCAAACAGTTCGAAAAAGACATCAGGCGGGCAAAACGCCGCGGTAAGAATTTCGAGAAGTTTAAGATCATTGCCAGAACACTCCTGGCTGGACAAGCTCTCGACAATATTCACCGGAACCATCGCCTTGTCGGAAGCTATCTGGGGCGACGCGAATGCCATATCGAATCAGACTGGTTGCTGATCTATAAAATGGAAGAAAAGCGGATCATTTTTGAGCGGATGGGAACCCATTCAGACTTGTTTAAGAAATGATGAATTTTTAAACCGGTTTCCCCTAAAAGGAAAGATGTCCTTCCGAGTTTCAACCTCAAGAGGTTGCTCGGAGTGTTGGCATGGTTTCTCCTTTTTGATTCGGATCAATCCTAAGGCCGAGCGATCGACGGATGATGTCAGTCAGAAGATCGAGCGCCCTTCAGTTTCTCCAGCCTCTTTCTGGCATCCTCAACCTCGGGAATGCCGGGATCGGCGGCCTTCCACAGGTCGAGGAATCTCTGGTAATGCTCGATGGCTTTGTTTTTGGAAGTTTTCAGCTCATATAATTTGGCTAACCGATAATAATACTTAGGATGAATAAGGCGTCTTTGCTTATGGTTGGGATTAAAAGTAATCAGCTTCTCATATTCGACAATGGCCTGATCAATATCTCCTTTTTGTTGATAGGCCTTGGCTACGACGTCTCTGGGGAACGGTGTGTTATAAAGCAAAATAATCCAACTGTGCATATAGGGTATTTCAGGAGTCAACTCTTTGTCATGAATAGAGAGGGCTTTTTCCAAAAAGCCTTCTGCGAGCAATACCTCTCTGTCGAGTACGTCGTAATCAAAGAATGTCATCCAATTTTTAAAGATTGCATCGATCTCGGGCAAAAGGGACTTCATTTCAGCAAGCCTGGACTTTGCCGAGTCGATTCTTCCTTGATTCAAGTCCACTATCCCAAGAAAAAAATTATGCTCTGCCGAATAAAACTGCCTGGAGGGTGATGGCCTATAGGGCGGAGGCTGTTCTATGATGAGATCGAACCATCTCTCAAATTGACGCCGGCTAAGCTCCATGTCTCCCTTGTCATAACAAATCCAGCCTTCCAGCCAAGCAGAATAGGCTTGACCAAATCTATTTCCTACGCTTTCGGCCTGATTGGATGCCATCTTGAGATCGCTAAGAGCCTGATCCAAACATCCAATCCAGTAGTGATTAAAGGCTCTCCACAAATACCCTTCGGCCTTTATCCCCGGAGAAGGGGCCTTGGAGATTAGCCGATCGATCCATTCCATCGCTTTTTGATAATTCCCCTTTAACGCATAAACATAGGCCATTCTCCAATAAGCCTCAAAAAAATCAGTTTTAACGTCTATCGCTTCCTGGTATTTAGCGATTGAATCATCGAGATCGCCCATCTGAAAATATATCTCGGCCATGGAATCTAAAGGGTTGGAATCTCCGGGAGATATGGATGCATATTTTTTGAAATACTCGATGGCTTTTTCAAAATTGCCCATATCCGCATATGTATATCCAAGGCCATTAAGGGCCGAACCATAATTGGGATCCAGGGCCAATGCTTCGCTGTATTCGTAGATCGCTTCAGAAAACAACTTTCTATTCCAGGCATGTATGCCTAAATTATAGTGAACCCGTTTCTCCTTGGGATATTTTTTCGCAATCTCTTTTAAGATCCGAATTCTTTCTTCTTCATTTTTTTCTATTTCTTGGGCATAAGCGGCATCGATATAAAGTCTTTCTTTTTCTGTTGTATTTTTCGACAGTGTTTTAGCTTTTTCATAGGCCTCATTTTTTGCTTTCGTATCTCCCAACATTCCATACGTCTTAGCAAGCCAGAGGTAGGCTCCGGCAAAGTTTGAATCGAGCTTTATGGTTTTTTCGAGAAATTGCCGGGCTTCATCGTAGTAATATTTTTCATAATTTTCCCTGCCTTTCAAAAAATAGTTGTAAGCATCCAGGGAAGTCGTAGCAACATCGGCAATCCGCCTTTCCGTTAAATTTATCTTGCGCTCTGACAGGCCTATCCCTCGGGAGATCTCCCTGCTTAAATTGTCAATCTGTCTTTCCAGAATGCTGGCCTCACCTTCGCCCCTTGCACCGGCGCTCTTAAGCAGTTCTTTGCTCTTCGCATCCAATATTTTTACGTCGGTAGCGAATATTTCGCCCAGCTTGGTCACACTGCCCAAAACGATGAATTCAATGTTTTCTAGGCGGCACAACTCAAAGCCCAATTCCCTATCAATGATCTCCGTTTCCCCCTTTCCAACTTGCTTGAGGAGATCATACATCCTCTCCCATGTCACTACATAGAAATTTCCAGACTGCTCAAGACTGGTAATCAAAAGGTTGGGGATGACTTTTCTTAGTTTATCATACGTATTATCTCCCGTCTGATTCTCGAAGCTGATCACGGCTAGGGAGTGCTTGATTTTCGGAACGACACTTCCTCCCTTGTCAAGCAGAAGCAGCCAGACGGCCACTGCAATTATGGCCAGACCAAGGATAGCCAGGGCGGGGAGAAAGAGCTTCCTCAAGCCTAAGGTGATGGTGATCTCTCTTGCGGTCAATGGTTTTCTTTTCGGTATGACCTTCTCTGGAGCAGGAATATCTTCCTCTAAACTTGCTAATGTAGAACGCAATTCGTCCGCACTCTGATATCGTTTTTCTTTTTCCTTTGCCAAGCATCTCAGAATTACGGCGCTGAGATCAGGAGATATCTGAGCATTGAGATCTTTAGGATCTCGAGGTGATTCTGTCTTGTGCTTCAAAGCGATGCTTAGAGGAGTATCGCCTTCAAAAGGCACTCTGCCTGTCATCATTTCGTATAGAATCACTCCCAGTGAATAGATATCCGAACGCTGATCCACATCTCTCGCTTCAACTTGCTCAGGAGACATGTACTCAGGCGTCCCGATCATGACCCCGGCTCCCGTTATCCCCTTTGTCTTTATCGAGCGGGCGATCCCAAAATCCATGATCCGGGCGTTCCCTTCCTCATCAACCATGATGTTCTGAGGCTTTAGGTCACGGTGGACGATACCCAATCGGTGTGCCTCTGCCAGCCCTTCACTCACTTGCTTGGCAATCGATACCGCCTGCCCGGCGCTCAAATGCCCCATTTGCCGGATCAACCGCTTCAGGTCCTCTCCCTGGACATATTCCATAGTGAGGAAATGCGTTCCTTCCGCCTCACCCAGATCATACATCTTGCACACGTTCCTGTGAGCAATCTTGCGGGCCAAGCGAAGCTCATTGCTGAAGCGCTCAATAGTGTCCCTGTCGGAAGTGATTTCAGGCTTGATAAGCTTTAAGGCCACCTTTTCTTTGATTTTTGCATCAAAGACCTTATAGACCCTGCCCATTCCTCCCTTGCCCAGTTCTTCGATGATCTGATAGCGGCCGGCAAAGGTTGAGCCCGTCGTGAGTTCTTTAATGGGGATTTTCAGGGTTTCTGTTTGGGAGGCAGCGATTTCTGTAGAAGAAAGCTGGATCTGAGTCCCGCACTTACTACAGAAACCGCTGTCTGAGGGATTTTCAAAATGACATTTGGGGCACTTCATGATCCTTTTTTTCTTCCCGTCTGTCTGGCAAAAGAATAACACCGGTAGAGGGGGGAGTCAAATACGAAGAACAGACTTCTTTCCGTGTGCCTAAAATGTGCCAAGCTCGAAATCGTGCAAGCCGGGCTAGGAAGCTGCAGGAACACTCAAACCTATTTTCGGACGGTCGGCTTCTCGCCTTCCACGACCACTTGCGAATAGTCCGCTATCTGGAGCAGCACCGTGCTGATTGCCTGGAGTAGAGCCAGTCGGTTTCTTCGGAGTTTATTCTCCGTGGCCATGACCAGGACGCGGTCAAAAAAATCTTTGAGACAGGGCTGGATCCGGAAGACAATCTTCTGAGCCTGGGCAAAATCGCCTTTGGCGATCATCGGCGTGACATTCTGCTTGATAATGGAAAAAATGGCATAGGGTTCGCGTTCCTCTTTCTCGACGAACAAGCCCGAGTTGACGGTCGCGGGCGGCTGGTCGGTGATTATGTTGTTGACGCGCTTGGCCATCAGGATCAGCGGCTCGAATTGCGGGCTGGATTTCAGCGCCTCCAGGGCTTTGACGCGGAGGAACGAAAAATGGATATTGTCGATGCCGGCGCTCAGGCCCGCCTGGACAAGATCATATCTAAATCCCATCTTTTCGTAGATGTGGCGGAGGCGGTTCAGGAAAAAATCCTGGCAAAGGGGAGCGAAAGTCGCGCAACGCGAAAAAGCAATTTCCCTAAATAACAACCAAATATATTTATTTGATAATTGGTATATTTAAGGTATAATAATTATATATTATGGAATTTGAATTTGACCCTAAAAAAAGCGATGGCAATAAGGTGAAACATGGGATTGACTTCTACGAAGCACAAGCGCTCTGGGATGACCCTGATTTCATTGAGATCCCTGTAAAAACTAGCGATGAACCAAGATTTTTGGTAATAGGAAAGATTTCAGAGAAGCATTGGTCAGGGATTATAACTTACAGGAATGATAAGATAAGGCTTATTTCAGTGCGACGTTCAAGAAAGGAGGAGGTTGATATTTATGAAGGCTAAAGAATTTGATAAAAAATTTGATGACGGCAAGGATATTTCCAAATACCTTGATGTATCAAAAGCTAAAAGACCTGAACAAGAACAGAAAAGGGTAAATGTTGACTTTCCTTTATGGATGATCCACTTACTGGATAGAGAAGCAAAACGCCTGGGTGTGCCCAGACAGTCCATCATCAAAGTCTGGGTAGCGGAGCGTCTTGAAAGAGCAATTTAAAAATATTTGATTCTAACAAGTCAATCAAACGGATGCGTTACACGCAACGCTTATTTCTGCGTTATGTTTCAGAAAGAAGGATGAAAACACAATGACATGTGAAGCCTGTAAGCATCTAATTGATATAGAAGACTTATCTTCTGTGGATAAGTATTTCGTTTTTTCCTGCGATGGCAGAACGTGCGTCATTGTGCCGGCTTTCCCCCCCAACCATCGTGGGGAAGTATGAATCGCGACTCAAAAGATGTCAAGGACGGGTTGAGAGCGCAGGGTATATCCGCTTGGCCATCCGAGGCTCATGCTCTCGAAACTCTCCGAAAAACAGATCGTTCCCGTGTCCCAGTTCGAATACGTCAGAACAAAGTGAAAGACCAGATGGTCGAACCGGAGTCCTCCCAGTGTTACCTTCAACTCGTTCATCGACGTAAAATCCATTTCACCGAGGTCGCCCGGCTCATGGATCTGCGGGAAGAACGTCTCCTGGCCCGGCCCTTCCAACGCCCGCCAGCGCTTCACTTTCCGCTGCAGGGTCCGGAGTTGCCCGTCCGCAAAAAGCCCCTCATGCGTCCTCTGCAGGTCCTCAAAAATGGTTTTTGCCTCGAGGCCGGGCGTCGTTCCCAAAAGCTCCCGAACATCTTCCCAGACATCCACAAAAGGATCTTTCCGTGTTTTCCAGGTATGCGGGATTTTGCTCTGACTCGGCAGCTTCCCCGACCTGAGGTATTTTCGGGCGGTCTTTTCATCCATCCCGCTTTTAGAGGCCGCTGCCCCCAGCGTTTTCTCTCTTGTCTTCAGCATGTACAGTTTCCTGACTTGACGATCTTGAACCATCCGGATCTCCTTCCAAAAGAACCCGGATAGTATACCCTGGAGACGGGAATTTTAATTGTCGTCAGCCGGGAATAATGATTATCGCTGATCATGGGGGGGGATTTCGTCCGGGCGATAAATTCCAGATAATCCATCGGGTGGAAATGAAGATTTCCATGGCGCAACTCCAATTTAAGGGCAAAACATTTGTCCAGAATCACCACCTCCTGGTCAAGTATCACGAGCTTGTTCCCATAAAAAGCAAGAGCCTCTGGCCCCGCGGCCGTTTCCACCGACACATCCCTGCTCTCCAAAGCCTTCCTTGACATTGTTTGCTTCCTCACGATGGTCGGATGGGATCATCGAGGCGAAACCGAGCCCCCGGGCCGGCGCAGCCGAAAAGCAAATCCCTATAGAGTCAGAACTATTTGCTGTCATTATAACAATCCACCGTGGCCTTGGCAATCATGGCTTTCAACCTATTTATCACTTCGCCACCTAATTACCAAGGAATCTGATTGATCAGATTGTCTTTATCTATTCGTTTTTCCATAACGTCGGTTGAGACTTTGAATATACGGGCCAAGCGGAAGATAGCGTTCGTTTTAAAAAAATCTAACGTCTTTTCTTTCGTTACACCCCGTTGTTTCGCATCGGCAAACTTCAATTTGCTTTCCGAAATTAATCGAAGGAAACGCGATTTAAGATGATAGGAGGGCACCAGAATGAGTCCGGCGAAATCATAAGCTTGTTTTTCCAAAGCGAAATAGACATTTTCATCGATAGTTTTGTATATCCCTTTCCAATCGATGATACTATCTACTCTTATGCCCCTAAATATACTTTTATGTAGAACAATATGTCCGAGTTCATGCGCTAAGGTGAA
>Ga0315274_10005379_pt1 | contig 18718 bp, 3 predicted proteins | sample YL17G02_20_MG_FD_203700 | JGI IMG/M metagenome (GOLD analysis project Ga0315274, IMG submission 203700) | Sediment microbial communities from Yellowstone Lake, YNP, Wyoming, USA - YL17G02_20 | ecosystem: Environmental > Aquatic > Freshwater > Lake > Sediment | place: USA: Wyoming | collected... | reverse complement strand
GAGGGGACCACGCCCCACGATTTCCACAGTTCCGCCAGGGCGTACTCGATAGCAAAGAGGGCCGGTTGGGTGAAGGCAGTATGATCGATTTTAGATTGCTGATTGCTGATTTCTGAATTGGGATACAGTATTGAGAGCAGCGACTCTCCGAGAATGGGTTGTAAAACTTCGTCGCAGCGATCCATTGCAGCCCGGAAGGTGGGCTGGGTCTCGTAAAGCTGGCGGCCCATGCCCACGTATTGAGCACCCTGCCCGGTAAAGAGGAAAGCCACCTTGGGGGGATCGCCTCCAGGCACATCCCCGCGGATCAGGCCGGGAAGTTCCTGGCCTTGCAGGAAAGCAGTCAGTTTTTGCTGCGCCTGGGAGATATCCTCTGCCAGGATGACCAGGCGAACAGGCAATTTGGCGCGCCCCGTGTTAGCGGTGAAGGCAAGATCAGGGAGTGATTGGGTGATTGAGTGATTGAGTGATTGATTAAGAGCTTGCTGATAGCGCCCGGCGAGTTCACGCAGGGCGGCTTCGTTTTTGGCCGAGAGGGTCAAAATGTGCAGCGGGCGCTCCTGGCTTCGCCCCTCTCCCTGCGGAAGAGGGCTTGGGGGTGAAGGCGGTTCCTCCAGCACGACATGGGCATTGGTACCGCTGAAGCCAAACGCACTGACCCCGGCAATGCGCCGCTCGTAGCCAGATGGCCAGGGAGTCAGGCGAGTCGGAACAATGGCGGGAATCGTGTCCCAATCAATCAGCGAGTTGGGGGTTTCAAAGTTCAGGTGCGGCGGGATTTCGCCATGCTGCACCGTCAAAATCGCTTTGATCAGCCCGGCGACGCCAGCGGCCGCTTCCAGGTGGCCGGCATTCGTCTTGACCGAACCCAGGTAAAAGGGGCGGTCTGCCGGGCGATCCTGCTTGAGCACGTTGCCAAGCGCCTGGACCTCAATGGGATCACCAAGCGAGGTGCCGGTGCCGTGGGCTTCGACGTAGCCAACTTCCTGCGGGCGGATATCGCCGTTGGCCAGAGCCGCCCGGATTACCGCCACTTGCGATGGGCCGTTGGGAGCCGTCAACCCGCTGGAGGCGCCATCCTGGTTGACAGCGCTGCCGCGGATCACCGCCAGGATGCGGTCGCCATCGGCCAGGGCATCCGCCAGGCGCTTGAGCACCACCACGCCGCAGCCTTCGCCGTCGCCAAAGCCATCGGCGCTGGCATCGAACGTCTTGCAGCGCCCATCGAAGGCCAACATGCGCAATTTGGAGAACGAAATCTGGTTGTCGGGCAACAAAATCAAGTTGACGCCGCCCGCCAGGGCCATGTCACTCTCGCCGTTGCGCAGGCTTTGCACAGCCAGATGAGTAGCCACCAAGGATGACGAGCAAGCCGTATCAATTGAAATACTCGGCCCTTGCAAGCCCAACACATACGAAATCCGCCCGGAGGCAATACTGTGCGAAACCCCCGACCCATAATAGGTATCCAGCTTCGACAGATCGTTGGTCTTGGTGTACAGGCTGGCATAATCAGCGCTGGCGATGCCCACAAACACCCCCGTGCGGCTGCCAGCCAGCGAATCGGGGGCTATGGCGGCGTTTTCCAGCGCTTCCCAGGCCACTTCGAGCAGCAGGCGCTGTTGCGGATCCATCGCCACAGCCTCGCGCGGCGCAATTCCGAAAAACTGCGGGTCAAAACCGTCCACCCGGTCAATAAAGCCAGCCTGGCGCACGTACGTTTTCCCCGGTGCGTTGGGATCGGGATCGTAGACGGTGTTCACATCCCAGCGGTCGGGAGGGACTTCGCGCACGCCATCCACGCCGTTCTTCAGGTTTTGCCAGAAGGTAGCCGGATCGTTGGCGCTGCCCGGCAGGCGGCAGCCGATCCCGATCACGGCAATCGGCGCATTTCTGGCACGTTCGGCGGCTTCGAGTTTGGCCTCGAGTTCTTCGATTGCCAGGAAGGCTTGCTTGACGGGGGACAGGGGAGCGTTCATTTCAGTTTCTTCAACTTTTTCATCAGCATCGCTTCGACTTCATCGTCGGAAAGTGCTTCAATATTGGCGCTGGCGGGGGTAGTTTCGACCGGCGCGGGGGTGGCAAGTGGTTGATCAAAGATCAACACTTCGCTCAGCAGGTAATCAGTGATGGCCTCGATGGTGGGATAATCGAAAATCAAGGTGGCGGGCAGCTTGCGCTCGAGCTTCAGGCCGTTGGTCAGGCGACCGCGCAGCTCCACCGCCATGAGCGAATCGACGCCCAGGTCCATCAGGCGGGCCTTGCGGCCCGGCGGCTCGTTCGGGTCGAGGCGCAGCACGGCGATCACGTGACCGCGCACAAAATCGAGCAGCAACTCTTTGCGCTCATCGGACAGGGATTCGCGCAAGCGCTGGAGCAGATCGTCCGCCGGGGTAGATTCTACCGGGATGGCTGCCGCCTGGGGTTCGGCAGTCGCTCCCGGTTCGATGATCACAGAAACCGGCGATTCCATCTCGGCCGATGGGCGCGCCAGGATCACCGATTCGCCCATGATCTCGGCGGGCGATCCTGCTTCCGGGAAGATCGCCACCGCGGGGTAGCCCTCCGCCCGTAAGAGCGTCTCCCATTGTGCAGCCGAGAGCAGCGGGCTGTCGGCGCGCAAGTCATCGCCAAAGCTTTGCCAGCCTTCGATCAACCCGGTGGTAATGTCGAACCAGGGCTGGTGGGTGGTGACCTCGAAGAGCACTAATACACCCTGAGGGGATAGCAGTCGGCGAACGTTTTGCAGGGTTTCGCTCAGGCTGCGGGTAGCGTGAATCACGTTGGCGGCGATAATCACATCGAACTGACCGCTCCCGTAGCCTTGCGCCAGGCCGTCTTTTTCCACGTCCAGCAGGCCGTAACGCACGAAGGGGTAGGCAGCGAACTTCTGGCGGGCGCGGTCGAGGAATAAGTCAGAGACGTCGGTGAAGTGATAGGTGACGCGCCCGGCTGGCAGCACGGGCAGCACCGCCGAAGTGGTTGCCCCGGTCCCGGCGCCGATTTCAAGGAATTGGAGGGACTTACCGGGATTGGCGTGCGCTACGGCTTCAGTCACGGCCCCCACGATGTGGTTGAAATAGCGGGCGTGGGCCCAATTTTGGTAGAGTTCTTCGGCCCGTTGCATCGAGCCGCCGGGGAACATCATTTCCAACGGGCTTTCTTTGCCGGTGATGATGCTCGCCAGGTGTTCGCCGCACTCGCGCACGTACTCGATGACGAAGGGAGTGCTGGCCAGGGCCGCCTGGGCGGCGGCCAGCAATGGGTCGGTGGACTGCGGGTGGGGGTCCTCCAGCAGGCCCTCGACGGCCAGCAGTTTGAGCCAACGCGACATCAACGCCCGGTAAGTGGGCAGGATCTTGCATTGCGACAGCAGGCTTTCAGGGGTGGGACGCTGACCAGGCTGGGCGAAAGCCCCCAGGCTGTTCAGGGCGTTGACGATGTAGGCCGCGGCCAGACGGTTGAGGACCCCCCACTTGGCGGGGAATGTCGAAATTTCCAGATCGAGCGGGGCCTGCTGCGCCTGGCGCTTGCCGGCGGCTACGGCCCTTTCCCAGACCGGCGCAGCAGGGGCTGCCGCGGCGTGCTCGGACTTCCACCAGTAGGATTTGCGCTCCCAGGGGTAGGTGGGCAGGGGGATTTTTCGGCCGGCGGCGTTGCGGTGGAAGGCATCCCAATCCACCCTGGCGCCGTGCACGTAGAGCTGCGCCAGGCTTTCCAGGATTTGATCCCAATCGGCCCAGCCCTGGCGCAGAGAGGGCAGCCAGGTGCATGGCTCGCTTTCGGGTACCGAGCGCTGGCCGAGGCTGATCAGGGTGGGATTAGGGCCGATCTCCAGGAACGTACGATACCCGGACGTGTAGAGGGCCGCGGCGGTATCGGCAAAGCGCACGGTCTGGCGCAGATGGCGCTGCCAGTATTCGGGACGAGTCGGCGCATCGCTGACGGCCTGGCCGGTGACCGACGAGAAGAATTCGATTTGCGGCGAGGAGAAGCGCATCCCGGCGCTGGTTCGGGCGATGGCGGGGATCATCGGCTCGACCATCGGGGAGTGGGCGGCGCGGGAGATGTTCAACGGGCGGGTGCGGATTTTTTCGGCCTTGAGTTTTCGCACCACTTCGAGCACCGACGCCCGCCGCCCGGAGATCACCACCGTCTCGGGGCTGTTGACCGCTGCAATCGAGACTTCGGCGGCGTAGGGGGCGATCAGCGGGATCAGGCGGGCTTCCTCGGCAAAGACCGTCACCATTTCGCCGTCTTCGGGGAGGGCCTGCATCAGGCGACCGCGCTCGGCGATCAGGGTCAGCGAATCTTCCAGGCCGATCACGCCCGCAATCGTGGCGGCCACGTACTCGCCCAGGCTGTGCCCGGCGACGGCAGCCGGTTCGATGCCCCACGAGCGCCACAGTGTGGCCAGGGCATACTCGAGGGCGAACATGGCCGGTTGGCCGTAGGTCATATCGTCAATTTTGGACGGCTGATTTTCGCTTTCTGCTTGTGGATACAGCACGGAGAGCAAGGGCTGTTCCAAATGCGGGCGCAAGAACTCGTCACAGCGATCCATCACCTGGCGGAAGACGGGTTCGGTCTCGTAGAGCTGGCGGCCCATGTTGACGTAGTGCGAGCCGTGGCCAGTGAACAGGAAAACCACCGGGGGTAGATCGCTGCCCGTCATCTGGCCTTTCCACCAACCGTTGCCAGCCTGTCCTGCCCGGAAAGCAGCCAGCTGTTCGCCTAGTTTATCGAGATTGGCGGCGGCAATGGCCAGGCGGTGGGTGTAGTGCGAGTGCCCGGTGTTGGCAGAGAAGGCGAGATCGAGGAAGTCAGGGGCGGTGTCTCCTCGCCCGTACGATTCGTAGCGCCCGGCCAGTTCCCGCAGGGCAGCCTCGCTCTTGGCGGAGAGGGTGATCAGGTGCAGCGGGTGGCCCCCGCCCCCTCTCCCGAAGGGATAGGGTCGGGGTGAGGGCTGGGGCGCTTCCTCCAAAATCACGTGCGCATTCGTCCCGCTGAAGCCGAACGAACTGACTCCTGCAATCCGCCGCCCATCCACGGGAGTCCAGGGGGTGCGAGTGGTGGGCACCGTCACGGGGAAATCGACCCAGGCGATGTGCGGGTTGGGAGTCTGGAAGTGCAAGTGGGGCGGAATCTCACCATGCTGGAGCGCCAACACCACCTTGAGCAGCCCGGCAATCCCAGCAGCGCCCTCCAGGTGGCCGATGTTGGTCTTGACCGAGCCAATTTGCAACGGCCGGAAGGTCTCCCGCCCCTGGCCGTAGACTGCCCCCAAAGCGCGCACTTCTATTGGATCGCCGAGGGAGGTGCCGGTGCCGTGCGTCTCCACGTAGCTGACCTGCTGCGGTTCCACACCGGCGGCCCGCAGTGCAGAACGGATGACTGCCTCCTGGGCAGGACCGTTGGGGGCGGTCAGCCCGCTGCTGCGGCCATCCTGATTGATGGCCGAGCCGCGCACCACCGCCAGGATGTGATCGCCATCGGCCAGCGCGTCCGACAGGCGCTTGACCACGATCATGGCGCAACCCTCGCCGCGCACGTAGCCATCGGCCCGGGCATCGAACGTCTTGCAGCGGCCATCCAGCGCCATCATGCCCGCTTTCGAGAAGTTGATATTGGCTTCGGGGGTGAGAGTTAAATTCACTCCGCCGACCAACGCCAGGTTGCATTCCTTCTGGCGCAAGCTCTGGCTGGCCAGGTGGATCGCCACCAGCGACGACGAGCAGGCCGTATCCACCGACATGGCCGGGCCGTGCAAGCCGAGAAGGTACGAAATCCGCCCGGCGGCCACGCTCAAGGTGCCGCCTGTGCTGGCGTACGTGTCAATCTTTTCCAGGTCGCTGATCACCATGCGGAAGTAGTCGCTGTTGGCGATGCCCACAAACACCCCGGTTTGCGTACCAAGCAGTTTTTCGGGTGACTGCCCGGCGTTTTCGAGCGCCTCCCAGCCGGTCTCGAGCAGCAAACGCTGCTGCGGGTCCATGCTGATGGCTTCGCGCGGCGAAATACCGAAGAAGGCCGGGTCGAAGCGGTCGATATCTTTCAAGAACGAGCCGTAGCGGGTGGTCATCTTGCCGGGGACCGACACATCCGGGTCGTAGAAAGCATCCAAGCTCCAGCGTTCGGGCGGGATCTCGGTGATGGCATCCACCCCGTTTTGCAGCAACTGCCAGTAGCTCTCGGCGTCGTTCACGTCGCCGGGGAAGCGCAGGCCCATACCGATGATGGCAATCGGCTCGCTTTGGGCCTGTTCCACTTCTTCGAGCCGCGCCCGCAGATCACGGATTTCGAGCAGCGCCCGCTTGATCGGGGAGAGTCCTGGCGAGGGGCCGCCTTGGGAGGGGGTTTCAGGAGGGATGTTTGTCATGATCTTTTCTTTTTGTCCGTTTTCATCGCCTCCAGCTCTGCCAGCAGCAGAGCCTCGGCTTCTTCGTCCGAAAGTTTTTCCACTTCGGCAGTCGCCGCGGCAGTTGCCGCGATGGGTTTGGCCTCCGCTACATCATTTTCCGAGGCCGGTTTGGCCTCCGGCCACAACTCTTGCGCCAAAAAGTCGGTCAACACCTCCACGGTGGGGTAATCGAACAGCAAGGTGGAGGGCAGCTTTTGCTGAAAGCTGGCGCCCAGGGCATTGCGCAATTCCACTGCCATGAGCGAATCCATCCCGATCTCGCGCAGCGGCTGGCGGGTATCCAGCGTGTACGAAGCGCTCAGGCCCAGCACCCGGATGGCCTGCTCGCGCACATGGGCTTGTAGCAGCGGTTTACGCTTGTTGGGTGCGGCTTCAGACAGGCGCCGGCGCACGTCTGGGGCTGTAGATTTTTTCGTCGCTGTTTTCGAAGCTGTGCTTCGTGCTACATTTACATACAAAGGTGCGATCGAGCGATCTTCGTGCGAACGAATGAAGGCATCCCAATCGAATGGCAGCGCCACAACATGCCCATTGCTGCTCAGTAGGCTGTCCAGGAAAGCCACACCTTGTTCCGGTGTCAGTACACCCAATCCCAGGCGGGCAAACCGTTGTTGATCATGCTGGGATAGGCGCGCTGCCATCCCCGTGCCGCCCCAGCCGCCCCAGCCGATGCTGAGGGCCGGAAATCCCATTCCCGAACGAAAACTGGCAAAACTATCCAGATAGGCGTTGGCAGCTGCATAATTGGCCTGCCCTGGTGAACCGATCACCGCGGCGGCCGAGGAGAATAAGATGAAAAAGTCGAGTGGTAAGTCCAGAGTGTGTTTATGCAGTTGGCGCACTCCATCGGTTTTGGGGACCAACACCGGCGCGAAGCGTGACCAACTTTGATGCAGGAGTACACCATCTTCTAAACTACCGGCAGCATGCAGGATGCCTTTCAGGGGTGGCATGCCCTGCTGGATGATCTCCAAAATCCGCTGGACATCGGCAGATTGAGAGACATCGCCTATTAACGCCTCTACCTGTGCCCCGCGGGTTTCCATTTGGCTGATGGCGGCTTGTGTCGTCTCAGACGGAATGTGACGTCCCATCAGGACGATGTGGCGCGCTCCTGCTTTGACCAACCCATTGGCTAAAATTGGACCTAAACCGCCCATGCCGCCGGTGATCAGGTATGTAGCATCAGAATGCACGGCAACCGACGTGGTGGGTGGATCGGCGGGTTGGATGAGCACCAATTTGCCAGTGTGTTTGGCCTGGGCCATGTAGCGAAAAGCATTCTCTGCGGCTTCGAGCGGAAATACGCGTACTGGCAGCGGTTGCAAGTTACCCGTGGATATGGCGCTCACCAACTCCTGAATCATGGATTGGATTAGTTCTGGGTCTTCCTCTATGGCCTGGATCAGGTCATAAACAAAATATCTCGCTTTAGATTTTGCTTCGGACATTTGAGCCTGCGACCAGATGTCACGCTTGCCGATCTCAAGGAAACAGCCTTCCGGATTCAGACAGGCCACACTTTTGGAGATGAATTCACCGGCCAGGGAGTTGAGCACAATATCCACGCCCTGCCCCTGGGTAATCGCCAAGATTTGATCGGCGAAATCTAGCGTGCGTGAATCCAATGGGTGATCCACTCCGTGAGCGGCCATGTAGGCACGCTTTTCGGGGCTGCCAGCAGTACCGAATATGATCGCTCCGGCTCGCCTGGCAAGCTGAACAGCAGCCATTCCTACCCCGCCAGCAGCCGCGTGGATCAACACCCGATCACCGACCTTAATATGTGCTAGATGGTGCAGTCCGTAATAAGCCGTAAGGAACACACTTGGAATTGATGCGGCCTGGGAAAAACTCAATGTGGGTGGCTTAAGTGCTACGAGGCGCGTGTCAGCAATGGCATAGGTGCTGAAACTGTCGAACGCGATACCAAGTACCGCATCGCCTACCTGGAAACCGGTTACACCCTCGCCGAGAGCGGTGATCACTCCAGAACATTCCCCTCCGAGAGGACCAGGATCACCTGGATACATGCCCAACGTGTTCAAAACATCACGGAAGTTGACTCCAGTGGCGCGCACGCGAATATCAATTTCGCCTATACCAGGCTGGCGGCGGTCTTTTGGGCGGATACTCAGGTTATCAAATGTTCCGCGCGTCACAACCGTCAAATGAACTGAAGGCGCAGCGCTCTCGATAGGCCGGTACGGGGCCAGTCGGGCGACGTAGCGGGCATCATTCCGGTAAAGCACCTGGTTTTCGGGAGTCCCGGCCAGAAGTTCGGCAGCAAGCTGTTGGGCATTAGCGCCCGGCAGCGAGACAGGATCGATGTCTACGCAGGTGCAGTGTAATTCAGGATGTTCGAGTTGAATGGTGCGTGCCAACCCCCAGGCAGGAGCTTGATCTACCGCGGGGACGGCCGTTAACCAGGGCTGCGCGCCTTGTGTGGCTACGAACAGGCGCGGCGGGTTGGGCAGCACTGCCAGGGCTTGGACCAGGTGCAAAGTTCCTTGCAGGCTTATCTCCCATTCGGATGGCTCGGAGACTCCCAAATTCCAGAGATAAACCATACCGTGGATCGCCTCTTGAGCGTGCCAATTCTCTAGCAGCTGTTTTAAATTTGCCGGGGAGGTGATATCCACCTGCCACTGCCCGGGGCCAAGCGGCTGAGTCGACGGGCCGGGAAATACCAGCATTGTATTAGGCCCCAGGTGGCGAGTCAATTCATTGCCGACGCCCCCCAAATCGCTGAAGATGATCCAACGCTGTGGAGAGGTTGTTGTTGGCTGAGGCAGTGATTCAGGCTGCCAGTCGACGGTATACAATCCCTCGGGCTGGGTGTAGCGCCCCAACAGGCGCTGCAGGGAGCTTCGAGAAGTGCGCTTGATGCTCAGACCGGTGATAGTGGCAAAGAGTTGGCCAGTTTCATTGTATAGGCACAGATCACCTTTGGCTAGGCCGGTGGCTAGGTCTCCAGGCTGGAGCGTGGCATGACACCACCATTCCCCTGAAGGTGCGACGAACAGAGAGAAGCGGTCTAACCCGATTGGCAGCCAGGCATCGTCAGACTCGCTTTCGGTCAGGAAGGTGGCCCCCAGAGTTTGGAAACAGGCATCCAGCAGGGCCGGGTGCAGTCGATAATCGGAAATTTCGGCAGCCACGGCTTCTGGCGTTTGCAGACGGGCCAGCGATTGGTTACCATCGGAACTGCGCCAAAGCTCGGCCAGACCATGGAATCTGCTGCCTAAGTCGATGCCCAACGCAGCAAGACGCTGATAAAATGCTTCCACCGAAATGACCGTATCACAATTCTGACGGGCTTGATCCAGGCTGGGGTTCGGAGTTGTAGGGGGTTCGGCATCACAGCGGATGCGTCCCGAAGAGTGCTGTTTCCATGTTCCCTTGACAGGCTCGAGACTGTACACCTGGAATGAGCCGGTCTCGGGGTCAGCCACAAATTGTACTCTGCGGACCTGGTTCTCGGGCAATGCCAGGGCTTCCTGAATGAGAAACTCATCCACCGTGCAAGGGGTATCGCCAAAGAACTGCGCAGCGGCCGCCAATGCCATTTCCAGGTAAGCGGTTCCGGGAACCAGGATGTTATCGAAGATGCGGTGATCGGCCAACAAGCGGGGGTGTTCGGCTGTGTAATAAGCCTGGAAAGCGCTTCCTGTAACCACAGGCGAAAGCAATTTCTGTCCCAAGAGGGGATGTATATCTTCATTGGTTCCGTGCGGAAGGCCGACCGGGCGAGAGGTGGTTTTTGGCTCGAACCAGTAGCGTTGACGCTGCCAGGGATAATTGGGTAGCGAGACGCACAGCCCTTCGGGGTAGAGGGCCTTCCATTGGATTGGGTAGCCATGGGCATACAGTTCTCCCACCGTGTTCCATAAGGTTTGGGTTTCCGCTTGCCCACGGCGCAGAGACGCCAGCACCAGACTGTCTTGTTGCCCAGCAAGGCATTGCGTGATAGATGTGGCCAACACCGGGTGCGGGCTGATCTCGAGGAATGTGGTGAATCCATCATCGATCAGTCGTTGCATCGCATCAGCAAATCGCACCGAGCGGCGGATATTCTGGCCCCAATAGTTTTCACCGTAATCGCCCGCTCTGGCCAGCTGGCCGGTAACCGTAGAGAGAATAGGGATGCTGGCTGGCCGCACAGTTAGCCCACGTAACACTTGCGATAGTTCCAGGCGGTAAGGCTCCATTTGCGGGCTGTGGAAGGCATAATTAACTCGCAGCATGCGGCAGGAAATGCCGCCCTGTTGGAAGGCCTGCACGGCTTTCGCCAGGGCTTCTGCATCTCCCGAGAGCGTAACCGAGGCTGGGGCGTTGATGGCCGCTACCGAAAGTTGATTCGAAAGCCCCAGGGTTGCTATTTCGCGTTCAGCCTCCGTGGCCGAAATTTCTACAGCAGCCATTTTGCCCAACCCGGTGGCGCGTTGCATCAGGCGGGCACGGTGGAAAACTACCTTGACGGCATCTTCCAGCGTCAGCACACCGGCCACATACGCCGCGGCGATCTCTCCAACACTGTGTCCAATAACGGCAGCCGGGATCACACCCCAGGAGCGCCACAGCTCCGCCAGGCCAACTTGCAAGGCGAAAATTGCGGGTTGGGCGATTTCTGTTTGATCCAGGCGGGATTCGGCTTCCGAGCGGTTCAGTTCGGTCAGCAAAGACCAGTTGGCATAGCTCCGAAGCAGTTGATCGATCTTCTCGATGGCCTGGCGGCAGATTGGTTCTTGGGCCATCAGTTCACGCCCCATGCCCCACCACTGCGGGCCTTGCCCCGAAAATATGAATGCCAGCTTGCCGGTTCGCCCCAACAAGCCGCTCCCAAGGGCAATGCCGGGCCGTGCCTCTCCATCGGCAACCCACCCCAGGCGCTCTGCGATCTCTTGAGCCGAGCTGCCACTCACGGCGGCGCGGTGGTCATAGTGCGTGCGCCGCTGGCTGGCGGTATAACAGATATCGAGCAAAGAGGCAGGAAGTCCGGGCGCAGCCAAAAAAGCCTGATATGAGCGTGCCAGGTCGTGTAGCGCCTCAGGGGTTTGGGCTGACAATGGTAGCAAAAATGGTCGCTGAGCCAACTCGCCTTGCTCTGTGGATGGCAAGGCAGGGGCATCTTCCAAAATTATATGGGCATTGGTACCGCCAAAGCCGAAACCGCTGATCCCCGCCAGACGCGGTTGATGACCTGCTGACCACAGCTGCGGTGTTGACGGGATCATGAAGGGTGTACCTTCAAACGAGATGTGCGGGTTGAGTTTTTGAAAATGCAGGTGCTGCGGGATAACCTCGTGCTGCATCGAGAGCACCACTTTGATCAGCCCGGCGATTCCGGATGCGGATTCGAGATGGCCGATGTTGGTTTTAACGGATGCCAGGGCGCAGGTTTGCCCGGAGGAGCGCGGTTGTCCATAGACCGCGGTCAATGCCTCAACTTCAATTGGATCGCCCAGAGAAGTGCCGGTCCCGTGGGCTTCGATGTAGGTGACATCGGCAGGATCGACATGGGCGTTTTCTAACGCCTGGCGAATCACCGCCTGCTGCGCCAGGCCATTTGGCGCAGTCAGCGCGGTGGAGTGGCCATCCTGGTTGACAGCAGAGCCGCGGATGAGGGCATAAATGCGGTCGCCATCAGCCAAAGCATCGGAAAACCGCTTGAGCACAATCACTCCACAACCTTCAGAGCGCACGAAGCCATCGGCGCTGGCATCAAAAGTTTTACAGCGGCCATCGGGGGCCATCATTCCCCATTTGGCAAGGGATATAGCCACCGATGGAGAAAGGATGATGTTTACCCCACCCGCCAGAGCCAAGTGACTTTCACGATTGCGCAGGCTTTGGGATGCTAGATGTATAGCAACCAGTGACGACGAACAGGCCGTATCCAACGAGAGGCTTAGCCCATGAAGCCCAAGCAGATAGGATAGGCGATTCGGTAAAATACAATGCATGCTACCAGTGACCGTATGAGCATCCACCTCATTAATTTCTGACAACGTTTGCTGACTGTAATCGAAAGTTGTACAGGCCACAAATACACCGGTCTGACTGCCTGCCAACTGCTGTTTGGTGAAGCCGGCATCATCTAACGCTTCGTAGGCTACCTCCAGAAACAATCTTTGCTGGGGATCCATCAAAACTGCTTCTCGCGGGGCAATACCAAAGAAAGCCGCGTCAAAACCGTCTACCTGATCGAGAAAACCGCCCCAGCGCGTATTCATTTTCCCAGGCGCGGCCCGGTCTGGATCATAAAAAGCACTCATATTCCAACGGTCGGCTGGTACTTCGGTGATAGCGTCCATCCCATTCGCCAGAAGCTGCCAATAAGCCTCCAGCGAAGATGCATGGCCCGGAAAACGGCAAGCCATACCCACAATTGCAATTGGCTCGGCGCTGAGCAGATCCATTCCCTCCACCTGCTCACGCAAGCGTTGGACAGCCAAAGCCAATTTCAGTGAAGACATTGGGGTAGTAGAACGACTTGTACTCATAATAGCCTCTCTCAAGCTGATCTGCGCTTCTTCAATGCCTTGAGCGCCTCCTCATCTGATAAAGACTCGATTTTCGATAGAATTTGACCGCCCTTGATTTTTATTTCTGCCTGGGGTTGAAGTGGTGTATCGGGTTGCGCTTCAACTACCGGCTGGATTGCCTCTGGTGGGATCTCCAGCTTGCCGGTGAGATAGCGAACCAGTTGTTGCACTGTCGGGTAGTTCCATGCCAGCGTTGCAGATAATTTCAGGTGGAAATTGGCATCCAACCGGTTACGGAATTCTACCGCCATCAGCGAATCCAGGCCGTAGGAACCGAAAGGGATTTCCGGATCAATTTTCTCAGAAGACATGCGCAGCACCTTCCCAAGAATATCTTTCACACGCTCCCGCAACATATTCTCCCGGTGTTCCGGTGCAGCAGATAGCAATTCATCAACGAATGAGGCTATCCCAGTAGAGGATGTATCAGCCGAGTCGGGAGCCGCGCCCAAATTCTTCAGCAGGGGGTGCCTGCCTGCATGGTTTTCCTTAAAACTCTGCCAATCTGCGGGGCTAAAGATAACATGGGGAACATCCCATTTCAACAATTTTCCCAGAGCTTCCACGCCCTCCGATGGGGTAAAGCTATCCAGGCCCTGCCTGGTAAGTTGTTCCACCTGGCGTTTTCCGGCATCCGTCTCAATCAAGCTGCCCGTATCGGACCAAACGCCCCAACCAATGCTCAACCCGGCTTGATGTTGGCTGCGCCAATAGTACGCCAAGGCGTCCAGAGCAGCATTGGCTGCAGCATAATTACCCTGCCCGCTCTGTGGCAGCAGAGAGGTAATTGAAGAGAACAATACGAAAAAGTCCACATCGCCACAGAACTGGTGCAGCAGCCAACCGCCTATCAGTTTTGGCCTCATAACCGATAGGAAGGTGTCTGTATCCAATTCGTGCAAGAGCCGATTGTTGAAGACACCCGCTGCATGGAAAACTCCACGGATCGGTGGCAATTGTTCCCGGTGATAGGTTTCAAAAAACTCAGCAAGTTGGGCCGAGTTTGCCACATCCACCGCTGCATATTGAATCTGTAGCCCCAAACCTTCTAATTCACGGATAGCTCCAATCAGGCGTTTCTGGCGCACCGGTTGATCTTCGTTCCACTCGGCGCGTGGCGGGATCTTCGTGCGGCTCATCAGCACTAACCGGCGCACACCTTGCTCCGCCAGCCAGCGGGCCACGTGCATCCCAACCCCACCCAACCCGCCGGTCAATAAATATGCGCCATCAAGCCGCCAGGCTGAATAACCGACTGGCGTTCGGGGCTGGGCTGGGGGACTGAACTGCGCCAGGCGCGCCGCGTAGCGCTGGCGGTTGCGATAGGCTACTTGATCCTCGCCATCTGCCAATTTCAGTGTGTCCAACAGTTGCTCAGCCGCTTGGCCTGAGTTCGATGAGGGGTCCAGGTCCACCAGGCAGCCCAATAGGTCGCCGCGTTCCTCGGCCATCACTCGCCCCAGCCCCCACAAGGCTGCCTGGGCGGCATTGGGCGGGCTGACTGAGGGCTCAGTGGCTGCGTACGCTGGAACAACCTGGACAGCTTGCGCTCCACGGGTAACCAGCCAGATGTGGGGTGGGTTGTCCGTGGAGGGCAGCGATCCGCGCGATGATCCGTTCTGAGTCAGTGCCTGAACCAATCTCAAGGTAGAGCCGCAACCCAATATCTGCGCCGATTCTAAGGATGCCGCATTAAAATCCTCGGGCCGCGGGCCATCGAGGCTCCAAAGATGTACTATCCCTTTCAAGTTCCCTGTCAGCCTAAGGATGTGCTCAAGCTGCTCGGGTTGATCAGCCCGAACCACGAAACGCCGTTCACCCAACTGCGCATTGGCTTTTCCGGCCAGAACTACAGTGCAATAGGCGCCCTGCTGCTCCATTTGGCGCGCCAGGGCTTCTCCGATGCCCTCCTGATCGGCCAGGATCAGCCAGCCTCCTGCTAGATTCTCACTTGCCTGGCTTGACGCGCCAGGGACTGGCTCCCATTGCACCGTATACAGCCAATCCGCCGGATTCTCCGAGACCTGCCTATCTTGGGCCAGGCGCTTCAGGCGTAAGCCAGCCACGCTGAGTATTAAATTGCCTTTTTCATCAAGCCATTGCAGGTCTGCTACCAACAGGTCTGGAGAGGCAGGGTGGTGTAAAGTGGCATGCACCCATACTGGCTCAGCCGTCAGATCGCCTGGACGAATTTGAGTGGCCTTCACGGGCATACAGAAATCATCCGTGATGCCCTCTGTGATGATACCCAGCAACTGGAAACCGGCATCTAACAACGCTGGTGCGATCAGGTAATGTTCTTCCAGGACGCTGGTCAGCTTTGCCAGAATCTCGCCATCTCCCCGCCAGAGTTGCACAATCCCCTGTAAGGAACGGCCAATTTGAACGTTTTGCTTTTCTAAACCCCGATAGAATTCTTGCCCCGAAGTACTAAGCGATAGCCGGGCCTGAATCTGGTTTAGGGAAACCGGTACAGCACCATTTTCTTTCTTCTCGAGCTGTACTTTGGCTGTTACGTGGGGTTGCCAGCTCTCCCCCTGCCGGCTAAATAACCCAAATGCCAAGCCACTATCTTGAGTTGGGGAAAGCGCCACCTGGATCGAGGTTGGTTGTTTTTCGTCTTCCGAAAGTGCCAGGGCGCGTTGGAAAGCGATATCGTTGATCACCCAGGGTTGGCCGGGCAGGGATCGTTCAGCAGCCGCCATGGCGGTTTCCACCGAAGTAGATCCGGCCAGCATGGCTGTTCCGTTGAGGCGATGTTCGAATAACGCCGAATGTTCCCAACGCTTGAGGATTAAGTGCCAGATCATGCCCGATTGGTCGGGTAAATCCAGTCGTTCATAGAGCAGTGGATGGCTGTCGGGCACGGTCTGCACCGTCCCAGCCACCAGCATATGCTGTTTTGTGGGAGCTTCGAGCCAGAAACGTTCCCGCTGCCAGGGATAGCGAGGTAATTCGATGGGACGCCCGTTGCTTAGAGTCAGAATCTGGTCCCATTTGGGGATATACCCGACCGTGTACAGGCTGCCCAGGGCTGAGCGAATCGTCAATCCTTCATCCTCGCCACGACGCAAAGACTGCACCAGTGCCAGCCGATAATCACCCCTGATCGCTTGAGCAGTTTGCTCGATAGCAGTGAGCAGGATCGGGTGTGGGTTAATCTCAATAAATATGAAATAACCATCTGCCAAGAGGCGCTGGACAGCATCGGCAAAACGCACCGGCTGGCATAGATTGCGTCCCCAATAATCGGCGTCGAGCGCTGCTCCGCTTACTGGAGCTCCGGTGACTGTTGAATAGATGGAGATCGAAGTCGCTTGGGGGCGAATCATCTGCACGGCGGCCACCAGATCAGGGCGCAGCGCTTCCATTTGTGGGCTATGGGCAGCCACATCCACCTTCACAGGACGGCAAAAGATATTTTGGGCGCGCAAACCTACCAGCACTTCTTCAAGTGCGGCTGGATCTCCCGAGAGTACGGTGGAGGCGGGGCTGTTGCTGACTGCTACCGAAAGCCGATCTCGGTACTTGGCGAGCAGGGCATCAGTCTGCTCAAGAGGCAGACCAACCACAGCCATTGCTCCCTTACCGCTGACACTTCTCATCAGCTTGCTGCGAGTGCAGATGATGCGAGCAGCATCTTCCAGGCTGAGCGCACCCGCAATCTGGGCTGCTGCAACCTCTCCCAGGCTGTGTCCCACCACAGCTTCGGGCTGCACACCCCACGAACGCCATAACTCCGCCAGTGCTACCTGAATGGCGAATAAAACCGGCTGTACAACATCAATCTCCTCCAGCCGGGAATCCGCTTCACTTGCAGTGATTTGTTGTAGCAGCGACCAGCCTACAAACGGTCGAAAGGCCTGTTCGCAACGTTCGATGACCTGGCGGAAAACCGGTTCTTGCTCGAGCAATTGACGCCCCATGCCCACCCACTGCCCACCCTGGCCTGGAAATACGAATACGATTCCCGGCAGCCGCCCGGCAAAGCATTTGCTGGCCGATAAACCCGGCCGTGTTTCGCCACGCGTGAAGGCTTCGAGCTGTTCTGCCAATTCCTTTGCCGTGTAGCCGACCACTGCCAGACGCTCATCATGATGACTCCGACGGTACGCTGCAGCGTGGCACAGATCTGCCAGAGGAATATTGTTTCCGATAAGCTCCTGTACATAAGCCTGCGCCAGGGGTTTGAGTGCCTTAGCAGAACGGGCCGAGATCGTTAGCAAATGAGGCCTGATACGGGATTCAGCCTGCCCCCCTCGATCTGCTTCGATGGGTTGGGGTGAGGGACTTTCTGGGGCCTCTTCGAGTACCACATGAGCGTTCGTTCCCGACCAGCCAAACGCGCTGACTCCAGCAAAGTGCCGTTCGGAGCCGGTTTCCCAAGGGCGCTCTTGAGCGGCAATTTGCAGGCGCGTGCCGGCCAGGGAAATATGCGGATTGAGCTGCTGGAAGTGCAAATTGGCTGGGATGGTGCGATGCTGCAAGGCCAATACGGCTTTGATCAGCCCGGTCACGCCGGCCGCGCCTTCGAGATGGCCCAGGTTGGATTTGACCGAACCGAGCACGCAGGGCAGCCCATCAAGCCGCTGATCACCAAGCACTGCGCCCAGAGCCTCGACCTCGATCGGATCGCCCAACGGCGTGCCCGTGCCATGCGTCTCCACATAGCTGATCTGTTCTGGTTTTACCCCGGCATTTTCGAGCGCCTGGCGGATGACCGCTTGCTGCGACAGGCCATTGGGTGCAGTTAGCCCATTGGTGTGGCCATCCTGGTTGATGGCAGAACCGCGAATGACGGCCAACACCGGGTCGCCATCAGCCAGGGCGTCGGACAGGCGCTTGAGCACCACCGCCCCACAACCCTCGCTGCGCACAAAGCCATCGGCGCGGGAATCGAATGCTTTGCAGCGCCCATCGGCAGCCATCATCCGCATGCGCGATGCCACCACGGTGAAGTGCGGGGTGAGCATCACGTTCACACCGCCGGCCAATGCCAGGTTGCACTCGCTGTTGCGCAGGCTCTGCACCGCCAGGTGTACCGCCACCAGTGAGGATGAACAGGCGGTATCGAGCGCTACACTAGGGCCTTGCAAGTCGAAAAGATACGAAATCCTTCCGCTGACTACGCTGTGGGAGGTGCCCGTACCGGTGTAAATATCGATCTCCTCCGGATCAAACGCTTGCATCAGGTAGTAATCGTTACTGTGGCTGTGCACACCCATGAACACGCCTGTGCGGCTGCCTTCCAATTTTTCAATTGGCAAACCAGCATCCTCAAAAGCCTCCCAGGCCACCTCGAGTAGCAGGCGCTGCTGCGGATCCATGCTGGCAGCCTCACGCGGCGAGATGCCGAAGAACGAAGCATCGAACTGATCCACCTGGGGCAGGAATCCACCCCAGCGGGTGGCGACCTTGCCGGGGACATCGGGATCGGCATTGAAGAGCGCTGCGGAATCCCAGCGGTTGGCAGGCACCGGGGTGATCCCATCTACCCGATTTTTTAGTGCATCCCAAAAGGCCTCCGGCGAATGGGCCCCGCCGGGCAGGCGGCAGGCCATGCCAATCACAGCGATTGGCTCGCGGCGGGCGCGTTCCACGCTTTCCAGGCGCGCGCGCAGGTCTTTGATGGCTTGCAAAGCGCGTTTTAGTTGCGTGGTGGGGTCGGTTTCAGCAGTCACAGGTGGATCCTCAACTATCTTTCAACAAATCATCTATCGCATCCAACTCGTCGGCCAGCAGCACAGAG
>Ga0315274_10005377_pt1 | contig 18721 bp, 14 predicted proteins | sample YL17G02_20_MG_FD_203700 | JGI IMG/M metagenome (GOLD analysis project Ga0315274, IMG submission 203700) | Sediment microbial communities from Yellowstone Lake, YNP, Wyoming, USA - YL17G02_20 | ecosystem: Environmental > Aquatic > Freshwater > Lake > Sediment | place: USA: Wyoming | collected... | reverse complement strand
AAGCAAATTCAATTTGGAAGTGCAACTTTGAGGGATATATGATATACTCAAGGTTGTATGAAAACTAAATACTCACATCTTAAGCAAGAAGAACGCGACCAAATCTTTTTGCTCTTAAAAGATGGTAAAAACCAAAATGAAATAGCAAATGTTGTTGGTCGGAATAAATCAACGATTAGCCGGGAATTTAAGAGAAATGTGCATCAGAAGTTCAATGTTTATCTGCCTGATACCGCAGCAAGAAAAGTCGAGAAACGAAATGAAAAAAACCGGAAACACCGCTATCTTGATAAGGATTCTGAATTGAAACAATATATGCTCGATAAACTTAAATTAGGCTGGTCACCAGAACAAATCGAAGGTAGAATCGAAACCGATATCGGTAAATATCTCAATTACGAAAGCATCTATCAGTACATTTATAGCTTAGCCGGTAGAAAAGAAAATCTTAGGCAATATTTAAGGCGTGCCCACCGCATCCGAAGAAAGAAAAATGGTCGAAAACATCAAAAAGGTAAAATACTAAATCGCATCGATATCTCTTTAAGACCTAAACATATCGAAACAAGAAGACAATTTGGACATTGGGAAGGTGATAGCTTAATTTATAAAAGACATTCGCAGTCATTGGCTACGTATACGGAGCGAAAAACAAGGTTCGTCGTGGCGAAAAAAGCTAAAAACAGAACAGCTAAAGAAAGGGTTAGACTTACCAATTGCTATTATAGTCAATTACCGCCGGAAGCTCGAAGGACGATGACTTATGATAATGGTTTAGAATTTTCTGCACACGAAGAAATTACCTCAGCGATTGGCACCGAGATATATTTTGCTCGACCGTATGCTTCTTGGCAGCGCGGTAGTAATGAAAACAGCAATGGACTTATCCGATGGTATCTTCCTAAAGATACCAACCTCGATTCCTTGACCGATGAAAAGCTAGATGCTATTATTAAGCTAATTAACGATCGTCCGAGAAAATGTCTTAACTGGAAAACAGCGAATGAAGTATTTAACGAAGAAATGGAAACACTAATTAGACAAAAATCAAATAATCTATCAACTAATCATTCAGTTGCACTTGTAAGTTGAATGTGGTTGATATTAAACTTCAGGATATATTTATTGATGCTATGCAAATTTATATTGATTATATCAACAGACAATTGAAAAAGAACTCTAATTATATGCCACATCCATTAATAAGAGCTTTTGAGTGTGCGTTACAAAATTTTGAAAACATAAAAGAGGGCGAATGCACTATGGGAGTTTCTCAAGATGGCACCACAAATGATATATGTAATCCATATATTGTAGTTTTACAAAAACAACAAAATCGTGCCTCAGTCAAAGAAATCAAAAACATAAAGTTGAATAAAACATTGCCATTAGATATAATGATAATTATTTTTAGGCTGCAAACCAAAATAGACAAAATTGAAGGTGATGCTGTTACTCCTGAACAAATGGTAAATATTTTGAATGATGTTATTCCGGGAAACAAATTCTTTGCTCTTGGAGATAGATGGAAAGAGGCACGCGATCATTTTAAAAAATTACTCGAAGAAGGGAAAATAAATGTACCGGATGATCCAGAAATTATACAAAACCTAAAAAAAGTGACATATAATACCCCATGGGAGGAATACGGTAATAAACTCAGAGCACTAATAGGAATAACGATTGTGGACTTATTAGATAGTAAGTATGAAGTTGTTATCACTTCCCCAAAAGATTTCAAAATACCAAAATACGAAGTTTTTGATAAGGCAACAGAATTTTTACTTGTAAAACCAGCCGAGTATTTTCAATCCAATAAAAACGGCGAATAATTTTTATATACTAAAAGTATGGTATAGAATAATATAACGGAACAGAAAATACCTTGAACAATATCTTTCCTCTTTTATAATCCATAAAAATTGTATTAATTCGTGAAACATCAGTATTTTTATCTTTGATTTACTTGATTTTAATGAGTAGCAATACTATACTAAATTATTTAATAATCTTTCTAGTATCTCTGACTCAGTAGAATAATCCGGGTATTTTTTGTAGATATATTCAAGGAGTTTTTGAGCGGGGTTTGGGCATAATAGTGTTGTTGATGGTCATATACGATCTGTATTTTCTCTCCATTTTTTCGTGCTTTCGCAGAAATGTTTTAATTCGTGTCAATTAGTGTTTCTATCGCTATACCTTGCATCCATTCGTGGTTATAATAATGTATACTTAAAAGTTGCCCAAAAATCAAGCGAAATTCTCATCTAACATTCTAAATTCCAAATTCTTAATTCAAAATTCTTTAAGAAGTAGGGTAGTATTCCCTGTATGGGTCTCGGTGTAGGTCAAGGGCTTGTTCAGCAAGTCAGTTAAACACCTGCTTTCGCAGTATATTAGACTTCAAATATCGAATTCTGTATCGGAATCTAAATGGAATTCAGATACGGATTCTATTTCGGAGTCATTTCAGAAATCAATCCCGAAATCACTCAGGTATATGTTCGCTAGATTGTTCAACAAATCGTTCTGAGAATCAGTATCGAAATCACTCTATTTTGGAAAAACAGTTGATTACTATGGAAAGTTTTGATATTTGAGAGCTCGGAAAAAGTCGCTCTCATGATTACACGGATTTATTACCGATTACACAGATGACACGAAGTGTCATTGCGAGCCGAAGGCGTGGCAATCTCCAATTAGATTCCTCGCTTCACTCGGAACAGCGTCTGTGTAATCAGAGATTTCTGTTTTTTTTAGAAATCTCATATTTCTTTTATTGACATTCTTATTTTATTAGTTAAAATTCTTGCGACAGGTGTTATATGATAATTGATGTAATAATTATTTTAGTAATTCTAGGAAGTGTCATAACCGGTATAATTCGTGGTTTTATTAAAGAGTTATCAACATTAGCCGGCTTGATATTAGGTATTTATATCGCCGCTCATAATTATCCCGTCCTCCAGAAATATGTGTTGAGTGTTTTGCATAATGCAACTGTTAGTAAGATAATAAGTTTTCTTATAATATTTTTTATTGTATTCTTCTTAATTATGCTCTTAGGACTACTTTTGCAAAAGGTAATTAAACTCATTATGTTAGGTTGGCTCGATAAGATTTTGGGTGGGGTTTTCGGAATCGTCAAAGGTGTTCTTTTTGTTTGGCTATTATTAGTTTTTATTATAGCCTTTTTCCCGACAACCCAAAATTATATAAATAAATCCCGACTCGCATTGAAAATTTTAAGCATTGGTTCTGAATATACGAAGTTTCCTGAGCGAGTAAAAAAGATAAAAAAACCCTTGACACAATCAGCAAATATTTGTATATTCATTCATACACAAAAAGATATGCAGTATCAGTCTGTTACTGCCGAAACAATATAAGAAAGGAGCGATTATGAAAAAACTATTAATCGCAGCAATATTTATCGCGTTCGCATTAGCGGTAAGCTGTCAGGCACCGCAAGATGTCAAGTCGCAACTCGATAAGCAAAGCGCTCAAATTCAAGCATTAGAAAAGAATGTACAGGAACACGCCGCAAAATTACAACAATTGATGATGGATTACGAAAAACACATGGTCGATTTACATAAGAAACCAATATCCGGCAAAACCGTTACCCCACCACAAGAACCAACAAGAACTGGTAGATAATTGGAGGAAAGAATGAAAAAACTATACCTTTTAGGTGCATTATTATTACTCGCAGCTGGTATTACCCTATTTACTAGCTGTGAAGAGATTACTGGTGGTGAACCTACAAGTTTTACGATTGAAGCTGCTTCCGATACAACCGTTAAATTAGCCTGGGCAGTTCCTGCTGAAGGAACACCGGACAAATACGAGGTTTATTTCAAAGCATTGAGTGCAGCAAGCTTTACTAATGTAACTGAGCTTGGTAACACGGTTTTTACATATACACATGACCCGTCTGGCAGTACCGGTAAATATTATGTTGCTGCTAAATTCGGTTCTACTGAATATAAAACTGATGAACTGAGCACAATACCAGTCACGGGTTCAGCAGTTGATGTTTACGAACTTAACGCAGCTGGTAACAGCGGCTATGGTTGGGGTCGAACCGATGGTGCGAAAGGTGTTTATTCAATGACCGTAGCATCGAGTGCGGCAAGTGTTGATTTCTATCTCACTAATTTTGCTCTTGGCTTTGGCGGAACACCGTATAAGATTGCGAGTCCTGACGAAGCGCCGAGTGACTCTGGTAATGCTGGTGTTCCTGCTGGTAGTTGGCGAATCAACGGTATTTCTGACCCGATTACTGACCCGCAAGCTCCACTGCCAAAATATATTTCCGGCACGACTTATTTCAATTTTACCAATGTAGTCACGTATCCAAGTTACCTGGCGGTAAGAATGCCAACCGGCAGTGATATTTATTATGCGCTAATTAAAGTTAGTGGACTCAATACGACAACCGGTACCGTTCAAGTTGAATCATGGTTCCAGCTTATCAAAGGCTTAAGACTTATTAAACATTAATTACAAATAACATTACGCCCCGAGATTTTTCTCGGGGCTTTTTATTTTAGGAAAGAGAACTCATAAAAAGTGGCTCTCAGAACTTCTTCAGAAGTCGCAGGAAATTTCTATTGACAATTTAGTTTTTTTTCTATAAGCTTTCATAATGTTTTCATTCTTCAAAAATATCAGCGAACGATTTTCCAATGATGTTGCGATTGATTTAGGCACCTGTTCTACTTTGATTTATGTCAAGGGTAAAGGCATCCAGTTACGCGAGCCGTCGATTGTTGCAATTGATGATTCCAATCATAAAGTCGTTGCGGTTGGTAATGAAGCGAAAAGGATGCTGGGAAGAACTCCGGAAGGTATTCGAGCGGTTCGACCGATGAAAGACGGTGTGATTGCCGACTTTGGTATTGTCAAGCTGATGCTTAAAATCTATATCGAGATGGTTCAAAAGAAAAAACTATTTGTCCGACCCCGGATTATTGTCTGTGTACCTTCAGGAATTACCGAAGTTGAAAAACGGGCAGTTCGTGATTCGGTTGAGGCAACCGGCGCGAGAGAGATTTTTCTTGTCTCGGAACCGATTGCTGCGGCAATGGGTGCTGGTTTACCAGTTGAAGCGCCGACCGGTAACATGATAATTGATATTGGTGGTGGGACGACTGAGATTGCGGTCGTTGCACTTTCCGGTGTCGTTAACGCTAACTCGATTCGCGTTGCCGGCGATGAGATGGATGAAGCAATTATTAATTATGTCAAGAAAAATTATAATCTGATTATTGGCGAACAAACCGCGGAAAATATTAAAATCACGATCGGCTCGGCTTTTGCAGTTGGTAAAGATGAAACGATGGATGTCAAAGGTCGTGATCTAGTCTCGGGCATCCCTAAAACAATCAAGGTCACTGGCGCGAAAATCCGCGAAGCATTAGAAGAGCCGGTATCATTGATTGTTGATGCGGTTCATCTCGCATTAGAAAAAACACCACCCGAGTTAGCGGCGGATATCGTTGACCGAGGTATTTATATGGCCGGTGGCGGTTCTTTATTAAAAGGATTAGATGCATTAATTAAAGAAGAAACTAATTTACCAATATTTATTGCGCAAAACCCAATTGATTGTGTGGTTATCGGTGCCGGGAAAATTCTTGAAGATACTGCGACCCACGCAAAGTTAATTTTAAAAAATCAATAATTCGGATATTAGATTCACTAACGTAGCGAATTAGTATTTTGTAGAGCAAATGGTCAAACGGATTTTTATCATAACAATCGTTTTAGGTTTGGTTATTTTTTTTCTGCCCGCTTCCATAAAATATTCTATAACCAAATATCCAAGAATTGTCCTGTTAGCGCCGTTGAATGGTATAAACCGCTTTCTGTCCAATATCCAGCTGAATAAAAAGGAATACCAGCATTTTTCTGAATTGGCAACCAAGCTATCTTTAGAAAACACTCGACTGAAAGAACAGCTGCTCAAGACTGACCAAAAACTAGCTTTACGAAAGGACGATGTAATTTCGACAGAAATAATTGCTCGCGATAATGAAGCTGGGATTAGATTTTTTACGATTGATAAAGGTAGTGTCGAAAACATTAAACTAAATATGCCGGTTTTAACTGCGGATGGCTTAGTCGGCAAAGTAATCGAGGTGACCGAATATCAGTCGATTATTGAGACCGCATTGAGTCCGAGTCTAAAAATCAGTGCGCTCGACCGCCGGAGTCGGGTTGTTGGGGTTATCGAATATTCGAGTTTATCCAATCTTCGGTTTAAATATACGTTTGCCGAAAGTAATATTCAGATTAACGATACGATAATGACCTCCGGTTTAGGCGGAATTTTCCCCAGCGGAATAAACATCGGTATTGTCAAAAGTGTTACAACCGACCCAACCCGGTTTTTCCAGTACGTTGATATAAAACCAATTGTTAATTATAATACGATTGAACAAGTTTTTGTCCTAACCAGTAAATACCGTCCCTTGCAAGAATCCGACACTGAAATCATCAACGAGGAAAATCTACAGAACTTAAAAATCCGAACACCGAACAATCCGAGAATGCGCTGGTAAATATGAGAATTGTATTTAGATTATTATTAATTTATCTTCTGTTTTTAATCCAGACCGCCGTCGCTCGACCTTCATTGGATTTAGTATTATTAGGACTGGTTATTTTTGCTTTACATGACCCGCCGAGCTATGCACTTATTACCGCGATCTGGGCTGGTTTTCTCTTAGGATTAGTTAATCCAGTAAGTTTCGGATTTCATATTGCCGTTTTAACTGCAATCGCTTTTGCCTGTAATAATATCCGCCGGATTATTTATAAAAATATTTTTTATTTCTTAAGCATCGTGTTTTTTGCGTTATTGTTTAAATATCTGTTATCATTAATATTCTTGCGCGGCGGTCCTAACTTTTTAACCTGGCTTGTCTCAATAACGATTATTTTAGTTATCGCAATTCCTATCGAAAGTCTAATTATAAATATTTTTTACCAACAATGGAGAATGAAAGCAAGCGAAGAAAATTATTAATAATCATCGCAATATTTTTCTTAATCATTATTGCGAAATTATTCCTCCTACAAATTGTATCCGGCAAAAGATACTTTCGACTTGCCGAAGCCAATCGGATAAGAAAAATCTATACGCCGGCACCGCGCGGACGCATTTTTGATTGTAACGATTCGATTCTTGCCGATTCGCGTCCGGCTTTTTCAATATCAGTAATTCCTTGTGAGATGGATAGCCTGACGATTAATAACTTGATGCATTTTGCTCAGATTGATGACAACCGAGTAAAGGAATGGATTAGTAATCTTGCCTATCTTCGTACTCCAATAAAAGTTAAGAAAAATATTAATATGACAACCGTGTTAAAACTGGAAGAAAATTCACGAGTCCTGCCTGGTGTATCAATCGAAATTGAACCGATTCGAGTTTATCCCAATGGAAATGCTAATGCCCATGTCATCGGTTATTTAAGTCAGATTACACCCGACGAAATAAAGTCCGATACGATTTATAAACCCTGGCATGATATTGGTCGTTATGGAATCGAAGCTCAGTACGAAAAATATTTAAGGGGAACTGAAGGTATCCGCTATACTGAGATTGATGCGGCTGGTCGAGAAATCGGTCCGATTAAAGAAAAACGGGAAGTATTACCGCAAGCGGGAAATGATATTTATTTGACAATCAATCGTGAAATTCAAAATCTCGCCTATGAATTAGTCAGCCAATATCGACGCGCTGCTGTCGTCGGTATTGATATCCGCGACGGCGGTATAATTTGCCTGGTTTCTTATCCTGGTTTTAACCCGGAAATGATTACCCAGGGCGTTTCCGGTGAAGAATGGCAGAAACTGCTTGATAATAAATCGTCACCACTTATGAATCGTGCGATTACGAGCTCTTATCCACCGGGCTCGACCATCAAACCGTTAATCGCATTGGCTGCGTTAGAATCAAATATCATCGACCAATATACTCGCTTTGCTCCTTGTACCGGAAAATTCACCTACGGCAATCAGACCTATAAATGCTGGACTAGCCACGGTTCACTCAATTTAGTTCCGGCGATTATCCAATCCTGTAATTTTTATTTTTATCAATTAGGTTTAAAAATCGGTCTTGATAAAATTGCGTCCTATCTTATCCAATGGGGTATTGATAAAAAAACCGGGATTGATTTACAGTCCGAACGAACCGGCAATATTCCAACTCGTGAATGGCTGGATAATCGCTATGGTAAAAACCGCTGGACTAAAGGAATCCTGCCTAATCTTGCGATTGGTCAGGGAGAAATTTTAGTTACACCTTTACAACTGGCTTTAATTTATAGCACGATTGCGGGTAATGGTGAATATTATCCACCTCATCTGTTAAAATCGATTAAGAATGGTGATACAGTGATTGTCGAGTGTAAACCAGAAAAGAAAAAGATACCGATATCCTCCGAAAATATCCGAGTCGTTAAAGAAGCATTATTAGGAGTAGTAGAATCGGGAACCGGTGGCGCTGCTTATCTTGACAATGTCGCCGTCGCTGGTAAAACTGGCACGGCTGAAAATCCGCCGAATCCTGACCATGCCTGGTTTGTTGGTTATGCTCCAGCTAATAATCCGGAAGTGGTTTTTTGTGTAATCGTTGAGAACGTTGGTAAAGGCGGCTCGATTTCCGCACCGATTGTCCGGGAATTAATGAGAAAATATTTTGAAATCAAAAATCCGATCAACACTAATGAATAGATTTAAAAATCTGACTATTTTAATTACGATTTTCCTATTATTGTTGGTCGGTTTATATACGATTTATAGTGCCGTGGGCAAAACTATTTTTATAAGACAGATTATTTGGTGTGTGATTGCCATCACCGGATTAATTCTAACTTATCAAATACCCCGTCGAATTTTAGAAAATACTGCTCTGTATTTCTGGTTATTTATTCTCGTCCTGCTCATCGCGGTTTTATTTATTGGGACTGGGGCTGGTTCAAAACGATGGTTCAGTATCGGTTTTATCAATCTTCAACCAAGTGAATTTGCTAAGCTGGCACTGGTTCTGTTACTAGCACAATACTGGGCTAATAAGAAAGTAACATTTCGAACCCAGGACCTGTTTTATCCAATGACTGCGACTTTAATCTATACTTTAATGGTATTTTTAGAACCTGACCTGGGCACCGCTTTAGTATTTTTACCGATTCTCGCAATAATGCTTTATTGGAAACAACTACCGGTTTTTCATATTTTTCTACTCTTCTCTCCTCTCTTGAGTTTTGTTACAGGTTTTTCACTTTATACTTGGATTCCATTCTTCGTATTTTTATTATTAATTTCCTATAAAAAAACCACGATTGTTGGTTGGTTGACAACAATTGGTATAAATATTTTTTCTGGTCTTTTAACACCAATAATCTGGGCACATATGAAAGACTATCAGAAAGCGCGAATTTTGGGTTTTCTTTCACCCTGGCTCGACCCGAAAGGGATGAATTGGAATTTAATTCAGTCGCAAATTGCGGTTGGCTCTGGACAAATATTCGGAAAAGGTTTTCTATCTGGAACTCAAAAAAAATTAGCATTTTTACCCAACCGTCAGACTGACTTTATCTTCTCAACTTTATCCGAAGAACTGGGATTTATCGGTAGCGTTATTATTCTTCTATTATATTTTTATCTCATATATCAATTTATTAATACTGCCCGAAAAGCACGAGATGAATTTTCAAGTCTTGTTGCAATCGGTATTACAACTATCCTGACCTACCAAATAATTGTTAATATCGGAATGGTTTTAGGATTATTACCGATAACCGGAATCGTCTTGCCGTTTTTAAGTTACGGCGGCTCTTCCCTATTATTCTTTTTTATCGCCGTCGGTATTATGTTAAATATTAGAAATAAAGCAGAATGACAAATCTAAAATCTTTCACATTACCTGAATTACAGAATTTAGTACGCGAGTCCGGTTTCGAATCGTATCGTGCTCAGCAGATCTTTGTCTGGCTTTGGCAAAAGGGTATAACTGATATTAATCTGATGAGTAATCTATCCAAGCCCAAGCGAGAACAACTACGCAAGGATTATTACATCAGTGCCCTAAAACTAATCGAGAAAAAAGAATCTAAAGATGGTGCGATAAAATTCCTTTGGTCATTAGAAGATAATCATAAAATCGAATCGGTTTATATACCGGATGCGGATAGAAAAACAGTGTGTGTTTCAACTCAAGTCGGCTGTTCTTTACAATGTAAAATTTGTTACACCGGCAAGATTGGTTTTAAAAGAAATCTGAAATTCTTTGAAATTGTTGACCAGGTTTTACAAATCCAAAAATTAATAAATGAACGAGTAACCAATGTCGTATTCATGGGAATGGGTGAACCGTTTTTAAACTATGTCGAATGCTTAAAAGCAGCTGAGACAATTAACTCTGATTTTGGTCTAAATATCGGTGCTCGGCGTATTACGATTTCAACCTCAGGTATCGTCGAGCGCATCTATGATTTTGCTGACTTTCCTTTACAGGTTAAATTAGCGGTCTCGCTTAATGCCACGGATGACGAGACCCGAAATAGTTTAATGCCGATTAATAAGAAATACCCATTAAAAGATTTATTCGAGTCGATTCGTTATTTTACGGAAAAGAAAAAGAAACGGGTTACGTTTGAATACGTCCTGATTAAAGGAATCAATGACCATCCCGAAGATATAAAAAGATTACAAAAACTAATCGGTATAATTCCTTGTAAAATTAATGTTATTCCCTTCAATCCGTTTCCAGACTGTAAGTATAAAAGCCCGAGTCTTGAAGAAACTAAAGCATTTGTTGAAAAACTATATCCAAAACTTCCTTGCATCACAATCCGCAAGAGCAAAGGACAAGATATTCTTGCTGCCTGCGGTCAATTAGCCGGTAAATAATCTTTTAACTTTTTAGTTTATGAAAATGTAATATCGCTTTTATATTTTAATTACTTTTTTAACTTCTGACCTATTATCCGCTTTTATCGATGTAGCCTGAATAAAATAAATACCTGGAACCAAATCTCGTATATCAACGATTAATTCATTTTTACTGCTGGTTAAGTTATATTCTCTTTGTAACTGCCCATTCGAGTTAAAAATCTTCAGTGAAAAATCTTTCGCAGCATTATAATTTCTCTTAATATGCAAAACGCTTCTTGCTATACTTGGATAGATATTAAATGAATTAGTCTGTTTAATTTGCGAACTAATTTCTTCGATTCCTTGAGGTAATCTTAATTTTAGAGTCGGGTCACCTAAATATACTGTTGCATAAGCTTCCACATTGTATGAATAACTCCTCATAACATAAAAATCTATATGCGCTTTCAAAGCCTCACCAAAAGTTTTACCCGAAACCAGTGCTGAAAAAAATGGTGCTGTTTGTATTGAAGGATAATAATATTCTCCTCCAGATAGACAAGTATAGCTAATCGCAGCCAGACCTTTGTTCGTCGATAGGACATAATGTAATACGATACAATTAGTATCAGTGTATTCGCCAGCATCACATCCGACTACAAGATAAAAAAGCGCTTGCGGATTGATATTAGGAATTTCATTGCTCCTGACATATCCAAATTGGGTCCCATTGTTTTCTTTAAACATATGCCCTTGCGGATATGAATGTACGCCAACCCATATCATTTCATACCCATACGGTAATCGGTTTTGTTTATAGTCCTGTGCGGTCGTTGCATTTATATTATTTATTGCAACAACATTTAGAAATACTCGCTGATATACGGCTTTGGCACTAGTACTTTCATATGCCACCCAATCATCATCAATATATAAAAGCGCGGTATCTTTTCTCGCTAAATTCCCTGTCCGATAAGCATGATTTCTCCCAAAATAACTTCTCAATCTTTGTATCTCGTTCCCATATATATCATTTCCGTTACTTAAATTAGATGCGGGTAACCTTCCAAGAAAAATCTCACATTGTTTATCTCCGGTACCAGCAATCTGTGTATCTAAAATACTATCTGAACCCGGAATTAAGGTACCATAATAATCCCTTAGTGTATCAAGCCAGGTCCCATTCAAGTCCTTAAAATAAGTATCGGTCGTATATGTAATGGTATATGTAGCGAAAGGTGACTGGAATAATGTTGATGGAAAATCGCCAACTAAAAAAGCTCCTTTAATAGTATCCTGTAAATATTCATGCTTCAGAAAACTCCTTAAAGAATCAGCACTAATATTAGCGCAACTACAACAATACATCGTAACATTATAACTTTGCATCTCAAGGTCAGATACATATTGCATCAAATTACTGCTTAGACTATCGTAAATTGTCGAATTTACTAACACATCAAACCGATTAGTTCGAGAGCTGAATTTTGTAGAGTATTTTTTTATAAATGGAAAAGGTTGATTTGTATTTGAAATGTTGTCATTCTTAAGTTCAGCACCTATTAACAAAATTGGTAATATTGCAAATAAAAGAACGAGTGAGAAAAATGTTAGGTTATGTTTATTACATTTTATTTTATTCATGGCTCTATCCTTTCTTTTTTTTGCAATTGTAGTTAAATCCATTCTTTAGTCAAGTTAAATGTAATAAATAAATGCTCATAACTTCTAATCGAACCTGAAATTAATTTATGATTTTATATTTATTGAATATTTTCTCTTGACTTACTCAAAAATCCGCATTTTAATTTATTATACATGAAATCGACACGAAGTTGGTTATTGTTTGTATTGTTATTTCCCACTTTTTTACTTTGCTTGCCTATTTATCAGACAATTGAGAATTTTGATGATGGTTCAGTTGTTTTATATTCATATCCCGGACAAGACAGTCAGCCTAATGCCTGGACTTTAGATTCAATCAATACATATAATAATACACCCTATTCGCTTAAAATATATGGTAACACCTGGAAATTAGAAAGCATCACTTCTATCCTTCTTGACTCAAATGCTGTTTGGTCAGTTGCCGCCTATATTCAGCATCTTGGCGAAATTCAGGGTTTTGGCTTAGTCGATTCAGCAAACACTTTGTTTTATTCATTTGCTGGAACTGAAAAATTAAATATTCAAAATTGGGTCACTGTATATCAGGGCGCTTTTCCATTAGACACTTGGAACACCTATCAACTGCCCGTTGGTGAAGACTGGCTCAATTGGTTCAGATATTTACCAACTATTACTGGTATTGTTTTTATAAATGACTGTGATACTGATACCAGTGCAATCGTCTATTTTGATGAAGTGATCGATATTACAGATGACTTACCAATTGCACCCAGAGTTGAAATATGGGATTCAATTGGTCAATTAAATATAAATCGAGATGGCGAAAAAAATATTACAGTTCAATTTTATAGCGGGATAATAGACCCAGACAGTTACTATCACGAATATTTTTGGTATTTTGGAGACGACTCAACCAGTAACGACTCTAATCCAAGTCATACCTATATTATTGAAGACGACCACGATTATACTGTTTTATTAGAAGTTCTGGATAGCACTGGTTTATGGGGAAGAGCTACTTGTCAGGTTTTAGTTGACAGCGGACCATCAACTTTCCCTATAACAATTAATTTTGTTGGTGATATTATGTTAGCACGAGGATACGATACACCTGGTGGTATTATTGATACATTGGGTGTCGAAGGAATTTTCCAACCGACGCTTTCTTATTTGGGTAATGCGGCAGACATTACCGTTGCCAATCTTGAAAGTCCGTTAACTGCACATGGTACTCGTCATCCAACTAAACCAATTGTATTTCGAGGAAGACCGGAAAACGTCGCTGGTCTAACTTATGCAGGTATTGATATTGTTTCATTGGCAAATAACCATATTATTGATTATGGTTTAGTTGGTCTTCAAGAAACTCAAAGAGTCTTGGATTCTACTCATATTTTATATTCTGGTGCTGGTGCAAATTCCTATGAAGCATTCTTGCCCCTGTTCAAATTGAAAAATGGTATTAATATCGCATTCTTAAGATCAAGCGACCGAACCGGTCAATATGATAATTATCAACCTTATCTTAACGCTGGTTATAATAAATCCGGTTTTGCTAATCTCGACACTTTTTGTCTCTCTCAACAAATTGAGAATGTATCAGCAAATGCGGGTTTGAAAATAGTCGAAACACATGCTGGAATTGAATATGACTTAGCTCCCCGACCTAAAGGAATTTTAGATAGAATTAATAATAATCAAGACGAGTTTTATTCTTCTCGTGTTTTAGTTCCGTGCACCAGCGATGCATCAATCCGACACTATGCGATTGATAAAGGTGCTGATTTAGTAATTAACCATCATCCTCATACAATAATGGGATTTGAAGTTTATCATAGTAAATTAATCGCCCATTCATTAGGGAATTTTACCTTCGATTTAAGTTATGCCGAAACTTTCAGCTCAATGATTCTAAATGCAAAAATTAATCAAACCGGCTTTTATGATTACTTGGTAACACCAGTTTTTATTGACAATTATATTCCAAGAAGAGCAAAAGGAGAATTAGGAACCCATATACTAGACTGGCTCGCTCAACGTTCAAAAGAATTGAAAACATATTTGATTGTAAATCGAGACAGCGCGACCGCCAATATTATTTTAGATACGACGAATCTAACACCGACGACCATTTCTTATTATGATACATTACAATTGCATCGGGATAGTAGTTATTGGATCTCAAAACCGCTAAAACTTCCAAGAGCAGGAAATATTTCCTCTGTCACAAGTATAACTCCCAAAAGAAATTGGCAAGTTCGATTGGGAAAAGATATGACTTGGTTTTGGTTTGGAAATTTTGAAGATGAGGGTTCGACGATGTGGTTACTCGACCAATCATCTGAGTATTATGATACAATCGCATATCAAGGATATCGATCTTTGCGCCAAAATCGTAGTATCAATACCAGTCAAATTATAACTAACTTGGAAAATCGAATACCTTGTTACTCGGATACATCCAATTATACACTTTACGGTAATATTAAGACGCAAAATGCAGAAAGTGCGGGTATTCAGGTTAGATATTATCGACAACGAACTGGTTCATCTTCGCTTGGTTCAAGCAATCTCGATACAACAATTAGCGGTACAACTGATTGGACATTTTACTGCCATAATTTTATTCCATCTAATAATACTCAATTCATTGATGTCTATTTGCAAAGTCAGGGACCTAATTCTGGCTCTGGTCGTACCTGGTTTGATAATGTTGGCATCATTGAATGGAAAGATTGGCAATCGATTGATAGTTTTCAAAACATATCCACACCAAATGATATTTACTGGCTTCAAATCCGAACTAGTCAGCAAACAAATAACGCAACACTATCTTATCAAGAAACTGACTACAATCCGCACCCCGCAATTGCTGATATATTTAATCCAGGTCTCAGCTTCAAATCATTCCGAACCTATCCAAATCCTACTAATTCGTTTCCAATTATTCAATACAATTTATTAAAGGATAGTAAAGTAGTTTTAAAGATTTATAATGTTATGGGGCAGGAAGTAAAAACATTAGTAAACGGCATTCAGGATAAAGGACAAAAGACATTACTTTGGGATGGTCGAGATAACCGGGGAAAAATTTTGACCGCAGGAGTTTATTTGTGCCGATTGCAATCGGCTAGTAATGAAGAGTCAAGAAAAATCATTTTACTAAATAAGTAATTCTCTGATTTCCGGGCGGGTCGCACCCATAAGACTTAATTGCAAAAATGTAAACTGGATAGATACTAAAAATTAAGCGAAAATTTCATCTAACCAACTAATATCTAACAACTAACATCTAAATACTGTTAAATAGGAGGTATTGTCCCCTCCATTATGTACAAAATTCACTTCTAAAGTAAGCAAGACTTTCAGTTCGGGTTTGATTTAGGATTTTAGTAGATTTTTTATTTCAGAATATTTTTATCGATGTAAAAGATGATAAAATTACTCATATAATTAAGAATCTAATACGAATTTTATCACAGATTATAAGAAGGAGTATATCAGAGGATTAAAATCGGCACTTATCACACTACCAACTAGAGCATTAACCATTCCATTTGGAAAAAACCATAGAAAAAATTAACCATAGATTCACCCCGCACCTTTTATCGAAGCGTGAGAAACGAAACCTGAAAGATTTGGTCTTATCTTTGCTCTATTACAAAAGGTGGCGGGGGAACCAGAGGTCACCGAGAAAAGCACAGAGGAAAATCCTGTTAATCCTGTCGAAAATTTGGTGAATATTTAATTTTACTACGCTATTTTGTAATAACTAATTTCTTCAATGTTGGCACATTATTTATTTGTAAGAAATATATACCCGGATTTATTCCTTTCAACGGAACTCTCAACTCTTTAACTCCAAAACTTTCTAACACCTTTACCATCTTTCCCGATACATCAAATATCTTCACCACGCATTTGTCACCCTGAACTTGATTCAGGGTCTGCGGCATACGGACAACGAAGAATGACCTTGCCGGATTCGGATACACTTCCACACGACTAGTCTTTGCGAGCGGTAGCGAAGCAATCTCCTCAATCCCCGACGTCTGCACATATTTTATTGTCGCATAGTCAACTGATGTACCAGAACCATAACTTCCACCGGTCACATACACATTACCAGAACCATCTACTGCCATTGCATAAGCACCATCAGTAGAATTTCCTGGTCCATTATATCTTATGAGCCATTGTTGGACACTAGCTGGATTATACTTAATTGTCGCATAATCATAAGAAGTGCCTGAGCCAGTACTATAACCTGTTACATAAACATTTTCCTGTCCATCTAGCGCAAGAGAATAAGCATAATCATAACCATTTCCTGGTCCATTATATCTTTGAACCCATTGTTGGACACCAGCTGGATTATACTTAATTGTCGCATAATCATAATTAGTGCCTGAAGCATAACTTCTACCTGTAACATATACATTTCCAGAATCATCAACCGCAATCGCATATGCTTCATCTACATAATCTCCTGGACCATTGTATCTCTGAACCCATTGCTGAACGCCAGAAGAATTATACTTGATTGTCGCATAATCCTCAGGATAGGTTGAACCAACACCTTGACTTCCACCCGTAACATAGACATTTCCTGCATCATCAACTGTTATCGCAACTGCACAATCCGCAAAATTTGTTGGACCGTTATATCTTCTCGTCCAGACCGTATCGCCATTTGAATTGTACTTGACTGTCAAATAATCGTCGCCAGACCCATAACTCCAACCTGTAACATAGACATTTCCCGCATCATCAACTGCGAGTGCATATGCACCATCCGCATTATTTGCTGGACCGTTGTATATTCTCGTCCAGACTGTATCACCATTCGAGTTATACTTGATTGTCGCATAATCTCTTGCAGCGTCATAACCATTAATTACACCTGTTACATACACATTGCCCGAATCATCAACCGCTATCGCACGTGCATAATCAGAGCCATTTATTGGTCCGTTGTATATTCTTATCCAGGCGGTGTCGCCATTCGGATAATATTTGATTGTCGTATAGTCATAACCAGTGCCTGAGCCATAACATGCTCCTGTCACGTAAACATTACTTTGTCCATCTTTTGTAATCGAAGAAGCTTCATCATCACCATTTCCTGGTCCGTTATACCTTTGAACCCATTGCTCTACACCAAGAGCATTATACTTAACTGTCGCATAATCCCTTGCTGAGCCAGAGCCATAACTATAACCTGTAATATAGACATTACCTGTGCCATCTACTGCTATTGCATAAGCTTCATCAGGACTATTTGGGGGTCCGTTATATCTTCTCACCCAAGCAGTATCAACCTGTGAATATAAGAGAGCAGGAAGAAGCGAACAGAGCGCAGTTACGATTGTTATTAAAACTTTATATCGATTCATCATGCCTCCTTTAGGCATCAATTTTTACAAATACCACCAATTAAAAACCTATACCTATACCTAACCGTATTGTAAATAATTATCGTACTTTGTCAAGGATTATTTAGTTGAATTCCAAACTCATAGAGTCATTGCGAGAAACACAGTAATAAAACAATCTTAAAAATGTGATGATTTACTACAACTGGGAATTGTCAGGGTAAGAAACGGACAGCGCAATGACAACTCAGACAATTTTTCGTGCTTTCGTTGTAATAAATAAATCCTATATTAGCAAATCCGTGGTATTTGGAATCCTTCGAGTTGAAGCACAGGTCGTAAACTGCCAATTTTTGTCTGCAACCAGACGCCAAGACCATGTTTTCTTTTAGTTACTTCTCCGATTATCGCAGCACCTTTTCCTAATGGATGTTTTTTCATAATTCTGATAATTCGCTTGCTTTCTTTTGCTGACGCAATGATAATCACTTTCCCTTCATTTGCCATATATAACGGGTCAAACCCTAATAATTCTGTCATTCCTCTCACTGGTTTTTGCATCGGTATTAAACGTTCATCAATAGTAATTCCTAATTTTGCGGCATCGGCAATCTCATTTAAGGTTGTTGCGATTCCACCACGGGTCGGGTCACGCATCATCTTTATCTGACACTTCTCTTTTGCCAAAAGTTCAATCAAAGAGTATAATGGCGCACAATCACTTTTAACATGTGCCTTAAAATCATATTCGCCCCGTGCTAAAATAATTGATGCTTCATGGTCACCGATATTTCCGTTTATCAAAACCACATCACCAACTTTAA
>Ga0315274_10005376_pt1 | contig 18721 bp, 14 predicted proteins | sample YL17G02_20_MG_FD_203700 | JGI IMG/M metagenome (GOLD analysis project Ga0315274, IMG submission 203700) | Sediment microbial communities from Yellowstone Lake, YNP, Wyoming, USA - YL17G02_20 | ecosystem: Environmental > Aquatic > Freshwater > Lake > Sediment | place: USA: Wyoming | collected... | reverse complement strand
CAGGCAATAATTGATTACTTCAGGATCAGGTATAGATACTGTGGTTATCATGATTTTATGCCTAAAAAGCTAGAAATGACTGCTAAATCTTCCTATATACTAAGAGATTGGTTTTTTCACTCACAGTCTGATCAAAGAATTGATCCATCTCAGGCGGATTTAACTATACTAACAGAATTTGCTTACAAGCGTGACCATTTTGAGATAGATATATCGGTTACTGGTGAAAGAAATGTGCCTTTCCTGTTGGAGTTTGGTATACGGAGGAACGGAGAGCTTATAGCTAATGGTAAAGAATACGATGCGCATGATGCCAATTTAGTCTCTATGGACGGGGGAGAAGCCACAATAAAAGCAGGTGATGATGCAATAACGATCCGAGGCGGTGCGATCCAGCATAGAATTTACAGTCGTGAAGACGTATGGACGAAGAACATGAGAAACGTCAGTCTTATGATAACACCAATCTCTCCTTTCTCTAATAAGATACAAATATTTTTTCAGCAATTCTCGTGATGGAGATATGGATATTTATATTATTGATTCAGATGGTCAGAATCTCAAGTGTTTGACGAATAATAATGGCTATGACTTTAGCCCGTCATAGTATATTCCCAAAGCGCCGATACAAATTCATGGAGATTTAGTGACAACATGGGGAAGGCTTAAAATCGAAAAGGATATAAATTAGGTTCTTTGGGAATTAACGGGGAAACTTGTATTTATAATGGATTCCCGTTTTCACGGGAATGACACAAACACAATCATTGTCATTCCAGCGAAAGCTGGAATCCATCCTATGCAAGATTCATTCCCCCGTTATTTACCAAAGAGCCATAAATTATTAAAGACAGGATTGGTAGCGCTACAGGGAATCGAACCCTGGTTTGATGGCTGAGAACCACCCGTCCTGACCCCTAGACGATAGCGCCGCCATAAAAAATTGGCTGCCGGGGAAGGATTCGAACCCTCAACAACATGATCCAGAGTCATGCGTCCTACCATTAGACGACCCGGCAAAACCTACAATCTTTACAATTGCACAACCAATTATATCCAAAAACCAAAATCTTGTCAAGGCGTAATTGTATGTCTAAACTATCATATCATGGAAAATTACAGGATTTTTTTATCTTGACACTCGTATTCAAAAGGAGTAAACTAAGCTTGAATAGATAAGCCTTCAGTCTGCGAATGATTTTTGAAAACAGCGTCAGATTGAGGATGACCTGTTTTTGTTTATAAGCGGCTGTTATCTTGGATTGGAGGTGTGTTTCCATAGATAAAGTAATATTTTCAGCTATTTTTTGCTTCGTTGGTCTTACTTTGGGTTACTTGATACGTGAGCTTGTTGGAAGGCTAAAGAAGAATTCTGCAGAAATACAGGCGAAAGAAATTCTAACTCGCTCCCAAAGGGAAGCTGAAGACAAAAAGCGAGAGCTAGAAATCCTTACAAAGGATGAGTTATATAAGCTTCGTGTTAGTTTCGATAAGGAAACTCAGGAAAAGAGATCTGAATTGCAAAAGCTCGAAAGAAGGCTTTCTGCAAAAGAAGAGAATATAGATAACAAGATTGAGATTATAGACAAAAAGGAGCAGTTACTCAATATTCATGAACAGAAACTAGGAGAAAGAGAAAAGGCATTTGACGAACGTGAAAAGCAACTGATGGCGCTTGAAAATGAACAAAGGTCAATACTTTCAAAATTGTCCGGGCTTTCACCGCAACAGGCTAAGGAAGCACTCATCATGCGCATGCGTGATGAAGCCAAGCACGAATCGGCAATGATGATCAGAAAGATCGAGGAACAGGCACTCGAAACTGCCGATAAACGTGCCAGAGATATCCTAAGCCTTGCAATTCAAAGGTGTGCAGTGGATCACGTATCAGAGATCACTGTTACTGCTGTTTCTCTTCGTGATGATGAGATGAAAGGCAGAATTATAGGGCGTGAAGGGCGAAATATCAGAGCATTAGAAATGGCTACGGGTGTAGACTTGACAATTGATGATACTCCCGGAACTGTTTTCCTTTCAGGATTTGATCCCATAAGGAGAGAGGTTGCCAGAATCGCCCTTGAAAAACTAATTGCTGACGGGAGAATACATACCGCAAGGATCGAAGAGGTTACTGAAAAAGCTAGAGAGGAACTTGCCGAAAAAATCCGAGAGGAAGGTGAGCAAGCCGCTCTCGATGTAAATGTGCATGGACTTCATCCAGAGGAGATCAGATTACTTGGAATGCTCAAGTTCAGAACCAGCTATAGTCAGAACGTATTACAGCATTCAAAAGAAGTTGCCCTGCTGACAGGAATGATGGCAGCAGAATTACATGAAAATGAAGCACTGGCAAGACGCATTGGTTTACTCCACGATATTGGTAAAGCGGTAGACCATGAGCATGAAGGTACACATGCGCAGATAGGTGCTGAATTGGCACGAAAGTATCAAGAGTCTGGCAATGTCATTCATGCTATCGAAGCGCATCATGAGGATGGAGTGAAGCCTCATACTGTTCTTGCAGTTCTGGTACATGCCGCTGATACACTTTCTGCCGCTCGCCCAGGAGCCAGACGTGAATCCCTTGATCATTATGTAAAGCGTCTGCAAAAACTTGAAGAAATTGCTGACTCGTTTACCGGGGTTGATAAGGCTTATGCTATTCAGGCTGGACGAGAAATAAGGGTAATTATTCAACACGAGATAATTGACGATTTCGGTGCCGCTCAACTGGCTAAGGATATTGCCAAAAAGCTAGAAGAGGAACTTGCACACCAGTACCCCGGATTGATAAAAGTAACCGCAATCCGTGAAACTCGTGCCGTCGAATACGCAAGGTAACTAATTATAATGTGACATGTAGTGGCACGGCACGCCGTGCCACTACGACATTTGTAAAATCTAATGATAAGAATCCTATTTATAGGTGATGTGATCGGACACCCAGGACGTTCGGCTATAGTCAATGCCTTGCCGCGGCTGAAGGAACAGTATCAAACGTATATGACCATCGCCAATGGTGAAAATCTTGCCGGGGGCCTTGGGATCACTCCAGAAACAGCCCGTGAATTACTCTCCTGCGGGGTGGATATTATCACTACTGGAAACCACGTCTGGGATAAAAAGGAGATGCTGGATTATATAAACACGGACAACAGGATAATCCGACCAGCGAACTATCCTCAAGGCGCACCAGGTAATGGTTACACATTCTCTCAGGGAGAAATTACCGTTGCTGTTCTCAATTTATCAGGGTGCGTATTCATGCAACCGCTTGACAATCCGTTTAGAATAGCAACCAGCATTATACCTTCGCTTCGTGAGAGAACAAACTTGATTGTTGTTGATTTTCATGCTGAAGCAACATCTGAAAAGATAGCTCTCGGCAGGTATCTGGACGGGCAGGTCAGCGCTGTTATCGGCACTCACACACACGTACAGACCGCCGATGAAACCATATTCCCCAATGGCACCGCTTACATCACTGATGTGGGGATGACAGGTCCAATAGATTCTGTGATCGGAACAAAAACAGACCTGGTGATCAACAGATTCTTAACGCAGATGCCAGTAAAATTCGAAGTGCCAAAAGGCGACGTAATCATTTCTGCTGTTATCATTGATGTTGATCCATTTACTGGAAAGTCTGTATCTATTAAAAGGATTCAGGAAATAGTGACGAGTAACAGGTAACGTGTGACTGGTTTTTCAAATCCATTTTCTTGTCACCCGTTACTCGCCACTTATATCTTATGTCTTTATTTGAAACTCGTCACATTTACGAAGTTAGCGAACTTACGAGGCTTATTAAACTCGTTCTTGAAGAAAGCCCTATATCAGAAGTCTGGATTCAGGGGGAAGTCTCTAACCTCAGCCGACCATATTCTGGACACCTATATTTCAAACTCAAGGATAAAGATAGCCAGATTGACTGTGTTATCTTTAAATCATTGGCAGATAAGCTAAAATTCATGCCAGAGGATGGTATCAGCCTTAGCTTGCAGGGAAGGCTTACTGTATACGAACCCAGAGGAACTTACCAGATAATCGGTAATTGGATTGAGCCTTTGGGAGTGGGCGCACTGCAACTGGCTTTTGAGCAGTTGAAGCAAAGGCTTGAGGCAGAAGGGCTGTTCGATCCCGCAAACAAGAAACCAATTCCTTTTTTGCCACGAAAAATAGGTGTTATCACCTCTGCTACGGGTGCGGCGATCAGAGATATACTTACGATTCTCAGAAGAAGGTTTTATAACATTCATATACTCATACATCCCGTTGCTGTTCAGGGCGAAGGATCGGCAGAGGAAATCGCAGAGGCTATTGATACTATGAACAAGATCGGTGGGATTGACGTGCTGATCGTGGGGAGAGGCGGTGGTTCTATCGAGGATTTATGGGCGTTTAACGAGGAAGTAGTTGCCCGCAGTATATACGCAAGTGAAATCCCTATTATCTCCGCTGTGGGTCACGAGATTGACTTTACCATATCAGACTTTGTCGCTGATTATAGGGCGCCAACGCCATCCGCTGCCGCTGAAATGGTAATACCAAACAAAGCCGATCTCCTCAGAACGCTGGATAGCCTAAAAAGCAGACTGGACCTCAGTATGTCCAATCAGATGGAAATGATGCAAAGGCAAGTAGAAAATAACCAGTGCCGTTTAATGTTATCTGATGCTCGCGATCGTATACAATTCTTTCAGCAAAATATAGACTATCTCTTACAACGAGTTTATAACGTCCTTAGCAAATCCGTCGAACGAAAAAAACGTGTTTTATCAGAATATCAAAGCAGGCTTCTATACGCTGGTATACCAAAAAAGGCTTCTGAAGCAAAGAATAAAGTAGCAAATCTTCAGCAAAAATTAATAAATATTGGTCAGCAGATAATCAATACAAAAGAAGAACGCTTCAGGATAGCATTGGCAAAACTCAACAGCCTTAGTCCGTTATCAATTCTGCAAAGAGGTTACAGCCTATGCAGAAAATATCCAGATATGGAAACAATAAGGGGTATCTCTGGTGTTACTATCGGTGATGATGTAGAAGTTGTATTGAAAGACGGTGAAGTGATCTGCAAAGTTCAACAGATAATTGCAAACGAGGGATAGTGGTTCACTAAATTTATTCTTTGGTTTATTTTATGAGCAAGATTTTAAATCCCCCCTTCCCCCCTTTTTCAAAGGGGGAATCTGTTCTCCCCTTTAGCTAAAGGGGAGTCAGAGGGGATTTGATTCTTCACATTTAAGCTAAAAAATAATCGGTGGATAAGATAAAGTTCTAATATTTTTGGCTATATGAAAGAGGTTGATTAGTCCATGCAGCAGATAATGTTTGAGGGTGTGAGATGCTTTCACGATCTCCAGACATGCCCTATAAAACCAATTACGCTACTTGTGGGCGAGAATAGCTCAGGAAAGACGACTTTTTTGGCTCTCACACGTATTGCATGGAATATTGTTAGACTTGATCTGACTGAGGACATCTTTAACCAAGAACCATTTTTATTGGGTTCCTACGATCAGATAGCGACTTTTAGGGGAGGAAGGGCAGGACGGGTTAAATCATTTACTATAGGAACTGATATAAAAATTAAATTAGATTTAGATCAAATTGATACTAATATATTTTCTGATACTGCAACAATAAAAGCAAATTTTATTCAGCAAGGCTCTGAATCAAGGCTTTCTGAATGGAATCTTGTATGTGGTGATTTTAGTGTTATTGCAAAAGGATTGGGAGAAGAATTTAATATAGAGGCAACGATAAATAGATTAACTCATAAAGATATAGAAACCAGAAAAACAGATTGGAATTCTTTAAGGTTACAATTACCGAATTTTTTATTTATTGATGATGGTAAAAGGCAAAAACTAAATCTTTCTGAATCAGAATATAAAATAATTAACAGAATATTTATTCGGATTTTCCATTCTAAAAGTGAACGTCCTTATGCCTTTGCCCCAATAAGAACTCGACCAAAGAGAACTTATGATCCATTGAAGTCTGTATATGATCCAGAAGGTTCTCACGTACCGATGTTTTTAAACAAAATCCTGTCTGAAAAAGAAAATGGCAGCGCATTACGTCAGGCTTTAGAATCTTTTGGAAAAGCTTCAGGACTTTTTAAGAGTATTGAGGTAAAACATAAAGGAAATAAAGACAGTGACCCATTTCAGCTTAGCGTTAAGATGACCGGACCCTCGTTTAATTTAGTTGATGTTGGCTATGGCGTAAGTCAGGTATTGCCCATAATAGTTGACATAATATTGAATCCAAGCGATATATTTCTGCTTCAACAACCAGAAGTTCACCTACATCCGCAGGCACAGGCTGGATTGGGTTCTTTTTTGGCTTCTGTTGCGAAAGAGCAAAATAAGAATTTCATAATCGAAACTCACAGCGACTATATAATAGATCGGATAAGAATGGACGTCAGAGACAAGAAATACCTTACACCCGATGATGTTGCAATCCTATATTTTGAAAGACAGCATGGAATCGCAAAAATCCATAAATTAGAATTGGACGAATATGGAAATATCACCAATGCTCCGCCTACTTACAGACAGTTTTTCTTAACAGAAGAACGTAGAATATTGGGGATATAAATTCTATGTGTTTAATTGTTGACGCTAATTTAGCATCGTTAGTATTTGGTGAAAATCTTAATGATGATTTTAGTCCAATAATTGACTGGTTAACTTTTCCTCAAAAAGATGGGAAACTTGTAGTGGGAGGACATTTAGCAACTGAGCTTGATAAAGTTGGTGCTGCAAAGCGTTTTGTCAGATCTCTTTTAGATGCAGGTAGAGCAAGGCGTATACCTAATGTCGTTACAGATGAAGAAGAAAAGAAAATTGTTAATTCGTGCAGGTCAGATGATCCGCATGTAATAGCTCTGGCAAGGTTAAGTGGCGCAAGGATTTTATGTTCCAAAGACCAAGATTTGCATAAAGATTTCCTCAATCGGGAACTTATAGATGACCCTCAAGGACATATATACCAAAATGCGGAACATCGGCATCTTCTAAACCTTTATGGACATACAAAAGCCTGTAAGATAAGCATGAGTAAGGAAATTACATAGGGAGGAACAATGTTTGAGGAAAAGATTGAGTTAACATCCGATAAAGTTTTGATTCACAATCTAGAAATATCCAGCAAGGACGTTTTGGAATACCTAAAAGCAATTCCAGAGCAAGAAAGAGAAACTGCAATTATACAGGCACTTGAGGTAGGGGTATTTGCACTTCAAAGAATAACTCATAGCCAAGATATTGAGTTCGTGAAACGCAAAACAGAATCGTTACTCTCTGATATAAGAGATGTCGTAAGTAAAATACCTGGTGAAGTCGAGATAAAACTAATTGATAAGATCGGATGTCAAGATGGTCAAGTCCTATCACCTATTAAAAAACTGATAGAGATAGTATCAGCAACAAACATGCAGCGTATTGATGATGTAAAAGATTTACTTTCAAAAGAAATTGATCCTAACAATCAGACATCAACTATTGGTATGGTGCTTGGTAAACTTAAGGACTTATTGAATCCGAGTCTTGATTGCTCAATACAAAAATCTTTTGACTCCACCATAAAAGAAATAACTTGCCAAGATGGCACCCTAACCCAAAGTGTAAAGAAAATCGTTGGTGATTTAGTAGATGAAGTCAAAAGAGAATTATCAAAACTAGCACTGGAGGTTCGTGGTGAGAAAGTGTATCAAGAAACCATAGAGAAAACCACGTTAAAAGGTACGCCATTTGAAAATGAAATTCTTGAAAAGCTAGATAATTGGAAACAAATCACTGGTGCGGAAGTAGAGCATGTTGGCCCAGATAATCAATCTGGAGATATAATGATCAGACTTTCTAATCAATATTCTTATCATAATGGTTTATGTCTTGTTATAGAAGCAAAGGCGGAAAATGATGGAAAAGGTCGTCAACGCATCTCAGTTATACTATCAGAAGCGATGAAAGTTCGAACTGCAAACGCATCCATTTTTGTGAGTCGCAATCGTGAAGGTTTTGCCAAAGAAATTGGAGAATGGGGAGAAGGAGAACTAGAACACGGACCCTGGGTTGCTACTATACCAGAACACCTTATTACCGCTATCAGGTATATAATTGTAAAGCAAAGAATTAATGATCTACGCAAATCTATGCCCGATGTAGATACGGACACAATCAGATCACAAATTGAACGCATCCGTACAACCTTGCAAAAGATCCGTACTATAAATATCCAAGTTGGAAATATAAAGAAGTCAGCCAGCACAATAGAGGACGAAGCCACGTCTTTAAGAACAGACATACAGGATGCTCTTTCAGCAATCGAAGTAAAAATTAACCTAGTAGGACAAACTATTTCTGAAGAGAAAGTTGCCAATTAGTATCTGAAATGATAATTAGATTCATTTCCCAATTGAAACATAACCTTAGCTTGTTTCCGAGCCTTGTGGACATATACATCAAAATGCGAAACATAAACATCCTTTAAGTAAATATGGTCATACGAATGCCTGCGGACAAAGCAAATTTTAATATAGCACAAATGGAGTTTATATATGACAGACGAGATCAAGTTTGAAGAAGCCCTGACTAGATTAGAAGAAATAGTTGAAAAGCTAGAGGATGGTGATCTGCCCCTTGATGAATCACTTTCTGCTTTTGAAGAGGGGATCAGGTTGTCAAGGATATGCGCAAAGTTATTAAACGAGGCTGAAAGAAAAGTCGAGATACTTATAAAAGGTGAAGATGACCAGTTAATTGCAAAACCTTATGAGGAAGAACTACCAGAAGATGACGAATCAGAATGAGGTTCTTATAAACCCAAACTCTGAGAGGGTGATATGGGATACGACGTACTTATTAGAGAACTACTAACTCGAAAGGAAAAAGTATACGATTACCTGAACTCCAGCCGATTTCGGCGGACGTTTAGCCCTGACCATATACACGACTCCGTTTACAGTTACCTGAAACACGGCGGAAAGGCTCTTCGTCCATCTGTTTTGCTTTTTGCATGTGGAGCAGTCGGAGGAAATGAAAATTTTATGATCCCTGCGGCGGCGGCTGTTGAAATTTTCCATACGTGGACGATCGTTCATGATGACATAATTGACCGAGATAATAAAAGGCGAGGTGGACCAACTGTTCACGAGGAGTTCCGTAAAAGATCAATGGCTGAACTTGGGTACGATGAAGCAGATGCAAAACATTACGGCATCTCCATAGCGATCCTTGCAGGGGATATGCAGCAGGGATGGGCGGTATCCATGTTGTCTGAACTTGCCCTAAACGATGGAATCAATCCCAGACTTATCCTGTATCTCATCGGGGATTTCGAGATGAGAGTACAGGGGGAGCTAATAGAGGGGCAGGTAATGGACATTCAATATTCAAAGATACCGATAGAAGACTTAAATAATGATCAGATTATGAAAGTTATGTGGAAAAAAACAGGTGTACTTTATGAGTTTTCTGGCAAGGCTGGTGCTATGCTTGGATTAAATACACTGGACAGTAAACATCCATTTGTTGATGCTATTTCCACTTTTACTGGTAAGTGCGGCACAGCGTTCCAGTTGCAGGATGATATACTTGGCATCGTTGGGGACGAAGACAAGCTTGGCAAACCTGTGGGATCAGACATCAAAGAGGGCAAGCGAACTATAATTCTTTCTCACGCATTCAAGAACGCTAGTGAGGATCAAAAAAGTAAACTGTCAAGCGTAATGGGCGATCAGAAGGCAACGGAAAGCGAAATTAAAGAAGCGAAGAATTTACTAATGGATCTGGAAGGCATAGAGTATACGAAAAAGCTTGCCAGATCATACATCGAAGATGCGTTACCGCACCTCGATATAATTCCACAATCCAAATACAAAGATTTACTGCTTATGTGGGCAGAATATATGATAGAGCGTAATTTCTAAAGGATGGAATTGGATTGAAAGATTACAGATTAAAGATTCCCTAACAAAATCTTTTAATCGTTATTCATCCTTTATGCCTGATTAATGGAGGAAAAAACATTGTCGGTTCTGGAGCGTATAAACAGCCCTGAAGACCTTAGAACATTAAGAACAGCAGAACTTTCTGATCTGGCAGAGGAAGTCCGCCAGATGGTTATATCAACTGTATCGAATACTGGAGGGCATCTTGCATCCAGCCTTGGTGTTGTCGAATTAACGATAGCTCTGCTTTGCACTTTTGATCTGGCGAAAGATAAAATCATCTGGGACGTGGGGCACCAATGCTATGCGTATAAGATACTCACCGGGAGACGTGATTTATTTCATACAATACGGCAGTGTTCAGGGTTAAGCGGATTTCCAAAAATGTCAGAATGCAAGTATGATTGCTTTGGGACGGGACACGCAAGCACATCTATCTCTGCGGCGTTAGGCATGGCTCAGGCGAGAGACCTGAAAAAAGAGGATTTCAAGGTCATCGCAGTTATCGGCGATGGCTCATTAACAGGTGGAATGGCGTTTGAAGCACTGAATCATGCGGGACATACCAAGACGAACATGATCGTAATATTAAACGATAACGAATTGTCTATCTCTCCTACTATTGGTGGTTTTTCACAACAAATTGATCACCTCAGAACAAATCCAGCATATAACCGTTTCCGAAGTGACATCGCCGAGGTTATTACAATGTTCGGTAAACGTGCAACGAAGCTTGCGAAGAAGCTTGAAGAAAGTGCGAAGATATTGCTCGTAGATGGTATGATGTTTGAGTCATTAGGCTTTCGATACTTTGGCCCCATAGACGGGCATAATATCATGAACCTCAACAGAATCTTCCAGAGAGTAAAAGACATAAATGGACCGCTAATTATCCACGTCATCACTAAAAAGGGGAAGGGATATGAATTTGCCGAAAAGGACCCTACCAGATTTCATAGCGCTTCATCCTTTGACGTGGCAACAGGCAAGAAGATTGAGAAGAGCGTAAACATCACCTACACAAAAGCTTTAAGTCAGGCTATGGTACGACTGGCATCGGAGGATAAAAGAATCATAGCGATCACTGCGGCAATGCTGGATGGTACGGGAATAAATGAGTTTGAAAACAAGTTCCCTGAGCGATGTTTTGACGTAGGTATTGCTGAACAGCACGCAGTGACGTTCTCGGCAGGGCTTGCATCACAGGGAATGAAGCCCATCTTTGCTGTTTACTCGACCTTTTTGCAGCGAGGTTATGATCAGGTACTGCACGACGTTTGCCTGCAAAACCTCCCTGTAATCTTTGCATTGGATAGAGCAGGGATCGTAGGTGCTGATGGACCAACGCATCACGGGACCTATGATTTTGCCTATATGAGGCACATACCTAATATGGTCGTTATGGCTCCAAAGGACGAAGCCGAACTCCAGCACATGCTCAAAACCGCAGTTGATTGGAATGGACCTGTGTCATTACGCTATCCCAGAGGTGAAGGTATTGGCGTTCCACTTCCTGATGAACTTGTCTCTATACCCATAGGAAAAGCTGAGTTAATTAAGGATGGAACTGACGTGCTTCTACTGCCTATTGGCTCTATGGTATATCCAGCGATTAATGCCGCTGAAATGCTGGAAAGGGATGGTATTTCTGCCGCTGTCGTAAATGCAAGATTTGTTAAACCTATTGATAAAGAATTAATCTCGTCTTTAGTCATCCGGATTGGAAAAGTCATCACTATTGAGGAACACGCTTTAGCCTGCGGGTTTGGGAGTGCTGTCTCAGAGATGTTCACGGAGTCTGGAATTTCTGCTAATATCAAGCATCTTGGAATCTCGGATCAGTTCGTCGAATACGGCGATAGAAAAATGCTTCTCAGCAAGTATGGTCTCACGTCTGAAGGTATTGTGAAGTCAGTTTTAGAAATGCTCGGATATGATGAGAAGGTACTGAGCGAAAAGCAAATGGTAGGTAGTACCGCACTTTAGTAGCATTTTATTGAATTAGGAATAGAATGCTGATTAGTTGATCACCATGCCCAAAAAATCTGAGAGAATTGATTCTCTGCTTGTGTTGCAAGGTCAGGTCCCCAGCCGTGAAAGAGCAAAACAGCTTATCATGGCTGGAAACGTCGTTGTTAATGATCAGATCGTAGATAAACCGGGAAAGCTGGTTTCAACCGATTCGATCATTGTCCTTCGGCAGACTGATTCCTGTCCGTTTGTCAGCCGTGGCGGGTTTAAACTCAAAAAGGCGATTGATGAATTCGGTATCAACGTAAATGGAAAAACAGCAATTGATGTCGGTGCATCAACAGGCGGCTTCACCGACTGCCTTCTCCAGAGCGGTGCAGATTTTGTTTATGCTGTGGACGTGGGATACGGTCAGCTTGACTGGAAACTCCGAAATGATGGGAGAGTACGTGTAATAGAGCGAACGAATATAAGATACGTTAAGCCTGAGCAGTTTGAAAAACCGATTGACCTTGCAACTATTGACGTTTCATTCATCTCATTGGATAAGGTCGTACCTGTGGTTATTTCATTATTAAACCCCGAAGGAGATATATTAGCACTTATAAAGCCACAGTTTGAAGCAGGCAGGAAGTTAGTTGGAAAAGGCGGTGTTGTTAAAGACCCGAACGTACACTGTAAGGTAATCCAGAGCGTATGCGATATGGCAATCAAATCTGAACTTGTAGTTAAAGGAATAACCTACTCGCCAATCAAGGGACCGTCTGGTAATATAGAGTATTTAGTCTGGTTTCAGAAAAGCGATGCGCAAGGTTTAGATAATATTGAAGAAACGATAGACAGTGTCGTTTCTAAGGCACATAATGCCGATTTTTAGTAATCAGTAATTACTTGATTTTTTCTGTGTTTTGATTTGTAACTTAGGAGAGTTTGCATGACCGAGATTATAGACTTACGAAGCGATACAGTGACAAAGCCGACGCAAAAAATGCGTGAAGCGATGATGAATGCCGTTGTCGGTGACGATTGCTATGGTGAAGACCCAACAGTAAATGAATTAGAGGAACTTGCGGCTAAGAGAATAGGCAAGGAATCCGCCATGTACGTTCCTACCGGTACAATGGGAAATACGTCTGCGCTGATGACTCACGTACGTCATGGCGATGCCGTGATAATGGAGCCTGATTGCCACATTTACTACTACGAGCGTGGGAACGTTTCTGCTCTGGCAGGGGCGTTACCGATATTGGTCGGGGGAGAAGGTGGATGTCCTGATCCTGAAGTTATTGAGGACATGGTTCAGCGAAATGGTAACCGCCCAAAAACAACCTTGATATGCCTTGAAAATACGCATAACCGAGCCTGCGGTCGTGCAATCCCTGTTGAGAAAATGAAGGTTATCTACGAAATTTCACGAAAATACAACGTACCTATCCATCTGGACGGTGCGAGGATATTCAACGCCGCAATTGCTCTCAACGTAGATGTAAAAGATATAGCTCAATACACCGATTCAGTCATGTTCTGTCTCTCGAAGGGGTTGGGCGCACCAGTAGGCTCACTTCTGGCTGGAACTGCTGAGTTCATCAAGAAAGCACGGATAATACGCAAGCGGCTTGGCGGTTCAATGCGTCAGGCTGGTATAATTGCGTCAGCAGGCATAATCGCTTTACAGGAAATGACAGAGCGTCTCCGTGAGGATCACGAGAATGCAAAATTGCTGGCTGATGGGCTTGCGCAAGTCGAAAAAGTGAAACACGGGTTGGTAGTTGGTGAAACCAATATGGTCATGGTCAACACCAAAGCACTTGATATGAAAGCGGTTGACCTTGCCAAAGAGCTGATCAACTATAACGTGAAAGTATCTGTCTATGGTCCATATACAGTACGTCTCGTTACCCACAAGGACGTTGATCGGGATGGGATACTGTATACGATAGAATCCTTTAAGAATTTGGTTGCCAGTCTTATATAAATTTGCTGATTACTCCAGAAAAAATGATTGACATTATAAAGAAAGTACGATAGAATATTTCTTGTGCAAGTGAGAGCTTGCTAAATTACAATTGAATATTAAACATCAGGTGCTTGGCAAAGATAATAGGGAAGACGGTGTGAATCCGTCACGGCCCCGCCACTGTAACCGAGGACGAAATCCAATAAAGTCACTGGGATCCAACGATCCTGGGAAGGCTGGAAAGTAGGTTGATTCGGAAGTCAGGAAACCTGCCTGATCGTTATTACTATGCACCTTCGCGGGAAGGCTGGCAGGTGATTTTATATCATTTTATCCCCGATCTCCCAAGAAGGTCGGGGATTTTTTTTGCCCGCAGGTATGGAGTGCGTAAGCGGAGCTTGTGCACTGCTGAAGCTTTCGCTTCAGCACCCCAAAAGGTATTTCGGAGGAAATTATGAGAATATACCAGTTAATAGCGTTTTTACTGGTCTTTATTTTATCTCCATTAGCTTCAGCAGAAGACTCAAACGGAACTGACGTGATCAAGCTGGACGAGATCATCGTTAGCGCAACCCGTACACAATCAAGCCTTGACAAAATATCTGCATCGTCGTCTGTCGTGTCTGAAAAACAGATTCGCAACAGCACTGCTGACAACATCGCTGATCTACTCAGCACAAGTAGCGTTGTCCAGATGATTGACTATGGACCTGGATCAACTGCATCCGTTTCCCTTCGTGGCGCATCAGCAGCGCAGGTGCTTGTCCTTGTAGATGGCAAAAGGATCAACGATTCACGTGCCGGTGGTTCCGATCTTGATGGCATATCCACTGCAAATGTAGAACGCATTGAGATTATTCGTGGCGGGCAATCCGCCATATATGGTGCAGACGCTGTCGGTGGTATAATCAACATCATAACGAAACGACCCCAAAAACCAACTGCTCGTGCATGGTCTAACCTTGGTGCTTATGGCTTACAGTCATTCGGATTAGAAGCATCTGAAAGGGTAAAAACCATATCCGGCACGATGTCTGTATCCAGAACAGCATCAAAATCAAATTTCCCCTACGAGAATAAATTCGGTGAAAGTCTTATAAGAAAAAATGCAGATTACACAAAAAGGAGCGCTTATGCAAAGTTGATATGGAACGCCTCTGAATATGCAGTTGAGCTATCAGCAGACCACTATTTTTCAGACAGCGGAAGCCCTGGTACGATAGGCTTTTATACACCAGAAGCTACAAAAAGAGACAAGACTAATGACCTGAATTTGAATTTTGAACATGATTTGGCATCTCAGATTTCGTATAAATTTATAACTTACAACCGAATATCTACGATGCGCTACATTGATCCAACGTACCCATATCCATCAGATGATACACATAAGGTTGATTCAAAAGGTGCTGAACTTCAGGCTCATATTCTACAAAAGACTTTCTACCCAATCGTCAGCGGAGTAATGTTCTTAAACGAGGCAGTGACAAGCACAAAGATCGAACACCGTGAGCGCCAGACCCTTAGTGTTTATGTTCAGCAGGAGATCAGCAAAGATATTAAACCGGGTTATCTGAAAAATGTATCACTATTTCCAGCGTTCAGGCTGGATCGCTATTCTGATTTTGATGCAGGCTTCAGCCCAAAGATCGGATTATTGGCTTCGTTTGGTAAAAACGTATTTTTTAGAGCAAACGCCGGGAAATCCTACAGGGCGCCTACTATGAATGACCTTTATTGGCCATCAAGTGCCATGACTTCAGGCAATCCCAATCTAAAGCCTGAGCGATCAACAGATGCAGACGTTGGCGCACAATTGCGGCTATCTAATAATATCTCAATGCTTCGGTGCGGTGTATCGTATTTTCTATGCAACGTACGTGATGGAATCAATTGGACACCCGGTCAGAATGGTGTATGGACTCCCATGAACTTCAGCAAAATAAACATTTCAGGTATTGAAGTAGAACAGCACCTGCAAATATCTCTGTGGAATATACCTGACATTGTGAGTCTGGATACAAATTATACTCTTCTTAATGCAAAGGATAAGCTGGGAAAAGGACTCATATATCGCCCAAAGCACTCTTTTGGTTATATCGCTCGATTTGGTAGAGATCCCCTCTGGGTGCAGTTTCAGGGAATTTACCAGAGTCGAAGGTACTACACAACAGAGAATACAAAATGGCTTGAGCCATTTTCTAAGCATGACATTCAGATTGGAACTGAAAGGAGGATATGGAACGGTACAAAACTTAAATTAATCATTGAAATAAAAAATGTCTTTGACAAAAAGTATCAACTTGTCGCTGATTATCCATTACCCGGAAGGGAATGGAGTTTCAAGATGAATATCGGAATGGGAGGAGAATAAAATGCGTTATCTGCGAAATGTAATTACTGGGTTACTCGTCTCGCTTCTTATATTTAACCTCATCGGTTGCGGTGAAGAAGAAACAACGTCTGAAGCTACGGGAGGTGTCTACGTAGTCAATGGAAAAGCTGAGACGCTCTCTGTGCTTGACGTTAGCATGTCCGAGATGAAGAATGACGTTCTCAATCTTGGTAAATGGCCTGCGGACATAAAAGTCGCTGGAGACAAGGCTTACGTCGTAAACACAGGCGATAACAACGTACAAATTATTGATTTGAGTACCTTACAACAGATCGGTTTGATAAATATAGGTGAAAACACTGGACCTGAGCGAATCGCTTTTGGTGACGGCAACAAAGCTTATGTATCCTGCCTTTACACTAATTCCGTAAAAGCTGTAGACACCTCTTCTCAGAAGGTCACGAAGGACGTACCTGTTGGCGTTGGACCTATGGGAGTAGCCGTCGCAGGTAAAAAGGCTTACGTGTGCAATTCAGCTTATGATTTCACCAGCAATTCCTATGGCAAAGGCACTGTATCAGTCGTTGATTCGTCAAGTGATACCGTAACCAAGACCATAGAGGTAGGAATCAATCCATTAGAAGCCGTTACAACAGGAAGTAAGGTTGTCGTTTTATGTGTTGGCAACTACGCAGATGTCATGGGACAACTTTGCATAATTGACAGCACATCTGATACTGCTGAAAAAACTGTTGATCTGGGAACAACGCCTTCAGGGATCGCTGTTTCACCTAAGAATGTGGCTTATATAACAACGTTCGGAGGGTTGATCTCTGTGGATATTGCGTCAGGTGCCTTGATTCACGATGCAGGATCGCCGTTGAAGGATTTTGCTGGCGGTTCTGGTATAGCGTTCTCGAAGGATGGAAACGCTTATATATGTATTGCAGACTGGGAGGGTGGTGGCAACGATAAAGTGCTGGTCATGGATGCTTCGGAGAAGCTAGTTGCCACGTATAAAGCCGGCGGCGGAGCCAGCATCGTCGCCGTGAGGGATTAGGCAATATCTGAAAAAGTGCCTTCAGATTGCCGAATCCGATTTGACTCCATTTTGACAGTTGATCTCCAACAATTCGTCATGCAACACGAAGTGAAGCATCTCAAGTGCCGATGAGGTTTTTCGCTATCGCTTAGAATGACATGAGTTTTAATATTACTTTGCCATTTAACTGAGAAACTAGGTAGGTAGTCGCATCCCTTTAGGGTGCGTTTCCACAGGCTAAAGCCGAATGGCACTGACTTAAGGAAGTTTTAACCCCAGAGGGGTGTTATATTTATAGAAAAACGAGCAAACAACAAATCTAAGCTCCGAAGGAGCGATATATAAACTAGACCTTTGAAAATATGTCGCTCCTTCGGAGCTATAGGGTTTTGCTGGTTTTACATATCTATAAATATAACGCTCCTCTGGAGCTAAGAACTAGCACTATTATGAATGATATTGTTACAAAATTATAACCTTTATCTCTTAAGTCAGTACCATTCGGCTAAAGCCTTCGGCTACCAGATTATATCGAATCTGTAATTGACAAAGTAATATTAAGTCAAAATGGCGTAATTCACAGTGGTTGGATAGGTGATGGAACCAAACCCATCACCTATTCTTAAAATCTTTTAAACTTGCTTAGTTGTTCTATTGGTAACTAAATTGTAGGAGTACGTCAAATGCACAATATACCAGTAATATCATCCTGGAGTGGAGGAAAAGATAGTTGTTTAGCTTGTTACAAAGCTATTCAGCAAGGTTATCAAGTGAATTATCTTCTAAACTTTGCTTCATCCGAAACTCAAAGATGTTGCTTCCATGGCATAGAAAACGAAATCATGAAAATGCAGGCGGATGCAATTGGCATCTCATTAATACAAAAGGAAGTATCCAACAATATGCAGGATTACGAAAAGGAATTCAAATCCGCAGTAAATGAGCTAAAAAGCTGTGGTATACAGGGGATGGTCTTCGGTGATATTTACCTCGACGAGCATAAAGAATGGGTTGATCGTGTTTGTAATGATATGGGTATTGCTTGCATTGAACCTCTGTGGAATCAGTCAACAGAAAGCATTATCACAGAATTCATTGACGCAGAATTTAAGGCTGTTATAATCAGTGCAAAATCGGATTTGTTTAGAGAGGAATTTTTGGGGAGATTAATAGACTACGATCTCGTTGAGGAACTCAAGCGAAGGGAAATATGCCTTTGTGGAGAAAATGGCGAGTTTCATACATTTGTCGTTGACGGACCAATATTCAAGAAAGAGATAAGAATAATTGAAAGTCAGCCTTTGTTTATAGAAGGCTTCTGGAAACACTGGTCTCTGGATATAAAAAAAGTTGAGACAAATACAAAAAATTAATATACCTCTGATGTGAAATTGTTTAAAGCTAATCAGAATTGGCTTTCACAAAACGATAATTAAAAAAATCCCTCTAAAT
>Ga0315274_10005375_pt1 | contig 18723 bp, 15 predicted proteins | sample YL17G02_20_MG_FD_203700 | JGI IMG/M metagenome (GOLD analysis project Ga0315274, IMG submission 203700) | Sediment microbial communities from Yellowstone Lake, YNP, Wyoming, USA - YL17G02_20 | ecosystem: Environmental > Aquatic > Freshwater > Lake > Sediment | place: USA: Wyoming | collected... | reverse complement strand
TCGTCTTCGGTAAATCCCTGGGAGGGGGCTTGGCCTGCGAGATCGCACAGGGGCGGGAACTGAAGGCGCTGGTGCTCGAATCGACCTTCACCTCCCTCAGGAGGGTGGCGCGCAAGCTCTTCCCCTTCCTGCCCCCCGGTGTACCGCTGGGAGAGGTTTACGACTCTATTTCCAAACTCCCCTCTGCCCGCTGCCCGGTGCTGGTCATCCACGGCGAGATGGATGAACTCATACCGGTAGGCGAAGGGTTCGACCTCTATGCCGCCGCTCCCGAGCCCAAGGAGCTGTACCTGGTGCCGGGGGCCGGACACAACGACGTCTCCATGGTGGCCGGCCAGGCTTACGCCCACCGTATAGCGGGCTTCCTTGAGGCCTAGACCGGGGGTCAGCCCTCCATTTTCCACGTGTCTTATAGACTCCCTGCATATTTGTTTCAGATACAAGCTCGCGTGGAAAATGGAGGGCTGGCCCATATATGGACCCCATATATGCTAACCTTTCTTCATGTGGTGGAACGCGCTCCTGGCCGCATTCGGCCTGACCTTCGTGGCGGAGCTGGGCGACAAGACCCAGCTGGTCATCCTCACCCTCTCCGCCAAGTACGGGTTCAAGCCCGTTTTCCTGGGGGCCGCGTCCGCCTTCGCTCTCCTCAACGCCCTGGCGGTGTCAGTGGGCGTTCTCCTCTACGAGTTCGTGCCAGACAATGTCATCAAGTACACCGTCTCGGGCGTCTTCATCCTCTTCGGCCTCTTCATGTTGCTGCCAGAGAGGAAGAAAGAGGAGTGTGATGATGAGGATGAAGAGGATACGCGGAAAGCGCATGGACCGCTGCTCACCGCTTTCCTGCTGGTATGCCTGATGGAGCTGGGGGACAAGACCCAGCTCTCCCTGCTTGCCCTCACCGCGAAGTACTCTCAGCCGGTGTTCGTCTTTATAGGGGGCACACTGGCCTTGTGGGCGACCTCCCTCATCGGCGCCCTGGTGGGTACGGGGCTGGGGAGGTTTATTCCCCAGGTGTGGATGCGCCGCATCTCCGGCGTCATCTTCATCGCCTTCGGGATCATCAACCTGTTGTGGTGAGGGGTACTGGGTCATACCTGTGAGAAGACCAGAACGTGAGGTGTTGAGGTCGCCACGTCGCTCCGCCCCTCGCGATGACGTTTAAAGGGATGATCTCTCGCGATATAATTCCTCGTGCTTCTCGTCACGTGTTAATTTAGGAGCTCCTTGGCTTTGCGGGCGGCCTCGAAGGCGTTGGGAGCGTAGCCGTCGGCGCCGGAGCGGTCGGCGAAATCCTGGGTCACCGGCGCCCCCCCCACCATGATCACCGCGTTCTTATCCTCTGCGCGCACCGCCTCGACAACCTCGGGGATGCGCTGCATGGTCGAGCTCAACAGGGCGGACAATCCCAGTATGTCCGGCCGGTGCTCGCGGAAGGCTTCTACAAATTTCTCCGTCTTGACGTCCTCCCCGATGTCCACCACCTCGAATCCGGCCCCCTCCATGCACATGCGCACCAGGTTCTTGCCGATGGAGTGGATGTCACCATGAACGGTGCCCAGAAGTACCAGCCCGCTGCCGCGCTCCGCGCCCGCCAGGTGGGGCTTGAGCACCTCCATGCCCTGCCGCATGGCCTCGGCGGCCACGATGAGCTCCGGGATGAATGCCTCGCCGCTGGAGAAGCGCTCCCCGATGTCCTCCATGGCGGGCATCATGGCCTCCTCCATTATCCGCCTGGGCTCCAGGCCCTTCTCCAGGCCATCTGCCACCAGCTTCTTCGTCTCCTCTTCCTCCCCCACCAGGATCGCCCGCTTGATGCCGTCCAGGATATCCTGCATGTCCGCCTCCTTAATCCGCGATGTCGATGGGATAGGCGCCATACTCGCGGGCCGCCTTGACCATGGCGATGTAGTTCTCCGGCTTACACCCGGGGTGGATGGAGTTGGAGGAGCTGATGATGTATCCCCCGCCGGGAGCCGCGACCCTGATGGTCTCCTTCACCGACTCTGCCACCTCCTCCTCGCTCCCGAAGGGCAGGAGGTAGGTGCAATCGATGTTGCCCAGTATACACAGGCGGTTGCCGTACTTAACCTTGACCTCCCCTATTTCCATGCACTGGGGCTGCACGGGGTGGAAGCCGTCGAAGCCCGCGTCGGCGATGCCGTCCATGATAGGCCACATGTTGCCGTCGGAGTGCTTGAAGATGAGCTTGCCCCTGCGGTGGGCGTGCTCGGTTATCTGCTGATGGTAGGGGAAGACGTATTCCTCGTACTGGGCCGGCGACATGAGGGTGGTCTGGTTGAAGGCGAGGTCGCCGTCGAGGGCGATGATATCCGCCCCGTTGTCCGCGGCCATGTCCACGACTTCGAGGATATAATCGGTGGCCACCTGCGCCAGGTCTTTAACAAAACCCGGGTTCTTGATGTAATGATAGAGCAGTTTCTCCATGCTCCCCAACAGGCTCCAGCTCTCGCGGAAGGGCCCGGGCTGCACCAGCACCTGGGCGATGTCTGTGCCCAGGTTTCCCACTGCCGCCATGAGCATGAGGAAGTCGGCGGGCTGGGGGTGATATGCCTGCAGCCCCTTGAGGTCGGAGGGCTCGGTTACGGGCCCGCCCACGGCCGTGGCCTCTCCTTCCTCGCTCACGCGCAGTACCCTCCCCCAGCCGTCCCTGACGTGCTCGTCGTCCACCGGCTCCGTCCCCAGGAGGCCGATGGCGGTGATGCCGTCCAGTTCCAGCTCCTTTGCCACCGTGAAGAGGGTGGAGAGCAACTTGATCTTCTCCTCCACGGTCATCTGCTGCGCGAACTTCATAGGAGGCAGGTCGTCGGTATAGAACTTGCCGAGCTTGATGATGGATTCCTCGTTGAAGGCCATCTCCCACACCGGCACCCGGTCCGGTTCCCGGCGCGAGAAGGCGGCCAGCATCCTCTCCTTGCCGGTCATGATCTTCCCTCCCCTATGGTTCTATCAGCTTGTAGTTCCCTTCGACCCAATCCTGGATGCCCGATGTATACCATTTCGAAGTGGGTTTCTCCGACGGGCCTCCGGCCAGGCAGGAGTAATATTTATTGCTGGACATGTCGCTTATGAACCTGATGGCGGGCGAGAAGGTGCCGATCCTTCCTCCCGGGGCCTTGAATATCGCTCCCTGCGACACCGTGCCCCGGCAACCTATGATCTCGATGGGGCCGTAATTGAAATCGGGCATCGTGTCCCCATAAACGAGGTTCTTCATCGTCACCTTGCGGGTGCTGCCGAAGGGCACCGCCTCCATCTCCAGTCCCCTGGCTATGGCTTCGCCGAACACCTCATCCCGGGGCTTTCCCCCGAACCACAGCGATTCCTCCCGGTGCAGGACGTGGTCGAACTGGCCGTAGTACATGAAGTAGAGCTCCGAGTTGTCCAGGATGTATGCGATCACATCCCTGCCCACGCCGTAGTCCCCGAAGACCGTCTTCACCAGCTCAAAATAGACGTTCTCGAAGACGCTGGCGGCCACGGAATCAGAGGCATAGACCAGGTCCCAGCCGCGCAGCAGCTTGCCGTTCCCGCTAGCGGGGAGCAAGGGCAGGATAAGGGGCATGATCCACTCCGCGTGCTTGCTGTACACGTTGTACTGCATCTCCATCAGGCTCTCGATGGAGTGGTCCTTTCTCTCCGCCAGCAGCTCGGCTATGCGCGTCGCCCGGTCGTCGCTCATGGGCATGCTCTGGACCGATACGTCGGTGAGGTGGTTCAGGTCCTGGTTGGAGGTCCCGAAGTAACCCTGCTCCGGGTTGAGCAACCGCGGGTTCTTCTCCGGCCCGTAGAAACCCTTCCAATCGTATGCTTCGTCCCATCCCGGCAGAGGCAGGATGCCCCTCCATCCCTCCGGTTTGATGGGGCAGCGGCCGCTCATCTGGTAGCCGATGTTGCCGGAGCTGTCGGCGAGACCCCAGTTGAAGCTCAAGGCGTCCGCACGCGAGAGGTGCTGCATGGACTCCTCCACCGTGCGGCTGCGGTAATGGCGGCTGAACTCCGCAAAGGCCTGGGCGCCGGTATCCCTTATGGCGATGGCCAGGCAGAGGTAATAGCCGTCCTCGGATGCGTCTCCCTCCAACACGCCGTGCTCGTTCTCGTAATAGCGCACCGTGACCGGCTCGCCGTCCTTGACCTTGATGACCTCCTCCCGGATCTCGAAGGGGACCCAATCGTCGCCCCTGCGGTACTTGCCGTCCCTTACCTCCTCCAGGAAGTAATCCATCACGTCCATGCAGCTGTAGGTGGCGCTCCAGGAGAGGTAGTCGGTCCTGCCCAGGGCCGGCAGGGGTATCCCGGGCACGTACACACCCATGCAATAGAGATCGCCCACGTAAAGGAGCACCTCCTGCCAGAGGGCGGGCAGCCTGGCGGAATCGAGCTCCGGGCTGCCGCAGAGTATGGCCTTTCCGGTGGCGGTCCGAGAGCCCGCTATCATCCAGTGGCTGCTGGTTTTCTCCCTGGGGATCGCGGCCCACTTGACCGTCTCCGGAACGTAGGGATCCGGGATCTTCACCTGGCGCAGCTTTTCCAGGTAGTCCTCATCCGGTTCCTCGGTCATGTAGGTGAAGATCTCCTTGAGCATGTCCGCGCTCATGCCCTTCTGCACCATCTGCACGATGAACTTCTTGATCCAACCCTGGGTCTCGTCCATGTCCACCATGGACATGATCTTGGTTATGGCGATGCAGTCCGCCGGGCCCCAGGGCTCGGGCACGTAGCCGATGAGGCCGAACTCCGCGGGCGGGTTTTCCTGGAACTGGTCGTTCACCCCGCGGCAGAAGGCCAGGATCTCCTCCCGCACTTCCTCCTCCAGCAGCAAGGCCTGCTTGCGCGAGAAACCCCAGATGTCGTACTTGCGCATGGTGATGTCCATGGCGGTGAGGTTCTCGTTGGGCGGCAGGAACTCGGAGAGCTGTCCCCTGGCAAGCAGGCGCGTGAGCTCCATCTGCATACCGCGGTCATGGGCTTGCACCAGGCCCAGCCCATACAGGGCGTCCTGGAAATCGCCTGCCACGATCACCGGGGTCCCATATTCGTCCCGCTTGATGGAGATCTCCCCGTTGACGGCTTGCATGCGCACTTCCTGGTCCTCGAGTTCGAGCACGGCCATCCACCTCCCATCCTTTTCCCGCCCCCGGGTGGGGGGCCGATCTGACCTGTCGCAGTGAGGGAACAAGAGCGCGGGACGATCCCGAGGGCATCAGCGGGTGCGGTCGAGAGATCCATCCAACGCCACAACCGATACCACGATTATATTTGAAAAAGCGGGGCCGCGTAATGAGATGTGCGCTAGTGGGCTGCCTCCAGGTCCTCGGGGGTATTGATATTGAAGAAGGAGCGGGATCCAGGGTCGCAGGCGGCGACCTCGTCCTCATCCAGGTAGCGCACGTCGAGCTCCTTGATGAGCTCGTGGATCTTGAGGCGTCCCTCCTCGAGCTGTGTGCGGATCCTGTCGCGTATATCCCGCCTGTAAACGGCGAACAGGGGCTCGATATACTCGCCGTGACGCGGCACCACGGCGTCCCTTCCCGGGGCCTCGGAGAGCATGCAGCGTATCAGCTCCGGAGCGGGATAGGGCATGTCGCAGGCCATGACGAAGACGTAGGGTGCCGGGGAATGCTGCAGCGCCGTGTAGATGCCCACCAGGGGTCCCTTGCCCGGGATGAAGTCGGTAACCACCTTAACGCGCGGGTTCTCGGCGGCAGCCAGGGGGGAGTCGCCGCCATGGACGACCAGCAGTATAAGGGGGAATATGTCTCTCAGGGATGAAAGTATGCGGTCCAGCACCGAGCATCCGTCGAGCTCCAGCAGGGTCTTGTCCATACCGAGGCGTTTTCCCTTGCCACCCGCCAGGACTGCCGCGACGAAATCCTCCTCCCTTAGAGGATGAGCGTCACCAGCCATCACGGCGTTATCCTCCGGGAGTGGGTGTAGACGTTGAACCTCTTGCCATCGGAGAATCCCACCACGGTGAGACCGGCCGCTGCGGCCACGCGCAGCCCCAACGAGGTGGGCGCCGCCATGGACACGAGCACCGGCAGACCCACCCTCACCGCCTTCAAGGCCATCTCGTAGCTGATGCGGCCCGAGAGCACCAGGATCTTATCCTCCATGGATATGCCGCGCAGGGCGCACCAGCCCACCACTTTATCCAGGGCGTTGTGCCTGCCCACGTCCTCGGCCACCACCAGGGCTTCCCCAGTAGCGGAAAAGATGCCGGCCCCGTGGGTCCCTCCCGTGCCCCGGAAGATATCCTGCCGCCGCGTCAGTTCTTCCCCGATCCCGTAGATGACCTTTTCATCGACACGCAGCTCCGAGGTGATCTCGCCCTCGTGGTAATCCTCGATGGCCGAGATATCCGCGCCGCCGCAACCGGTGCGCACCACGTAGGTGGCGGAGAAGCGCTCCCGCTCCCCCGGCGCCTCCACCTCCAGGTCCACCACGTTCCCCCTGTCGAGTCCGTCACCTGCGGCATCCTCTCCCCTGCCGGCGGCCTCCTCGAGCTGGCCGCAGTGCTTGAGCAGTCTTATCTGGGATGCGCTCTCTATGACCTTCTCGGTGAGGCAGAACCCTACCGCCAGTTCCTTGTCCATTCCCGGCAGGCGCATGAGCGCGACCATAGGCATACCGTTTACGCTTATCTCCAGGGGAAGCTCGACCACTATGCGGTCCGCGACCTCTTTCGGCTCACCGCCGGAACGATATTTCTTGATGCTCCATTCCATGGTGGACATGCTCGAGCCTTTCGCTCCTTTTCCTCTTTATGATAGGTGCCGGCCTCCGGATGGCGCAATCGACGGATGTGAAGAGCCGCCGACCGTCGGGCCCCGCTTTCGCCGGCTATTGCTTTCGTTTCAGATCGAGGTAGAAACGTTCCTTACCGGTCCATTGGATAACGTCTATCTCGTTGCCGTCCGGATCCTTCAGATAGAACTGGCGCGAATACTCCTTTACCACTATCTCCGTCTCGCTGCCGGCAATACCGCTTTTCTTCAACCTGTCGAGGAGTGCGTCGGCATCCGCTACCGCATACCCGATATGCCTGACCATCGTCTCCCCGCAACCGGAACCTGGTTTTTCGGAAATATAGAACTCGTGGCCTGATCCTGCGAGGATGGCGTACCTGCTCCCATCGGATTTGACTCCCCGGCCGATCAGCTCGTAGCCCAGGACATCCGTGTAGAAAGACGTGTGTTTCTCTACGTCCGAAACGTATCTGTTCAGATGATCGATGACGGGATACATAATGACGAATGATAGTCCAACGTCCCTCTATTGGCAACAAAGCCCGGCGATCGAAGCCTGGCTTCTCGGGTCATCACGGGGGGAGGGCGTCGAGCAGGTCCCCTGGCATCGTTGCGGTGGCCGCTGCCTTCCCGGCCGGCAGCTCCAGGACCGCACGGGAACTCAACACCACTGAGCTCAGCCGTCCGGGCTTCATGGCGTGGACCACCCGCTTCACCGTCCAGGATGCGTCCACAAAGACGACGTCGATAGCATAGCGCATGCCGAAGGTGTGCACCTGGCGGCAAGGCGCGATAAGAAGGCCACCTCCGTCGGGAAGAGAGTCCGTGCCCAGCAGGCCCCGCCGCTGCGAACCCGGCGTCTCGGCGACCGCCGCCCTCTCCGCCAGTACCTCGCCCCTGGTCAGGTTAACCAACTTCACGTCACGCATGCATGAAGGATACAGCTTTGCACGCAACGGGTAAACGAGACCGGCCCGGTGGATTGCACCTCGGCTGCACTCGGCACAAGCAGCGCGTAGGCGCCAGCGCGCTTATTTACTGCGGGTAAGCGCCTCCACACCGAAGGTGTGGCGGCCTGACCCCAGTCAAATATCCTAACGCGACGGTGCCAGCGCCTGGCAGCCTGGAAGTTCTAACGCTACCTCGTCTCAAACGAGATCGCCACGTCGCTACGCTCCTCGCGACAGGCTTTAGGCCTGGCACGCATACATCTTTGCAGCCACGTAGGTTACGCCATTGACCTGAACCCCCTAAACGTGAAGAATAGATGCGGGATTGCATATAGGAGGCGACATGGACGACCTTTATTCCCGCCTACTCAACGGGGACCGGCGCGCCGTTGCCCGGCTCATCACCCTCGTAGAGAACGGCGACCCCGCGGCCAGAGATCCCATAAGCCACCTGCACGAGCACACCGGCCACGCCCACATCGTGGGCATCACCGGGGCTCCCGGGGCCGGCAAGAGCACCCTGGTATCGGCCCTTGCCAAGGTCCTGCGAGCCAGGGGATTGACCATCGGCATCATCGCCGTCGACCCCACGAGCCCTTTCACCGGCGGCGCCATCCTGGGCGACCGCATACGCATGCAGGATCTCGCTACCGACCCCGAGGTGTTCATCCGCTCCATGGGCACCCGCGGCTCCCTGGGCGGTATCTCCGTCGCCACCAATGACGCCGTGAACATACTGGACGCCTTCGGCAAGGACGTGGTGATAGTGGAGACGGTGGGGGCCGGCCAGGTCGAGGTGGATATCGTCAAGCTGGCACATACCTCGGTGGTGGTCGCCATGCCCGGAGCGGGCGACGAGATCCAGGCGATAAAGGCCGGCATCATGGAGATAGGCGACGTTTTCGTGGTCAACAAGGCGGACCGCGCGGAGGCGGGACGGACTTACACCGAGATCCTGATGATGCTGGAGATGTCGGAGCGCAGCGACGGCCGCATGCCGGCCCTGATCAGGACCGTGGCGACGACGGGAGAGGGTGTGGAGGAACTGGCCCAGGCCATCATGGACCACCACGCGTACCTCGAGGAAGAAGGCCTGCTGGAGAAAAAGACCAAGGAGCGGATAGTATCGGAGCTCCTGGAGATAATCAACCGGCAGGTGGGCAGGACGGTCATGCGCGCTCTCCAGGAGGATCCCGAGATGATAGAGCTCATGGGCAAGCTGATGGAGACGCGGGAGATCGATCCCCACACGGGGGCCGCCATGGTCATCAGGCATCTCATGAAAAAGGGTGAGGGATGAGCCCGGCTTGACGTCATCTCTCTCCGGACCAGGACGCCACCTCGCACCACTTACCCCCGGTCCGGGGAAAGGGCATCCCGTCCGTACGTAGCGTTGATCGGAGAGCCGAAGATGTCGCGTTATTCCCGCCGTTGGCTCTGGATCTGGCTCGGACTGGCGATGATCGTCCTGGCCGGTGGCGTGGTGGCCGCACTGCTGGTATGGCAGGTCAGGTCGTCGTCCACGCAGGAGGTCCTCGACGCCGACGCGGTGAGGGATGTAGCACAGGGCGTCCTCCAAAACACCACCTCCATCGCGGAGGAGTGGATGGCCTCAGACCTCCCCGATGACATCACGAGCCTGGCCATCAAGGAGCAGCAATCTCTGGCCTTGCTCTCGGGTGAGATCGGCCGCACCGAGGACCTTATGGAGCAGGTCCAGGAACCGCCAACGGGTCAGGAAGAAGCGCCCCCGCAGGACCTGGTCGAGGCATTGGCTTCCCTCTCCCGGGCGCAAGCCCTCCTCGAGCGGGACCTGGTCCAGGTCGGAACCCTCCTGGACAGCTTGCAGCCCCTCGAGGGCGCCGACGCCGCCTACCGTCGAGGGCGCGAGATGCTTATGGCGGCCGTGGACTCCCACAACCAGGCGGTGGCCGCCGGTTCCACCGCTTTCGCGCCCGCCCGCCAGGAGGCTTCCTCCGCCGCGGCATCCCTGCAGGAGTCCGAGGCGGCATTGACTTCAACACAGATCGAGGGCCTGGACCTGGGGACCGCCGCTGCCACCGCCGCCGCGCTCGAGAACACAACGCAGAGGTTCATTGAGGCGTGCCAGAAGGGGGAGTCGAACGATGCCGCCGGTCATAACAGCCTGATGGCCGAGGTGCAGTCCGAGCTGTCCGCGTCTGCGAGCTCCATCCTCCCATCCATCGACATAGCGTCGTGGTTGCGGCCGGTGATCGAGGACCTCATGCGACCGGTAATCGAAGCCCTCGAGGATATCCGCGCCCTTCTCTCCGGCGAATGAACGAGGCCCCGCCAAGCGACTGCATCAAGCGCAGTACAGGTACTCGTCGACCAGCTTCTGGATCTCCGCGGATTTTCCGTACAAACGTTCACTCAGGTCTTTATCGTCGTAGCTTCTGAGTATCTCGACCGTGCCGTCGATGACGCTTGTGGGGAATACCCCGTCTTTCTGGTAGACATCGCGGTCATCCAGGAGGCACTGGGAGGATTCCCAGCAGGAAGAGGGCAGTTGGGGCAGGGATTCCTGAAGCTCCTTGTGCTCGTCATCGAAGATGTTGACGTCCACGTAGAGCTTATCCGCGTATTCAAGGGCTTTCTCCATCTCCATGCCGTGCCTCGCCGCCACCACCAAGCCCGCCAGGAGGTAATATATGTTCGCCGAACCGTCTGGCGCCCGGAACTCGATGGTCTGCTTTTCGCCCTGCATGGCGATCTCGCTCAACTCCTGGGGGTTGGCGTCCTTTACCATACCGCTTACGCCCAGCCAGCCCAGGGGGACCCTTACCAGCGTCGAACGGTTGCGGTCACCCCAACAGATGTTGGTGGGCGCCTCCTGGTGAGGAACAAGCCTGAGATAGGAGAGGGGGATGGTGTTGCCGAACGCGGTCAGCGACCTGGCCATACTCAGGTAGCCGGCTATGGCCTTCTTGGCGGTGTCGCTCAAGCGGCCACCTTTCACCAGCGCGTTCGTATTGCCCTTTGTCAGCCGGGTGTGGATGTGCAGCCCGCTGCCGGCGTGCCCCACCACGATCTTGGGAGCGAAGCTGATGGGGACGTTGAGCTTGTAGCCCATCATCCTGAGGATGGACTTGGCGATCACCAGCTCGTCGGCCGCATCCTCCACCGGCACCGGTTGGAACTCGATCTCGTGCTGCTCCATCTCCTGGTCTTCCTCGCAGATGAAGCCGACCTCGGTGTGGCCGTACTTTATCCTGCCGCCGGACTCGGCGATGGTCTTCATGGCCTCGTAACGTAGTTGCTCCCACTTGGAGAACGGGGGTGACTCGTGGTAGCCCTTCTGGGGTTCGGTGGGGTATACATCTTGTTTGTCCGAGAAGACATAATACTCGAGTTCCCCCAGGGCTTCGAACCTCATCCCGGTTGCCTTCTTCAAGGACTCGGCCGCCTTCCGCAGGACGTTCTCCGGCGAGCTCGGCAGTGGTTCACCCTCGTGGGTGTAATAGGAGCAGAGCAGGTCGAGCGTGGGCCTGCTCGTAAAGGGATTCACGTAGGCGGTCTTGTAACGCGGCACGACGTAGAGGTCGCTCGAGGCAGCGTCGATGTAGGAGAAGAGGCTCGAGCCGTCCACCCGTTCCCCCACCGACAGCAGCATATCGAGGTCTTCCTTGCTGTTGATGACGAAGTTGAGCTGCTTGAGCCTGCCGTCACCACCCACGTAGCGGAAGTTGATCATCTCGATATTGTTGCCCTCGACGAACCTGATGATATCCCGCTTAGTGAACTCCTCGGGGAGTTTGCCCAGAAACCTAACCAGACGGTTTGGGCTCATCTCGATATCCATCCCAGTACCTCCATTCGGAATAGCCGCGGACCTTTAAAACAGACCCGTTATCGGAGATTGATTCTAGACGCTCGCGTAAGCGAGGTCAAGCAACGACGTATACGGGTTTTCGCCTGCCAGGTGGCTGTTTTTACCGGTTCGGAAGACGAGATACAGATACAAAGTCCCAGCATGACCCATGAAGTCGGCGGCGCCGCCCGCCGCCGTCCTGGGGCGCTCTCACGAGAAACGGAAGAGGATGACGTCGCCGTCCCGCACGATGTAGTCCCTTCCCTCCACCCGTACCGCGCCCTTGTCCCGCGCGGCGTGGAAGGAACAGTGCTCCAGGAACTCCTCCCACCCGACTACCTCGGCGCGGATGAAACCATGCTCCATATCGGTATGTATCTTCCCCGCCGCCTGCACGGCACTGCTGCCTTCGCTCAGAGGCCAGGCGCGGCACTCCCCCGACTCGGTGGTGAAGAAGGTTATCAGGCCCAGGAGGGAATAGCAGCCCGAGGCGAACTCATCCAGGCCCAGGCTGTCGATGCCGTAGGCCTCGAGGAATTCCCGCACCTCGTCCGGCTCCAACTCCTCGATCTCCGCCTCCAGCTTGGCGCTGAAGGCCACGAGCCCGGCGCCCTCGGCGGCGGCTACCTCCCGCACCGCCTGCAGGAGTGGGCCGTCCTCGCCCAGTTGTTCCTCCCCCAGGTTGGCCACGTAGATTACCGGTTTGGCGGTGAGCAGGAACAGCCCGGCCAGGATCTCTTCCTCCTGCGGCGAGAGCTCCAGGAGGCGCACCGGCAACTCGCGGTCCAGTTCCCCCTCCACCCGCTCCAACAATTCGAGCTCGCGCGCCTTGTCGCGGTCGCCGCTCATCGCCGCCTTGGCGATCCTGCTCTTGCGCCTCTCCACGGCGGCCAGGTCGGCCAGGATGAGTTCGGTGTTCACTATCGCTATGTCCCGCTCAGGCTCTATCTCGGCCCGCACGTGGGCCACGTCCGGGGAAGCGAAACAGCGCACGGCGTGGGCCAGGGCGTCCACCTCCCTGATGTGGGCCAGGAACTGGTTGCCCAGGCCCTCACCCCGGTGCGCCCCCTCCACCAGCCCCGCGATGTCCACCACCCGCAGTTCGGCCGGGATGGTCTTGGGGCACCCGGCCGCGGATGCCACCTTTGCCAGGCGGCCGTCGGGCACCACCGCCACACCGTAATTGGGGTCCACGGTGGAGAAAGGGTAGCCTGCGACCTGCGCTCCCGCCCGGGTGAGGGCGTTGAAAATGGTCGACTTACCGGAATTGGGCAGACCAATTATCCCGACCTGCAGGGCCATGATACCTCCTTTCCTTATATCATAGCCCACCTGCCGGTATGAAGCCGGCCTTGGTCAAGTTTAGCTGCGGCGATTTCGATATAGAACTGGACGTTGAAAAGGGGATGAATCGCATGAAGTCGGCCAAGCTTCTTCCGCTATCCCATTGGATAGCCTTCCTCGTTGTGGGCTTCTACCCCCTGTACTCCGGGGAAGAAATAGATTACTGGCCCTGGGTTGTCACCGTCACGGTGATGGCCACTCTGGGTGCCGGTTATCACCTCGTGCGCTGGCTACGATCATCGGTTAACGTAGGGCTATGGGGAATCTCCCTGCTGGGACTCGATGCCATCCTCATCTGCTTCCTCGTTTACTACAGCGGCGGCATCGCCAGCCCCCTTTTCCCCCTGCTCTTCCTGCTTTGCTCGACCGCTTCGCTGTACGACCGCTGGACCAAGGCCCTGTTCCTGGCGGGGGTCACCAGCGCCGGCTATACCGCTGCCTGCATCGGTGGCGGCCTCGAGCTCGCCGACGACGGTTCCCGCCTCCTCATCAACGTGGTCATCCTCCTCGGCGCATCCGTTATCCTCTCCTACCTCGCGGAGCTGGACCGGCGGGAGCACAGCAAGGCGGAGAGGGTGGAGGCTCTCTACCAGCTGAGTTCCACGCTCATGGAGAAGGTCGACCTGAAGGAGATGCTGCACTACCTCCTGTCCTCCACCGCCTCCTTCTTTCACACCGACGTGAGTTCCGTGCGCCTCCTGGACCGTAAGACCGGCACCCTGGTACTGGAAGCCTCCGGCGCTCCCGCCGACGAACTGGAAGAACAGATCGGCATCTCGGTCGGTGAGGGATTCATCGGCTGGGTGGCCGAGGAAAAACGCCCCATCCTGGTCAACGATATAGCCAGCGACCCCCGTTTCGCTCATTTCCCACAGGCGCGCAAGAAGGTCCGCTCGGCGCTGGCAGCCCCCATCATGGTGGGAGGAGAGCTCATGGGGGTACTCAGTTTCGCCAGCACCCAACCGCGCGTCTTCACCTCCGAAGACCTGCAGATGCTGGTGACCATCTCCAACCTGGCCGCCTCTATCATCGCCCGCGCGGAGCTCTACCAGATGGTGCTTTCCCGCAGCGAGGTCATCGTGGGCAGTATGAGCAGCGGGCTCCTGGTCACCGATTCCGGGGGCAAGGTGATCATGGCCAACCAGGCGTCGCGGGACCTGCTGGGACTGGGGAGCATCCCCCGCGACGTTTCCCTGCGCGAGCTCTTAGAGCCCACCCTTCTGGACACCGACGCCCTATGGGGACACCTGGAAGAAGATACGAGCCCCGCAGCGGAGCATCACCACGTTCACCTGGAAGTGCGGCTGCGAGGCACGCCGGAGCGCATACTTGCGGTCAGCGTTTCGCCTATCCGGGCTGGATACGAGCCCAACAGCGGCTCGGTGGTCATCCTCGAGGACATAACCGAGCGGGTAAAAGTGGACGAGATCCGCGACGACCTCATGCTGCTCATCGCCCGGCGTGTCGAGGAGCAGACCGCCCTCTATGAGGTCGGCAGGTCACTCATCGACGAGGTCGACACGCGCAATCTCCTGGAGTTCCTGCTGGACAAGGCGGTGGACCTGGTGGACGCGGAGCTGGGAGTGCTCTCTTTGCATGAGGAGGACGGGCTCTTCCGGGTAAAGGCCGTGCACGGCCTGGAAAACGTGAACGTGGGGCTGGCCTACCGGCAGGGCGAGTACCTTCCGGGAGTGGCGGCCGCCGAAAAGGCGCCGCTGCGGCGTACGGAGATCGACCCCGCCAGCGCGGCTCCCTGGGGGGAGGGGCTAAGCTACCGCATATCCTACCTGGCCGCGCCGATAACCTGGCAAGGGGTGACCAAGGGGGTGATCGAGGTGGCCTCACCGTCATCCGCTCGCGCCTTCGGGGAGGACGACCTGCGGCTGCTCAGCCTGTTCGTCAACCAGGCAGCCATCGCGCTGGAGAACTCCAACCTCTACCGCCTTATAACCGAGGACCAGCGGCGCATGGAGGCCATGCTGCACTCCATCAACGACGGTGTCATAGCCGTCAACAACGAGGCGAAGGTCATCCTGGTCAACTCGGCGGCGGAGAGGATACTCGACCTTCCGCCCTTCCCCCAGACCGACAACCGCCACGTCAGGGAGGTCATCCGCCTCCCCGACCTGGCCAATATCTTCCTGAAGAGCCTCAACACCAGGATGGAATTGGAGGAGGAGATCCGACTCGGACCACCGGACAGGAGGGTCCTGGAGATCGAGACATCCCTGATCGAGACCAGCCCAGGCGAACGCATCGGCATCATCGCGGTCATCCGCGACGTCACCACCCTGCGAGAACTGGAGCAGGCCAAGTCCGATTTCGTATCGACCGTGTCGCACGAACTACGCACGCCGCTGACTTCCATCAAGGCCTACACCGCCACCCTGCGCCGCCGGGACGTGGAGTTCGACGAGAACACCCGCCAGGAATTCCTGCAGGTCGTCGAGGAGGAGACGGACCGCCTCACCCGACTGGTATCCGACATCCTGGATGTGTCCCGCATCGAGTCTGGGAGGTTGGCGCTCAAGAAGCACGACCTCGACCTCTCCAAGCTGGTGCGCATAATCATCGGCAAGCTGCAGTCGCAATTCTCCAACCACGATATCAGGCTCATCTCCCCCGAAAGCATCGACGCGGTATGCGCCGACCCCGACAAGATCGAGCAGGTCTTCGTGAACCTGGTGGACAATGCGGCCAAGTACTCCCCCTCCGGAGGAGAGATAACGCTTACACTCGAAGCGCAGCAGCGCAGGGTGGAGTGCACCGTTAGCGACTCGGGGCTTGGGATACCCGCCGAACACCTGCCTCATATCTTCGAGAAATTCCACCGCGTGGACAATCGCGCCACGCGCGAGATATACGGGACCGGGCTTGGCCTCTACGTCAGCAAGAGCATCGTGGAGGCACACGGTGGAACCATCTGGGCGGAGAGCGAGCTCGGAGAAGGCAGCACTTTCTGCTTCACCCTTCCCCTTTCCTCACGTGTCGATCACGGGGAAGATCCCGACTGCTCACCGTTGCAGGAAGGGGAAGTTGACGAGGCGGAGGAGTAAAAGGAGTTCACATGGAGAAGACCAAAGAGAACCCCATCAAGGTCCTGGTCGTGGACGACGAGAGGAATATCCTGGATATCATCAAGTTCAACCTGGAGATCGAGGGTTACGAGGTCATCACGTCTCGAGAGGGCGAGGAGGCACTGCGTCTCGTGCAGGAGCTCAACCCGGACCTCATCCTCTGCGATATCATGATGCCCGAGCTTGACGGCCTGGAGGTATGCCGCCGTCTCAAGGCGGACGGAAGGACCAACCAGATACCCGTGGTCATGCTGTCGGCAAGGACGCAGGCGCAGGACAAGGTGGCCAGCATCGAGGCGGGGGCTGACGACTTCATCACCAAGCCCTTCGACTTCTCGGACCTGGTGGCGCGCATCACCATCAACCTCATCCGGGCGCGGCAGAAGCGAGACGTAAGCCCCTTGACCGGACTTCCCGGCAGCATATCCATCGAGGCGGAGACCAAGAAGCGCATATCCAAGAACCTCTTGTTCGCCACCTCGTACATCGACATGGACAACTTCAAGCCCTTCAACGACATCTACGGCTTCCCCACCGGGGATAGAGCGATCAGGCTGCTCTCCTCCATCATCGACGACGCGGTGAAAAAGGCCGGCAATTTCGATGACTTCATCGGGCACGGCGGTGGCGACGACTTCGTGGTCATCACTTCGCCGGAGAGGGCCGGTACCATCGCCGAATCGATCATCTCCGACTTCGATGAGCAGGTCGGCTCGCTCTACCGCGAGGAGGACCTGAGGCGCGGTTACTCGATATTCGTCGATCGCCTGGGAAGGGATAACTACATCCCCATCATGACCCTGAGCATCGGGATCGTCAGCAACTACAGGAGGCGCATCACCACCCATTGGGAGGTGGGAGAAATAGCCAAGGAGACCCTGAACTACGCCAAGTCCATCCCCGGCAGCACCTATTTCATCGATAGGCGGACGAAATGACGATCCAGGAGCTTCGGGATCCTGGATCGTCATCGCGAGGAGCCGCAGGCGACGTGGCGATCTCGTCTTTCGAAATGGTCAGGCCTTGCACATCTGCACGATACAGGGATGAAAGATCAGACAGCTTCCGCAGATGTCAAGGCACTTACCCCACCGCAGGCGACGTGGCGATCTCGTTTGAAGTAAGTATATGCCCCATCGTAGGCTCCTGAACGATGCTATTCATTTCTGTATCAAGGAGATGGGATGCGATGACGAAACCTCTATTGACACCGGTTGAACGCAGGATATGGTAAGAAGGGGTTCCTGGTCGAAACCATGGCTGAGGAAAAAGAAGGAAAATACCGCATATTGCTCATCGAGGACGATCCGGCCATCTCCAACGTGGTCGAGCTCAACCTCAAGTTGGATAACTACGATGTCTTCTTGGCCGCGGACGGCGAGGAAGGCCTGAAGATGGTCAAGGAGACCGATCCGGACCTCATCATCCTGGACGTCATGATGCCCAAGATGGATGGATGGCAGGTGCTGATGCAGCTCAAGTCCGAGGACAAGACCAGGGACATACCCGTGATCATGCTCACGGCCATAGACGATGAGCAGTCCAAAGTCATAGGGCTGCGCGGGGGAGCGGACGATTACGTACCCAAACCCTTCAGCCCGCTGGAGTTGGCAGCGAGGGTAAAGGTGATCCTCGACCGCGTCGGGAGAGCCCGCCGCATGACCGCCGAGGCGGCAAAGGAGACGGTGCACCTGGAGCAGATACCCGTGCAGAAGGGGGACACCATCAAGCTGATCCCCATGGAGGACATCTTCTTTATCGACACCAAGCACGAGTACGCCAACCTGCACACCGCTTCAGATGCCTACCTGACCACCTATAGCCTCTCGGAGCTGGAGAAAATCCTGGACAGGAAGACCTTTTTCCGCACTCACCGCAGTTTTATCGTCAACCTCAGGAAGGTAAACCAGATCATCAAACTATCGCGTAACAGCCTCATCGTGACCCTCAAGGACGACAAGGAGAGCCGGGTCCCCGTATCGCGCCGCCAGGCCTCGGCCTTACGGGATATGCTGAGGCTCTAGGCGGGCCGCAGGAGAGATCGGGCCACACCGCAAGCGAAGGCCCGCCGTGTTGCATGGAAATCGCGGTTCCCTTTCACCAAAACCCCTTATAAAAACCGTTAAAGGCATGGATGCCTTCTTCCGAGAATAATATTGAGGTAGCTAGGTATCCCCCATGAGTTTACCGGCAATTTCCCTCAATGGGTGCAAGCAAACTAGCTGCCAACTAAAGACCCCGTGCCCCCCAACGGGGTCTTCCCCTCTGGTGGGGTCGTGTCTTCGATCTTCGGTTCCCTGTTGCCTGTAGAGCAGCGCCTTTCAATATAACCCCCATTTCTCATATCAAATAGCAAGGATTCCTTGCTTGTATTGCTGAAATATGCATCAGAACAGCATTAGCGGTGATGCAGGAGGGGAAAACATGGGGAACCTTGCGGGTGAAGCAGAAAACGGGGGTTTGAGGCTCGATTTCGACGCACGTCTGAGGCTGGAATTCAGGGGAGCCAAGGTGACCACCGATGCCGGGCTTCTGGCGGTGAGGGAGCTAGACGAAGTGCTGGGGCTCACCGAGATGGCGGGGGTGATAATACGGGACAAGAGGACCGGGAGGAACATAAGGCATGAGATGACGGGGCTGCTGCGCCAGTCTATCTACGCAAGGTTGGCCGGCTACGAGGACGTGAACGACCAGGAGTTGCTCTTGCGTGACCCCGCCATGCGGGCGGTTGTCGGCAGGAAGGCCCTGGA
>Ga0315274_10005374_pt1 | contig 18724 bp, 18 predicted proteins | sample YL17G02_20_MG_FD_203700 | JGI IMG/M metagenome (GOLD analysis project Ga0315274, IMG submission 203700) | Sediment microbial communities from Yellowstone Lake, YNP, Wyoming, USA - YL17G02_20 | ecosystem: Environmental > Aquatic > Freshwater > Lake > Sediment | place: USA: Wyoming | collected... | reverse complement strand
GATACAGACGGGTACTCCGGAGCTGATCTGGAGGCGCTGTGCAGAGAGGCTGCCATGTTTTCAATGAGGAAGGATATAAAATCTGAAAAGGTTACAGGCGATGATTTTCAGAAAGCCCTGAACGATGTCAAGCCTTCGGTAACGAATGAGATGAATAAGTTCTATGAGTCTATCATAAATAGGAAAAAACAACAGCAGGTGGAAGAGACCGTAGATTATACTGGTTGATGATAACAAATGGAGGTGTGAAAAATGGAAGAACAGCCAAGAAAAATAAATGTGAACATTGATCATGGAGAATCTTTTTTCGTGAACTCGATTAGCATAATTAATGATCCATCGAAATTTTTCATAGACTTCAGGCAGACGACACCCAGAACAGATCATATAGAGGGAAAGGAGCATGTGTCCATAGTTGTCAAACACAGGACTGTTGCTTTGGATCCTATTCTTGCCAAGGATTTCCTGAGAATTCTGAAGGAGAATGTGGAGGGTTTTGAGAAGCAGTTCGGCGAGATCAAGGTGCCAAAGATGCCGAAGAATATGAAGCAGCAAAAGAAGAATGTCAGCAAGACAACGGTGTCATCTGATCACGAGAGATATATTGGGTGACAAACGAGACTAGTGAACAAGAAATTTGCGAATCTTTAGATGAAGCAAATTCGCTGTGAACGTGTCGAGAGCGTCAGAAGAAATAAAATGAGGCATCCATGGATTTTTATTTTTATTAATGATACTTACTCCAGACTTCTATAACGAATTTTTCGAAGTTCTTTAGAATTCTCAATCCATCCAGGCCGAGCTCGGGATTGAACATGACACCGTAGAATGGCAGCTGCTCGTCAACTTCCACCTCAAGATTCTTTCCATATTCGAACATGGCATATGGATTCTTCGGCGAAGCTGCGATTATGCCAAAACACTCTGGAAGCTGGTCGACAGTGGTTTTTGTATCGCATATAACTGCGACTATTTTCTTGAGATCAAGGAGGAGTCCGGATCTTTGCTTCATTATAATTTTTTCATTTTTAACAGCGCCTGTGAAAGATTTTGGCTTTGCCTCGAATGCTTCGGCAAGGTACACTGCGCCTACTCCTATTCCGAGTATCGGCTTGCTGTTTTTTTGTATGAAATCCACATTGGCTTTCTCTGTCTTTTTATCAAGAGAACCATCTGATAAAATGTAGCCGTCTTCTTTTTCAGGTATGGAAGCAGGTTTCACTATTTTCGAACCTCTAATTACCCTTGCTATTTCCTGCGCACCCTTGCCGTTGTCGACGATTATGATTGCCATGGTATCTTCTCCGATACTCAATATCAATTCTCTAGATTTTATATACCTTTGCTGTGCACACACTGAATCAAAAGGATAAAAACATAGAAAATAATTAGGAACCCCGACAATTGGCACAAGCGATCAATGCAAGAAGGAGTAGGAACGATCTGCTTATCGGTTTTCTGAATGGTTTGAAGAAAATTCTGCTGTCGGATCTAAATTATTTTTTACAAAGTTGTCACGATCGGCTTGTCTTTTATAATTACTGTGTGCTCTGCCTGGCTTATCATTCCGCCTTTCGCTTCTTTCAGGACAGGATATTCATTGAGGACATCTATATTTCTAAGCTCCCTCAGAGCCATTTTCAGCTTGAAATCAGACATATTCAGCTGCTTGAGCCAGCGCTCTGCAAACGGAAGGCCTTGAAACTGCTCGGACCATTCGATGATTTTTCTTGCATCCATGTTTCTGGTCGGCTTTATGGTTTCTATTTTGAATATCATTGATTCCGGGGCTTCTTTGACTACGCCGGCACCGTTGGTGGCAAATGGTTCAATGGCTATGACCTGATTTTCTTCTAGGGTATAGTCACTTGAGAACCCGATGTTTGGCACTTGCGGATGAGCGTGAAGATCATACTGTTCAAGACCGTGGCCTGTCAGATTTGATATTGGCTTGAAGCCGAAGGATTTTATTACCTCTTCTATCTTGGAAGAAAGATCGCTTAGCAGTGTTCCTGGGGTACATAATTTAATAGCTTCTTCCAGGGCTTTTTCAGAAGCTTCGACTAGAGTTTCAAGGTCAGGATCAAAGGAAATAGTATATGCAGTGTCGCCGACATAGCCGTTCACATGAACACCGATATCGACTTTGAGTATGTCTTTTTCCTTGATAATTGTTTTGTCGTTTGCAGTAGGAGTATAATGTGCGGCTGCATCGTTCAGGGAAAGATTCACGGGGAAAGCCGGATGGGCACCATTCTTGCGAATCATCTCTTCGACTCTTTCAGCGATGTCCAAGAGCGATGTGCCTACCTTTACAAGCTTCTTGCTCTCTTCGCGGACTTCGGAAGTTATCTTGCCTGCGCGGATGTAGTTGTTGAGGATATGGGGTTCCATACGAAGAGTAATGAGCGGGTCTTTAAATTTTTAAAGCGATTAATAAGGTCATGCCTCTAGCAGGAATATCTAGTGTCCAGGAAGCGATTTCTAGAACAGAATCAGAAGATCCTATTGAACGAATTGACGCGAGAATATATCTTATCAGGAACTTTCCTCCTGGCGGAAATACGGAACATAGAGATAAACTACGCTACAGAATATCAGATGACGTTAAAACAAATGAAAGTCGAGTAATTGATCACGTTTCTTCCATCCCTGATGCAAGTGAGCGGGCTTATGTCGCAAGGATTGTTTCGCTCGGGTTTAAAATCGGAGATTATTCAAGCGATGAGGTTGTGAATGAACCACATAGAAAGAGGTTTGTAACGGATGTTGTTGAGCCACTCATGCAGAATCTGAATGATATAACATATCCGGATGCCAGAATATACGTTGCAGAGAATGTTGCGAATGAAGGACGAGAAGATTTGGGATTGATGGCGGTGGATTCGATATGGGACATGGGTTGGAATACCTCACATCCAAAAAAGACCGAGTTCGTTCATACCATCGCAGATGGTCTGTATGAAATTGTGAGGCTAGCTGTTCTTCCAATTGTCAAAGAAAGAGCACTTAGTCATTTATCGGAGATTCCTGATAATGAGGCATTGAAAAAATATCTGTCCAAAGTGATGACGTTAAAATATAATCCCGAACATGAGCCCATTGCTGTTAGGGCAGTTGACAAATATGTTGAAAGAGTTGATCCTGATAAGTCTAGAGTTTCTGTTGCGCAAGATGCAATGTTAATTACTTATAGGAACTTAGGTTCCGTGGAGTTGCCGCCTGATGGTGTTGTTGCCAGAGGATTTGAACTTCTACTTGGATATACGCCAGAAGGCGAAAGGGTACATGAAGTTTTGGAATGCCTGGACGGTAGGCGGGGTATAGTTTTGTTTGCCCAAAAAAATAAGAGAGCCCCAGGGATTATACATGATAAATGTATCAGCTATTTGCGTGATCATTTAGATGAGATAAATTCGCTAGATGACAATAAAAAACGTGTTAATGTCTTATGGAAGATTGCTAAGCGTGGCGATGATGAAGTAACGATTAGAGCGATAGATTATCTTGCTACGGGTCTTGATGGGGTTGGAGTCGTTGCAGAACTTTTTGGTCAGAGATATGGTTTTGAGGCATCAAGCAAGGCGAAAGAATGTTTGGGAAGGTGGGCTGCTAGATATACCAGATTCTTTATACCAGTTCTTGGACTCACTGATAAGGCCAGAAATGTTCTCAGAAATGTAGCTGATGATGGATATGAAGCTTATTTTTATGAAGAACCAAATACCGGGAAGCTTCACGGAGAGATTGCACTTGAAGAGCTAGAAAAGTTTCCGAAACCTCTCACTGAGAAAGAGAAGTTAGAGGCAATTTTTACTAAGGCAACTTAACAAAATCCTTTTCATCGTATCCAAACACACCAAGCACCCTTAGTGCAGCGCTGATAATCTGATTGTTAAGATAATATTCGATATCATAATCCTTGATCGATACTCTATCTGTGGGCTTGGCGCGCTGGGATATAGAACCCTTTCCTTTTGTTATTATGTAGCTCAGGACCATGCCTGCGCGAACCTCGTGGCCCTCGGCTTCAAGTTTGCGGGCGACTGCGACATGAGGTCCTACGGCTTTGTACTCTGATAACTCTTTGCCAAGCATTGTTCTGACTGCAATATCCTTCAGATCGATCTTTCGGGTCTTTATTTTTGCCACTACTTTCTTGACTTCGGTTATGGCTTCCTTTTCTTTTTTGCTCAATACCAGGCGCAGGATTTCACGCTGGAGATCTCTAGCCAGATCGCACCAATCCTTTCTTACGGCTTCGAATCCGCGTATGGTGATATTCCCTTTTTCATCAAGCAGAGCGTACCTTTTCTTTGCTGTGTACGATCCTAGTTTTTGAGGGACGAATAGACCGCGCTTGTATATTCCCTGAATGTCAAGTTCAAGGATTCCTGGGAGGGATTTGTTTACTCTTGAAAGGAATAAAGTGGAGGCGCTGGTTATGCTTTTATTATTTTTCTTTAACTTCACGAAGAGTGAATCTGTATCAGCATAGATAACTTCAAACCCAAACTTCTCAGCTTCCTTTATGGTTCTCTTTACTGTTTCACGACCAAATGCAGCAGCTGCTTCTGCACACTCTCGGGAGTACCATCTCGCGCCTGAAAATCCTAAGTAGCCATAGGATGCATTGGCCAAGGTTTTGACTGCTATCTGTTGCTCGTTAAGCTGCTTCCATTTTTCTGATCCTTGCTTATGATTTTTCATCCCGGATTTTATTTTCAAGCGACTTTCTATCAAATTTTTTACCACGTGCGACACGAATCCCTGCTCTTTTTCGAAATAGTTCTTTGATCCAGGAACTTTGTATGCCGGTTTCCCTGTGTTCAGTGTTTCCGGCGATATGTTGTAAGTCACTATAATGCTGGGGTACAGGGAGCGAAAATCAAACACAACCAGACCTTCATGCATCCCGACTTTGGGTTCTTTGACGTAACCGCCCTGATACGGCCGAATCTCACGACGCTTCTGGATCTCGAGCCAATGAGGATTGTTTGGACAGATTATTCCGAGTTCGTTTGCCCTCCTAACCAGATACCATTCCACTAGAAGACCGAATGTTGAACGCGATGTGTCAAATGGCAATTGACCTGAGACTTTTGACAGTTCGAATATCTGAGGGAGGATCATTTCGGCGAGCTCTAAGGTGAGCGTAGAATCGGTCAGACAGTATGATACCACATCGTCTATTTTATTTTTCTTCCATGCATCAATCATATCTTCAAGCGACATCTCTTCCTTGGTTCTTCCCAGGAGTTCTTCAGATACATCTGCAAGTGTCATTGCTTCTGCCTGGAGCTGAGGCTGAAGTATACTGTATATGAAATTGAATAGGTCAATGTGCAGGCGACCTTTGATCTTTGTTGCTGATACATGGGCTCTGCGTACTGATCTTAGGGATGATTTGTCGCGATTTATCTTCAGATCTAGTTTATTAGCGTCTGCACGCTCTCGGATGATCTCGAAGTCAAAGGCATCTGAATTGAAGCCTACGATAACATCCGGATCCCGATCATTTATGATCTCTTCGAATCTTTGCAGAACTTCTTTTTCACTGCTGAGAACTTCTGCGTATTTGTGTTTGGTTTTTTTGTATGTGAGGACTTTTCGCAGGCCTTTGTTATCTGCCAGCGAGATCATGATTATTTCGTTGTCGATTACCTCGATATCAAAAGCGAGGATTTTCAATGAAGGGGTAAGGTGATGGCTCTCAGATTTTTTCAATTTTTTTGATCTTTCATCATATTCTAGGGTATCCATCGGATAGAATTTTTTGTCATTCAGGTATCGCTTATAAAATGGAATGTTATATTCGAAGACGTTTTTGACATTCTTGTTATGCTTGACGATGTCTCGGAGTTTTGATGTGTTTTGAGGCTCATCAACGAAAACTTTGAGGAGTTTTGTTTTCTCAAGACCTATTTTCTTTTGAACTTCTTCGGTTTTGGTCACGAATCTGATTTCTTTAAGACGTTTGATCAACCCGGATCTGCTTTTAGGCAGGACATAGATATATGGTTGATATTCATCTTCTACTTTGACATACTTTCCATTTTCATTGACACCATGAAGTATTATTTTTGTGCCTTCGTAGTCGACGTCTAATAATGTAAATTTGGTTGCCATGATAATGAATTGTTAAGAAGAAGGTTAAAGCTTACTTCCAGTATATCGATGTTCTTGCAAAGGTCTTCTCGGCTTCTAGCACATCCCTGAGCAATTTTTCCTGCGTGGGGTGCAGACGTGCTAGGATACGAGCTGCTGTCTCGGGTCCGATTCCCCTTCCTGCTAGGACCATGATGCATTTCTTTCCATATACCATGACAAGGTCAGCTGATCTTCTAACTGTCTCGAATTCCTTTAGCTCTTCGGGTGTCAGTTCCTTCTTTTTTATACGCTTTTTGAATATCGCTGTCAAATCCTGATTTCTTCGCGCTACTCCGATGAGGCGTGATCCGCACTTCGGGCATTCCGGCTGTTCGTCGATTTCCTGAACTTCCCTTACAAGATTATAGTCTGCACAATGTGCACATACCAATCGAACACGAGTTGCGAGCAAACGTTTCTTGAAGGCCTTGAAGATTTCCTGTTCTGGCATTCGAGGTTTCATGACCTCTGAGAACTGATGTACGAGACCAAGCTCGCCGAGATGACTGATACTGTTCTCTTTGTTTTCTATGATCTTCAGTTTTATTTCCCCTTTCTTGATTTTTCCAAGAATGGCTTTTGCGTTCTCTATATCGAGTTTGTCAAGAAATATCTCGCGCATTGTTTCATTGAATGCCGGACTATTTTCATATTGCGACAATATTTTTCCAATGCTTATTCTGCTGAAGTCCGTATTTCTTGATACAATTCCAAATCTTTTTGCCACCTGCATGAACCTGTGCTTGAACAGCGAGGAGCGCTCAAGGGATAGTGTGATTATGTCTTCGATGTTTTCAGCATTCTTGAGCTCCTTGATTACTTCATCAAGCCTTGCTGTTGATTGTATCATGATTCTGTAAGGATCAATTTTCATGTTGACGGCTGATCCGGTTTTGGCTGTCAATATGGCTGCAAGGTATTTACCAATGGTGTCATTGGTCAGAGAGCCGCAGCATGAATGAATTATAACAAAGTCCTTGTAGGCTTCTATCATGAATGTGTCATTGGTTGGAATAAATTCCTGTTTAGAAATAATCTCCATCATTTCATTGAGGGAGTTCTTGTCAAGCTGATACTTCTCTGTTATATTTTCCTTGTTTGAATCGTCTTTGATCTTAGACAATTCTTTTCTCAATTTGCCGACTTCCTGGGCAATCTCAAACGGCACAGGTATTAGCTCCCCTTCCCAGGCTGGTATCGCAGATTCTATATCGTCTATGGGTTCGACTATAACTTTTTGTCCATCGACTTGGATTATCTTCCATGCACGGCCTGAGACCACGAACTTTTCTCCTGGTTTGCCGTGCTCTGAGACGAATTCGGCATCCAATGTTCCAATGGGTTCGCCTTGGACAATGGATATTACCTTGTAGTTTCTGCTGTCGGGAATCATGCTCATGTTTTCAAAATAATATTCCCAGGCCTTCCTGCGTTTTGATAATCTGAGACCAAGCTGGGATTCATTTATCCATAGGATTCGTAGAGCTTCTAGAAATCTCACCACTTCGGTAAAGTCCTTTCGCTGGAGATTGCGAAAAGGATATGCACGCTTAACTATTCTATATACCTTGTCATCCAGAATGTCCTGATATTCCATGCAGAGGCCTACTATCTGGGTTGCCAATACGTCAAAGGCGGAGTCGTGAATCTTTATTTTTTCTATTATCTTTTCTCTTGCATGCCGTGCTATGACAGCAGATTCAAAGAGATCTTCTTCGCCTGATATGAGTATTCCTTTGCTGACTTTTCCAACGCCATGTCCGGATCTGCCAACACGTTGTATGATTCTTGCAACCTGCCTTGGGGAGAGATATTGGACTACGAGATCAATCGACCCGATGTCTATTCCAAGTTCTAGTGAAGAAGTCGCTATGATTGATTTTAGTTCTTCGGATTTGAATTTTTGCTCGTTCTGTATTCTTCGTTCTTTTGATAATGAACCGTGGTGCACTTCTTGCTTGAGGTCCTTGTCCAGTTTTCTAAGCCTTGAGGATATGACCTCTGCGGTTTCCCTTGTGTTTGTGAATATCAGGGCCCCTCTATGGGACTGTATTAAATCGTAGAGCCTTCTTAGGCGCGCTATTGTATTTGGTCCTATGACCAGTTCGTCGGATAATTGAATATCCTTGGGCCCTGGTTTTGGATCTTCCAGTTTTATATCGTACTTCTTGTCAGCGTCTGCTCGTATGATCTTTGCGTTCTTGCTCAGGAAGCTGGCAACGAGCTCAGGATCCCCTACTGTAGCTGACAGGCCTATTCTTTGAAACGGTCCGGCTAATTCCTGAAGTCTTTCGAGTGCAATTGAAAGCTGAACCCCTCTTTTGCTTGTTACAAGTTCGTGGATTTCATCGATGACGACGTACTTGATGTTTTTCATGTGCTCTCGCATCTTCTTTCCAACAAGCAGGGCCTGCAATGATTCTGGTGTTGAAATGAGAATATTCGGTGGCATTTCCCTTTGCGCGGTTCGCTCGTTTTGCGTGGTATCTCCGTGGCGGACACCTATTTCCAAATCTAATTTCTTGGACCACCAGTGGAGTCGTCCCAACAGATCTCTGTTCAGACTTCTCATCGGCGTAATGTAGAGAACAGATATTGGTTGGGTTTTTTCCTGATATGCCTTATCGAACAAAGGCAGCATGGAAGTCTCGGTTTTGCCGATTCCGGTTGGAGCTATGATCAGTACATCAGAGCCTTTCATTATTTCCGGTATGCCCATCTTTTGTGCTTCTGTTGGCTCGACAAAGCCCTTTTCCTTTATCAAGTCCTGCATCTTTTTTGAAAATATTGTGAATTTCATAGAATCACCAGATATGTTTACAGATCGCTCAGCTTACCCAGGTCGGTGCCGTCCAGAAGGTAGGCATGAGACTTTTTATAATTTAGATTTTTTGCTATCGGACCGAGCAGCTTGTCTTTGTTTATGGTTGTTGCGCCGCATAATTCATTGAAGGCCGGGACTATTATTACTTTGTAAACAGGCGCTTTCGAATTTTTTGACAGGCGCTTGGTATATCCTCTTACCCAAACAGGCTCGGAATATCTTGCTTTCATTTCATCCTGGAATCTCACATGAGGCTGGCTATGGCCTATAATTATGATTTCGGCTTTTGTCTTTCCGAGTTTTCTGTGCCCGTGGGAGAGATAATATTTTCCTATTACAAAGGATTTCTTAACTGATATTTTTTTACTTGGAATCAGTTTTTCTATATCTCCATCGTGATTGCCTTTGATTACAATTATCTTATCGAATTTCAGTCTGGACAGGAAATTTGGTATTTCCATTTCTTCCTGCCATGATGTTCCTGGCACTCTGTGCTTCAGGTCGCCGAGTATGACCAAATTTTTTGCCTTGCTGAGTTTCTTGAGTTTGTGGATCTTATCCAGCATTGTTTTTACCTGGCTCGGCACTGAGACGCCTTTTTCATAGAGACCCCTGGTTATGCCTAAATGCAGGTCTGATATTACGAGATAATCTTTGATTAACATTGCTGGGTAGTTGGTTAAAAATTTCATTTAGATCAACCTCAGCAGGTTCGCCTTTGTCACGATTCCGCATATTTTTCCATTGTTTGTTGCCAGAACAGCTGGAAAGTGCTTCAGAAGTTCGTTGCAGGTTTGGATAGAGCTTTTTTTATCCAGCGTGGGCAATGACGGTTCTATTATTTCCCTGATATATTTCAGCGAAGGGTTTTGAATTATCACCGATGCGCCGGTTTCTGTTACCGTGCCGATTATTTTGTCATTTTCTATTACCGGTAACTGGGAAATTCCCCTTTTTCGCATTATCTTTATGGCCTTCTTTATCTCGTCGCTGGGTTTCACAGAGATTATCTTTTTGGTCATGATTTCCTCAATCCTGCCCTTGGATGTCTGCTCAAAGGCATTGATTATCCTCAGGACCTTGCTGTAGCACGGGTCCACGGAACTGTTCTCTATTCTTGCTATGAGCGACTGGCTCACTCCCGATCTCCTGGCCAGCTCCTGCTGGCTTATACCATGCTTTTTTCTGACTTCCCGCAGTTTTTTTATATCGAACACATAACCACCATCCTAGTAATGGCACGAAAAATATTAATATACGCATAATTCTATGAAAATCTGCATAGGAGATCGGTTCAGCTATTTATAGAATTGCGGATAATTTAGTGGAAGATTATCATGAAAGGACATCCAAAATTTAGCGGTAAAATAACGGGGTATCAAAACTATACGGGAGAATACAACGAAAAAATTGGGTACAATCAAAGCAAGCGAGGTTATCGCGCTTGCTGCACCGAAAACTTGCTGGAATATATTAGAAGGTGTAACTTTGCATTGACCTGTAAATCATAATTTCATCTTATAAAGATTTGCGGTTTATTTGGAATGGTAGTTTGGATTGTGATGATATGATGCGAAAAGGAAATTTCTTGTTCACGTCGGAAAGCGTAACCGAAGGCCACCCAGATAAACTGGCCGACCAGATTTCTGATGCAATTCTTGATGAGATTTACAAGCAGGATAAGGATGGCAGGGTCGCCATTGAAGCATTGGTTACAACCGGGCTTGTTATGGTTGCTGGCGAGATTACCACAAAAGCAAAATTTGATGCCCAGGATGTTGTAAGGAAGACCATTAACGAGATCGGTTATGACAAGCCGGAGTATGGCTACTGCGGAAATGATGTCGGTATTCTTGTTTCTATTCATGCACAAAGTCAGGATATATCTCAAGGTGTTACAGAAGGAGAAGGGTTGCATAAGGAGCAGGGCGCAGGCGACCAAGGGATGATGTTCGGATTCGCTTGCAGCGAGACAAAGGAGCTCATGCCTTTGCCTATAGTTCTTGCACACAGGTTGACAGAGACATTGTCTGAGTGCAGAAAGAAGGGCATAATAAAGTGGTTAAGGCCTGATGGAAAATCTCAGGTAACTGTAGAATATGTTGATGGAAAACCGAGAAGGGTGGATGCAGTGGTAGTTTCTACTCAGCATGCACCTGATGTGAAGTATGAAGAAATCAAGAAAACAATAGTAGACAGAGTCATAAAACCAGTATGCGGTCAGTGGATTGATGACAAGACAAAATTTTTTGTAAATCCTACAGGACGGTTTGTTATCGGAGGACCTCCGGGTGATACAGGACTTACTGGAAGAAAAATTATAGTTGATACGTATGGCGGGTATGCATCTCATGGCGGAGGATGTTTTAGCGGCAAGGATCCATCAAAGGTAGATCGTTCAGCAGCTTACATGGCTAGATATGTTGCTAAAAATATTGTGGCAGCAGGACTTGCGGATTCGTGCGAGGTTCAGCTGGCTTATGCTATTGGAGTAGCGGATCCTGTTTCTGTTCTCGTCAATACATTCGGCACTGGAAAAATCCCAGAAGACAAGCTTTCTGAATTGGTGAGGAAACACTTCAAGCTGACACCAAAGGGAATAATTGAAACCCTGAAACTCAGACGGCCGATTTACAAGAAAACTGCTGCCTACGGACACTTCGGCAGGAATGATCCAGATTTTACATGGGAGAAGCCTGACAAGGCTGATGCAATCAAGAGAGACGCTTCTGTGCTTTTGAGGAAGAAGTGATTGAGCCAGTTGGGATCACTTATAGTTGTTTCTTGTTATTTGTGATGGTTTTCTGAATTGATTTTACTTGTTCCTAATCTCTGCATAATCTACTAAAGCTTTCATTGCCTTGGCGGCTTGCTCTGGGGTGCTGTATGTCGGGATACCGGCTTCCTCGAGGAGCTTGCGGTGGATGTCTGTATATTGTCCGCCTGCTGAGCAGACTATGATCGGCTTCTTGGTTTTCTTGGACGCATTGACCAGAACGTCTACTACATTGCTTTCCATGAGTGCGAGCTGCAGGAGTATAGTGACTATTATTCCGTCAACACCGCTGTCTTCAAGGACAGATTCTATGGCTGCCTTGTAGCGGGCACTTGTAGCGTCCCCGACGAGGTCAATGGGATTGTTTATGACAGCGTATTTTGGTACGTCTTTGCTTGCCTTTATTTTTTTCACGGTTTCAGGACTTAGTTCAGAAAGAGTCATACCGTTCTTTATGATTGCGTCGGTTGCCAAGACCCCGAAACCGCCGCCGTTTGTTATCAGATGTATTCTATTGCCCTTCGGCAATGGCTGGAATGCGAGTGCTTTGGAGATATCAAAAAGATCCTCGATTTCCTTGACCTCTATGGTCCCGGTTTGCTTGAAAACACCGCTGTAGACCTGCGCCTCGCCTGCCAGCGCGCCTGTATGCGAGGATGCTGCGTGAGAGCCCTCTGCTGTCTGGCCGGCTTTTATTATAATCACTGGTTTTTTCTTGGTTATTTCCTTGAGTTTTTTGAACAGGTCTTTGCCGCGCTTCGCGCCTTCAAGGTAGATCGCTACGGATTTCGTTTTGTCATCCTTCATGAGATAGTCCAAGAGGTCTACTTCGTCAACATCTACGCGATTGCCTATGGATATGAATCTGGAAAGGCCGATGCCCTCGGAGGACGCCCAGTCCATCATGGCTGCTCCAAAGGCGCCTGACTGGGATATGAATCCTATACTTCCTTTTTCTGGCCTGCCCTGCTTGTGCGGGGGGTTGAATATTGTATCAACCCTTGAATACGCGTCGTATATTCCTATTACATTCGGTCCGAGTATTCTCATCTTCCCTTTGCATTTTGCTATTTCTTCTTCTCCCTTGGTGTTGCCTATTTCGCTAAAGCCAGCTGAAAGAATTATGCATGCCTTAACGCCTTTCTTGACGCAGTCCTTTACGGCCTGGGACACAAATTCAGACGGTATTACTATTACAGCCAAATCTACCGGCTCCTTGATCTCGAGAATGTTTTTGTAGCATTTTTCTCCGAGTACTGATTCGCCTTTTGGGTTAACAGCGTAAACCTTGCCCTTAAATCCCGGCCTAAGGAAGTTTTCAAACACTACCCTGCCGAATTTCTTCGGATGCCTGGATGCTCCTATAACTGCCACGGATTTCGGATTGAAGAACGGCTCCAGTTCATGTTTCATGAGTATCAGGTTATACTAGGTTAGCCCTGGATAAATAAATTGAGGATAGGGGCAATGGATAGTATACGCCATGGAGAATTTTTACGGAAATCTGTCAATTTTCTGAGAATTTTGCAAAAAATATATAAGCAACCTCATCACATAATTAGAGAAGGATTGAAAAACGGTTTTCAATTCTACTAAAAGAGGAATTAACATGGCAAAGAAAAAAGCAGCAAAGAAAAAATCCAAGAAAGCAATGAAGGAAGAAGAAGAGTAAAATTTTTCTATTTTTTTCTTTTTTATTTTTCGGGTTTCTAGGTTGATCGGTTTCTTATGGTTTTCGCGTTCTTTATTTTATGATGCAATGGTCCAGATATATCGTAGTTTGAATGAGTTGCCAGAGGTAAGAGGGCAGAAGATTGCACTGTATTCTGGCAAATTTAATCCTCCTCATAGAGGACATGTCGATATCGCGAAGCTATTTCTTTCTGATGTGGATGAGGTTTGGTTCAGGCCGCATTTTTGGGGCAACGATGCGGGAATTCATATAAATCACAGGGTAAAGATGCTTGACTTGTGTCTGGAGAATGATGACAGCTACAGGGTTGTGGTTGATCCAAGAGATTTTGGGGGCGTACTTGGTTTTTACGAGGAAGTACGAAAGAGAATACCACGTTCGCAACTTTACATTTTGAGTGGTTCTGATAACATCACGCTAGGCTATGTAGAGAATGTCCTTTGCGCTGCTCCGCACCTTATTGCTCTGATGAATAGTGCCCCCTATTTTGATTTTTCATGTCAGCATGCTATAGTACGCAGGCAGCATACGACTGGTTTGCAATCTAAGGGAATAAGGAAAAAGATAAGGAATGGAGATGATGTCAGCGAGATGTTACATCCAGATGTTTATGGCTATATACTAGCGAATAGGCTCTATGCATCCTAGATTACATTAATTTTCCGCTAAGAATTGCCTTCCAGCTTGCGTCCACGGATGCCTGGTCGATCTGGAGTTTTCTGCCCTGGAGGCTCAGGAATGTTTCCACTGGCTCAAGCTTTGACGGCTTGTATGTGAATGAGAATTTCTTGTTCTCTATCTCGAATAAAGGCCACAGGCCGCTTTCCACTGCAAGCCTTGCCAATTCGACTGTGTTTGCAGGCTCGGATATCCAGGTTTCTGGGCATGGAGTTATAATTTCTATGAAACGCAGCCCCTGCATGGGCCTGGCTTTTCTCAGTTTTGCCATGAGATCCTCGTAATTCGATATGGACGCTGTTGCAGAGTACCCATAGATCCCCATGAGCTTGGCAAACTTCTGCCTGCCATCAAGGTTATAGCAGATTATCATGATGTTTTTGGCTTTGAGCAGGGAGTAAATATGTTTTTCAAGGGTGTAGTCATCTGTAAAAACAATGCTGTTCTCCTGCGCAGCTGCCACCGGATCCGAGACATCAGCAAACGGCTGGTTTATTACCACGCATTTCTCAGTGCCGAATAATATCTCCTTTTCAGTGACTTCCTGCAAAAATTTCAGGCAGAGCTGGGCTCCGCATCCGCGACAAGACATATTAATCAACTTCTTTCAGTTCATTATTATCATGACAAATTCTTTAAACCCTTAACTAGAGAGATAACGCGTTCCTTCAGGGCAGCTTCCTGGCCCGGGGCGTAGTACCATGTTGCCATCTTACCAAGCTTTCTTGGAGCGCTTACCACATATCTCCTGATACCGAGGCCCCTGCTATGAGCTCGCAGAAAGAGTTCGTTATGCTTTTTGAAGATTTTATCGATATCGCTTGCCGGCAAGGGGCCGTTTTTCTGTACGTATTCGACAAAGGATTCCATGTTTGTTTTTTTCATATCCATCGCGTTTATTATATTTTGAATAGTAATAAGTCTAATGATTCTATGGCCAAGATGAATGATTCAGAGGCATACGAAACGCTCAGGAAGAACAAGATACCCATTGCAGGGTTTGTTCTGGCAAGGAATGTGTCTGTGGCAGAGGAATTTGCTGAAAAAACAGGCTATCCGATTTTTCTCAAGGTCGATGCTGATATCGTTCACAAGGCAAAGCTGGGGTGCGTCAAGAAGGCGTGCGACAAGAAGGCGCTCCAACGGGCCTATGATGAGATAATGGCGAATGCAAAGAAGGTGACTTCCAGCATAAATGGCGTGATTGTTCAGGAGCAGATCGAGGGCATGGAGGTTATTGTGGGTGCCAAGCGGGATTCGCAATTTGGCACAGTAATCATATTCGGTACTGGCGGAGTTTTTACAAACATCATTAAGGATGTAGCTTTCAGGGTGGAGCCCTTGGAAAAGGAGGACATAACCTCAATGATAGAAGAGACCAAGGCCTTTGCCGTATTCGAGGAGCTGCAGTCAAAGAAGGTGCTTGAGCAGCTATCGTCTATAATACAACGAGTATCGGTTATAATGGACGAGGATCCGAATTTGAAGGAGATAGACATAAATCCGGTTTTTGTGTCCAAAGAGCGCGTGGTAGCTGCTGACGTAAGGTTCATACTATAGCTAGCTTTAAATCAAATTCTGTCTAATAACAATCTGATAATATGAGGTTCATTATTATAGGTCATCAGGGACAGGGTGTGACTACACTGGCACGTATTCTGGCCAAGGCAGGGGCTTTGTCAGGGCTATATTCACAGGCTTATTCTGAGATTTCCGATGAGGTTGTCAAGGGATACGTAAGATTTTCAAAGGATCCCATCACTGAGAAGGGACCTGTGATTGATCCGGAGTATTATATCATCTTTGACGAGAAGCTTCTTTCATTCAAGGAGGTCCTGGACGGCAAGATCGTTGTGATCAGCGCCATGGAAAAGCCTTCCAGTCCGTGGATAAAGAAGAAGAAGCTGAAGGTACATTATGTTGATGCTGTTGGGATCGGGCAGTCTTTCATAAAGAGACCGTTTCCAAGCACGGCGTTGCTGGGTGCTTTGCTAAAGCCATTCAACAAGATATCCATGAAGAGCATGAAGCTGGCTATCGAGGCTGACATAAAGGCAAGGCCAAAGGAGAATCAGACATGCGTTGAGGAAGGATACAAGAATGTGAAGTAGGGGAGATTTTTTTGAAAATTTCAGGCTAACGCCTGATTTTTCAAACAACATAATGGTGATGTTTTGAAAACGGAAGAAGAGACAAAATATAAGCTGGAAGGCAGCGAGCCTAGGAAAGAGGTATTTTGGAGAGTTTTCAGACCAGTTGTTGACAAGAAGAAATGCGATAAGTGCGGGATATGCGGTACAGTGTGCCCTCACGGTGCAATAAGCGTCAGCGCTTCTGGAATGAAAATCGATCTTGCCAGGTGCGACGGATGCCTGATATGCCTAAGGGAATGCCCGCAGGGCGCGATATCAGAGGTCAGAGAATAGCCAAACGAACGAAGCGAATGAGAGAATGAAATGAACGATGATGAGCGATGTGAGTGCGGCAGAAGTTTGTGATTTTATGGAAGTTTTGAACGGAACTGAATCAGCTGTGCAGGCTGCAAGGGCTTGCGGAGTAGTTTCGCTGATAGGAAACAACGACGGCATGTTCAAGACAGCTGATGGAATATCTGACTACAATCCAGCGCTTATCGACTACAAGGGAGATTCTGCTATAAGCGCCGGGATCGGTGCAGTACTTTTCAACAAGAGGGTGTTGCTTGCCAGTATGAGTAATGATGTAAAGCGGGCAGCTCTGATGAGACTGCCAATGGTTTCCTTCTATCACAAAATAAAGAATTATTCGATAGTATTTTTGCCCCAGAGTTCCCAGGAGGTATTCGATGACCTGGTGGCTGCTTATGCGATTTCCGAGGACAAGAAGGTATTGTTACCGGTGGTTGTCAAATCCGACCCGCTTTTGAATGCTACATACGAATCAGTGGATGTTCCCTCGCAGAAGATAATTGAAAATATGATAGGGCACATCAAAATGGAAAAGCCGGACAAGCACATCAAATTAAAAATCGACGACAATCTCGAGGGCAAGATGCAGCTGCAGAAGGCGGTCGAGAATTCGAGAAAGGTGATAGCGGATTTCAGCGAGAAGTGGAGAAAGAAGTTCAAACGAACGATATCCGTAATTGATTCATATCTCACAGAAGATGCTGAAACTGTCTTGGTTGTATACGGTCCAAATTCCGGAAATGCACTTCTTGCAGTAAAGCAGCTGCGCGAAAAGGGAGAGAAGGCAGGATTGCTGAGAATTCATTTGTTCAGGCCTTGGCCGCAGCAGGAGATCGAGAATGCCCTGGTAGGCGCAAGAAAGGTCGCGGTTGTTGACGGTCAGGTGTCCATTGGATCTTGGAGCGCTCTGTATTCACAGATAAAGGCGGTTACGAGGGCCTCATGCAGTAATTATATTAGCGGTCCTGTTGTGAGCGTGAAGGATTTCGTCGACATCTATTTCAGGACAAAGTCCACAGACAAGGAAGAAAGAGTCTGGATGATTTAGGGTTTGATAACTTTTTCTCGAATGTCACTCACTATTTTATTAATCATTTCTTCATACGTGTGAGTGGGCAAACCAAGTTCTGATAATTTATCTATTTTTTGCTCATACACTGGCGATTCGTCTTTTTTATCTACAGGTTCTACTTTAATGTCAAATTTGCTCAAAATGTCTTTTGCCAATTCAAATCGTGTTTTTAACTCTGGAATCATGATAGGGATTGTTACTCCATAAATCTCCCTTATTATTATCTGTTCAATAACTTCAGATATGTGGTCTAACCAACTCGGCTGGAACTTCCAGGAAATGTCATAAATCGCTGGAGTGCCTTCTGTGATATTCTTGAATATTCTGTTGAAAGGTCGGTCATTGGTCGTGTTCGGGCTGTAACCAACTATCAAAGATGGTCTAAGTATAGCCCACCCTGAATTAGTTTCTTTTATAATTTTCTCTCCAGCGAGCTTAGTCTTCCCATAAATAGCATTTGGATTTATTGCCGCAAAGGACGAGATGTAAATTACTTTCGAACCAATCGAGTTTGCATTATCCACAATGTTTTTTACTCCATTTTCGTTGAGTAATATCGCTTCCTGTTCATGTTCTTCGCACCATCTTGCGTTTGGGTTAGCTGCTACGTGAACAATTACCTTAGGTTTTATTTTTCCGATCACTTTCTTTACAGAACTTTTGTCTGTTATGTCCATTTTTACTAATTCTGCAAATATCTTATTGGAGAAATAAGTCCCAAAAATATCAAACTTATCTTTTTTCAAATAGGAGTATATTCCTGCTCCAACATAGCTGCTCGCTCCGGTAATAAGTACTTTCATGAAGACGTCTCCGTAGTGATTTTCTTGCAAAATAACTTTTGATAAATATACTACGCTGGGACTGGGATTTGAACCCAGATATCCATCCACGCTAACGACATGCGCTATTTCTATGTCGCATGTCAGGTTCGCTTTGCGGAAACAGGTTTAGCAAACCTGCGCCATACCAGGTTAGGCGATCCCAGCAGTATGAGTAATATCGTAGTTATTCTTTTAAGCAATGAATTTTCATTCCAATCAAGCTTAAATTCTTCGGAGATGATATACGTAAAGAGGTAATA
>Ga0315274_10005373_pt1 | contig 18724 bp, 21 predicted proteins | sample YL17G02_20_MG_FD_203700 | JGI IMG/M metagenome (GOLD analysis project Ga0315274, IMG submission 203700) | Sediment microbial communities from Yellowstone Lake, YNP, Wyoming, USA - YL17G02_20 | ecosystem: Environmental > Aquatic > Freshwater > Lake > Sediment | place: USA: Wyoming | collected... | reverse complement strand
GAGCGGTCCACGCCTCCGGGTTCTGGCCGTTCCTTTCTGTTCAAATAGATGGGTGGATGTGTGGTACAGATAGACATCACCACCTTAGGCCACCCTGAAAACTGTCCAAGAGGGGGGGATCACCTCACACCGCACCGCACGAGATGGCGAGAAGGTCCCGCACGGGAATATGGCCCGTAACCGTGGCGACATTCTGGAGTAGCTCGGAAGTAATTGCACGCGGCGTTCCCGCCAGTTCAAAGAAGACCACATAGGTCGGGGCATTGTCTAAGAAGCTGGAAAGCATACCGGTCAGCCAAAAGAATTGCATAGGTGTGCCAATCCCCAGCGTGGCCCCCCTGATCTTCAGAATCTCGATGGGGACCTGCATGGTGATGAAGACTCCAATGAATAGAAAGGCGACTTCAGTGATGGCGTGGAAGTTGAAATGATTCTCGATATAGATCCGCCGCGGTGTCACTGCTAACGACATTCCTGCCAAGACGAGCAGGACAGCTTCTCGCAGATAGAGTCAGGGCAAAACCCAACCCGTAGCCGGTATTGACTGTCCCGGGACCAGGAGAGCCACCGCGAGCACCACTCCCGCCAACAGGAGGAAATTGCCCCCACCCGTTAGCTTCAACGGAACGCGTTGGGTCTCATCCCGTAAGATGTCTGACGGAGTCTCGCGGCGATAGGCGATTGTTTCCGCGATGAAGTAGACAGCAAAGACAACCGTTGTCGTCAACGCCCAAGGACGGAAGAGGTTCAGTGTCCACAGAAACGGCACTCCTCGCAGGTATCCGAGAAACAGCGGTGGATCACCCACGGGTAGCAGCGAGCCGCCAATGTTACTGACCAGGAAGATGAAAAAGATTACCGTGTGTTTGACGTGCCGTCGTTCACGGTTGACCTGAAGAAGAGGACGGATCAAGAGCATGGACGCGCCAGTCGTTCCAATAAGATTGGCCAGCAGCGAGCCAATGAACAGGAATCCGCAATTGGTTAACGGATGGGCAGGAATGTCGCCAGTCAAGCGGATGCCTCCGCTAATTGAGTAGAGGCTAAACAGCAGTATGATGAACGGAATGTAGTCAGCCACAACCGCATGCCGGAGAACGTTACCGACTGCACTCAGGCCAGGAGCAGATCCCGCAAAGCCGTATCCCCGTAACCCATAATAAACGCACGATACACTGGCCAGGACAATCGACGTCAGCAGCTTATTCCGGTTGCGTTCCCACCAGTGAGACAACCCGGGGACCATGGGGAGCAGGGCAATGGCCGAGAGAATACAAGCAAACGGCCAACACCAGAGAGTATCAGGTGAACCAGTCACAGCGCCCCCCGACGGATTCACTGTTCACCGAGGCAACAGAGATGTGGTTCATTTGGCTAGTAAGTATGCAGCACCATGGACGGCGAGCCATGCCCCAATTGCGGAAAGTAGAAGCCCGACCGTATACCTTCGCCAATGAGCCATCGAGGCAGGCTCCCCGTAGGCGGTGTTCCCCTTGAACCAGGAAATATCCACGTACCTTGCTGCTACGAGGAGAGGTATAGTCAGCCAATAAACAAGGTCTATCAGAGAGAAGGATGCTCCCCCTTGCGCAATCAGAAGAGCGCTTACTCCAAGGACCATGTTGCCAAGGACCATCCAGAATAGACGCAAGAACAGCGCACCAACGCCACTATCTTTTTCTTGCTGATTGGAGTGACTGACATCGGTCATCGCATATCCTCCTCAGTTCAATTTCTGAAGAGGATGGCGGCCCGACCATCCAAACTTTCCTCCGACTGCGCCGCAGTCGGACCCTAGAAGAGAATTTTAGCAGGATTGTGCGTCGTCTGCAAGCGGCCTTCAAGATGATGGGCACACATTAGGACGCGCTGATTGCGCAAAGGTCGGTCCTAGCGGTTTCCCTCGTGAGGTACGCGGGCATTGGCTGGCATCTTCGTGCACATACAAGAGGATTGCCGGATAGGAGTTCTACCTCAGATAGCCAAGGCTTTCCAGCGCACTGCGGTCATCGTGCGACAGGGCGCTTTCCAAGGCTTGACCTTGAGGGTATTTCGACGTCCAGCTGCGGACGATTTCTCTCAGCCATGCCGCTCGTTCCGGCGTGCTCAAAGCGAGATTGTGTTCCTCTCCCGGGTCGTCGGCGAGACGGTATAACTCAACATGGGAGCCGGCGACGACCAGCTTCCAGCCGTCCTGAATTAAGCCTTGCTGTTGAGGAGCGATACGGCTCATCAGATTTTCTACGCCGAGACCTTTTGGGACAGCACATCCGTAGGCCTCGATAACGCGGCTCGTCGTGGTTCCGCTTTCCTCGTCCAGCAAGTTTCTTCCAAGCATTCCAGGCAAAGGGGACAGCCCTGCCAGCGAGAGCAGCGTCGGTGCAACATCAACACCGCGGGCCGATGCCTTTGTGCGCCCGGCTTGGACTGTTGGTGCATAAATCATCAAGGGTATGTGGACGCAGGTCTGATAAACGCGGCGGCCATGCCCAAGGTAACCGTGCTCATAGAGACTTTCGCCATGGTCCGCCACAAACACTATCGCCGTATTCTTCTTGGGTAAAGCGTCAAGCAATCGCGCAATGTGATGGTCAGTGAAGGCGATCTCCGACGCATACTTGGCTCTGGTTCTTTCGGTGCGCTTCGACAAGGCTGTACCTCTTCTTATTGGATCGTAGTCTTTGTGATGTCGATAAGGGGCATGAGGGTCAGAGTAATGCGCCCATAAGAAGAAGGGCCGATTGGGGTCTCGGTTGCTCAAAAGCTTCAGACAGATGTCCGTTACCTCGTCGGCGTACCGTTCAGGTTTGATGATGCCCCAGCGCTTCTTGTGAAAGTCATCATCGTATATGTCGAAACCACGATCAAGGCCACTGAGGTCCGCCTTTAGCGTCCAATTGCTTTGCACGCAGTATGTCTGATAACCAGCCGCACGCAGTTGTTCCTGCACGAGCGGGACCGACGGGGCCATCCTCAGCCCGTTACGCACTATGCCCGTCGAACGGGGGTATAACGAGGTCAGCATCGAGCCACATGCCGGACCCGTCAGGGGCACCTCGCACACACAGTCTTCAAAGACTAGAGATCGTTCAGCCAGTTTGTCCAGATTCAGGGATGTTTCGTACGGGCACCCGTAGCACCCGAGATAATCCGCACGAAGCGTGTCCACTGAGAGCAGGACCACATTCGATGGCACAGAAGGCGACAATGCAGACACAAACAGCAAGAGAAACGGACTTATCGACATTAAGCAGACCTCGGATTGCCTTGCAGTTGAATACTCCCATGTCGAATGATGTTCGATAAGTCCTCGATCAGATGTGGCTCCAACGGCAGGTTGCCAATGGCGTGAAGCAGCGGGGTTTGATCATACGATACCCGGTGTAGCTCCAAAGAACCATCTTCCCAAGTGGCGTAGGCGGCGCGAGGATCGCCATCCAGCGGCTGACCTGCCGAACCTGGATTGACGATGTGTATCTTGCGATAATCGCGCATGAAAGGCAGATGCGTATGGCCGGTGATCACCACGTCGGCTTTCATACCCGCAAAAAACTCTTCGAACAACTCCTCGCCAGCTTCCGGGGTCAAGTGATAGTCGTAGAGGGGATCTCGCGGAGTTGCGTGAAAGACCGCACACTTAAGGCCGCAAGACTCCCAAGTCAGGCTGGTTGACAGCTTGCTGAGCCATTCAATGTCCGCTTCCTCCAGTTGCCGACGGGTCCAGTCGCCCATGGCTCGCGCCAGCCTTTCCTTGGCCGGGCTGACCTTGGGATTTACGCCGTAGGCAATCGCATGGTCATGGTTCCCCCTGACTCCAATGATCTGATGCTCTCGCAACCAGCGGATGGCCTCCTGCGGAGTCGGCCCGTAATTGACCGAGTCACCGGCGAAGATCACGTGATCAAATGCGCCGACATCGCGTTCAATGGCCTGTAGTGCCCAGATGTTGGCATGGACATCAGAAAGAATCAGGAGGCGCATACGTGTTGCTCCTTTCGGTAAATAGCAGAGTCTTGTTCAGGTCGGCGCTCTCTTTTTCGACGCGTTCATCGACCGTGCAATAGCCAAACAGGCCTATGATCGTTTTCAGTTCTTCGTGCATGCGCAACCCGGTGGCAGACATCTCGACGTTAGCCAGTTCAAGGTGCGTATGAATTGTCCTTCCTTATAAGTCGGTGCCGATGTCCCCTGAAGCGATACCGCCGCGTTTGAGTGCATGAGAACATCGCTCGTTTCAATCGCGTCAGGAGAGGTAACAGACTATCATTCTTTCCGCGGAGGGACCGACATGCGCTCCCACCGGACCACCTGACACGGTAGGAGTTATCAGCCATCGGGCATTTTCGGGGAACTCCATCCCCGGCTCACAACTGATTGTATGTCCTTCCCTAACAGAAGAGCAAGGCCCAAGGTAGAGTTCAAAAGTAGAGTAGGGTGTGACTCTTGGTGCGATTTCGGCGCACTACGGCCTTCAAGCAGGCAGAGGTATTGTCTCTTGGAGAAGATGGCTACACCAAGGACATCCAGCTGCGAGGACGCGCATTTCTCGCCCATGTTCTGGACATTGAGGAAAAGGATCTTGATTGACAGTGCCCCCAACAGCTGAATGCTCGGTGTCGCTAATCACAAGCAGACCATGTAAATCGGCTTCCAGCCCCCGCGCGGGCGCAGTGTTCAGGAAATCGCTCCGCGAGGATGGGCATAACCGTATCGCCGGTGCAATGGCATGGCGCTATGAGTTTCACCTGATAGCGTTTCAATGCGTCTACCGTGGACGCGAGCCTTTCCTCCGATGCGTTAAGCAGATGCATACCTCCGACAACAGCGCGGAACTGCGTCGCACCGGTTACTTTCGCTACGTCGTCGAGCGTGTTGACAACCCCTGAATGAGCGCAGCCCAACAACACCACGATTCCTTCTGCGGTTTCCATCCATATTGCCTGGTCGTCCGTGATAGGGTCCTTGACTCGGCATTCCTCGTCAACAAAAAAAGGACCGCCGGTGTCCTCGAAGAATGTACGGCGCGGAATGGGACCCGTAACCCAGAGATGGTTCGTGACTTGGGTCGGCTTGATGGTAGGCACGATGTCTGCCGACCTCGCGGAAAGGCTTTCGGCAATCTCGGGGCGCATCCCAATCGGCTTGTGTGGCGGCGTTTGCAGACAGCCGTATCTCATTCCTACTGCGTCGGGATGCATGAAGATCGTTGGGGCTATGCCTTGTTCGAACACGTAGGGCAGCCCCCCGGTATGATCGAAGTGGCCGTGGCTGAGCACAATGGCATCGGTCCGGTTCAGATCGATCCCGAGTGCAGCGGTATTTCCGGGCAGAACCACTCCCATCCCCGTGTCAAAGAGGATGCGTTTCCCGTCGACTGTCACCCACATCGATAGACCGTGCTCCGTGGACAGTTCGGGTGCGTTGGCCGCATTGTCCGCGAGTATGACCACTTCAACTTCTCCTGGCATAAAGCCTCCCGTCTCTCATGATGATCGTATTCATGCCCTTGGTTGTTGTTCCACAATGCGTGAGGGTCAGCGGGGGTCACTTCTCCTTTTCATACGGCCACATGGCCACGCCGCCGTCCAAAACCTTCACATCTGCAAATCCCGCGGCCTTCAAAATCAGCGCTGCTTCGTATCCGCGAAGCGAGACCTTGCAGAAGGCAACGATTTCCTTGTCACGTGGCAGTTCGCCGATTCTCTTGCGTAAGGCTCCCAACGGTATTAGCGTACTCTTGGGAAGCTGCACCTCTGCATGTTCCTGGGGAGATCGAACGTCAAGGAACACGAAATCCTCGCCTGACTCAAGCTTCCGATGTGCTTCCTCCGCCGAAATGCCCACCATCCAACCGTCTTGCTTGTTGCGGGCCACGTTGGCCGCGGTGATCAAATTGTCCATGGCCGGTGCGTAAGGTGGAGCATAGGAGAGGTCCAGGTTGGCCACGTCATCAATGGTCATGCCTGCGGATATGGCCGTTGCCGCGACATCAATGCGTTTGGCGCCATCACCAGGGCCAGTGGCCTGCACGCCCAAGACCCTGCCGGTTTTCCCGTCTGCCACGAGTTTCATCAGCAGGGGCTTGGATTGAGGCATGTAGTGGGCCTTGTCCGGCCCAGGGGCCAGGGCCGTGATGACCTCGTAGCCCATGGACCGCGCGGCTGTTTCCGTTAGGCCGGTGCGCGCGACACAGAAGTCGAAGACTTTGCACACCGTGCTGCCCAAAATTCCCGGAAACGCTTCGGAGCCACCGCAGATGTTTACTGCGACAACACGGCCCTGCTTGTTGGCGGTTGATCCAAGCGGTACAAAAACCGGGCGGCCGGTCAGGCGGTCCACGCACTCGACGCAATCCCCCGCCGCATAGATGTTGGGATCCGATGTGCGCATGTGATCATCCACGTGAATGGCGCCCGTAGTCGGTCCGAGAGATAAGCCGGATTGTTTTGCCAGCTCCACATTGGGTCGCACCCCTACGGACACGATAGCCATGTCTGCCGGTAAGAGCCCCTTTCCCGTGCGGACCCCGGCAACGATATCGTCCGTTTCGGCGTTGGCCTCGATCGCAAGGGCTTTCGTGTTTGTCAACACGCGGACGCCTTTTGCGATCAGATGTTGCTCCACGAGTCGGGCCACTTCCCAATCGAGCATATTGAGGGCTTGCGGCAACGCTTCCACGACGGTAACCCGGCACCCGTGTGATACAAGAGCTTCGGTTGTTTCAATGCCAATCAGCCCGCCGCCGATGATGACAACGTCCTTGACCTTTCCCGTGGCCAGCGTCGTCTTGATGTTTTCCGCTGAGGGAACCGCGTGCAGCGTGAAGACGTTCTTCTTCTCCACTCCCGGGATAGGCGGCAGCACTGGCGAGGCTCCGGTTGCGAGCACAAGCGTGTCATACGTCAGCCAGGTATCTTCTCCCGTAGCCAATATCTTCACATGGACACGCTTGCCTGCACGGTCAATCTCAAGTGCCTCGGTACCGCTCTGCACCTTGATGTTCTTCACGTTCTGAAAGAAGGCGGCATCGCGTACCGCGCCGGCGGGTGTGCTCATCAGGTCTTTCTGTTCTTTCACTTCCCCGGACACGTAGTAGGGCAACCCACAACCGGCATACGACAGAAGAGATCCTCGCTCGATGATGGTCACTTCCGCGTCGGGCTTCAGACGAACAATCTTGGCGGCGGTTTTGGGGCCTGCCGCCACGCCGCCAATAATAAGAACTTTCATAGTTGCTCCTTTCATGCTGGCAATACCGCTCGCCGCCCTGTCACCAAAAAGACAGAGAATTTCCTCATACTTCCGTCTGTGCCCGGTTTGACCACCTCGGCCGCAGTCCTGTCCCCGATATCGACAAGACCAACTCTTGACAGAGACTCCCGGAGTGCTTGGCGTTCAAAACCAAAATGAAAAACGCCTTCGTTGTTGCCATGAAACTGGCCGTCTTCCATGTCCAAATCCGCGATGCACAGACGGCCTCCGGGCTTAAGAAGTCGCGAACACTTTACCAAGAGCGATGCGACATCCCGTACATGATGCAACGTCATCGTAGAAACTACCAGGTCGTAAAGGCCATCTATAGTATCGCCGCAATCCAGGTCTATGCAGTGCGTTTTGATATTGTCAATTGGGTACGACCGAATCTTGCGTTCGAGAACGTCCAACATCCCCTGTGAACTGTCGACGCCGGTGACGTGACCTACGCGTGCTGACAATTGAAGTGTAACCAGTCCGGTGCCGCAGCCAAAATCCAGCACATCCATCGTCGAGGTTAACTTGGCCTCTTCGGCTATGACTCGAAACAAATCCTTCGCCAGTTGCACGCGACGAGGCTCTTCATCCCACGTCGCCGCCTCAACGTCGAAATCTCTCTTGTCTGTTCCCAAAACACTCTCCTCATTATCTGGTAACGGTTCAGCGAGATCAGTGATGGCAGCGGCAAAACCCTTCGCCCGTCGGAAGAGAACCGGCAAGATAGGCTTCCACGGCTTCCTGTGCCGGCAGTTCCGTTTGCACCATCAGGGGTTCAATGCCGAAAGACTTGAGCGCTTCTGCCGCGCGCCATCCCATCCCCAGACACAGGATCGCCTCGCAGTCCTGAAGGGTTTCTCCCATGTTTGCATGATTATGCCCGTGAGATTGGCCATCCGGACCGGAACTCTGGCACTCGCCATGCTGCGCCGCACCCGCACCATTTGCTCGGACCTCTTTCCGCGTTATCCGTCCGTCTTCAACTTCAAACACCATGAAAGACGCACTTCTCCCAAAATGGGCAGCGATAGATACCCCGTCGTCGGATGGTACTGCAATTTTCCTCATGATTCCTTTTTCCTCTCTCGTTAAGCCTGCGATTGTTATCTGGATTGGCCACCACGATGGCAGCAACGTTTACGAACCTGTCCTTCTCCGCCGTCCCGGCCGCCACAATTCTCGCGGCGGAAGTTGGCGCTCCCGCAACTCGGACACCCTTCGGGGCACCCGCCGCCAAACGGCAGTTCCCATGTATGCTGACAGTCCCCGCACTTGAACTGTCTCATTTCACTCATCTCGACTTTGCCGCCTTCTATTCTCAATGCTTTGCCCAGAATCAGCGCCTCGGCGGTCTTTCGCCGCGCGGTGTCGATGATCCGGCCAAACGTCTGACGCGACACGTTCATCGATGCCGCAGCCTGTTCGTGGTAAAGACCATTCAGGTCCGCCAGGCGCAACGCCTCAAACTCGTCCAATGTCAACACGATTTCTTCCAAGAGCCGAGCGGGAATGCCCGCCGGCTTGAACACAGCGCACGGCGGTTCCTTTCCGATTCGACGACAACATTGCGGGCGCGACATACGTCGATTTCCTTTCCATCTATAGGCGTTATTATGGGCATATGCCCATAATATGTCAAGTCCCCAGTTTGCCATGGAGCACACAGCGAACGTACCGGCGGGACTGCGCTGAACCACAAGGTCTTCAATCCAAAAACTCACTGAGACCAAGAACTTGGTTGCGGTTAGCCTGCTCCGTATGGCGGAGCGGTGGTCTGTTGGCCGGGCATAGGAAGAATGGCGTCCCTGTCGTTCGTCAAATCCCATGGAATCTGACAACAGGGGCAGGCAAGAGGGTCGGGCTGCGTTGGGATTCCATGCGGACCGGAAACAGATGTTCCGGATGTCATGTGAATCAGTCCAGACGGCGTTCGCGTCGGATCTGAAAACATGGGAAATACCCCTGCGGGAATTGAACCAGGATATTGTTGATTTGTAGGAATGAGAGAGACCAAGCTGTGTTCCGGATTCAAGAAGTGGAACGAACAGCGATGTGTGCAATCACGCGGATTGGAAGACTGGCGGCCGTCGGTATGGTCTTGGTGCTCCTTCTGTCACAGCCGAATGCGGGTGCGTCAGATGAGGAAGGTGCCAAGACGGAAACCAAGACCGCCTTTTGCGTTCTCTTGGGGCAACGGCAGCTGTTTCTGGACGATTACGGTATTGCGAAGATCGAGTACCTCGGACGCACGATGCATCAGCCGGCCAAGAAAGGCGCGGTAATCCGCCCCAGTTTTCCCGCGGAAACGTCTGTACAGACGCGCAGCGCGCCGGCTTGGGACCCCGAGCAGAAGGTTTTCAAATTGTGGCTTATTGTTTCCGGTCCTGGCAACGCCAGTGGTACGGGCTACGTTGAGAGCAGAGACGGCCTTCACTGGACGAAACCGATTCTTCGACAGAAAGAGGTTGACGGTTCTCTGGAAAACAATCTTGTTACTGTCGATCCAAGACGCGAGTGGCCCGCCAACGCGATGGAGAACGTGGTCTTCGATCCAGATGATCCTGATCCCTCGCGCCGATACAAGGGCTTGGGCCACTGTTACGATCGCGAACCGATGGTCAGTCCTGACGGCATACACTGGAAGCTCCTGGATGTGCCAAAAATCCCATCGAGCGACGAGTCGAACTTGAGCTACGACACGCAAACCCACACGTTCATTGCAACGTTAAAATGCGGAGGCCCTCACGGGCGTTCGCACGCACTCTCGACGAGCAGGGACTTCGAGCATTGGACCAAGCCGGAACTGATCTTCCACGCGGACGAACTGGACCAGAAGCTCGGCCTTGAAAACATCAAGGCCCGTTTTGCGGATCGCACACTGCAGCAGCCCTCTTACAACATTCCCGAGTCGTACAACGTGGACGTCTATAACCTGGGTGTGTTCCGGTACGAAGGGCTGTACATCGGTTTACCGTCGATGTTTCACCAGACGGGCAAAGTTCCCAAGGACTGGCCAGGGTTCGATGATCCGCGAATACCGCCGGAAATGCTGAAGGCCTATCGAGAGAGCGGGGACTGGAGCGGGTTCCACGACGTGCAACTGGCCTGCAGCCGCGACCTGAAGAACTGGGAGCGCTTGGGCGACCGCAAGCCGTTCATTGGTTCCTCACCGTTGGGCGCCGGCGCATACGATCTCGCGTGCGTTCTGCCTCCGTCGTGTCCGGTCGTGCGGTGTGAAGAACTGTGGTTCTACTACACGGGCGGGATGAATTACGGGCTGGTTCTGAACCGGGGCGTGGACAATGACACATTTGCTGTTTGCCTGGCGATACTCCGCCGGGACGGATTCATCTCGCTTGACGCCGGCGAAGAGGAGGGAACGCTTCTGACCAAACCGTTCACGATGCCCGGCGGCACAATGTTCGTCAACGCCGACGCGTTCAAGGGCGAGATTCGCGCGCAGGTTTTGGACAAGGAGGGAAAGGCGCTGGCGATGTCTGTTTCCATGGAGGGGAATCAACTCCGTGGCGAGACGCAATGGCAGAAAGGCAACATAGCTGACTTGAAGGGACAAGTGGTCAGCATCCGATTCATAATCCGCAATGCGGCGTTCTACTCCTACTGGTTTGACGAAAACCAACACCTGCCCGGCCCTGTCGGCAAGAACACAGGTCGAACCAGCAAATGAACCCCGGAAGGACAAGAAACTCGGCCAACAGGTAAACGCTTGGGTTCCAATGATTTGAGTCTTAGGCAGTTTCCGCTGCTCCGCCGATTGATTCTGCTGCGCTCTGGGGTGGTGATACTGATTTCGCTCCCAAGGAATACCCAACCTAGCGGACCGCGACTGCTGGGTTCCCGCCCCCATAAGGCCGGCGACCGTTGTGGCACTCGAAACGCAGGTTCATATGGGACACCGTTCAACGGCTGGACAAGGCCGACAAATCGTTGTGGATTCTCGGGAATTCCTCACACTCCGCCGCCTTGGTAAGTCATTGGCGCCAAAAAGTACGAGTGTTCAAAAAGAACAGGCTCTCAGGAACAGCCCGGAACAATCCTAACCTCTCCACTGCCTTTGAAGTACCTTTTCTGAAAATACAAAGCAACGTTCACAAGTCCGATCAGCACCGGAACCTCAACCAGCGGGCCGATCACAGCGGCGAAAGCGACGCCGGAGTTGATGCCGAAGACCGCGACCGCCACGGCGATGGCCAACTCAAAATTGTTGCTGGCGGCCGTGAAAGACAACGTGGCGCTTTGCGCATAGGTCGCACCGATCTTCCAGCTCATGAAAAAGCTGACAAGGAACATCACGACGAAGTAAATCAACAAGGGGATGGCGATACGGATCACGTCCATCGGGATCTGGACGATCAGGTTGCCCTTGAGACTGAACATGACGACGATGGTGAACAGAAGGGCAATGAGGGTGAGCGGACTGATCTTCGGAATAAACTTTCCGTGATACCACTCTTTGCCCTTGGCCTTTACGAGAACGAGACGCGTCAGCATCCCGGCGAGGAAGGGAATACCGAGATAGATGAACACGCTCTTGGCGATCTGGTTGATGCTGACGTTGACGATGCTGCCCTGTAATCCGAAGTACGGCGGCAGCACCGTGACGAAAAACCACGCGAAGACACTGTAGAAGAGCACCTGGAATACGCTGTTGAAGGCTACCAACCCGGCACAGTATTCCGTGTCGCCTTTGGCGAGATCGTTCCAGACGATGACCATGGCAATGCAGCGGGCCAAGCCGATCATGATAAGTCCGACCATATATTCCGGCTTGTCGCGCAGGAAAATGATGGCGAGCGCGAACATGAGGATCGGGCCGATGACCCAGTTTTGGACGAGGCTTAACCCCAGCACGCGGTAGTTGCGGAAGACATCCCCGAGCTCCTCATATTTGACCTTCGCCAAGGGCGGATACATCATGAGGATGAGGCCGATGGCAATCGGGATGTTCGTCGTCCCGACCTGGAACCGATTGATGAAGGTTTCGACACCGGGGATGAGATACCCCGCACCGACGCCAATGGCCATGCCCAGGAAAATCCAGAGCGTTAGAAACCGGTCCAGAAATGAGAGTTTCTTCAGAACGCCGCCATCCATACAATCAGATTCCTTTCAATCTCACGCCAATGGTTTCTTTGCGCTCACATACAGGCTTGTGACGAAGTCGCTCATCTTCGCGCCTGCGGGAAGCATTTCAAGGACTTTGCGGTGCAGTGGCTTCCAATCTGCCATCATATCCACGTAGCCGTTTTTTTCCTCAAGCACGATGTTCATGAGGCCTGCTTTTGCAGCCATTCGCTCCGTTTCCTTGACTAGGACCGCCCCGGCGATGCATCCCACGAGTGCTTCGACCATCTCTAGAACGTCTTGGGGAATAGCCTGGAGCAGCGCCAAATCTGAAACCGCCACGCGTCCTCCCGGTTTGAGCACGCGAAACATCTCGCGCCAAACCTGGGGCTTGTCCGGCGAGAGATTAATGACGCAGTTCGAGATGATAACGTCCACCGTGCTGTCAGCAATGGGGAGGTGCTCGATCTCGCCCAGGCGGAACTCGACGTTATCCAAGCCAGACTTCTCCTTGAACGTTACGGCATTCTTCCTGGCTTTGACGAGCATATCGGCCGTCATATCGATGCCAATAGCCTTTCCTTCAGGCCCGACTTTGCGCGCAGCAATAAATACGTCAAACCCGCCGCCGCTGCCAAGGTCAACTACCACCTCGCCCGGTTTCAACTCGGCTATCGCGGTCGGATTGCCGCATGACAGGCCCATGTCAGCGCCGTCAGGCAGTGCGGCAAGTTCCGCTTCATCATAGCCAATGGCGGTGGCCGCGGCATGTGCGTTCCCGCTGCCGCAGCACGACTTGGCGGGGCCGCAACAGGAACCGCCCTGGCGCGCAATTGCGCCGTAGCCTTCTCGCACTTTCTCTCGCACTGCTTCCGGATTTGTTGTCTCCGATGTCATACTGCATCTCCTTTCGGAAGGTCTGTCTCCTGTGAAGTGGCCTTGTGACCATTCACAATCGATCCGTCTACCAGCCGTAGTGTTCTTTGCGCCGTTCCCGCCGCCCGCATGTCATGGGTCACCATGACTATTGTGCGCCCCTCTTTGTTAACCTCTTGCAGGAAGTCCAAGATCGCCTGAGAGGTCTCGGGGTCGAGATTGCCCGTGGGCTCGTCTGCAAGAATGATTGGCGGGTCGTTGGCCAACATGCGGGCCAAAGCCACCCGCTGTTGCTGTCCCACGCTCAGTTCGGAAGGCTTGTGGTCCAAGCGGTCGCCAAGCCCAATCCGTTCGAGAAGAGCGACAGCACGCTGCTCTTGTTCGACATCGTTCAAGTGCGCGAGAAAGAGGGGGATTTGAACGTTTTCAAGGGCCGTCAGATAAGGGACCAGATTGAACGTCTGAAAGACGAACCCGATCTTCTCCCTGCGAACAGCCGCCCGGCGCTCAGGCGACAGGTCGTACAGTGACTGTCCTTCAATCAGGACGTTGCCGGAGGCCGGCGAAAGCATTCCGCCGAACATGAGCAGGAAGGTACTCTTCCCACTGCCGCTGGGGCCGACGATAGAGAGGAAATCACCACGATCAATCTTCAGGCTCACATTATCGAGCGCCTTTATGGTCTTGCCGCGATGAGCATACGTCTTGGTCACGGACTGCATGACAAGCATTGGATCATATCTCCTGCAGAGCGGTACTGGGGTCGAGCCGCGCCGCGCGTCGGGCCGGGAAGTAACTCGCCACCAAGGAAATGCCCGTCGCGACACCCAACGCCCACAACACCAAGCTTGACATCGGCAACACCGGGACGCCCGCAATCCGTGGTCCCAAGACGACGGCTATCACGGTGCCGACCGCATAGCCGGCGATGCCGCCACCCAGCCCAAGCAGCAGTGCCTTAAGCATGAACATTCTGAGTACGATGGAGGAACTTGCGCCGAGGGCCATCAGGGTCCCGATCTCCTTGCGGCGCTCAAAGACGTTCGCGTACATATAGTTGGCGATGCTGGCTCCGCCAACCAATACGATAATGGCCAAGAACAGGGATGACAGGCGCGCCATCATCTGATTGGTTCGGATTTGAGTGTCAACAATCTGCGTGATCGTGACCACCTTGGCTTCGGGAAGCAGCGTATTGATTTTCTGCACAAGCCCCTTGGAGATTTGGTTGCAGCAGCCGACGATTTCGACCGCATTCAGTACAGGGCCTTTCCCAGCTAGTTCCTGAACCGTGTGCAAGTGCGCGAACGCGCGCGAGTCATCGACAGTGCCTGTCGGGGGAAGGACTGCAGAGACCTTGAATGGTTTCCCCAGCAACTGAAGGGTATCGCCTTCTTTGGTTCCCAAGGACGCGGCTACATCCGCTCCCAACAGGACTTCATCGCCCGCGAGCGTGTCTATGACCCGCTTCCGCACCAAGGTCTCCTTGGTCGGTGCAGCGGGAGCCAGACCCGGCGCTTCCACCGTGCCGCATCCTTGCGGACGCGCGAAGACACCAGCACCTTGCCAGGCGGCCTTGGCTTGAAATTCATTCTTGGGGAGTATGCCGGTTAGCGTCAGCTTCTTACCGTTGGTTTCCACCGGCACGGACAGCTTGGGGGACAGATTGTCCAGACCCTGGAGATCCGAACTTGCCAGGCGCGTGACATACTCTTCCGGGAACTCCTCGCTCTGCATGTCCGCGGTGTAATAATCCTGAAGCGTGGCAGACTTCGGCAGAATCAAGATGTTGGCCCCTAGCGCATCCAATTCCCTCGCGACGGCCTTCTCGGAGTAGAACGTGATGTTTTTGATGGCCACGATCACGCTGATGCCCAGGAGAATCGCCACGAAGCTGGTAGCCAACTGGTTCTTGCGCTCAAAGATCTCGCGCCAAACAAAGGTTCTGAGTTTCATGTGACCCGCTCTCCGATTACTTTCTGGGACCACAACCCTTGGGGCCACACCCGCCAGCGCCGCACCCGCCTGACGAGGCGGCTGTCAAGGCCGCGACAAGCGCATCCTTGCTGGTCGCACCGTTGACTCTTGAAACCAAAGATCCCGGCGGGGCCAGGAAGGCCGTGGTGGCTTCAGTTGCCTTCGGATCAATCTTGAGCTTGGTCAAGAAACTCTGTTCGGCGTCAGCAGCAGGGTCAATCTTCACGACTTCGGTGAACTGCGCGAACCGTGTGTCCGCCTTGAACTCGTCTACCCCCTTCATGGCGACATCGTTGGATGTCGTCGTGGCGTTCTGAACGCATACGAAAACGAGCTTGCGATCCTGCAAAGCTTTCATGCACTGCTGTTCCGATTCGCTGGCGATAGAGTCTTGCAGTTGCGGGTCTTTAAGCTTCTCCCCGAAATACGCGCCCGTGATGGCTCCATTGGGTGCAAAGGCCAACACAATGGGCATCGGGGCTCTGGCCAACTGGAATCTCTCGACCGTGTCTTTTTCCGCCGCGTCGTCGCGCTTGATGAAAGCCAAGTCGGCCTTATCGCCGAGCTTCGTTGCGGCGGCTTCGAGAACGCGCTTAGCCGTCGCGGTTTCCTCGTTATCGTTCTCAGAGACAAACAGGAACAAGTGCTTCTTTCCATCCGCGGCCTTCTTCAAAGCGGCTTGCGCGACACTCTCAGACGGTGTACTCGCCGGTTCGGCCTTTGCCTCGGAAGTGGGCGCAGGAGCACTTGCCGGTTCATCCGCCGCCGCCGCTGTCCGGTTCTGTTGTGCAACGAGCACGAAGGCGCACCCCAGCACCACCAACACAACTACTGCCACTGCAATCTTCTTCATCTCATTCTCTCCTCGTAATCCATGTTCAAGGGTTTCAGGGCACATCCGAAGGACCTGCCCGTCAGCCGCAAAGATTCGGTTTGTAGCGCGTACACAAAGCCTTGATATCCTTCTTCATCACAGCCTTCAACCGCTTGGCATCTTCAGAGACAACGGGCGATTTGACCAACGCTGCCTGTGCCCATTTCATCGCGTCTTGAACCAGAACGGACGCCTCTTCGCCTGACAGACGGTAGTAGTGCCATTTCCCATTCTTTCTGCGTTCGACAAGCCCCGCCTGCACAAGAATCGCCATGTGCTTGGAAACCGTCGAAGGGGCCAACCCAAGCATCTCGATAATCTGGCATACGCAGAGTTCGCCGCCCCGCAGAAACATGAGCACCCGCACCCGCGATTCGTCTGCGAGCGCCTTGGTTATGTTAAGGAAATCGCGCATTGTCAATACCTCAGTTCGCCATTTATCGAATTATAGATCCGCAACAGAGTCTTGTCAAGCGGGAATATGAGCCGCGCCAGCAGTTGCGAGGTCATCTCGCTGGCAAAGACTCCGGCAGGCTCTCGACGAACCGCCGTATCTCATCGCGCACCCTGCGATAGACGTTCAACGCGTCGTCTTCCGTCGCTGCGTTCTTGGCCAGTGCGGGTGGGTCATCGAAACCGACATGAACCACTTTGGTCTTGCCCGGAAAAAACGGGCAGTTTTCATTCGCATGGCCGCAGACGGTGACGACGTAGTCGAACCGAATATCTTTGACCTGATCAACATGCTTTGATTTCTGGTTGGCGATATCGACACCGGCCTCCGCCATCACTTTCACGGCCAGCGGGTTAAGGCCGTGCGTCTCGATTCCGGCCGAGTACGCCTCTATCACGCCGGGCTTGAGATGTCGTGCCCAGCCTTCGGCCATCTGGCTGCGGCACGAATTGCCCGTACACAGGAAGAGAATCGTTGTCTTCGATCGAGTCGCACACCGGATTGCCTCACGGATCAACTCCTTGGGTGGAAGCCCCGTTGGTCCGCTGTCTCCCTTATAAAGGCGACAGCCATGGCAAGGCGAATCGTTTCTACGGGCAAGCTCAATGTCCACTCCATCGATCTGGATCGACGGTGAGCCCAAGGACCGCTCTTTGAGCGCAGATTCCAAGTCTGGCACGTCGACTATCTCCACAGGGACGTCGATGCCTTCTTCCGCCAAGACTTGATTCAGGAGTTCAGCCGTTCGCGGCCCGGATGGGCAACCTTTGAACGTCAGCAATCGAATATGCATGTAGATCATCACTCCTTACCGGATTGCGGTTGATGTGTCGTGTCCTTCGCCGCATTCCGCATGTGTGTGGTTTGGTTTCAACTCACCGGGCTCGCGATTCAAGCCCCAAGGTGAAGCGGCAATCAGTCCTCTGTCCTGGCAGCGACCTATCTCCGGTTCCAAAGTCGCGTGGGCAATTGACCATTTGTCATTCAGGTGATGACGTATCGCGTCCAAGATCATCTCTACGTCGGCCAAGGGCTTATCATCGAGAACCAAGTGGGCCGTCAACATGCGCTGGCCCGAATTGACCTCCCAAACATGCACGTGGTGCAGATCGCGTATCGGGAAGTGCTGCTCGATGTCCTGCTTCAGCGCCTCCAGGTCCAGCCCCGCGGGTGTCCCCTCCATGAGGATGTGCAGGGTCTGCCGAAGCAGGGACCACCCGCTGTGCATAATGACCACAATGACCAGCAGCGAGGCCAGGGGATCGAGATAGGGTCCGTAGCGCCATCCCGACAACAACGCCACCGCCACGACAATAACTGAGGAAAAGGTGTCCTGCACAAGATGCAGAAAGGCGCTTTGCATGTTCAGATCGCCGTGAACGTGCGACTTGAGCAGAAACACGGAGCCAAGGTTGGCCACGAGTCCGATCAGGGCCACGGTGAACATCAGCCCCCCCTGCACGCCCTGGGGATGAAGCAAGCGACTGAAGGCTTCACGCGCGATAACTGTAGACACCACCAGCAGGACAGCACCGTTAACCAGCGCCGCAAGGACTTCCAGTCTCTTGAGTCCGTACGTATGCCGCAAGGAAGGCGGACGCTGGCCATAACGTCTGGCGAGGAGTGCAATGCATAGCGCCGCAACATCGCTCATGTTGTGCATCGCGTCCGACAGCAGCGCCAGACTGCCCGAAACGAGTCCGCCTGCGATTTCAGCCACTACGATAACGCTGTTGAGCACAATGCTGAACAGCAGGTTACGGTCCAGGTGGTCGTGCCTCCCGTCGCTCTCGGCATGTGTGTGGTCTGGATTCAGGTCAGTGTGCTCCATCTGAACACCTCACCTGAGCAGTCCGGGGAGTACGCTCCCGGACACCGCTCCGAACATAAGCACGAACGCGGGATGCCATTTCCACCGTGCGATCATGACCAGGGCAAGACCACAGACAAGAACACTCATCGGCTTTTGGTAACTGATGGTTCCAGGCGCAAGAAGAAGGGCCGCCGATGCAATCAGGCCGACCACGGCGGGCGTTACCCCCGCTAGAAAGTCCCGTACTTGCGAGGCATGACGAAATCGCTGGTAGTAATGCGAGATGATGAGCATCAAGACTACCGCGGGCACAAAAAGAGCAACGGTGGCCACCAAGGCACCAAGAATTCCATTCACGCGGTACCCTGCGAAGGTGGCCAACACTGCCACCGGT
>Ga0315274_10005372_pt1 | contig 18724 bp, 30 predicted proteins | sample YL17G02_20_MG_FD_203700 | JGI IMG/M metagenome (GOLD analysis project Ga0315274, IMG submission 203700) | Sediment microbial communities from Yellowstone Lake, YNP, Wyoming, USA - YL17G02_20 | ecosystem: Environmental > Aquatic > Freshwater > Lake > Sediment | place: USA: Wyoming | collected... | reverse complement strand
GGAGGCATAAGAGATGGGGAAGCAGCGGTTTGAGAGGACGAAGCCGCATGTAAACGTGGGGACGATAGGACACGTTGACCACGGGAAGACGATGCTCACATCTGCGATCACTTACGTGCTGTCGCAGTCCGGGCTGGCTGATTACAAGAAGTTCGAGGAGATTGATGCCGCGCCGGAGGAGAAGGCAAGAGGCATCACCATTGCCACCTTCCATGCCGAGTATCAGACGGAGAAGCGCCACTATGCGCATGTTGACTGTCCGGGGCATGCCGACTACATCAAGAACATGATCACAGGCGCCGCCCAGATGGACGGGGCCATCCTGGTAGTCTCAGCGGCTGACGGTCCGATGCCGCAGACCAGGGAGCACATACTCCTTGCCAGGCAGGTAGGGGTGCCCTACATCGTAGTCTTCCTAAACAAGGCGGACATGGTAGACGACCCAGAGCTGCTGGAGCTGGTGGAGCTGGAGGTGAGGGAGCTGCTCTCGAAGTACGAGTTCCCGGGGGACGACATACCGATAATCATCGGCTCCGCCACGAAGGCGCTTGAGTGTAAGTGTGCAAAGAGGGAATGCGAATGGTGCGGCAAGATATGGGAGCTTCTGGATGCGGTAGACACCTACATACCGACCCCTCAGAGGGATGTGGACAAGCCGTTCCTGATGCCCGTTGAGGATGTATTCACGATCACAGGGCGAGGCACAGTAGCGACAGGAAGGGTAGAGCGAGGGCAGATAAAGACCAGCGAGGAAGTGGAGATCATAGGGCTGAAGCCTGAGATCAGGAAGACGGTAGTCACCGGGGTAGAGATGTTCCGCAAGATCCTGGACTCAGGGCAGGCTGGAGACAACATAGGCGTGCTGCTTCGAGGCGTAGAGCGCAAGGAAGTGGAGCGAGGGATGGTAGTGGCAAAGCCTGGGAGCATAAAGCCGCACACGAAGTTTCGGGCGGAGGTATACATACTCTCGAAGGAAGAGGGAGGTCGGCACACGCCATTCTTCAACGGATACCGTCCGCAGTTCTACTTCAGGACGACGGACGTGACCGGCTCGGTCACACTTCCGGAGGGAGTAGAGATGGTGATGCCCGGGGACAACGTCTCGTTGGCCGGCGAGCTGATACAGCCGATCGCCATGGAGGAAGGCCTCAGATTCGCCATCCGAGAGGGCGGCCACACCGTCGGCGCCGGCGTCATAAGCGCAGTCGAGGCCTAGCCAGTAGAGGAGTAGTTAATGCGTAGAGAGAAGGTCAGGATTCGGCTCAAAGCGTTCGATCACCGAATACTCGATCAGTCCGCAGAGAGAATCGTCGAGACCGCGCGCAGAACCGGCGCGCGGATCTCCGGCCCGGTCCTTCTTCCAACAGAGAAGGACATCTTCTGCGTGAACAGAGGTCCGAACATTGACAAGGAGTCCATGGAGCATTTCGAGATGCGAACGCATAAACGGCTGATTGACATACTCGAGCCGGGGCCGAAGACAATTGACGCATTGATGCGGCTGGACCTGCCGAGCGGCGTGGATATCGAGATCAAGCTGTAGCAGGCCGATGCTGCCGGGGTTCCATTGCGGATTCATATGGAACTGGCCCCGGCCTGTTTGCGGCCTGTTTTCCGAGTGGAGGATCGTGTGAAATGATCAAGTCTATCCTGGGACGAAAAGTTGGGATGACCCAGGTATTTGCGGAGGGCGGCATCGTGGTTCCGGTCACCGTGGTGGAGGCCGGCCCAGCCGTCATCACGCAGGTTCGCTCCGTGGAGAAGGAAGGCTATAGCGCCGTGCAGGTCGGTTTCGGAGAAATAAGCCCGAAGCGGGTTAGTAAGCCGGCGGCGGGCCACTTTGCGAAAGCCGGAGTGGCGCCAAAGCGATATTTGCGCGAGTTTCGCGTGGACGAAATCGGCGACTTGCAGGTCGGGCAGGAGATCAAGGTAGACATCTTCCAGCCGGGAGACAAGGTCAGCGTCACTGGGGTCTCGAAGGGCAAAGGTTTTGCCGGGGCGGTAAAGCGATGGCATTTCCACGGCGGGCCAATGAGTCACGGCTCGACGGTACACCGGAAGCCGCAGTCCGGCGGCGCGACGGACGCAGCTCGAACCTTCAAAGGCGCCAGGCGGCCGGGACGCATGGGTGGAGAGACTGTAACCACCCGTGGGCTGCAGATCGTCCGCGTAGACGCTGAGAAGAACTTATTGCTTATCAAAGGCGCCGTGCCCGGCGCGAGCGGCGGCGTGGTAATGGTCTCTAAAATGGAGTAATGGAGTGTTGGAGTGATGGAGTAATGGGTTCCCATTGTTTCGCCACCCCAGCGTTCGTTCGACGGAGGAAAGACGATGGCCGAGGTAGCTGTAGTGAACTCGGAGGGTGCAGAGGTAGGTAAGATTACGTTGTCGCCGGAGGTTTTCGAAGTGCGGCCGCACGTGCCACTTATGCATAAGGCCGTCGTGGCGCACCTGGCTAATCGCCGCTCCGGGACGGCCGATACCCAGACTCGCGGAGAAGTCAGAGGCGGCGGCAGGAAGCCCTGGCGGCAGAAGGGAACCGGCCGTGCACGGCAGGGAAGCATACGCGCCCCTCACTGGACGGGCGGAGGCGTGGTATTCGGGCCTCATCCGAGGAACTACGGCCTCGGCATGCCGAAGAAGATGCGCCGCCTGGCCCTGAGGTCCGCACTGTCGGTCAAGCTGGCGGAGGGGCAGATCAAGGTCGTTGACGATTTAAAGATGGAGACAATCAGCACCAAGCGGCTGGTGGAGATCCTCGGCAACATAGGAGCGGAGGAGAAAACCATGCTCATCCTCGCCGAGCCGGACGGGGTGATCAGCAAATCCGCCAGGAACGTGCCCTGGATTGCGGTGAGGGTCGCGCCGTCAATATCAACCTACGATCTGCTGAACGCGGATATGGTCGTGTTTGTGAAGGACGCGTTGGCAAAGATAGAGGAGGCTCATGCCAAATGAGGAGTCCTTACGAGATCATCGAGCGCCCTCTGGTAACTGAGAAGAGCATGGCCGGAGCGGAACAGGGCAGGTACACATTTCGCGTGCGCAAGGATGCGAACAAAATCGAGATCGCGCAAGCGGTCGAGCAATTATTCAACGTTAAGGTCGCCAGCGTCAACACCATGACGGTCAAGGGCAAGAAAAAGAGGATCGGTCGCCATCCCGAGGGCAAGACCCCCGACTGGAAAAAGGCGATAGTGGCCCTTAGACCCGGCCACAAGATCGAAATCTTCGAGGGGATGTGACAACCTAATGGCGGTTAAGAAGTTCAAACCGACATCGCCAGGCAGAAGATTTGCAACGGTTGCAGCCTTCGATGAGCTAACGGCGAGGGAACCGGAGAAGTCGCTGCTGCGACCACTGAAGAAAAGCGGCGGGCGGAACGCCAAGGGGCGCATCACAACCCGCCATCGGGGCGGCGGACATAAGCGGCTGTACAGGCTGATTGACTTTAAGCGGGGCAAGATCGGCGTGCCGGCCAAGGTCGCCAGCATCGAGTACGATCCGAACCGGTCTGCGCGCATCGCGCTGCTCACCTATGCTGACGGCGAGAAGCGCTATATACTCGCTCCGCTCGACCTGGAGGTCGGCAATGTCGTTATCTCAAGCGAGACTGCCGACATCAAGCCTGGAAACGTGCTGCCGTTGAGGAATATCCCGGTCGGCACGATCATACATAACATCGAGCTGGCGCCCGGAAGGGGCGGTCAGTTGGTCCGCAGCGCAGGCGGCGGAGCGCAGTTGATGGCGAAGGAAGATCCTTACGCCCACGTGAGACTGCCATCCGGCGAGGTCCGTCTGGTGCAGTTGGCATGCAAGGCGACCATCGGCCAAGTGGGAAACATTGAGCACGAGAACATCTCGCTCGGCAAAGCCGGCAGGACGAGGCATCTCGGCATCAGGCCCACCGTCCGCGGCGTCGTCATGAACCCGAGGGATCATCCGCATGGCGGCGGCGAAGGCAAGTCCCCCATCGGACGCAAATCCCCGTCTACGCCGTGGGGCAAGCCGGCGCTCGGTCGGAAGACCAGACGCCGCAAAGATACGGACAGATTCATTGTCAAGAAGCGAAAGTAAGGAGGCTGCTGCGTGGCTAGGTCGCTGAAGAAAGGACCTTATGCGGATCCTAAGTTGCTGCGTAAGATCGAGGAGATGAACGCCAGGGGCGACAAGCGCATTATCAAGACGTGGTCTCGCCGCTCCACAATCTTCCCGGAGATGATCGGGCACACCATAGCCGTCCACGACGGACGAAAGCACGTGCCGATTTTCATCACCGAGAACATGGTGGGGCATAAGCTGGGCGAATTCGCAGTGACTAGGACATTCCGCGGGCACGGTGGCCATACGGATAGGTCCACCACGCTGAAGTAGGGACTGGTAAGTACCCATCCGCCGCCCGGAGCCGGCTTCGGAAGTTTGGAGGTTGCTATGGAGGCTAAAGCGGTCGGCCGTTACCTCAGGGTGACGCCGAGGAAGGCAAGATACGTCCTCGACACAGTGCGCGGCAAGAGTGCGAACGAGGCGCTTGCCATACTCAAGTTCGTGCCCAACGAGGCGGCCAGATACATTCGGCAGATCGTCGAATCCGCGATCGCTAACGCCGAGCACAATTATGCGATGGACCGCGAAGCCCTGAGGATATGCCGCGCCTACGTTGACGATGGCCCGTCGCTCAAACGCATCCAGCCGAGGGCGATGGGGCGGGCATATCGCATCTTGAAGAGAATGAGCCATATTACTGTGGTTTTGACGGAAGATGAAACGTTGAAGAAAGCGGCTGCTAAACCCAAGGGCCGGCGGCTGGTCGGCGGCAGGAAGGCGGCAGCGCAAGCCGCGCCCGCCGAGGCGAAGACACGCACCACACGCCGGAAGGCCGAGCCAAAGCCGAAGACGAAACCCGCGCCCGAGGCGCCGGCCGCCGAGACCGTAAAGGCCGAAGCAGCACAGGAAGCGAAAGAGGGCCAGTAAAGGAGGGGAACACTTGGGCCAGAAAGTTCATCCCGTAGGTTTCAGAGTCGGAGTCATCCGTGATTGGGAGAGCAAATGGTACCTGGACAAAGGCTATGCAGCCGCTCTGGTCGAGGATGTCCGGATTCGAAGATTCATAAAGAAGAAATACTACGCTGCGGCTATTTCGAGGATCGAAATAGAGCGCGCCGCCAATAGGGTCAAGGTCACCCTGCACACCGCCAGGCCAGGCATCATCATCGGCCGTGGAGGCAGGGGCGTGGATGAACTCCGCGCCGCCGTGGAGAAGATGACCCGCAAGCAGGTAGTAGTCAATGTCCAGGAGGTGCGCCGGCCCGAGCTGGAGGCGCAGTTGGTGGCGGAGAGCATCGCCGGCCAGATTGAGAAGCGTGTCTCCTACAGAAGGACCATGCGCCAGGCGTTGCTCAGAACCATGAGGATGGGCGCCAAGGGGATAAAAGTCACTATTTCCGGTAGGTTGGGCGGAGCGGAGATGGCGAGAACGGAGTCGGATAAGCAGGGCAAGATCCCCCTCCACACATTGCGCGCGGATATAGATTACGGGTTCGCGGAAGCGCCCACGACATACGGCAACATCGGCGTGAAGGTCTGGATCTACCGTGGAGACATCCTGCCCGGCCAGAGGCCGGAAGTCGTGACGGAGCTGCCCGAGCGGGTTCCAGCCCGCTTCCCGAGAGGCGAGCGTCGAGGCGAGCGTCGAGGCGAGCGCGGTAGAGGCCGCGCCAGGCGTGCCGGTGCGCCGCCCGAGGGAGGAGGGCCATCCGATGTTAATGCCTAAGAAGGTCAAGCATCGCAAGATGCACCGCGGCAGCCGCGCGGGCCAAGCCAAGGGGGGAACTTCGCTCAACTTTGGAGATTACGGCCTGCAGGCATTGGAGTCGTGCTGGCTCAGCAGCAACCAGATCGAGGCAGCTCGAATCGCCATGACGAGGCATATCAAGAGGGGTGGGCAGATCTGGATTCGGGTGTTCCCCGACAAATCGGTGACGAAGAAACCCGCCGAAACCCGCATGGGCAGCGGCAAGGGCGCTCCTGAATACTGGGTCGCAGTTGTAAAGCCCGGACGCGTCCTGTTTGAGATGGCCGGCGTCTCCGAAGAGCTGGCCAAGGAAGCTATGAGGCTCGCCGCCCACAAGCTGCCCATTGCCACGAAGTTCATAACCAAGAAGGATTTAGGTGAGGCGCATGAGACTGGCGCAGTATAGACAACAGCTCAGGCAAAGCTCGACGGCGGAACTCGAGCGCATGCTCAATGAAGAGCGAAAGAACCTCTTCATGGCATGCAGGGACTCCGCGACAAAGCAGTTGGAGAATCCCAGGAGAATCAGGCAGGTTCGGAAGAACATCGCTCGCATTCTCACCCTGCTCCGGGAGCGCGAGCTCGGATCTGCGGAGGCGAAAAAATAGGCAATGGAGAAGAAGAGAGGTCAGCGGAAGGCCAGGGCCGGACGAGTCGTCGGCGACAAGATGGACAAGACCATCGTTGTTGCGGTGGAGTCCAGAGTTCAGCATCCGCTCTACGGCAGATTCATCCGGCGGACCGCTAAGTTCAAGGCTCACGACGAGAATAATACCGCGCACATCGGCGATCTCGTGGAGATTATGGAGTGCAGGCCGCTCAGCCGCGAGAAGCGATGGCGGGTTTCTCGGATAATCGAAAAGGCCAAGTAACGCGAGAGGTATTGTCAGATGATACAGACATATACGCGCCTGAAATCGGCTGACAATTCAGGCGCACGAGAGATACTTTGCATAAGAGTGCTTAAAGGATCGAGCACACGGTATGCCGGTGTGGGGGATATTATCATCGGCGCAGTGAAATCGGCGACCCCCGGAGCCGGCGTCAAGAAAGGCGATGTCATCAGGGCGGTGGTTGTCCGCACGAAGAAGCCCATCCGGCGGCCTGATGGTTCGTACCTGCGTTTCGACGACAACGCGGCGGTGGTCATCACGCCTCAGAACGAGCCGAGGGGCACGCGAATCTTCGGCCCGGTGGCTCGCGAACTCCGCGACAAGAACTTTATGAAGATCATCTCACTTGCGCCGGAGGTGCTGTAGGGCTGAGGCGTGAGGCGTGAGGAGTGATGAGTGAAAAGGGACGGCTTGGAAATCACTCGTCACGCAACGAAGGAGACTGAAATGGCTCTTAAGATAAGAAAAGGCGACCAGGTGGTGGTCATCGCCGGCAAGGACAAGGACAGGCAGGGCAAGGTAATCCAAACCCTCCCGAAGGAGAACGCCGTAATCGTTGATGGGCTCAACATGGTCGTGAGGCATCAGCGGCCGAGGCGGACTACCAGAGCCACACCGGCGACGCAGACCGGGCGCATCCAGAAGCCCGCGCCGCTGGCGATTGGCAAGGTAATGCTCGTGTGCCCGCGATGCAGTGAGCCTACCCGCGTGGGAAGTGCCATCGGCGAGGGCGGCCGCCGTGCGCGCGCCTGCAAGCAATGCCACGAGCTGATAGACGTCACCTGATGGAGAATAAGCAATGGCGCGTCTGAAGGAGAGATACCTAAAGGAAGTTGTGCCTGCGATGATGAAGCAGTTCGGCTACGACAACATCATGCAGGTGCCCAGGATAGAGAAAGTGGTTATAAACATGGGTGTTGGCGCGGCCGCGCAGGATCCGAAGCTGCTCGATGCCGCTGTCCGAGACCTCTCGCTGATCGCCGGGCAGAAGCCTATAATTACGCGAGCGAAGAAGTCGGTCGCCAATTTCAAAATCCGTACCGGAATGCGAATCGGCGCCAAGGTCACACTCCGCGGCGACAGAATGTATGAGTTCCTGGACAAGCTGGTCAACATAGCTCTGCCCAGGGTTCGTGACTTCGGGGGCGTCTCCCCGTCCTCCTTCGACGGGAGAGGCAACTTTGCCATGGGCCTGCGGGAGCAGCTCATCTTCCCCGAGATCGAGTACGACAAGATTGATAAGATCAGGGGGATGGACGTGATCATTGCGACCAGCGCCAAGACGGACGAGGAAGCCAGGGCGCTGCTGAAGCTGATGGGAATGCCGTTCCTGGCGCGCTAGGAGGTTCGACATTTGAAAGCATACAAAGCTGACGCCATACGCAATATAGCACTCGTCGGCCACGGTGGGTGCGGGAAGACTTCGCTTGCGGAGGCCCTTCTCTTTGCATCGGGAGGCATAGACCGGCTCGGCAAAGTTGATGAGGGCGCCACGACCTCCGACTACGACCCGGATGAGGTAAAGCGAAAGATCAGCATCAACGCGTCCCTGATTCCCTGCGAATGGAAAGGCGTCAAGCTCAATTTCATAGATGCGCCGGGCTATGCGGACTTCGTAGGCGACGTTAAGAGCGCCCTGCGAGTGGTCGAGGGAGCGCTCATAGTCGTGTGCGCGGTCTCGGGAATCGAGGTCGGCACGGAGACCGCGTGGGAGTTCGCGCAGGAATATAACGTTCCGAGGGCCGTATTCGTCAACAAGATGGGCCGCGAAAACGCCGATTTCTACGCAGTCGCGGAGGCATTGAGGCTGCGATTCGGATCGCACGTCGTGCCGGTTCAACTGCCGATAGGGTCGCAGGATGCCTTCAAGGGCGTGGTAGACCTCATCGGGATGAAGGCGAGGATCGGCGCCGGTAAATCGGCCGCCGAGGCGGAGATACCGGCGGATATGGCGGAGGCCGTTGCAAAGTACAGGGAGGCCATGGTCGAGGCGGCCGCTGAGAACGACGACGAGCTCATCGCGAAGTATCTGGAGGGCGAGGAGCTGACCAGCGAGGAGATCGCCCGCGGCCTGGCAATGGGCGTTCGGATGGGCAAGGCGATCCCCATGTTCTGCGGATCGGCTCTGAAGGATATTGGCGCGTCCTCGCTGCTTGATGCGGTCGTGGCCGCGTTTCCATCGCCCGCCGGGACGGAGGCGGTCAAGGGTGCGAATCCGCAGACTAATGCGGAGGAGCAGCGCAAGCCGCTCGATACCGAGCCCTTCTCCGCTCTGGTGTTCAAGACGCTGGCAGACCCGTATGTCGGCAAGCTGACCTACTTCAGGGTGTACTCTGGCGTGCTGAGATCCGATTCGCACGTTTTCAACCCCGCCAAGGGCGTGGAGGAGCGAATCGGCCAGGTGTATTTCCTCAAAGGGAAGAACCAGGAGGCCACGGCGGAGGTTCATGCCGGCGATATAGCGGCGGTGGCGAAGCTCTCCGAGACCGGAACCGGCGACACCCTGTGCGACAAGGCCAAGCCGATCCGCTACCCTGCGATAGAGTTCCCGACGCCGGTCTACTCCGTGGCGATCCGGGCGAAGTCCAAGGCGGACGAGGACAAGCTCGGCCCCGCTCTCGGAAAGCTGGCCGACGAAGATCTTACCTTCCGGTATCGCCGCGAGCTGGAAACCGGCGAGACGCTTATTTCCGGCCTGGGCGAATCGCACGTCGAGATAATCGTGGATCGGCTGAAGCGGAAGTTCGGCGTCGAAGTGGGAGTTGATACGCCGAAGATACCGTATCGCGAGACGATCACGAGCAGCGCAAAGGCGCAGGGCAGGCATAAGAAGCAGACCGGCGGCCGCGGCCAGTACGGAGACTGCTGGATCGAGATCGAACCTCTGGAGAGAGGCGCGGGCTTCGAGTTTGTGGATCGCATCGTCGGCGGCGCTATTCCCAGGCAGTACGTTTCTGCAGTGGAAAAGGGCGTCCGGGAGGCCATGGAGCGCGGCATTCTCGCGGGCTATCCGGTGGTGGACTTGCGGGCCAGGGTATACGACGGCTCATTCCACACGGTGGACTCGTCGGAGCTGGCATTCAAGCTGGCGGGAATCCTCGCGTTCCAGAGCACGGCGGCGAATGCGTCTCCCATCCTGATCGAGCCGATGCTGAACGTAGAAGTGATAGTGCCCGATGAGTACATGGGCGATATAATAGGCGATCTGAACGGCAAGCGAGGCCGCATACTGGGCATGGAGCCGATCCAGGACGGCAAGCAGCGGATAAAGGCGGTCGTGCCGCAGGCCGAGATGCTCAGATATGCGATAGACCTGCGCTCGATAGCCAGAGGGCGCGGCAGCTTCAGCACGGAGCTGTCCCACTACGAACAGGTGCCGGCGCAGGTCGCCCAGCAGATCATAGAGCAGCACAAGAAGGGGAAAGAGGAGTCGTAAGCGAGGAGGCGCTAGTTGGCTAAGCAGGCGTTGATAGAGAAAGCCAGGCGGACACCAAAGTTTAAGGTGCGGAAATATAACCGCTGTTCACTGTGCGGCAGGCCGCGCGGGTACATAAGGAAGTTCGGTATCTGCCGGATTTGCTTCAGGGAGTTGGCGCACCGGGGGTTGGTCCCCGGCGTGACCAAATCCAGTTGGTAGGTCCTCCGAGACACGGAGGAAACCGCCCAGATCCAGCCCGGCCTGTTCATCAGAGCCAGGCGCACGGAGGAAGTTCATGTCGGTAACAGATCCAGTTGCAGATTTGCTGACCAGGATTCGCAATGCCAATTCGGCCGGCCACGATCAGGTGGAGATTATGTCCTCCCGGCTCAACCTGGAGATAGTCAAGATCCTGCACTCGGAGGGCTTCATCAAGAGCTTCGAGGTCGTGAAGGACAAGACGCAGAATCGGATCAAGATCAACCTGAAATACGGGCCTCGCAGGGAGAAAGTGATCACCAACCTGAAGCGCGTGAGCAGGCCCGGCTTGCGGGTGTACACGAAGCGCGGAGAAGTGCCTAGAGTCCTGGGTGGGCTCGGCATAGCCATCCTGAGCACCTCGAGGGGCGTCATGACATCGCGGGAGGCGAGGCGTCGGGGCGTTGGCGGCGAGGTCCTGTGCTACGTTTGGTAGGAGGATTTGAGAAATGTCGAGGATAGGCAGCATGCCCATCCCGGTTCCCAGCGGGGTAGAGGTGCAAATCGAAGGCAGCGCCATCACAGTGAAAGGGCCCAAAGGCACGCTGACGAGAAGCTTCCATCCGGATATGATAGTCAAGCTGGAGGACGGCAAAATCCTCGTGGAGCGCCCGTCTGACGACAAGACTCACAGGTCGCTGCACGGGTTGACCAGGGCACTCATTGCCAATATGGTCGAGGGCGTTACCAAGGGTTATCAAAAGGTTCTGCAAGTGTACGGCACCGGCTACCGGGCGGAACTCGTCGGCAATAAGCTGAACCTGCAGGTGGGCTATTCGCACCCGGTGGAGATCATGCCGAGGCCGGGGATCGAGTTTGAAGTCGGCCAGGATGTAGTTCAGTACGAGAGTCGCGAGACCAGGATACCGGTGATTACCGTCCGCGGGATTGACAAGCAGGTCGTCGGGCAGCAGGCTGCGGAGGTGCGCGCCGTGCGCAAGCCCGAGCCTTACAAGGGCAGAGGAATCAGATATTCAACCGAAGTGGTGCGCCGCAAGGCCGGCAAGAGCGGCAAGGCCGTCGGTAAGTAGCAGGGGGTAGGACGCGGATGTTGAAACGAGAAGGACTGCGCCAGGCAAGGCACGAGCGTGTTCGCAAGAGAATATCCGGCACGCCGGAGCGCCCCCGCCTGAACGTGTTCCGAAGCCTGAGCAATATATACGCTCAGATCGTCAACGACGAGCTGGGCCAAACGCTCGTCTCCGCCTCCACCATTGACAAGGAAGCCCGGGAAGCCATGAAGATCGGTGGAAACGTCGAGGCCGCGAAGCAGGCGGGCAAGCTGCTCGCCAAGCGCGCGCTGAAGAAGGGCATCAAGCGCGTTGTCTTCGATCGCGGCGGCTACCAATACCACGGCAGAGTGAAGGCGCTTGCTGAGGCGGCCAGAGAAGGCGGCCTGGAGTTTTAGGAGGTTCTTTATGCCCAGAATTGATGCGGATACCCTGAGCCTTAAGGAGCGGGTAGTCAAGACGAACAAGGTTCAGAAGACTCACAAAGGCGGCCGCACGATGAGCTGGAACGCTCTCATCGTCGTGGGCGATGGCGAGGGACACGTCGGCATAGGGCTGGGAAAGGCGAGGTCCGTGCCCGACGCGATTCGCAAAGGCGTTGAGGACGCCAAGAAGAATATAATCAAGGTCCCGCTTGTGGGAAACACCATCCCGCATGAGGCCCTGGGCCGGGCGGGCGCCTCGCTGGTGCTTCTCAAGCCGGCGGCGCCCGGCACCGGAGTCGTCGCAGGCGGATCTGTGAGGGCGATTTTGGAAATCGCCGGCGTCAAGGACGTCCTCGGGAAGTCGCTCGGCTCGCCGAACGCAATAAACAGCGCCCGGGCCACCATGGATTGCCTACGCCAGTTGAAGCAGGCGGAGGAGGTCGCAAAGCTCAGGGGAAAGTCCCTGGAGGAGATGCTGCCGAAGGGGGTCCTGGCTGCCATGGCTGCCGCCGCTCCACCGCCCGAGCCTGAGATCGTCGAGGAAGAAGCCGTCCGCCACGGCGGAGAGGGCGAGGGAATTGCTTAGGATAACCCTGAAAAAGAGCGTCATAGGATACAGCAAGCGGCAGAAGGCGACCGCGAAGGCATTGGGGCTGAGGAAGCTGAATTCTTCCACGCTCAAGCCGGACAACCCTCAGATTCGGGGAATGGTGAGGAAGATCGGCCACCTGGTCGAGGTCGAGCAGGTTGGTGAGGAGATGCCTGGAGGCAACTAAAGTGAGACTATGCGATCTGAGGCCCGCTCGGGGTTCGGTAAAGGCCCGAAAGCGGGTCGGGCGAGGAATCGGTTCCGGTCACGGCAAGACGTCAACCCGCGGCGCGAAGGGCGCCAAGGCGCGGAGAAACATCCCGCCCGGATTCGAGGGCGGGCAGACACCGCTCCACCGCCGGCTCCCCCAGAAGCGGGGTTTTACCAACATCTTCAAGAAGGAGTACGCCATCGTCAACTTGGACACGCTGGCCGGGCTGGCGGAGGATACTGTGACGCCGGAGCTTCTGCTGGAAAAGGGCATCATCAAGAAGATTAAGTCCGGCGTTCGAGTGCTTGGGCGCGGAGAAGTAGAGAGAGCAATCACGGTGCGTGCGCATTACTTCAGCAAATCCGCTGAGGAGAAGATCAAAGCCAAAGGCGGCACCGTGGAGGTGATTTAGGAGTGCTGGCGTCTATCATAGCGGCATTTCGGCTTCCCGACCTGAGGAAGCGCATACTGTTCGTTTTCGGTATGTTCGCTGTCTTCGTGGTCGGGCTGCACATACCCGTTCCCGGCATTGACCGCGTGGCTATGGAGAAGCTGTTTGAGCAGGGGACGCTGCTCGGACTGATGGACGTGTTTTCCGGCGGCGCGCTGAGGAAATTCACCATCTTCGCGATGGGGATAGCCCCATACATCAACGCCTCGATCATCATGCAGCTTCTCACCGTCGCGATACCCAGCCTGGAGGCGTTGGCCAAGGAAGGCGAGCACGGGAGGAAGAAGATATCGCAGTATACGCGATACCTTACCATCGCGCTGGCCGCTCTGCAGGCAGTGGGCATGAACACCATACTTCAGCGGGCCGACGTGCTGCAGGCCACTCCTTTCCTGAAAATTCAGATCGTCATTACTCTGACGGCGGGAACGGCGTTCCTGATGTGGGTTGGAGAGCAGATCACAGACAAGGGAATCGGCAACGGCGTGTCCATCGTGATCTTCACCGGCATTGTGGCGAGTCTTCCGTGGCAGTTCTACAGAACCATTGAGTATACAGTGGGCGGCGCGTACAAGCCTCATCAGTTGATGCTCGCAGCTCTGCTGTTCCTGGGCACTGTGGTCGGAATCGTGGCCATCCAGCAGGCCCAGAGGAAGATACCCATCCAGCACGTGAAGCGCGTTGTCGGCACCAAGATATACGGCGGTACATCGTCATTCCTGCCGCTCCGCGTGAACTCCGCCGGAGTTATCCCGATCATCTTTGCCTTATCTATCCAGCTATTCCCGGCTACGCTCGCGAATTTCATCCCGGAGGGCTCGTGGTTAGCGCCGGTCGGAAATCTTGCCAAAGCACTCTCGCCGGGCGCCAGCCTCTGGGCTGCGGCGTTGTATGCGGCTTTCATAATCTTCTTCACGTACTTTTACACAGCGGTGACATTCAACGTGCCCGAGGTGGCCGACAACCTGAAGAAGTACGGCAGCTTTATCCCCGGCATCAGGCCCGGAAAGCCCACGCTGGAGTACTTGGACCGCGTAATGTCTAGGATCACGCTCGCGGGAGCGATATTCCTGGCGATAATCGCTCTGATGCAGTACTGGGCGCCGTGGATAACCAAGGTGGAGACATTCGGCCTGGTAGGTGGAACCTCGCTCCTGATAGTGGTAGGCGTGGCGCTGGAAACCATGCAGGCTATCGAAGCTCACCTGCTGATGAGGCACTATGAGGGATTCATAAAGTAGGCCATGAGGATAGTACTGCTGGGCGCGCCGGGAGCCGGCAAGGGCACACAGGCGGCAAAAATATCGGAGAGATACGGCATTCCGCATATCTCTACGGGTGACATACTGCGCGAGGCGGTGAAGCAGGGCACTGAGCTCGGCCGCAGCGCACAAGCCTATATGTCCAGGGGCGAGCTCGTCCCGGACGAAGTCGTGATAGGGATCGTCGCCGAGCGATTTCGGCGGACCGACTGCGCGAAGGGCTTCCTGCTGGACGGGTTTCCGAGAACCGTGGCTCAGGCGAAGGCGCTGGATAAGGCGCTGGCCGAGAGCAACTGCGCCCTGGACGCGGTTATAAGCCTCGAAGTGGACGAAGCGGAGGTCGTGCGCAGGCTCAGCAGCCGGCGCGTGTGCGGGACATGCGGGGCGATCGTAAGTTCGACCGGTGACGCGCAGAAATGCGCGTCGTGCGGCGGGGAGTTGATCACCCGCTCAGACGACCAGCCGGAAGCTATTCGGCGCAGGCTGCAGGTATATAGAGAGCAGACTGAGCCGCTGGTCGAGTACTATTCAGAATCAGGCGTTCTTCGCCGAGTATCCGCTGTTGGCACAGTGGATGAGGTCTTTGACAGGATAAGTCAGGCGCTAAATCATTGAGGAGTTACGTCGCCATCCCGCCTCAGGTGGCGCGCCGGCCTGCGAGTGGACCGTCCAGCATGATTACACTGAAAACCGAGGATGAGATAGAGAAGATGCGGGCAGCAGGCAGAGTGGTGGCCGCTGCCATGACGGAGCTCGCAGCCAGCATGGTCCCCGGGGAAACTACCACTTTCGACCTGGATAAGCTGGCGGAGGCGGTAATCAGGGGGCACGGAGCGATTCCATCTTTTAAGGGGTACAAGGGATACCCGAACGCGACCTGCATAGCGGTGAATGAGGAAGTGGTCCACGGCATCCCAGGACCCAGGCCGCTCAGAGATGGCGATATCGTGGGCATTGATCTCGGCGCTATCCTGGATGGGTATCATGCGGATTCCGCGATAACGGTACCCGTCGGCAGGGTTTCGCCTGAGGCGCAGAAGCTTCTCAGAGTCACCAGGGAGGCGCTGTTCGCAGGAATCCAGATGGCGGTGGCCGGAAACCATCTGACCGACATCTCATACGCAATCCAGGATTACGTCGAGGGCCACTCTTTTTCGGTGGTGCGCGATCTGGTCGGCCATGGGATCGGGCGCGCGATGCACGAGGATCCGCAGGTGCCGAACTTCGGCAGGCCCGGCAGAGGGCCGCTCCTGGAAGTGGGGATGACCCTCGCCATCGAGCCTATGGTGAACGCGGGAGGATACCAGGTGGAGACCCTGCAGGACGGCTGGACGATAGTGACGAAGGACAGGAGCCTTTCCGCCCATTTCGAGCATACAGTGGCGATTACTGAGAAGGGGCCGGATATCCTTACCCTGCTGCCGGGAGAGGCGATACCTTAGGGCGCGATGGGCCTTGTGCGGGAGGCGCCTTTTCAGGTATAATAAAGTTTCTGCGCGCAGGCTGGCGGTATCCGAGATGCCCTCGGCGGTATACGGAGGCAAATCTTGAAGGTAAGAGCATCGGTAAAGAAGATCTGCGATAAATGTAAGATAATTCGCCGTGAGGGCGTGGTGCGGGTTATCTGCAAGAACCCAAAGCATAAGCAGCGGCAAGGCTGAGTGGAGGTGTAAAACTTGGCAAGAATAGCGGGAGTAGATCTCCCTCGCGACAAAAGAATTGATATCGCTCTCACGTACATTTTCGGAATAGGCGCTTCCAGCAGCAGGAAGATTCTGCAGGCGACGGGCGTAGATCCGGCCATGCGAGTCCGCGACCTGACCGAGGCCGAGATCGGCAAGCTCAGGGAGGTCATCGAGCGCGAGTACCGGGTGGAGGGAGACCTCAGGAGGCAAGTGTCGCTGAACATACGCCGCCTGATAGAGATAGGCTCGTATCGCGGGCTTCGGCACCGCCGCAGCCTGCCGGTGCGGGGGCAGAGAACCAGCACCAACGCCCGCACCAGAAAAGGTCCCAGGCGCACTGTAGGCGTCAGGAGGAAAAAGTAAAGGAGGTATCGGTTTGGCTAGAAAAATGATGGCTGGCAAGTCTAAGCCGAAAGAAAAGAAGAACATCGCCCAAGGGATTGCCCATATACAGTCTACCTTCAACAATACGATCGTGTCCATCGCCGATGCGAAGGGCAATGTGATCTCCTGGGCGAGCGCAGGCACCGTAGGCTTCAAAGGCACGAAGAAAGGCACGCCGTTCGCGGCCCAGTTGGCAGCCGAGTCCAGCGCGCGGAAGGCCATGGAGCACGGCCTGAAGCGCATAGACGTGTATGTCAGGGGCCCGGGATCCGGTCGCGAGACGGCGATAAGGGCGCTTCAAGCCGTGGGGCTGGACGTCAGCAGCATCCGGGATGTCACCCCCATCCCGCACAACGGCTGTCGCCCGCCGAAGAGACGGAGAGTTTAGGGAGAACAGGAGACTATGGCAATCACTGCGGAGGTATGCAGACTGTGCCGCCGGGAGGGCGCAAAGCTCTTTCTAAAGGGCGAGCGCTGCTACTCCCGGAAGTGCGCGTTCGAGCGCAGGAGCTATGCTCCGGGGCAGCACGGACAGACCGGCACCACCAAGATCAAGGAGTACGGCGTCCAGCTCCGTGAAAAGCAGAAGATGCGCAGGATATACGGCGTCCGCGAGCGGCAGTTCAGGACCTACTTGCGGAAGGCGATGCGCAAGCGCGGCGTCACCGGCGAGACTCTGCTGCAACTGTTGGAGATCAGGCTGGACAACGTAGTCTACAGGCTGGGATTTGCGGTTTCTCGCGCTCAGGCGCGCGAGCTGGTAAGCCACGGCCATTTCCTCGTGAACGGGCGCAAAGTGAACACGCCCTCGTATCAGGTGAAGCCGGGCGATCTGGTCGAGGTCAAGGAGGCAAGCAAGGACCTGCCGCCGATCGTCTCGGCCCTCGAGGTAACCGCCGGCAGCCGAGTCCCCTCGTGGCTCGAGCTGAACGCTGAGAAGAGGCAGGGCAAAGTCCTTCACGTTCCGATGCGTGATGAGATTGATACCCAAGTGGATGAGACATTGATCGTCGAGTTTTATTCCAGATAATATCGGATGTGCCCACCGGGCGCTCCTTGCGGGACTGAGTCCCGGCTTCTTGGATTGGAGACGAATAAATGGAACAGATTGTGCCGCGCATAGACACCTTGGTGCAGAACGACACGTATGGCAAGTTCGTCATGGAGCCTCTGGAGCGGGGGTTCGGTGTGACGCTTGGCAATGCGCTCAGACGTGTCTTGCTGTCCTCGATTCCCGGCGCCGCTATCACGTCGGTGAAGATAGAAAGCGTCCTCCACGAGTTCTCCACCATACCGGGGGTCAAGGAGGATACCACCGAGCTGCTCCTGAACATGAAGGGCCTCCATGTGAAGGTCTACAGAGACGGCGCCGCAAAGCCGGAGCCGAAGACCATCTGGATTGACGTCAAAGGCGCAGGAGAAGTGACCGGAGCCGATGTCCGCACCCCGGCGGATGTGGAGGTAGTGAACCCGGAGGTACACATCGCTACCATCAGCGATGAAACCGCCAGTCTGTCAATGGAGATGACCGTGGAGGTCGGCAAGGGCTACGTGCTCCCCGAGGACCAGGAGAGAGCGAAACCGACCATCGGCATCATCCCCATCGGAGCGGCGTTCACCCCGGTTACGAAGGCGAACTTCGTCGTCGAGCCGACCAGAGTGGGCCACAGGACGGACTACGAGCGTATGGTGCTCGAGGTCTGGACGAACGGCACCATGTCGCCGAGCGACGCCATTAATGAGGCAGCCAAGATACTCGATCGGCTGATAAGACAGTTCGCGGAGTTCCCGCACGGTCGCGCTGGGATTGAGGGCCTGGAAGAGGAAGAGGCATACGGCAGAGAGCTCGAAGTCAGGCCTCCGGACGCCAGGATCGAAGAGCTGGACTTCTCGGTGCGAACGTACAACTGCCTGAAGAAAGCCAACATCCTGACCATCGGCGAGCTGGTGCAGATCACCGAGCAGGACCTCATGGGCATCCGAAACTTCGGCAAGAAATCGCTGAGCGAGGTCAAGGACAAGCTGGCACAGCTCGGACTCAGCCTGAAGAGCACGGGTTTAGCCGAGGAGGCCGGTGTGGAGGCTGAGGCGGCGGCTGAGGAATCCGAGCCCGCCGAGGAATCGGCGAAGGAGGAGCCAGCGCCAGCCGGCGAGGAGACCTAACGGCTCCGATCTGCGTGAAATCTAGGAAGGATATCCCGATAAGATGCGGCATAGAGTAGCAGGACGAAAGTTCGGCCTACCAAGCGACCAGAGAATGGCTCTGCTTAAGGGGCTTCTACGCGCCCTGATAAAGCATGGCGAGATAGAAACCACCGAGGCGCGGGCCAAGGACGTGAGAAGCATA
>Ga0315274_10005371_pt1 | contig 18724 bp, 15 predicted proteins | sample YL17G02_20_MG_FD_203700 | JGI IMG/M metagenome (GOLD analysis project Ga0315274, IMG submission 203700) | Sediment microbial communities from Yellowstone Lake, YNP, Wyoming, USA - YL17G02_20 | ecosystem: Environmental > Aquatic > Freshwater > Lake > Sediment | place: USA: Wyoming | collected... | reverse complement strand
GCCATTGCAGCCGTCGGATGGGTCGTTGGTAATTCCTAATGCCACTTCTGAAAAGAAGTCTTGTGTTTTTGCAGTGAGCCATTACAAAAGGTCAATAGTGCTCGTTTCCAATGGCAGTTACGTTCTCGAAAACACAAGAAAACTCATTGGAAACGGCACTAGGCGATCGTGTCCGTAAAGAATCTTGTGTGCGATAAACCTGCCTGTCTATTGGCCGCCCAGTGATTTTTCCACTTCGAGAAGAACTTCCCGCGTAAGCAATTCGACTTGCCTCGAGATTTCCTTGTACCTCACCGATGTCTGCTGCACAAATGCGACATCCGACAGGCCTCCGAGATTGATGCGAACATTGAGTGCGGCTCCGGCACAACTTGCCTGCAGCATCAGAGCGGAGACCCCGGCGTCTGACGCTGAGTTCTTGTTTCCTTTGGCCGCAACAGTCTTGGCGTGTCGCAAGGCTTGTTCGCAGACGCTCATGACGCCAAGAGGAACAAGCGTTGCCTGTTTTGTCGCTTCCTGAATCGCGGCAGCCCGCGCCGCCTGTTCCTGCTCCGTGACCTTTGGCAGTCCGAAGGCAGCCATCACCATGTTGAATGCCTCGGTGTCCTTGTCAATGAGTTGTGTGAGCTCTCTGCGCAGGTGCTCGCTCTGCTCCAGTACGGACTTCATTTCTTCCTGCACGTCGGCGTACTTCTTTTTTCCGATCGTCAGATTACACACCATGGATGTGAGTGCGGCTCCTGCAGCGCCAGCAAGGGCCGCCACGCTTCCTCCGCCGGGAGCCGGTGAGCTCGATGCGAGTTCATCAAGGAATTGGACAACTGTGCGGTCGGTGAGCATGGGAACTCCTTCTGGAGATGTCGGCGGTCGGGCAAGACGTGGTGCCAACCCATCTCAGCTACAACATATACTCGATGACTTTCTTTGTGGGTTCGAATGGCTCAAGCTGGCTCAGGCCCAGTTTCTCGATTGCCACGGAAACGAGTTGCGGCTCGGTCATCGAGTCGCTTCGTTCCTTGCCCGCGAAATGCCGGCCAGCCATCATCAATGCAGTCAACGGTGCCAGTCCAACGACCTCACTCCCTGTGACGCCGTAGCCGAGCGTAGCGGCCTGCCGTCGGACTTCCTCGAAGGCGACGTGAGGGGGAGTTGTCTCAAAATCCACCAGATTGATGGACACCTGTGCGATTTTGAAGCGTTCAAGGAATACTCCCATCGCTTTGACGGCCTTCAGAGTTCCGGGGACCTTGACAGTCTCTCCTTTTTCATTCTTCACGACTTCGCCGGCGGCATTCTTGAGCGGGCGCCCGATCTCCCGGATGCGGAGTGCAATTTCCTGAGCCACATTCGCATCGGGCGTATTCAGGTTGACATTGTAGGCGATGAGGAACTTTCGCGCGCCAGTCACCGTCGCCCCCGACTTGGCGTTGAATATCGGTTCTCCGAAATCAGGTTTCCATGACGGATCCTTCAGCTTAGCGGAGAGACCTTCATATTCTCCCTTGCGGATTGTTGCGAGATTGCGCCGTTCGGGCACCGTGGCTGCGTACTCGTAGAGGTAAATCGGAATCTTGAAATCCGCTGCAACCCGGCGGCCATACTCACGTGCCAACTGGACGCATTCATCCATCGTTGTATTCGAGATAGGAACGAACGGGACAACGTCCACAGCCCCGAGGCGCGGGTGTTCTCCCTTGTGTGCTGTCATCGTGATCAACTCGGCTGCAATCTTTGTCGACTGATATGCTGCTTCGACAACAGCCTTTGGCTCGCCGACAAATGTTACCACGGTGCGATTGTAGTCCTTGTCTGGTTCAACGCTCAGCAGCCGAGCTCCGGCTACAGTGCGGATGCTGTCGGCGATTGCATCGATGATTTTTCGATCGCGTCCTTCGCTGAAATTTGGGACACACTCAACGATGTGCTTCATGAGAATTCGAGGATGATTCCGTGTTTGATAATTTTGGCCGCGTGATTTGTACCGAAGTGATAGAGAAGATAGCGATAGTTCGGGACATCGAAAAGGATAATGTCGGCACGCTTACCTGTTTCGATGCTCCCGTACTGATCAGAGAGCCCCAGGGCTGCCGCGCCGTTCAGGGTGGCGGCGGTGATCGCTTCCTCGGGAGTGAGCGACATCTGGGTGCATGCGATCGTCATCATAAGCGGCATGGAGAACGACATGCAGGACCCTGGATTGAAATCGGACGCGATGGCCACCGGAACTCCCGCGTCGATGAGCTTGCGTGCAGGCGCATAGGGATTTCGAAGGAAGAAGGAGACCCCGGGCAACACTACCGCGATGGTGCTGCTCTTTGCGAGTGCCCCTATCGCCTCGTCAGAGATGTGCTCGAGGTGATCCACCGAAATGGCCTGCATTGCGGCGGCGAGCTCTGTGCCGCCAAGAGACGTGAATTCGTCAGCATGGAGCTTCAGTGCCAGTCCGTGTTTTTGGGCTTCTTCGAGAATCTGTCGTGATTCGGGAAGTGTAAAATACCCCGTTTCGCAGAACACGTCGCAGAACTGGGCAAGCTTCCGCTTCGCGATGTGCGGGATCATGCGGTCGCAGAGAAGAGAGATATAGTCCCCGCGACGATCCTGGAACTCCGGAGGAATCGCGTGAGCGCCCAAGAAGGTCGATCGGATGGTCATGTAATGTTCTTGGGCGAGCTCCGTAATTGCCTCGAGCATTCGGATTTCAGCCTCTTCACTCACTCCATATCCCGATTTGATTTCCACCGTGGTGGTCCCATGCTTCATCATCGCGTCCAGTCGGCGGCTGGCGGATTTCTTGAGCTCCTTTTTCGAAGCCGCGCGGGTTGATTGGACCGTGCTCAGGATCCCGCCTCCCAGAGCAGCGATTTCCTGATATGTCTTCCCTTCCGCTCTCAGCGCGAATTCTTGTTCGCGGCTCCCCGCAAAGACCGCGTGCGTGTGGGAGTCGACGAAGCCGGGGAGAGCGATGTAGGGAGAGCAGTCAAGTGTGTCGGCGTCAGCGTCCAGCGTGTTGGAGAAATCGCCGGCGGTGCCTATCCAACGAATGAATCCATCCTCGATGAGGACCGAGGCGTTCTCGATGACGCCGAGATCCCGCATGGAGCGCCCTGCCTTGAACGCATGTCCGCCGCTTCCGACCGTCACGAGTTGTTTGATGTTCGTCAGTAAGAGTTGCATTCTGGTACTCAGGAGGATGTGGGAGGTTTCTGCGCAGCGATCCAGACATAGGCCCCTTGTGCGATCCGCAGCTTGACGATGATCTTGTCAAGCGCACGAAAAGACTTCGCCATCGTGTATTTCCACCTGGCCGGAACCTGCACCTTGGCTGCCAGGTAAAACCAGAACGGGCAATATGTCTGTAGCTCGGTGACCTGGAATCTCTTTTGGACTTCTGTCACGATGGACTTCTGCGATATCTCTTCGAACGGTGAATCCTGGTGGAGTGCACCGGAGGGTGAATGCCCGAGCGCGTCCCGCTTCTGCTCCTCTGCCGCAAGAAACGAGCTCAGCCTGTGCCGGAGTTTCCACTTCTTTGCATAGGGTTGATACGTCGGAAGAACCCCATACAACGCACCGGCGAGAATTTTCCGGATCGCCCCCATACCGATATAATCCATGATCAGGAAAGACCCTCCGGGTCGGAGAGTCTTCAGCACCTCGTCACACAACCGGCCCAGGTACAGTATGTGATGCAGGGAATCGTGAGCCACGACGCAATCATACGTATCCGGGGGAAGGCTGATCGTATTGAGATCGCCGGCAAGAAACGAAGGAGGCATAGCGAGATGGGCCGCGTCTGCAGTTGCAGCTGCCCGTTCAATTCGCTGCGGGCTAAGATCGATACCGGTTACCTGCAATCCCCGTGCGGCAAGTTCCATCGACAAACGCCCCTCCCCGCACCCAAGCTCCAGGATGCGTGGGCCGCTCGTCACAGCGCGGCTGAGAAGATGGGCGTACTCCTTTCCAAAGAAAATCTCGAACAACGCGGGATCGTGCCAGATCTGGGGGTTCTCGGGATCGTGCCCGACCTCGCCCCAGTGGAGGGACTCCCTGGCGATCAGGTCTTTATACGGTTGAGACTCAATCACGTGATAGGCGGTCTGGTGGTGTTCGTGCGGGCTTCTTGGAGTGCTGCTTGAAGAAACAAAGAAGTGCCTAAAGAATCAAGGAAGCTCGGCCTGATCAGCTGCTGGAGAACTCGAAGGAACGGGCTCGAAGGCGTCGCATCCGAGAACAGGAAGCCGGGGATATCGCGGATACCGCAGGTTGACCGTCGATTGCTTGCACAGGTAAAATGCGCTCCCGCGGGCACTTGAGAGGCGTGAGGCATGACGGCATCCCTCGCATAGACCGGGAGGTGTCTGCGGTTTTTCTTCGGTCATGAATTCGCCGACGACCGGGAGATTGTTGCAAGATGCCTGAGGTGGTAGGGAAGAAGGATCGAGTAGATGACGCGGTGAATTGGTGTGGGGACACCGAGTTGATCTCCAAGCCGGACCACGGTGCCGTTGAGTGCTTCGACCTCCATCGGCTTTTCAGAAATAAGGTCGTAGTACATGGAGGAGCGCGTATCGTCGCTGAACCGTTTCAAGCCCTCGAGGACCCTCGTCTCATCGATCTGTTCGATCTCGATGCCCAGTTTGAATGCAACGGAGTGGGCTTCGCGCATCGCGTCGAACATCAACGCCCGCGTGCCCGGGTTTCCAATGATCTCTCCGTGCGTCAGGCGCGAAAGAGCGGTGAGGGAACCCATCGAGGCGATGAAAACAAGCTTTTGCCAGAGGTCCCTGCGGATATCGCCGGTCAGCTGTGACTTGATGCCTGCCCGCAGAAGGGAATCATGGACTTCTCTGGCCAAGGCGCTTGCTTCACCGGCCACAGGCCCGAAGATGATTCGCTGGAATCCGCCGGTTTCGGTGATATGTCCGGGCGCCGTGATGCGCGAAGAGATATAGGCAGCGCCCCCGTACGTGTGGCAGCGGGGAAGAACGCCGGCGATTTTCTCGACGTTGTCGACTCCGTTTTGCAGCGAGATGACCAGTGCATGGCTGTCGATGAGCGGAGACAGTTGCTGTGCGGCAGCTTCCGTGTCATACGACTTGACGCAGAATAGAACGACGTCGGCGTGGCTAATACGCGAAGGAGAGTGGACGATCTGTCCCGGTGGTATCGTGAAATTGCCGAGGGTGGAAGAGATGCGAAGGCCGGAATGTTGCATAGCCTCCAGGTGTTTTCCCCGGCTCACGAACCACACATCTTCACCGGCCCTTGCGAGTGCTGCGCCGAAAAACCCTCCAATGCCTCCTGTTCCCATGACGACAAACCGCATAGATTATCCTTTGCTGTCACTTTCCGTGTTCGATTGGATCACCTTGGAGAGTCTGATCTTGAATCGCTTGCTCAAAGCCAATTTCCTCCTGATGCTGTTGAGATGAAACAGAGTAGCGAGACAAGGAAACAGAAACGAGATGCTATTTCATCATCGGAACGGTGACGCCCCAACTCTTCGCGTTGTTGATGGCGCGTTCATATCCGGCATCTGCATGCCTCACGATCCCCATACCGGGATCATACGTTAGCACCCGTTGAAGGCGTTCGTCGGCCTCTTTCGTGCCGTCGCACACCACGACCATTCCGGCATGGATGGACAGTCCGATGCCCACGCCGCCGCCGTGATGCACGCTGACCCAGCTTGCTCCGCCGACGGCATTGAGGAGTGCATTCAGGATCGGCCAATCTGCAATTGCATCGCTTCCGTCTCTCATTTTTTCCGTCTCGCGATTCGGAGATGCTACGCTTCCGCAGTCGAGGTGATCTCGTCCAATGACGATCGGAGCTTTCACTTCGCCTCGCGCAACGAGCTCGTTGAAGATTTTCCCCATCTTTGCCCGTTGACCGTAGCCGAGCCAGCAGATGCGGGCCGGAAGACCCTGGAAGGCAATCTGATTCTGCGCTTTTTCAATCCAGGCGCAGAGCTGCTTGTTCTCGGGAAACGTCTCGAGGATCGCACGATCAGTGCGATAGATGTCCTCTGGATCGCCCGAAAGAGCTACCCAACGGAATGGGCCTTTGCCATCGCAAAAGAGCGGACGGATATATTCTGGAACAAAGCCAGGAATCGAAAAGGCATTCTTCACTCCGCTCGCTAATGCTTCGCCGCGAATATTGTTCCCGTAGTCGAACACAATCGCGCCGCGCTTCTGGAGTTTCAAAAGGGCGCGGACATGATCCGCGATCGAAGCTTTTGCCATCGCGATGTACTTTGCCGGATCCTTCTTCCGCAGGCGAAGCGCTCTTGCATAAGGAATACCGGCTGGTACATAGCCGTTAAGCGTGTCGTGCGCGGAGGTCTGGTCGGTGACAATGTCGGGCCGGAAATTTCCATTCGCGATTTTTGGCACAATGTCGGCCGCGTTCCCCAGAAGCCCTACGGACAGCGGAAGCTTCTTCTCTTTCGCAGCGCGTATCTGCGCCAAGGCATCCTCGAGATCATCGGTCGCAGTGTCGAGGTAGCTGGTCTTGAGTCTTCGCTCGATGCGTTCGGGATCGACCTCAATGGCAAGACAGGCTGCTCCGTTCATCGTGGCTGCCAGGGGCTGTGCTCCACCCATACCGCCGAGTCCGGCGGTCAGAAGAAATTTCCCGGCGAGGGACCCGTGAAAATGCTTCGCCCCGCATGCCGCAAGCGTCTCGTACGTTCCTTGGAGGATCCCCTGTGTGCCAATATAAATCCAGCTCCCGGCGGTCATCTGACCGTACATGGTAAGTCCGAGGGCCTCTAACCGGCGAAACTCTTCCCACGTCGCCCACTTCGGGACGAGCATGGCGTTGCTGATCAGGACGCGCGGTGCGTCGCGGTGTGTCTTGAACACGCCGACCGGCTTCCCGGATTGAACGAGGAGTGTCTCATCGTCCTCGAGGGTTTTGAGGCTTGCCACGATTGCCTCATAGCACGACCAATTGCGCGCTGCCTTGCCCGTGCCTCCGTAGACGATCAGCTCGCCCGGCTTCTCAGCGACCTCCGGGTCGAGATTGTTCATGAGCATGCGCAGGGCGGCTTCCTGAATCCACCCCTTGCAACTGAGCTTCGTGCCTCGCGGAGCATGAACGAGGCGATGTGGAGGCAATGCAGTTTTCGGTTTCATACGACTATCCCGTTGTTATTCGTTTTCGATGATCATTTGTGGGCAACCGCGGTGATTTCGACTTCGGCGCTTCGGGCGAGATTTGAAACCTCTACTGTCGTCCGGGTTGGGGCGCGCCCCTGGACGAAGTAGCTGCCGTAGATCTGATTCATCTTCGCGAAGTTGTTCATATTCTTGAGATACACCGTGCACTGTACAACATCGCTCATCGTGTAACCGGCTTTCGCCAGAACGCCCTTGATGTTTTCCATGACCTGCCGGACCTGCACTTCAATGTCATCGCCGGCAAGCTCCGTCGTGCCTGGCTTCATGGCTATCTGTCCGGAAACATAGAGCACATCACCTGCCCTCACGGCCGGTGTGTATGGACCGATGACTTTGTCATCGGCGAAGTACTGACGGCTGGATGAGCATCCCGCCAGGATGCACGAGACTGTGAGCAACAGAAGCATGGGCTTCATGGTAAACCTCGATTGTTGGTTGTGAGTCGTTCTTCGTCTAGCAGAGTGCTGAAAAAGAAAACCGCCCCCGATTGAATATCATCGGGGCAGGCAAGACCTGCCCGCCATCGAGAATGCATCGAGGCAGGCGGGCACGAAGATCGCCAAGATAATTTCGAAATTGCCCTTTCAGTCGATACTCAAGAGATCTTCTTGCGTTCTTCCCGCCAGACCCGCTCGACCGAGTCGATCGGGCGAGCCGCACGGCGGGCTGGGGCGCCTTGCCTGCCCCGAACGTCTTGGGTCGGGGGCGGTTCAATTCTTGTCTGAGAATTATTTTTTCCAGCATCCTCCTAGAGCTTGTATCCGATCTTTCGTAGAAACTCCTTGCGTGCGTGGATGTCGGATTCTGTCTCGATTCCTTTGCTCTTCATGCCATCGATGACTCCGAGAATGCCGCGTCCCTGCTCTGTCTCTGCGACGATCACTTCGACCGGATTCGCGGTTGCGCAGTATATGCTGCAAACCTCGGGAAGATTTTTGATCGCATTGAGGACGTTGACGGGAAAACCATGGTCCATGAAGAGGATGAAGCAGTGTCCGCAGGAGAGTGCCGTGGCGTTTGATTTTGCGAGCTCCATGAGTGCCTCATCATTCCCGGTAAACCGAACAAGAGCTGGGCCGGAGGACTCGCAGAACCCGACCCCAAACTTCATTTGGGGATTCGTTTGCACGATGACTTCATGGATGTCCTCAACCGTCTTGATGAAATGAGACTGACCGAGGATGAAGTTCGTCGCTTCTGGTTTTTCGATTTTGACGGTCTTGAGTTCCATAGACTATTCCTTCTGTAGGCAATGGGAGGGAGTGCCAGGCGTATCTTACGAGCTTTCTGTCACGGATTCAACTGCTCACCATCGGGAACGCTTGACGTCCCAATACAAGAAAAACGGAATCAGGGGGGAGAACCGCATCCGATATTCGCGCCGCGCGGGCTCTGGCGTTATCCTAGGGTCACACCTGTTGGAAGGAGCCAGCGAAGCGTCCCGCGTCCAGGTGTCGGTTCGGCAGCTGTTGTGACGCAGGCCAAACTGGAGGTTTTCATTTCCACCCGGCTTCGATCGCTGATTCCGAGAAGAAGGGAAATCGTCTTGCCCAGGTGCGGTTCGTGTCCTATCAGGAGAACGTGTTCGCTGCTGAGTGTCCGTAGTTCCAGAAGGATTAGGTGCGGATCGCTTGATGAGGTAAGGTGTTCCGTTGTTTGAGCCGCGACAGATCCCGCCTCCCTCTGCACAGCCTCGGCAGTCTGCTGGGCTCTCAGCAGGGGGCTGCAAAAGACGTGTTCAATGTGGATTTCGTGCTCTCGGAGAAACCGGCCCACGGCTGCCGCCTGCCTCAATCCAAGATTGCTCAGGGGTCGCTCGCTGTCGTGGAATTGAGCGCCCTCGAGGGCTTCGCCGTGTCGAAGAAAATACAGGTACATGCAGGTGCGTTAATGCGAGGTGGCTCGTCGGCCTCCGGGTTCTTTGATCCTTCCGGCCGTCTCAGTCTTTGGTGAGATCGTACTGACGGATTTTTGTATAGAGCGTCTTCAGGCTGATGCCAAGGATTTTCGCAGCAATATTCTTGTTCCAGTCAACCGATTTCAAGACGCCATTGATATGAGCTTTCTCAATATCCTCCATCGAGACTGCGCCGCCCAGGCGTGGTGTGGAAGGATCCGCGGCACCAAGCGGTTCAGCGTAGGCCTGGGCGCTGATGGGTAGAGAGAGGTCGTCCACCCGAATCATCGTGTCCCGCGAAAGGATAAGTGCCCGCTCAATAACGTTCTCCAATTCACGGACGTTTCCGGGCCAATCGTATTTTGTGAGAAGGCCCATGGCATTCTCATCGACTTGTTTCGGCTCCTTCAGGCGGCGGTGTTTCCTGACGAAATGCTCAACGAGGAGGGGGATGTCTTCCTTGCGATCCCGCAGCGGAGGAAGGGTGAGCGTGATGACATTCAGTCTATACAGCAGATCCTCGCGGAATCTTCCCCCCGCAACTTCCTGCCTGAGGTCTTTGTTTGATGCCGAGATGATTCGTATGTCGGATTTCATCAGCTTGCTGCTGCCTACCCTGCGGTATTCGCCTGTTTGAAGAAACCGGAGGATCTTCGGCTGCACCATCAGGGAGATCTCGGCGACTTCGTCGAGGAAGAGAGTGCCGCCGTTGGCAATCTCGACCAGTCCTTGTTTTGTGGCGATGGCGTCGGTGAAAGAGCCTCTCTCGTGGCCGAAGAGTTCGCTCTCGATCAGCGTTTCGGGAATGGACGAACAATTGAGTGCCATCATGGGGAGGGATTTTCGCGGGCTGTTCGCGTGCAAAAAATTCGCGATCAACTCTTTTCCTGTGCCACTGGAGCCCTGTATCAGTACTGTGGAATCTGTTGGGGCGACGCGGGCGGCAAGATTTAGAACATCCAGGAAAACTTTGCTCTTGCTGACGATGGAATCCGAGAAGGCATGCCGCTCGAGCTCGGTTTTCAGAATCTTGTTCTGAACGAGCAGCTGCTTGCGCTCGACCGCCCGGCTGATGACGCTGAGGACTTCCTCGATGGCGTAGGGTTTGGTGATGTAATGGAAAGCGCCTGCCTGCAGGCACTCGACGGCGGTCTTGATGTCCGATGCACCGGTGAGCATGATCACCTCAGTATCGAGGTAATGGCCCTTGATGAAACGGAGGACCTCCATGCCATCGACACGAGGCATCTTCAGATCGAGGAGGACGATATCGAAGGGTTGTGACTGAACCGCGTTGATGGCTGCGACGCCATCCGTCGCTTTCTCAACTTCGTAGCCTTCCTGTTCGAGGATGCCGGCGAGCGCTTTGAGGAGCGACGTGTCGTCGTCAACTGCGAGAACCGATATCGGTGTCTTAGACATGACGCCTGGGTGGTCTCAACGGATGGGGAGGACGAAGCTAAACGTGGCTCCTTTTCCTGGCTCAGATTCGACCCAGATCTTGCCATTGTGCGCTTCGATGATCCGCTGACAAATTATGAGTCCAAGAGTGATGCGCTGATCTTCGGAATCTTTCTTAACATTCCGATACCGATCAAAAACCAGCGGGAGCTCCTCCTTCGGTATGCCCGGTCCGCTATTGAAAACAGACGCGAGCGCATAGTCAGACGGTTGTTGACCTTCCTCCATCACCATTGCGACTTTCTGAACATGAATGACGATCGCACCTTGTGCCGGAGTAGTGCGGAGTCCGTTGCTCAGAAGATTCTGAAGAACCTGATGGATCTTCTGCTGGTCGAATTCAATTGGGGGAAGGTCGGGCTCGGCTTTGATGTCGACCGCAATCTGGTTGGCCTGAAGCGGGACACGCAACTCGTGCACAACCTCCTGGACAAGATCGGTCAGTACGCTGAGTCCTTTGTTCAGCCTCACACGACCCGCCTCGAGCTTCGTGAGATCCATCATCCCATCGAGAAGGCCGATCACCCGATCAATCGAGCTCGTCATGTACCCGAGAAGTTCCTTCTGGTGATCGCTGACGGGGCCAGCCATTTCCTTCAGGAGATAGCCAATGCTCTGGCGAAGGCCGGAAATCGGATTGTGAAGATCGTACAGCAGTCGAGCCGTATGTTCTCCCTGGAGCTGGCGAATGCGGTCTTCTGCATCGCGCTTCCTCATCAGCGCTCGCAGCTGGGGAACGAGCTGATCGAGGTCAACCGGCTTCGTCAGGTACTCCCGGGCGCCGAGCTTCATTGCTTCGACGGCCATACTGACATCGCTCATCCCCGTCATCATTACGGTATCGGTGTTCGGCGAATTTTTCCTAAGGTAGCGCAGCACCTCGAGACCGTTCATACCCGGCATCTTGATGTCAAGCAGGGCGATATCGAAGTCGTTGGACTGAACCAGCTTGACAGCCTCAAGCCCGTCCGGTGCCTGCTGGACTTCAAATCCCTCGTCACCGAGCCATGCCGCGATGGTCGTCCGCAATCCATCTTCGTCATCTGCAATCAGAACTCGGATTTTTGCTTCATCCATGGTCTATGTGCCGGCGATTATGAGAAGTCAATCAAAGCGTGAATTGATCGCTGAGGCCTATGAAAAGGGAAGTCACTCCGAACGGAAAGGAGGAGAGCCAATCGAGGCAGGACGCGCCTCTCGAAATCTAAAATCTCGCGTGATAATAACGAGATTCGAAAGAAAAGTCAATTGTCGCCGTCACAATCGGGAACGGGTTGAATTTCAGCGAAGGCTGCACTACATTGTGTCAGAATTGACATGCTTGCGTGGCGGCTCAAGCCGAGCGGAGAAAGAGATGATTCTTCCCTTCCAACCAGGCGCGAAAGTGCGCCATGGGGCGTCGTCCATCGCAGGCGTCGCTCTACTATGACTTGACAATGAAGAGGGTACAATGAGCTATAGCAAAGAGTTATTGCGTTCGCTGCCAAAGGTGCTTCTCCACGATCACCTTGATGGGGGGCTTCGGCCACAGACGGTCATCGAGCTGGCGAAAGATTCCGGGTACAAGAAATTGCCCACGACTGATCCCGGGGAACTGGGAGAATGGTTCCTGCGTGGTGCGTCGCGGGGCAGCCTGCCGCTGTTTCTGGAAGGATTCGATCACACGAGCGGAGTCATGCAAACTGAGGAAGCCCTGGAGCGGGTAGCGTATGAAATGCTCGAGGACATGAAGAAAGATGGCGTCGTCTATGTGGAGACAAGGTTCGCCCCTGTCTTCCACACTCAGAAAGGGCTTCATCAGGAAACGGTCGTCCGTTCGGTGATACGCGGGCTCGAGCGGGGCAGACGCGACTTTGGTGTCGAGTTCGGAGTCCTTCTGTGTGCGATGAGGAACATGCGCCCCCAGTTCTCTGAAGAGATTGCAGAACTAACCGTCGATTTCCGTGATCACGGTGTCGTTGGTTTCGATCTGGCGGGCGAGGAGGGAGGTTATCCTCCAAAGAAACATGTCGATGCGTTCCACCATATTCAGCGAGAAAACCTCAGCATCACGGTCCATGCAGGAGAGGCGTTCGGAAAGGAATCGATCTGGCAGGCGATTCAGTGGTGCGGCGCCCACAGAATCGGTCACGCCACGCGCCTCGTCGAGGACATGAAAATCAAAGACGGCGAAGTTCTGAACATGGGCACGCTGGCCCAATATGTTCTCGACAAACGCATTCCCTTGGAGATCTGCCTTACGAGCAACGTTCATACCGGCGCAGTGCGGAGTATGCAGGAGCATCCTTTCGGCATCTACTATCGGTACCGATTCCGGGTTACGCTCAACACCGACGATCGGCTCATGAGCAACATTACGTTGACAGATGAGTACCACACGGCGTCTGAGGCGTTCAACCTGAATATCGATGATTTGGAGAAGCTCACGATCAACGCAATGAAAAGCGCCTTCATACCGTACAAGCGCCGGATCGCGTTGATCTATGATATCATCAAGCCGGGCTTCATCGCAGCACGAGAGCGGCTGAAGAACGGTACATAGGGTATCCGGTTGCTCGCTGTTCGGCTCAGCCACTGCAATGGCACGGAAGGGGGGACGAAATGAATCATCAGCACATACACTGGCTTGGCCATGCCTCCTTCAGAATTGAGGACGGTGCGACACAGATTTATATCGACCCTTGGAAGCTTCCGCCCAATTCGCCGAAGGCAGATGTCGTTTTCATCACGCATGCGCACTATGACCACTTCTCCACAGAGGATATTGCACGGATCAAGAAGGAAGGGACGGCATATTTTGCCCCGAAGGATGTCGCGTACCAGATCAAGGGTACCGTCATTGCGGTCTCGGCCGGAGAGATTTACAACGTCGGTGAACTGAAGATCAGGACGGTGCCCGCTTACAATCTCAACAAGCAGTTCCACCCAAAACAGAGTAACTGGGTCGGTTACATCATCGGTCTAGCGACGGAGCAGAAGATCTATCACAGCGGTGATTCAGATTTCACGCCGGAGATGAAAACCGTTGTGACGGACTTCGCTCTTCTCCCCATCGGCGGGACCTACACGATGTCAGCCCGGGAGGCCGCTGAGGCAGCCAACGCCTTTAAACCGCGGGCCGTCATTCCCATGCACTGGGGTGATATCGTCGGTGGACAAGCGGATGTGGAGGAATTTCGACGCCTGTTCAAAGGCGAGACAGTCGTCAAACTTCCAGAGCGATAGATAGGGACGAAGCGGGTGTTCCGGCCCGCGGAGTTCTCCGCTTCCTGTGGGGCGGCATGCAGTTATCGCTTCTGAAGCAGGTTCGCGATCCGCTCACGATCTTTCCTGCGCACCCTCATCCGGAGAATAACCTCCGTATCCTCGTACGTTCGCTCCAGGACCTCGCCTGCTGAGTGCAGTTGCGAAATGAGTTTTTGCTGATCCTGGGGAATCCTCACTGTTTCCTCGACAAATTCAGATTCCAGCACGCGCAGTACTTCGTCCTTTAGTCCAAGAATGTTAATCCCCCGCGTCGCCGAGATAAATACACGGTTGGCATAGCCTTCCGCTACGGCCTGGAGAATTGTGCGATCGCTGAGAGCATCAATCTTGTTGAAGACCATCAGCATCGGTTTCTCCGCCGCCCCTAGTTCCGCCAGAGTGTCGTTGACGACCTTGATTTGCTCTTCAAACGTCTTGGTTGCTACATCGACAACATGGAGCAGGATGTCTGCTTCAGTGATCTCCTCGAGCGTGCTCTTGAACGAAGCGATGAGATGGTGAGGGAGTTTCCGTATGAAACCGACTGTGTCGGTCATGAGGATTTGGCTAGAAGGTCCGAGCTGCACAATCCGTGTCGTAGGATCGAGAGTAGCAAACAACCGGTTTTCGACGAAAACGTCAGAGCCCGAAAGGAAGTTCAGGAGCGTTGACTTCCCTGCGTTCGTATAACCAACGAGTGCCGCACGGGTGTGGTGTAGTCGCCCTTTGCGCTGCGTGACCCGTTGCTGCGCGATGCGCTCGAGTTTCTCTTTCAAATGGCTGATTCGCGACCGAATCATCCTCCGGTCGGTTTCGATCTGAGTCTCGCCCGGTCCCTTCGTACCGATACCGCCAAATTGTTTTGAGAGGTGGGTCCATTGCCGCGTGAGGCGCGGGAGGAGATACTGCAGCTGGGCCAACTCCACCTGGGTTCTTGCTTCGTTTGACTTGGCGCGCGACACGAAAATGTCGAGTATCAATCCACTCCTGTCCAGAACCTTACACTCCAGGATCCGCTCCAGATTGCGTACTTGCACAGCCGTCAGGTCGTCGTCGAAGATGACCAGCGGGATCTGCTGTTCGCTGACGAGGGTGCGAATCTCCTCGACCTTTCCTTTTCCGATGAAGGTCGCGGCGTCGATACGGTCTCTGTCCTGGCTGATCCGCCCTACGACGTCGGCACCGGCTGTGTCGGCGAGAAGCGCGAGTTCGTTCATGTACTCCTCGGTCTCTTCGCGTCCGATGGTGCGGGTTGATACGCCGACGATAATGCTGCGCTCTCGACCAGCTGCAAGTTCAATCATGATGGTTCGCCAGGGTCATTTCCTGTTTCCAGGTTCTCGCAACGAGCAACTCAATCACCGCTACGATTAATGCCAACATAACGAAGTATTTCCAGAGTTCCATCCCAAACCTCGTTTCGAGGACGCTGTGGCCAAGGTTGTCGGGATTGTCCAGACTCCGGACGGAACTGCTCTGGATCCCGACGCGCTGGAGCAGTGTCTCGACCTGCTGTGGCGTCGCTTTGCCAGTCTGGGATTCGAGCGCGTCAAGGTTTACGACAAATTTCTGGACCGGGATACCGTGCGCTGCCAGAGTATAGACCCCAGTTTGTTCAGTACCCGCGAAACGGAAGAGTTGTTGGAACAACTGGAGCGTTGGTGTCACTGGGACGCCGACTTGCTCGGGAGTGCGAATCTCCCACGGTCCCGATGCTGCGGCTCTACTCCGGAGGATAACCTCGGAGCCTGGCAGGGTCTCGACTGCCCTGGATTGCTGTCGGGTGAGGTAGAGAGCTGACCGGTGCAGGAGCGGAACAAAAAGCCCGAGTGTCGGAAAGTCCGACCATTCGCTTGTCGGGGGAACCGCAAAGAGGAGAAGCCGGCCTGATCCCAATCCCTGCTCGGCAAGAAACGCTGACCCGTTGGTCATGGTGATGATGGCGTTGGATTGGGCTGTCAGAGCGAAGCGTGCTGAAGCCCGGATGCGCGGAGATTCCAGCTTTCTGTTGGATGAAGACCCGGGGGCTCGCTGACGAGGCGAACCATCGGTCGACGGTTCGAACATTCCTTCGAAGAGCGGATGATGGAGATCGGCTTTGTCGAATTCAAGGAACGATGCCGAAGCCGGTGCTGATCCTGATGGGCGGTCGATTCCTTCGAGCCGCGGTGTTCCCATCAACGAGGCAAACTGTGCGTTGAAGGTTGCAGGGTCCAGCTTCGATGACGGGAAGAGAATTGCTCCGCCGCCGCTCTTGATGAAAGCCGATAGTTCCGAGATTTGCGCCGGGGTGAGGCCCTGGGTTGTGCAGAGGACGATGACATCGGCGCGTCTGATTTCGATCGAACTCAATCTCTCAGGTGTGACATCTTCCGCCGTTAACCCTGATTCGCCGGCGCCCAGGGTGGAAATGGCAAGCCGCACAAGCTGTGTGTTGTCTGCGGTTCCTACAATGAGAACCCTTGTTCGCTCTGGAATTCGGAGAGCAAAGTACCGCCTGTTATCGTACTCGACGTCGTCATGCTCGAGTTCCACAAATCCCTCGACAAAGCCGGCAGCATCAGCAGCGACCGCAAACTCCACGGGAACCACTGTATGCTTCGGGATATCAATGCTGCGCTCCGCGACGCGGGTTCCATTCAGGAATACGCTCACAACGTGGTCCTGCACGTCGGTTCCGGAAAAATTCCCGATGCGAGCCTGAATGGAAAAAGGTTTTTGGCGCTCGAAGATCGAGGAAGGAATCATGACGGATTCCAGGCCGAAGTTCTGTAGTTCGCGCTTGCCAAATGAAACCATGAACAGCCGTACTTCGGCCGGGAAAAGCTTCTCATTCACGGCTGATGGAGGCTGGTCTCCGCGGACGACACCCTCCTGGAAGTCGGAAAGGACATAGACTTCCTTGTTGTAATTTTGCGCCGTCGCGAGGATGCGGGCAGCAACCCGAATTCCGTCTTCGATTGGCCGGCGGATTGCTGACGGTTTGATTTCGTGGATCCGCTTTCGCAACAAAGTAAAATCGCGAAATCCCCGTTCGTCTCCGGATGTCGGACCGTCAAGAGCAGAAAGGCGGAGGAGGAAGATGTCATCCCCTTCGGCAAACAGGTCCGTGAGGCTTCTCGCAGTCTGCCGAACCTGTTTGAGAAGTTCGCCGCGTTCGTCGTCCGTTGTCATGCTGAACGAATCGTCGATGAGAAACACAGCGCTGGTGCGGGCATGACTGCCGAGATTTCCTACCAGGGATCCCTTGAGGGTCGGACGCGCAAATGCCAGGACAATGAGAAGAATGAGCAGCGTTCGCAGGATCAAGAGCAGGATTTGCCGCAGTTTCAGCCGGCGGATCTTCGTTTTCTCCAGCTCTTTGAGGAAGGTTAATGTGCTGAACTCGATGGTCCGGAGTTTTCGAAGGTTGAAAAGATGAAGCAGGATTGGAATTGCTGCGGCCAGAAGGCCCAGGAGAGCTAGGGGATTAAGGAATGTCATTGAACGGCGGCACTGGTATCAAGAGATCTTCCTGAGGCGTTGGGGCTGGAGCGAGGGTTCTCCCGCATGACTGCTCCGGCCCTGCTCACAACATAGCTTGAAGATGACCGAAAATCAAGAGAGCGCGCATGGCTGAGCGGAGAGCGAGCCAGCGATCTCGCGAGCGTCAAGCAGCTTCGTTGCTATTCCGTGCAGATTTCGGTACTTTCATCGTGCTATGAAAGAATTGCGTCGCTGGATATCGATCCATTTGTTTCTTTGCTCTTCGGTATTGCCCGCGCTTCTCGTTCTCTTCATCCATGAACTGCTGTTCGCGCAGGCCGCCAGGATCACAAGGACTCTTCGACCGGACTTCAGTGAAGCGCGTGAACGCCTCCCCAATTTTCTCCCCTTCCAACCGGTGAAGCGACCGAGAGTCGCCGTCGTGCTCAGCGGTGGAGGTGCACGCGGGATTGCCAGCATCGGGGTCCTGAAAGTATTCGAGCAGGCCGACCTTCCGGTTGATCTGATCGTAGGGACCAGCATCGGGAGCATCCTTGGAGGCCTCTATGCGTCGGGCTATTCCATCAGTCAGCTGGAGCGAATGGTCGACACCACGAACTGGGCTGATGTCCTGAGTTTCAATGATGAAGCGAGGAGGGCAGATCTCTTCCTCGACCAGAAACAGGCCGAAGATCGCAGTATTCTCACCGTACGGTTCCAGGGATTTGAGCCCATTTTTCCCCAGTCACTCTCTACCGGTCAGCGTCTTACCAACTATCTCAACCTGCTTGTTCTTCAAGGAATCTATCATCCGAATCCGAGTTTTGACGACCTTCGAATCCCCTTCCGAGCAGTGGCGACCGATCTCGTCTCGGGGAAGGCGGTTGCCCTCGACCGCGGCGACCTGACGGAAGCGTTGCGCGCCAGCGTCTCTGTTCCGCTCCTATTTAGCCCTGTTCCTCGTGATTCTGCGCGCTTGCTTGACGGTGGTCTCGTTTCGAACATACCTGTCGACGTTGCCCGCAGCTGGGGCGCCGATATCGTTGTGGCTGTGGATGTTACAAGCCCCCTGCGGCCGATGGCCAGGTTGAATGCCCCGTGGGAAGTGGCAGATCAGATACTCGGCATCACGATGCAGGCGGCAAACAAGATCCAGCTTGCCGATGCCGATGTCGTGATTCGTCCAGGACTTGGGGGACACCTCTCCGATGATTTTACAGACCTTGACAGTTTGGTCGCTGCCGGTGAGAAGGGGGCGAGTGAAGTCGTGGATCAACTGAAAACACTTCTGAAATCGAGGACAGTGGCCCGCTCTGCGAATCAAGCCAGTCAGGGCGTCTTGCATAATGTTCATCTCGAGTTCGATGCACTGAGTGTTGATCGCGAATGGTTGCAGCCCGTCATGAATCTTGCGCGCGAGAGCGATGTTCAGGAGCAATCGCTTCAGCAGCTTGTCAATCAGATGTAT
>Ga0315274_10005370_pt1 | contig 18725 bp, 23 predicted proteins | sample YL17G02_20_MG_FD_203700 | JGI IMG/M metagenome (GOLD analysis project Ga0315274, IMG submission 203700) | Sediment microbial communities from Yellowstone Lake, YNP, Wyoming, USA - YL17G02_20 | ecosystem: Environmental > Aquatic > Freshwater > Lake > Sediment | place: USA: Wyoming | collected... | reverse complement strand
TACCGTTGTGCCAGCCGATGGTAGAAAATAGCGAATCATGTTGGCCTCCCTGTCGGATGTTTCTACTAAACATCGGCAAGGAGGCTTATTTATTGCCAGTCAGACCACAGACTTTGGGACGATTACTGTGATACGACTTCTTCGATGCAACAACCAACAACCGTTGGCAAAAATCCCCGGCAGTAGTAAGATTCGTAGGATTAAGCGTTCGTTATTGTCCAAATTCAAGCCACTTGCTCATGCCCTCAACCGTTCTTGGGCCGAGCCCTCTCACCTTTACCAGATCATTACAGTCAAAAAAAACAATACCTTCGGTACCTGCTTGCCGGGCACTCTCACGGTACTCAACTATCGCCGCAGCCCGTACCAGCCCCAATCCAGGCAACCTCATCAGACTCGCCACAGAAGCATTGTTGAGATTAATCTTCTCCTGAAAATCAATCCCCAACGCCTGCCCGACCCACAACCAACGACACACAACCACCCCAATAGACAAACCAGTACAGATAATCATGCTAAGCACAAAAGCAGATGCCTGTATCTGTCGCTGCCGTAACTGCGAACTCAGCAAACAAGTATTAGTCTCGATGCCACCCTCCGCCATCTGTGACGACAGTTCCTCTCCCATCTCACCTCCTCAAAGCAGCATTACGCAGACCCTTGATTGCCAGAAACGACTCCTTTGGCTCGAACTGTTCGTTCAGCAGACCGCTTTGGACGATGGTGCTGTCTTCCCGGTCGCCAAGGTTTGCGTACGTAACCGCATCGACAAACGGCTTACTAATCGCTATCCGGTAGAACTGCTCTATCCACCGGCTCTGCCTACCTTGGTCCCACTTCTGATGCCAAACACCCGCGACCTTACCGTCATACAGACCCGAACCGCTCCGGCTCGGAATCTCCACATCGGTTATGTATATCGTCTTGGCCATCGGAGAAAATAAATCCAAAAGAGCCGATATCTGCATCATGTCTCTGACATGCATACCCGACTCGTCCTTGCCGAAACACATTTGTAATCCAAACGCATCCAGGTTCACGCCGCTTTGAATAACCATATCCATATACACCAGCGGGGGGATGCTATTTGGGGTAGTCCCATAGTATTCACCCCAGGGACTGCTCACTTCGATCAGGTTAATAGCTCTGGCGTTAATCGCCTTGACAGCCATACTCGCCGCACGGGTCATCTCCACAGTCTGCTCAAAATTGAAATTGAAATGATTTAATTCGTTCAATCCCCCTACTGAGCACCACCTGTGAACATTGCCGGCGTACCGACCAACCACCTTCAAAACAAATTGAAAAGCAGTTTCACGAATCTTCTCGAAACCCATCTGGTCATCCAACAACCACTCAGGCAAACAATCTTTACAGAACCGCAAGACAGGCCCTGCACCGACAACAACTTTCTTCTTAGCAAGCACACTCACACATGCATCAACTGAGGAGAAATCATAGCTGCCCGGTCGAGGTTCTATACTCGCCCAATTAATCGGTATCGTCACAAAACCGAAAGCATCGAAAAGCCTATCCATGTATTTAGGATTGCCAATTTGGGCGGGATCAAGCCTACAACCCAACCAACCCCGGCCAAACCCGTGATTCTTGCTTTTCAGATTGAACAACAACTGTCCCTGCCTGACCGCCAACTTCTCCGAAAACACCAAAGCCTTTTCAAGCGACTCATCGGCTAACTGCGACGCTGCCGCCGGGTCTTGTATTTTTTGAATAGCCCTAATAAAAAGATCCTGGGCCTGTTTGGATATCTCTTCCATGCCCTCCACTGCGTCAAAAAACGACCAGTCCTCCCGCTTATTTGTGATCTGCATCAACTTCGCGCGAGCTATCTCAACGTTCAGAATATAAGGTTGTTTTCTCTCAGGCAGGCATGTCGTCGGCAGCAACACTCTGCCGAAGCCTTCCACATGCCACAGCAATGCTAACCCAGCCGTTTCCAAATTGGGTTTCTTACACTCGATAATACCATTCTTGAAGGTAATACTGGTCCGCCGGATGCTGACTCCATCCGTGCCGAACATGTAGGCCCCGCACAGACCGCAATCCTCGACAACCTTTCCGTTCTTGAAAATCTGGAATTTCATCTTGTTACCCGAATCCTACGACAATTACCGTTAGCTTGCACAGCACTGTCGGACTGCACAATGGAGATACTATAGGAGATTATAACAGTTCCACATCTCGGGGCAATTCAAAAAACTTCCCCGGCCCAACACAGCAGGGCTAACATTGCAACGTGAAACATCTGAGACTCCTCTCCCAAAAAGGATTTCCCCTGTCAGGCTTTTTTGAAGACTATCAATTTGAGGCTATGACACTGCTGCCATATACACGGTATCGCTTCTGCTGCAGCTCGTGCAGTAGATTATTTCTCTCAATTAGCCGAGCTATCAAACAGATCTGATGCAGGACCACCTCGACAAGTTCCATCGTCATCGAGATCGACTCGGGATTATGCCGTCGCAGTGCAATGAGCACATACCCGCAGTTGGTCCGCTCCGTGGCCAGTTGCGTCATCGTAACACATGTCTGGCCAACCTGTACCGTTACCGGTTCAACACCATCATCAACCTTCGCCCATAGTTGTTCCAGGAACGACCCGCTGATATTCAACTTCGAATACTCTTCCGGTTCGCTGACCCAAAAATTTCCTTCGCGGTCCATAATCGCCACAATAAAACCATCCTCGGGCAGGAGCTCAAACACCTGTTGTGCCACCTGCTCGCTGAGGGTACACCCCGGCGAACTAATTATCTCATACACATCCACTCGGCGATCTCCTTCATAATTGTTCACTGGATACAATCATGAGGACAATTTCGGTATTATCGCACCCTGACTTTGACAAACTTCCACTCAACAAGAGAAGGTCTCTTTGACGGCATACAGAAACAGACAAACCGAGCGTGTATATAGGTTATAGGACTTGTTGTTTCTTATTTAGAAGGAAACACGGGAGGCCGGCCTGCGAAATGCGATCAACGACTCAGCCGCTTAGCATCGATTTAAAACGACCCATAGGGAACCTTCGGCCTGGACAATCTGTAACTCTCGCCCCAGGTGTGGTGTGGTGACCGTAGATGCGCTCTGCAGATATGCCATATCGCTTCTGAAGAAAACGAACAAGCCTCACGAGAGTCTGCATCTGACGCTGCGTTGGTTCTTCCTTAGTGAAATCCCCAACAAGACAGATACCTATACCATCCTTGTTTGCCCAATTGCCAGGCGTACCCCCACAATGCGCCCCTGTCGTTTGCTCATGCCAACGGTACGTAACTTCCACCTCGCCGTCCGCGCTATTGGTGCCATTGCCTATCACGAAGTCGTAGCCCACCCCATTCCAGTTTTTTCCCTCGCGGTGCCACTCATCAAATATTGCAGCATTGCCCGAATCGGTCGCCGAATGGTGAATAATTATAGCCGTCCAGTCCTTTTCCACCCCGGCAGCCGGTATCCAATCTCTCGGCACAGTCTCAAGCGAAACCTTCTGGGTTGACCTGATTTCAGCAGCCTTAGGTTCCTGAATCTGGGGCTTTGTCTCGGCCACAGGTGGACTATAAATGATTTTGGGTTTCTGCTCGTTATCGTAAAGCGCGCAGCCGCTGACCGCAAACAAGCATCCACAAGCAACAGCAATTAGCCCTCTTACAAGCATATCTTTACTCTTTTATATCCTTTCTCCTCTAAGGCCCCCCTATACCGGAGCTTTGAACTCGCTATCGCTCAGCGACGGCCTCTCACGGTACCTGACCATGCGAACGCTGTTACCTCGGTCGTTAAACCTGACCACATCCATGTATGAATTGATTAGCAACAATCCCCTCCCCTCGGGCTTATAGAGGTTTCTGCCCACTCGCGGGTCCGGCACCCCTTCGGGTTTAAAACCATCACCCTGATCGGTCACAGAAACCTCAACCTTATCACGATCCACTAAAAAATCAATCTGCACTTTCTTATCGGGGTCCATTTTGTTGCCGTGTTTGACAGCATTGAGAAAAGCTTCCTCGACAGCCAAGTGTACAGCAAACATGTCATCCTGACTAAAATTCCTCTCATCGAGGGCAGATAGTATCTGGTTGCACACCCCCGTCATAGTAGATAATCTGCTATCGACAACCACCGAGCGTCCGATGGGTGATTCAGAGGCCATAGGCTTACACCTTCCCAGTGCCCAAAACCCACTTCACGCAACCAAGCTCCCTCTTTGAACCGCATACCACTACTACCAAGAAAGAAATCTGAGTCTATGCGGGTAGAACGCCAACTGCCAGCCTTTAGACAGTTTTCGAAAATCCCTGCGTTGCGCTCTCAAGACTATCGTAAATATCGAAAACCTGCGTTAGCCGCGTTATCCTGAAAACCTCGTATATCTTCGGATGTATATTACAGAGCCTCAACTGCCCGCCGCGCTCGTAAATCCTTTTGCTGATTCTTATCAAAAGCCCAAGCACGGCACTGGACAAATACTTCACATTGTGAAAATCCAGAATCAAGTTCATCCCCTCGGCCTGCGCAATAACCGATACGACCGACTCCTGTAATGCCCGGATATCGGTGTCCTCGAGTATTTTCTCATCGGTGAAAGCAATGATCGTTGCGTCGTCCCTATACTCCACGCTTATTCTTGGCTTAGCCATGCCCATAACAATCTCCTCATAAATGGCACAGAATCTAATGGTAAAGCCCCCACTCTGTCAAGTCCTCATTCGTTATCTTGAACGAACTTACAAAATTAAACTGCAAGACAAGACCCCCGCCGCCCGCCCCATAAATAACATACCATAGATTCAAACCCTGCTGCCATTTATTGAGAAAGTCACTGCAATTTAGGAAATATTTGCAAAAATCCATAAATTTCAACCACAAAACTCTTGCTATTTGAAGTACACAATAGATAATAATGCAGAAATCCGCCGCCCGTTCTTCTTGCACTACTGGGGCGCAGATGAAAAGGGTTTCGAGAACACCGCCCTTTTTAAGGTGTGGCAAATTGGCATCTTGTTTATGGTAAGTTTCCTGGAGGCATAAGGGACTGCTATAATAAATCCGAATCAAACGGGGAACATTGAATACCAAAAAAGACCCGGAACAAGAATTAAAAGCCGTTGTTCAGAACAATCCTATGCGTAAGGGTCTTCATTCGGTTTTTAGTTAGCTGTTTCTATTTAATGTTGTATAGAGGCGTAGTTTAGTATAAAAATAATTTCTTTAACATCTTGTTCGTTTTGAAGGAGAACAACAAATGAAAGTCAGTAGATCGACAGGTTATGCACTGTTAGCGGTCGGCTACATTGCCAAGCACCAGGCTGAAGGTATTATCCTATCTCAGGACATCTCCAAGGAGTACGACATACCACTGGAATACCTCCTGAAAATCCTCCAGCAACTGGTCAGAGCAAACGTACTGCATAGTAAAAGAGGACCTCGCGGCGGATTCTCACTGGCCAAATCGACAAACAAAATCTCAATGCTTGAGATTATCGAAGCTGTTGATGGCCCCATGACCGGACAACTGAATATTAGCGAGCACGGCGGCGCCCAGAAGTTCGGTAGTAGAGCCCAAAAGGTTTACGAAAAAGCAATCGCCCAGGCCAAAGCCGTCTTCGAGAAGGCCAAAGTCTCGACCTTGCTCTAAGCCGCAACTGAAATAGAGGTGGACCCTGCAATGCGCTGCGGCCGGCTGGCCGTTGTGGTATCAGTGTAAGTTTAAGTTTGTTCATTGGAGGGTGTCTAAATGCGAGAACGAATTGAGAGGAGTTTCTGCGTCTGACACGGCAAGGAATGATGGGGCAACAGAAATCTCGAGTTGTTACGCTGAGAACAGTGATGGTCTATGGTAAGGGCTTTGCCCTTCTCAAACATGCACATTAAAGAGTTTCAGCAACTAATCGCCCGCAAATATAAGCAGCGAGACATCGTTCGAGGCGTGCCCGCTACTTTCATGTGGTTTATTGAAGAGGTCGGCGAACTCGCCACAGCTTTGGCATCCAACGACCAGACTAATAAACAGGAGGAATTCGCCGATGTCTTCGCTTGGCTGTGCACCCTCGCAAATATAACGGATGTTGACCTGGAAAAAGCCTGCGCCAAATATACCGGCGACAGCATAAAAGGATTTAAGTAGACCAGCAATCCTGCTATTTCTCGCTGCTATCTTCGCTGTTACTTACGGCCTTGCTTCGATAACTCCATTTTATCCCAAGCAGTTCCAACGACTCTCGCTCGATCACATTGCGAATATGATTTCGTGGAACTGTCGGCAGATTCGTATCCGCTAAAAGCATATTCAAGCCCAATAGCGTCTCTATACACTCGGACGCCCGGCTGTAAGGAAACCCACTGCCAAAAATCAGCTTATCCATCACCCCATTCTCATTCGCCGCAATAACGATATTGTACGTCTCCCATACATTGCTCGGACGAACCGTCAAATCTCCATATACATTCTCATGCTTGGCCACCACCGCAATCGCCTGCTCAACAAATGGCACCCCCATATTCCCAATGACAATCTTAAGGTCGGGAAAGGTCCTGGCTATCTCATCCAACAAATGCGGCTGTGAATAGTCCAACACCGCCTCTGACCGCACTGCAAAACCGGAATTGTGGAAAAAAACCGGCAGTCGCATCTGCTGCGCCAGCTCATACAAAACCATCGCTTGGGTATGTGCCGGATGAAAACCACAAGCCGAACAATACAATACCAGCCCCTTGAAACCGAGCCTGTCGGTCAGAAATTCAATCTCCTTGACACCGATATTATCCTCAATTGGGTCCACAATCGCAAAGCCGACCATCTTGTCTTTGTGCTTATTGACATAGACAGCGAGCTTCTTGTTGGTCTCCTCGTTCGGCCCATCAGACCCAGCCAGAACTATGCACGCATCTACAGTCTCAGCAGCAACCCAATGCTCGGAAGCCTCCGCATCGTTGCCCGGCGAATTTATATGCGTGTGACAGTCAACTATCATTTTACCATCCTTATATATCATCATCACCGAGCCTTACCGGCCTACACTACACTATTTCATCTTATTTTCTCCCGATACTACAGTCAATGCCGAATATCGCCTACATCCACCCGTCAAGGCTAAATACACCCAGGGTTCCAGTTGTTACCGCCCCGATTGAGTCTGTACAGGCTTTCTGTAACGACACTTTATGATAATCCCCAAATCCCCTGCACAATGCCAATCTCTATAGGGAGGGTCTCACAAAGACCGATAACAAAAACGTATAATTCACACAATTTGCCAACAACCCTTATTGACCTTCCTCATACCGTAAGTTAATATAACAACCAAGAATTTTGTAAACGGTAAACTGGTTCGGAGAAAAACTAAAACCAAGAAAGGTAGACAAACCGGCGGCAAAGAAATTTGTTTTCCGCGAGGTAATAACGCAATTTGCACTGCTGTAAGGTTTTGGGGAGTCCGGTATGGATTGTCCGGCTTGCAAAAACGCAATGATCACGCTTGAACTATTCGACATCGAGATTGATCATTGCCCCGGTTGCGGTGGTATTTGGCTCGATGCCGGAGAACTTGAACTGCTCATAAGCCACTCCGAAAAAGCCAGGCACTTACTTAGCTCCTTTGCCGCTGACACCACCTGTGCAGATCAGCCCCGTAAATGCCCTATCTGCGACAAGAAAATGCAGAAGGTCATCGCTGGCACCAGTGAACCAAAGCTTCTCATAGATAAATGCTCCCGCGGCCATGGCTTGTGGTTCGATAAGGACGAATTGCAGAACATTCTCAGTAAGGCCCAACTGGACAAGGACAATAAAATCCTGACAATATTGGCTGATATGTTCGGCCATGCTCAACCAAACAAAACTTAGACAAAGGATTATGAACGAGCCTGTGTCTCGGACACAGATAAAAGCACGAAAATCCAAAAATAATATCATTGAAAGGAGAAAAATATGGAGGTCCTCGCATTGAGCACATTGAGTTGGGTACTAATTGCTATTGGCGTCATCGCCATCGTTGTAGCCCTGATAATGAAAAACAAAAAAGCGTAGCTGAAATCTCCGGCCTTCTGAATAAGGGATAATCTATGGCAGGACTATTAATATTTCTGCTCATTGTCGTCGCTGCCCTGGTTTTATTTGCTATGTTCGCAATAGGCGTGTACAACATCCTGGTCCGTCTTCGCAACCAGGTGAACAACGCCTGGTCCCAGATCGACGTTCAACTCAAGCGTCGACACGACCTGATCCCAAATCTGGTCGAGACCGCCAGAGGCTATATGAAGCACGAACGCGAAACCTTCGAGGCTATAACCAAGGCTCGAAGCCAAGCCATGGGAGCAAAATCAGTTGCCGATGCAGCTAAAGCCGAAGGCGCCCTTGGCGAAGCCCTCAGCAAATTCCTGCTTGTAGTCGAAAACTACCCTGAACTAAAGGCCAACCAGAACTTCTTGGCCCTGCAGGAAGAGCTTTCCAGCACTGAGAATAAAATCGCCTTCGCCAGACAGAACTACAACGACCAGGTCTTGTTCTTCAACAACAAGATCCAGATGTTCCCTTCGAACATTATTGCTGGCGTCTTCGGGTTCACTAAACGCGACTTCTTTGAAGTGCAGGGCGCCGAGCGCGAGGTTCCCAAGGTCAGTTTCGCGTAGCAACATCGTCGATCCGACGCTGCTGTGCATCCGGCAAGTTGAGCGGCCATTGAACTAAACGACACTCGCCCTGCCGGTAATGCGCAGCAGTAGTCCGATTTTGTTGGATGCAAGGGCGATAGTGGTATCGCACAATTATTCTGTCGATTAACCGAAAACCGAAGTTGTACTGCCGAAGTACAAAAAAAATATAGCGGTTTTCACACAATAGACAATGTATCGCCCCCAAAAAGATCTTCCACAAAACCTATTGCAGCTCACGGTACCTTACGTCAATAAGCAGACCACAGAGATCGAAAATGTGGGAACTAATCAGCATTAACAAACGGAACTCTGTTGTCCTGATGGTCTTAATGGCAGCCGTCTTGATGGCTTTGGGTTTTGCCATTGGCATAGCCGTCCTTGGACCAGACGGCGGTCTTTTCGGCCTGATGGTCGCCGGAATTATATGGCTTGTCATGGCTCTGGTCAGTCTGTCATCCGGCGACCAGATTCTCCTTGCGGCAAGCGGTGCAAAACCAGTCACGCACGAGGTGCATCCACAGTTATTCAACATAGTTGAAGAAATGAAAATCGCTGCGGGTCTGCCTGCTATGCCTAAAATCTACATCATCAACGATCCCGCCCCCAATGCCTTTGCAACAGGTCGAAGCCCGCAATCCGCCTCGGTCGCTGTCACTGCCGGTCTGCTCGGCCGACTCAACCGAGATGAGCTCCAGGGCGTAATAGCTCACGAAATGAGCCACATCCTCCACCGCGACATCCTGTACGTTACGCTCGCCGGTATTATGGTCGGCTCGATCGTTCTTCTTTCTGACGTATTTCTGCGAGGAATGCTCCGTGGCTCTATGGCAGGCTCACGCCGAAGATATTCAGGCGGCGGTAAAGGGGGAGGCCAGGCCCAGGCAATACTTTTTCTTATCGCTATAGTAGCCGCAATCGTCGCCCCCATAATGGCATACTTACTTTACTTTGCCCTTTCCCGCAGGCGCGAGTATCTCGCCGACGCCGGATCCGCCAGACTGACCCGCTACCCTGAGGGCCTCGCCAGCGCTCTCGAAAAAATCGCCAACGACCCGGCGCCACAACTGGCTTCAGCCAACAAGGTTACCGCTCCAATGTATATAGTCAATCCCTTAAAAGGGATGAACCGGCTCACCATGAAGAATCTCACAAGCACTCACCCACCTATTGCTGAACGCATCCGTATCCTGCGCAGTATGGCCCAGGGTGCGTCCTTCAAAGATTACTCCGAGGCGTTCACAAAAGTCACGCACTCCAAAACGCCAATTCCTGATTCCGCCCTGACGGAAGAAGACGTCAAGCTAAGACAATCTCAGCCAACCGCCCAACCGCAGCAACCTCAAACTCAAATGCGTAACATCGGCGACATTATGCGAAAGGTCAACGGATTTGCCTTCCTAAGCTGCCCCTGCGGCCTCAATCTCAAAATCCCACCCAACTACAAAGCGGCCAACGTCCGCTGCCCCCGCTGCAACAGGCTCCTGCCCCTCACTCGCAGTTAACACACCAACTCCTCCGCCACGAACAACGAACACCGGACTACTTGAGGCTGTCATGTATCTTCTGGTATATCAACATTGATTTTCTCTCATTACCAAATATGCCGACACGGATGGATATATTCGTGGCTTTGTCCCATTTTGACTTGAGCTTAATTGTGACTGTCTTGCCTTCTGCATCCTCTCCGACAATTACCGCCGTCATAGCATCCTTCTTATCTTTAGTTATATGAAGTCCGAGCTGATTTGCCGCTGTTTTTGTCGCTGCATATACAGAGCTGAGACTCCTGGATTCATCTGCTTTGAGATCGCCTATCATGTAAACCGTCGCACCAGCTGCCCCCGCTCCTACAACCGCAGCAACGCAGCCGCTGACAATAAGAACCGCTCCTAACAACAAAACCACACCAGCCGTTTCACTGACTTTCATCTCAATTCCCTTTCAATATTCTGTACAACTGATTGCTCGCCGCATCGTGTTCAGAAAATGCTTCGTATCATCAACAGCAGACCGAGTATGGCGAATGGAATACCGATCGGCAAACCTACCACTGTAATGATCAGCACCATACCAAAAACCATCAGTCCCAGTCCTAACAGCACTCCAAGCAACCGCCCGGTAAAGATCACAATAGCCGCTAATAGCTCCCATATCGTTACAAAAGGCCACAGAAACCACGGCGTCGCCCCTGTATGTCTTTCAGTCATATCACTCCTCACAAATCAAATATCAAAAATGTCGGATGGACGTCAGCACATGAAGTTATTGCTACGGCACACTTATCGTCTCACTTGGCGACAAAATCTTGACGGGGCATTTTACCATCGCAGCAAACTTGTCGGCATCACCTCGGCCTCCCACAATATCACCCCAGTGGCATGGTATCGCCAGCCGCGGCTTTATCTGATTGACGGCCTCAGCTGCTTCCATTGCATTCATTGTGTATGTCCCGCCTACGGGCAATATCGCCACATCGATCTTCGATAGATTCTTCATCTCCGTCGTCACGTCTGTGTCGCCGGCGTAGTATATGCACTTACCTCCGATTTCCACAACAAATCCCACCCATTTCTGCGACTGCGGGTGAAATTTCTTATTCAGATTGTACGCCGGTACTCCCACCACATTCACGCCGGGTAGCTCCACTCTTAGACCAGGCAAAATCGTTTCCCCCTTACCCTCTTGACTAACAACATCAAGCGGAGCCAACAGCTTCGTGTTAGGCCCGCTCACTTTTGCAATATCCCCGGACGAATAGTGGTCGAAGTGACTATGACTGACCAGCACCACCGTCGCATCGTGCGGCGAATCCTTCACCTTCCACGGGTCGATATAGACTATAGTATCGCCGTGAGTAATCCTGAAACTTGAATGACATAGCCATTGGATACTAACTCCCATAGGAACCTCCCGTTCCTGCTTACTTGTTGTAGCTTTTTCGCTATTGTCGTTTGGCTTGGCGGCCTCCCCTGCTGTCTCTTTCTTTTCTTTCCCGCAGCCGCATACCACCAAAACCCACACCAGACACAAGACAAGAAACCTAAAACTCCGCATAGTCGCCTCCATGATACTAATCCCTACACAAACGTACACTACCCCATTTAACACACCCAAAACCACAAGTGCAGTCAATTCGCTCCTACACTAACAGTTTATCCACCCGTCATCTTGATGATAACGCTTTGCCCACCGCAGACTCGTAAACTTGCTTGACCGACATCCGCAAAATAAAAAAGTCCCGCCTTGCAGCAGGACCTGGAGGCCTGATATATAGCACGCCGTTCTATTTAGCCAGGCCGCACATTCGTAGCTTGGGCGCCTTTCTTACCCTCCCCAACATCGTACTCTACCGCCTGACCTTTCGTAAGTGACCGGAATCCCTGTCCAGTAATATTTGTGTGGTGTACAAACAAGTCGGCACCACCGTCGTCGGGCGTGATAAATCCAAACCCCTTTTTCTCGTCAAACCACTTTACCTTACCCTTTGCCACAACAACGCTCCTCAGACCTGCAGGTCTAAAAAAATCTTCCCTCGCCTGTTAATTACGGGGTATGCTTCGAGGGACGAAAGAATACCCCCGAACAACAGATTTTAGGCTACCAATTCGCGCAAAAACCGTCAACAGAATTGTTTGAATTTTCTGCAAACCCTTCGTCGCCGGCCATATCTGCGCACAATCCACCTGCTCCGCCCATAATCTCGGGAGTTGCTCAGCGAAGTATTCTTAGAGCCTGACTTTAAGGCAGTCGCTTATGAAACAACAGTTTGTATAGGGGCATTGCCCGTTTGACTTACCGTAACACACCGTGTTCCCTTCCGCCGTTTGTATAGCGTGTATAAGCTCCGTCTTTTTCATCTTCTTTGGTTCTACCCCAAGCCCCCTTGCTTTATCTTTTACCTCGTTCACAGTCATATTAATCTTCCCCAAAATTCCTATATTCAAGGAAAATCATCATCTTACCTTTGACCACCAGCCCCACCTGACATCACGTGCAGCTTACTTAATCTTATCTGCGTTCGGCAGCACCCTAACATCATTTCATTATAGCGGGGCCATCACTATTATTATTTTCGTCAATTTTCTGCTCAAAACCTTACAAAACTATAAAGAATATGAGGCTTTTTTATCTTAACAATCTTCACCTACTAGTTGTTTAGCCCAGCTCATTATTATCGGTACAGACCTTGCCCCAACCCTGCCCACTCAAACACACCTTATTTTAATTAAAACATCCCATAATACTCAGCTTTCCCACCTTTCCCTAACCGCAACTCAATGATCCGAGCGACACTTAATCACGTTAAGAGACAAACTCCTAAATATACTTGATTCTCTGTTTCGTTTTGGTATTTTCCAATAATGTTAAATCAAGATACGGCACAACAGCCGCACCATAGTATGAAAGGGAACGCCAAATGATAAAAATAGGAATGGTCGGAGCCGGTTTCGTGGCAAACTTCCACGCTCGATCCTTATATTATGTTAGAGACGTCGAACTTGCCGGAGTTCACGCACCTCAGGGAGCCGAATCCCTCGCTAAAATGGCTCGCGAAACAGGCCTCGGTAACACCCAGGTCTTTGATAGTATCGCCAAACTCTGCAAGGTTGTCGATGTCATCTCCATTTTCGCCCCCAACTTCGCTCGCGTCCAAATAATGAACGACATCGCCAAATCCGTAAAAAGTGGAGCCAAAATTAAGGGTATCATTTGCGAAAAACCTCTTGCCCGCAATCTCAAAGAAGCAGATGCTCTGGTAAAAATCGCCGCGGATCTTCGAATCCCAACCGCCTATTTCGAGAACCAAATCCACATGCCCTCCTTAACTGAAGCCCGTAAACAACTCGCAGCGGTGGAGAAGACCATGGGTCCTGCACACCTGGCCCGTAGCGCCGAAGAGCATGGCGGCCCGCATGAGCCTTGGTTCTGGGACCCCACAAGGCAAGGCGGCGGCGTCTGCTGTGACATGGGCTGCCACAGCATAGCCGCAGGCATGCACGTGCTCACCCCCGCCGGCAAAACCCCCGACTACCTGATCCCCGTTTGCGTCAACGCATCCATGGCACTATTGAAATGGGGTAAGAAACCCTGGATCAATCAGCTCAAAAAAAGGGGCGTTGACTATACCACCTCTCCGGCAGAAGACTATTCCAGCGTCACCGTCGAATTCAAAGACCCCAAAACTGGTATGCGCAGCCTCGTTCAAGCTACCAACTCCTGGATGTACGACGCTCCAGGTTTGCGGCTCCTCATGGAAACCTTCGGCCCAGGTTACTCTTACACAATCAATTCGCTCCAGTCTCCCGCCGGCTTATTTATTAGTGATGCCGCAGCGGCAGCGGTTGCCAACACTGAGCTTGCACTGGAAAAGTCTCAGGCATCACGCGGTGCGTTAATCCTTCAGCCAAATGAAATGGACCTCTACGGCTATATCGCCGAATGGCGAGATGCAATATCAGCATTCCAACAAGGCAAGAATGCCCTGCTCAACTTTGAGTATGGCCGGCTCATAACTATGCTCATTATGGCCGCCTATTTGTCGCACGAAAACAGAAGAGTCATCGACTTAACCGACCCCAAAGTTCTCAAGGAGCTTCAAGACTATATTCCTCTGATACAACAAGGAAAAGGTGCCAAGGTTCTCTAAAATTACTTCAGTGGCCGGTTAGTAGTTGGTGGTTCGTATATGACTACACACGTAATTGCGTATAAGGATGTAAGAGTAGGATGGGCAGATTTTCTTCGCATACTGATATGCTACAAAATTCTTGCCCATGACAACCTATATGCTACCCTCTGTTCATCGCCTTGCTGAACCGCCTGTTGAGAAAAGCCTTCTCGCTAACAATCAAAAGCAAATCATAAATAATAAATGGTAAATCGTGGAGCCTCACGGCTTTACAGCCGTGGCGCCTCCACATCCTTCGGCGAAACCCGCCGAAGCATATCCGCCTTCGCCAAGGCTATGGCGGATTACCCTTTTCGCATTCATCCACCCCTAAGGGGTGGCTTTCTGCGAAGACGGGTAAATTCTCAGGAGCATCCCAATGGAGTTGCCGCAGGCTCAGTCCCCAGGTAGCGCCGACGTCACAAGGACATTTGTATCTTCGCCTTCCTCCACAAACTTAACGTCCAGAATGCTCCGTTTTTCATTGTGGAAAAGGGCCTCTTTGCGTGCGATAAGCACTCTCGCGTACCGACCAAGCCCCAAATGTACCGACTCGTCGGATACGGCAGCATCGCATAAGAACTTATTCAGCAACGCTTCCTGCTCACTCTCAGGGTACATGGCAATATCCCAGCAGATCGCTGCGAACTGGACAACCATCTTGAAGTATCTGTCGTCATCAACCGCATCCAGTATTGGCTGAGCAAACTCGATCAAGACCTCCGACATTTTTCTAAACGGCGGAGGTTGACTTGGGCGCAAAGGCTCAAGCTCATTGTGACTGCCTCCCGCCCTCCTTAGCTTTCTAAGTGCACCCATACCTGCCGCCGATAATTATGCATCAATTATCAATCCTCAGGAGCAGCCCATGGAGTTGCCGCAATTGTAGCATTTATAGCAAGAGCCATTGCGAACCGTGATAGCTCCACATATATCACAGGCGGGTGCGTCATCCTGGAAATGGGTAAACTGAGAGTTGAATATCTGCATCGCCTTAGCCTCTGCTTTCAGCTCGGCAGCATCATCCGAAATCGCGGACTTAACGAGGCTCGTTATCCGGTTGGAAAGATCGTGAAGTCTGCCTTTTGAAACAGACGGCGTCTTCTTGTCGGCACGAATAATCGGTATATTGCCCGTTTCTTTATCCTTAGATTTGGCCTTAGCTCCTGCCTCGGCCTCAGCAATCTTATGTGCAAGGTCCTGGGTCCTCTCCACAAGCTCTCGTGCAGTCGGTGCAGTTTTGTTCTCATTCGCCGGGACCATCGCCCTATTAGGAATGTTCCTCTCTGCATATCCCGGTATGAACTGGCAGCCAAGCCAGCAGAAAATATAGTCAATCAAACTTTTCGCAAAAGGAATGTCTTTATTTGATGTCATCCCCGCCGGCTCAAATCGAGCGTGGCGGAACTTATCAACCAAGGTAATCAATGGAACGCCGTATTGCAGCGCCATCGACGTACACGTCCCGATAACATCCATAAGCCCCCCGACGGTGCTGCCCTCCTTGGCCATAGTGATAAACAACTCACCAGGCTGACCATCCTCGTATAGCCCCACCGTCAGGTAGCCTTCATGCCCTGCTACAGAGAACTTATGTGTTATACTTTGGCGCGTGTCCGGCAGCCTACGTCTGAAAGGTCGAGACGGCGCAGAAGCCTCTACCTTGGTCTCCTTGTGCTTATTAGTGGAAACCGGCTGCAACCGCTTGGAACCATCCCTATAAATCGCCACCGCCTTCAAGCCCAGTTTCCAGCCCTCGATATAAGCTGCCATTATATCTTCGGTAGCACTCTCGTGTGGCATGTTGATGGTCTTGCTTATACCACCCGATATGAAGGGCTGGACAGCCGCCATCATTTTTAGATGGGCCATGTAGTGGATGCACCGCTTGCCGCTTCGCGGCTTGAACGCACAATCAAAAACCGGCAGGTGGTCCGGATTGAGCTTAGGCGCACCCTCAATCATTTCACGCTCATCTATGTAGTCGCAAATTGACTTAATGTCTTCCGGATTATACCCAAGCCGCTCAAGAGCCATCGGCACAGTCCTATTGACAAGCTTGAGCACACCCCCGCCTGCAAGTAGTTTGTATTTGACCAACGCTATGTCGGGCTCGACACCGGTCGTATCGCAATCCATCATAAATCCGATTGTGCCGGTAGGCGCCAGAACCGTCGTCTGGGAGTTACGAAAACCAAACTTCGACCCGGCATCCAGAGCCTCATCCCACGCGTCTTTGGCAGCGTTCCGCAAGTACGCAGGGCAATGTGTCTCAGAAACATTGTAAGCGTGCTGGCGGTGCATGTTTATCACCCTCAGCATAGCGTCCCTATTCTTGCCAAACTCCTCAAAAGGCCCCTTCAGTGAAGCCATCTCCGCACTTACGGTGTACGCCGTTCCCGTCATTATCGCGCTGACAGCGGAGGCTAACGCCCTGGCTTGATCGGAATCGTAGGGAAGCGCCAGGCTCATGACAAGCGAGCCGAGATTCGCATAACCGAGACCCAAAGGTCTGAACCTGTGGCTGTTTATGGCAATCGCTCTATCCGGGTAGCTGCCGTTGTCGACGAAAATCTCCTGAGCAATAATGAATATCCGGACCGCCCTCTTATACGATTCAAAGTCAAATGTACCGTCCTCCTTGCGGAACTTCATAAGATTGAGCGATGCAAGGTTGCACGCCGAATCGTCAATGAACATGTACTCGCTGCATGGATTTGAGGCATTGATAGGCCCAGAGTTCGGGCAGGTGTGCCAACGGTTAATCGTCGTGTGGTACTGCATGCCTGGATCGCCGCAAATCCTTGTCCCCTCAGCAATTAGTTGGATTAGCTCACGCGCAGAGTACTCACCCATTTTCTCGCCGGTTGTCACAGCGTAAGTGGCCCAAGCTCCATCCTTTTCAACTGCACGCATGAATTCATCAGTAATCCGCACCGACAGGTTGGAATTCTGAAACATCACGCTGTTGTATGCCTCATTGTTGTGGTCGCCATCATAGCCGGCCTCAATCAATGCCCAGGCCTTCTTCTCCTCTTCTGTTTTGCACGTGATAAATTCCCTGATATCTGGGTGATCTATCTTGAGCGATTGCATCTTTGCTGCACGTCTGGTCTTACCACCGGATTTGATCACAGCCGCAATTTGGTCATAGACCCGCATGAAGCTTAAAGGCCCCGAGGGCTTGCCCCCACCTGACAGCCTTTCCTTGCTGCTGCGTAAGGTTGATAAATCCGTCCCCGTACCCGACCCATGCTTAAAAAGCATCGCCTCGCTTGTGGCCAACCGCATTATGTCTTCCATCGAATCCCTGACCGACTGTATGAAGCACGCCGACGCCTGTGGGTACTCGTAACAGTTCTCACACCCAACCGCTTCCTTCCGATGTGGGTCCCACCGGAAGTTATGTTTGCTGCCTGCAATCCCGTAGATATCAAAGAGGCCCACGTTAAACCAAACCGGCGAGTTGAATGCCCCATATTGATTCAAGCATAGCCAAGTCAGCTCTTGATAGTAAATCTCCGCTTCCTCATTTGTCCCAAAGTACCCATCTCTCCTGCCCCGGTCGGCAATCGTCCTGCAAACACGATGCAGAAGCTGCTTTACAGAATGCTCTCGCTGGCCTGTCTCAACATCACCGTAAAAATATTTACTCGCAACAACTTTTGTCGCCAACTGACTCCACGACACTGGAGTTTCAATGTTATCCTGCTCGAAAATAGGTTGGCCGTTGTCATCGGTGATCTGCGCTAAGCGCTTGTCCCACTCGGTTTGCTCGAATGGATGCGCACCAGCACTGGAGAAGTAATGCTCTATCTTCAAACCTTTCCCATCACCCGTCCTCTCAACCGTCTTAACCCGCGTATGCTCACCCTTGAAAGGGTTCTCAGGGTCGAACTTATATGCCGCCATCCGCGCCTCCATGCGAAAGAATCAGACCACAACATATTGATAGGATGAACGGGAACTACGCCAGATGTTGTTACAACACCGGTAAAACAAGTATCGGCAAATTACCTGCTATTCGATGATGTGTAAAGAGTAAAACGCCTTTTTTTTTGCGCATATATGCCAACCTTTTTCTTACCCCTTGTTGCTGCTGAATCTATGATGAAAAAATTTTTGCTCTACATGCGCATTTATTATAAACAAGCTATCGCAACCGATCGCAGTTGTAGAAAGTACCGGCTGAACGCGCTCTATTATCCGTAGTGGGTATCCTACTTGTTTTACATTTTCTCCCATGGTCGTATTATAAGTAATCGTCCCAAAGTCTGTGGTCTGACTGGCAATAAATAAGCCTCCTTGCCGATGTTTAGTAGAAACATCCGACAGGGAGGCCAACATGATTCGCTATTTTCTACCATCGGCTGGCACAACGGTA
>Ga0315274_10005369_pt1 | contig 18727 bp, 10 predicted proteins | sample YL17G02_20_MG_FD_203700 | JGI IMG/M metagenome (GOLD analysis project Ga0315274, IMG submission 203700) | Sediment microbial communities from Yellowstone Lake, YNP, Wyoming, USA - YL17G02_20 | ecosystem: Environmental > Aquatic > Freshwater > Lake > Sediment | place: USA: Wyoming | collected... | reverse complement strand
CCTTTTATGATACCTTAAAATGGTCTCAATGGCACGTATTTTCTACGATTTTACACAATGTGAAATCTTTAAATATGAGTTATTATTGGACGAAATCTAGGTTTAAGAACACAAGTTCCTCAGATACGCCTGTTATATCCGACGTACAGGCAATGGACATCAGGCTAGAACGCAATGGGGAGTTTGTGCTTCATCACAATCGGGGTGACTCCTGCACACCAGACAGTTTCGAGCCATTACAAACAAGGCTTGAACCAAAAGGAAGTAAGCGATTCACCTCAGTTGGTGGACGCCCAAGCAACGGTGAATGGCCTTACTTTAATATAGAATGGGATAATGAATGTGTAATCGCAGTAATAGGTTGGCCCGGGCAGTGGTCGGCAAATTTCTCCAAAGATGAAGGCAATGGTCTACACGTTCAAGCAGGACAGGAATTAACACACTTTAAATTGCTCCCCGGCGAGGAAGTTCGCTCCCCTCTCTGTCTTTTGCAGTTCTATAAAGGAGGTTGGATTCGGGCGCAAAATATATGGCGGCGATGGATGTTCGCACACAACCATCCTAAGCCAGTGGCGGCAGGTAGCAGACTACTACTTTGGTGATCTTTATCCACTGACCCCATATAATACGGCAAACGATGTCTGGCTGGCATGGCAGTTCGACCGTCCAGACCTTGGCGAAGGCATGATTCAGGCGTTTCGCCGTGCAGATAGTTTCTATGAATCAGCGAGACTAAAGCTGCGCGGACTCGATCCAGAAGCGCAATACATCGTGACGGATCTCGATGAGAATAAACCGCAGGAGATGACAGGAAGTGAGCTAATAGAAAAAGGCTTGGTCATCACTATTCTCGATTGTCCTGGTGCCTTGATTATCACGTATAAGAAAATAATATAGATACGAGTTTTTCCGCTTATGGAATATTTACAAAAGTCAGGAGAAAAAATGCGAGTTGGAACATGGATTTACGTGCTGATTATTTCGGTGTATTTATGCGGCTTATCCCTTGCTGATGAAACCCTTATCGATCATGGTGACACAGCTTTGAATCAAGCGGTAACTGACCTTACGAGCAACATAACTATCTTATGTCTGGCGGCGCATCCAGATGATGAAGATGGCGCAACACTATCATATTATCGAAAGCGATATGGCGTCGGGACAGCAATTTTATATGCCACAAGAGGTGAGGGCGGACAAAATGAAACAGGACCTGAGTTATACGAGGAACTCGGTGTCATACGGGTTTATGAAACTCATGCCGCCGCAGATGTTTATGGATCGGAGGTGTATAACCTTAATAAACGTGATTTTGGATTCTCCAAGAGTGCTGAGGAAACTTTCAGAATCTGGGATCATGACGACTCATTGCGGCGTCTGGTGAGAATTATCAGAGAGGTTAAGCCCGACGTAATCATCACAAACCACGATACCGAACATGGGCATGGAAACCATCAAGCTATGGGTATTCTTGCGCTGGAAGCCTTTGATGCTGCTAATGATGCCCGCAGATTCACCGATCAGATTGATGCAGGATTGAAAACATGGCAGGTTAAACGTATGTTCCTTAGATGCGGAAAAGATGATGCGGATGTCGCAATAAATGTTGGCGAATATGATCAACCTCGTGGATACTCTTATGCGCAGATAGCAGGCGAAGGGCTAAAGCTACATAAATCACAGGGAATGGGCGGGAATGTCGAACGAGGCCCTGTTTATAATTACTACAAGCTGATAAAATCCAGCCAACCCATACAGAAAAAACTGACGGATTTGTTTGGTGGGCTTACAGATGACTCAACAATGAATCCATTTATAAAAGATGCGAAAGATGCCGTTTCTATACAGCATGATCGGGTTACAAAAGATATTATCGCTTACATACAATCTTTGCAAAATACTAAAATAGATGAAAAATTAGAAACAGTTATTGCAAGGTCATTGGATCTATATCTGACAGTGAAGGTTGATGATAATATAGTAACTCGTGGGCAAGCTTTCGTATCCCGTGTGTCTTTAACGAATTGTGGTAATCATGGCATCAAAGATTTGAAATTCAAGCTTCAAGCACCGCAGGGATGGGTTGTCAAGGGTGATAATCCGGATTTTCCACAATTAGGATATAACGAAACTGCGACAGGTGTTTTCAGTGTAACAGCGGCAAAAGATGCACCATTAACTATGCCTTATGCAGATCACCTATATGACGACTCATTCATGAAGCCGCTTATAAAAGGGATAGTGCAATACAATGCTTATGATACTACGCTATCTTTAACATCCGATGCTACAGTTGACGTTATTGATGACGTGGAAGCTCATATCCTTCCCAAAACCGCAGTAATACCAATATCATCCGTAGAGCGCACTAAACGGTTTGTTGTTAATATCATCAACCGTCTGCCGAAGAAATTGGATGGACGGATAGTGCTTTCCCCTCCGTTAAACTGGAAGGTTAAAAGCATAGGACAGGATTTCACTCTTGCAGAAAATCAGCAGGCTTTTGCGGCGTTCGATGTGGCAATACCGTCGGGCATATCATCAGGTGATTTTTCTCTTGATGCGAAGGTACTTTATAACTCAGGCACGGTTGATACCAAAAACAAAATAAAGGTTATAGACGTGAAGGTAGCAGACGGTCTGTACGTGGGCTACGTTAAAAGCTATGACAATACGATTGACTGGGCTTTGAAGCAGTTGAACGTCAAAAGCAGCGCTCTGGAATCAGATGATCTTCGTTTCGGCGACCTTTCAGTTTACAACACTATAATACTGGACATTCGGGCATATCTGGTAAGAAAGGATTTGATAGCGAGTAATCAAAGGCTATTGGATTATGTGAATAACGGCGGTAATCTTATCGTAATGTATAATAAGACTTATGAATGGAACAGCCAGTATGCGCCCTATGAACTATCACTTTCCAGCAACAGAGTTACAGTAGAAGAAGCACCGATAACCATTTTAAACCCGGAGCATCCGCTTTTTACATATCCCAACAAGATAACCGATGGAGATTGGAAAGACTGGATACAGGAGCGAGGCTTATATTTCCCGTCTAAATGGTCATCGCAGTATAAGGAATTGCTATCGTGCAATGACCCTGGCGAGAATCCGCTTCGTGGTGGGTATCTTGTGGCACAATATGGTAAAGGCACGTACATATATACAAGCTACGTATGGTATAGACAGCTTCAAAACCTGAATTCAGGGGCTTTCAGGAATTTCGCTAATATGATAAGCCTGCCAAAGTATGGTAAAAAGTAGGGATAGGCTTGAAACCTGTTCCCTACATCACCCAAAACGCAAAAACTAATTTGACTGACTATTAGACCAGCCACAGTACGTCAGAGGATGAAACACGGATTTTCACGGCTCGGAGAAGATGCAAGATACGGGATGCAAAATATTGTTTTCATCTTGTATCATGAATCCTGCATCTTTTCTTCTATCTGTGTTAATCAGTGTGTAGTAAACTCAACTAATGTTGAATTCGTTTTAAATGTAGATACTTAACGTATTATTGGCTTAGTGATTTAGCGAGAAAACCACTTAGTGCATCCAAATTAAATATATATTAGACGTAAACGGAAATAAAGTTACCCAAACAAAGGAGGATACATGGAACAAATTATACAAGAAATTGTAGAAAAGGCTTTGTTAGTCGGAGTCAGGCTTTTGGAAGTGACTAAAACATCAGCAGATGAATCTCTGGATGAACTTGCACGCCTTGCTGATACCGCAGGCGTCGAAGTAATGGAAAGGGTATTTCAATCCCGTGAAAGTCCCGACTCTGCGTATTTCGTTGGTAAAGGGAAGGCGGAAGAGATCGCTGCTATATATAAGGAACTGGACTTATCAACTGTAATCTTTGATGTTGATCTATCCCCTGCGCAAACCCGTAATCTTGAGGAAATTATCGAAGGTAAAGTTATAGACAGAACAAGGCTTATACTGGATATTTTTGCACAACATGCCCGAACTAAGGAAGCTATGCTTGAGGTAGAACTGGCACAGCTTTCCTACCAGTTACCACGCCTGACAAGGTTATGGACACACTTATCCCGACAGACAGCAGGAGCCCAAAGCGGAGGAGTCGGAACACGAGGACCCGGCGAAAAACAACTAGAGCTTGATAGAAGGTTAATCAGAAATCGAATGTCCAGTTTAAAGCACTCTCTTGACAAGGTAAAGGAAAACCGTAACCTTGAGCGCAAAAGCAGAGAAGATACTTTTTCTATTGCTATAGTCGGATATACAAACGCAGGCAAGTCTACACTGTTAAACGCCCTTGCAAATGAGCATCTTTATACAGATGACAAGCTATTCGCAACGCTTGATCCTGTAACTCGTATTGTACACCTTTCAGATAATTACAGCGTTCTAGCCACTGATACAGTCGGATTCATTAGAAATCTTCCACATCATCTGATAGCATCATTCCGTGCTACGCTGGAAGAAGTAAACAAGGCAAACCTGCTTCTGCACGTAGTGGATGCCAGCCATCCAAACGTAACAGAGCAAATCGAGGCTGTTGACGTAGTTCTTAAACAGCTTGGTGCAAAGGATATTCCTACTCTTATGGTACTCAATAAGACAGACAGATTGGACGATCTGGACGCCTTGTCAGATTTAAGCCAAAGCTATCCCGAAGGCATAGCTGTCTCCGCTCTTTGTGGCACGGGATTGGATGCCCTAAAGGTAAGGCTTCTTGAAGAGGCGTCAAGCAATGAGATTGAGGTTAATTTTGAAATCCCGCAGACACATGGCCAGATAATTAATTATATATACAATCATGGAAGAATTATCAACAAGGAATTTAAAGACGGTTTTGTCTGCCTACAAGCCCGAATGGATCGCAAGTATGCGGATAAGCTCAATAAAATTATGAAAGAATTAAACGCTCAGGTGACGTACATTGCTTGAACTTATAAACGTATCGAAATACTACGACAACCCTGATAGCCCTCAACCGCACTACGTTTTGAATGATCTGACGCTGAAAGTTTCTGTTGGGGAATCACTAGCTGTTATAGGTCCTTCTGGGTCTGGAAAAAGCACACTATTAAACATCATCGGCGCACTTGACCGCCCCAGTTCAGGCAAAATCCTGCTGGAAAGCAAGGATTTGTCTCAACTTGATGATAAGCAACTGTCAAATATTCGTAATCATGAGATCGGATTTGTCTTTCAACTGCACCATCTCTTGCCGCAATGCACGGTTCTGGAGAACGTCCTCATTCCAACGCTTGCAGATAAATCAAGAAAAGGCGACTTTGAAAGCTACGCTGATGATCTGTTAGAGCGCGTAGGTCTCAAAGACAGGGCGTTCTACCGACCCGGCCAGCTTTCGGGTGGTGAGCGTCAGCGAGTTGCGGTAGTCCGTGCATTGATTAACCATCCAAAGCTTTTGCTTGCCGATGAGCCAACTGGTTCGCTTGATCACACCAATGCCATCAGTCTTATTCAGCTTTTGGTGGAATTAAACCAAAAAGAGACGGTGACACTCATTATGGTGACGCACTCTCTGGAACTGGCTTCACAAATGTCCCGTATTTTTGAACTTCGTGACGGTGAACTGGTAGAAAAATGACTTTCTGGAAACTGATTATAAAAAGCCTTCGATTCTACTGGCGAACTCATCTTGGGGTAGTTCTGGGTGTTGCTGTTAGTACTGCTGTGCTTTTAGGTGCGCTCGTGGTTGGGGATTCTGTAAGATACTCGCTGAAAAAGATTGCTCTCTCAAGGCTTGGGAATGTCCAGCTTGCACTAGCTTCGCAGAATCGCTATTTTCGTGCCGAACTAGCAAACGATCTGGAAAAAGGGATTGGGTATACAACCGCTCCGTCACTGATGCTCAAAGGTATAGCTATTAATAATGAAGGCTCTGCAAGGGCAAACAACGTTCAGGTTTTCGGTGTTGATGAGCGTTTCTGGAAACTTGTGACACAAACCATTCTAAAACTTCAAGGAGATTCTGCGGTCATCAATGAAAGACTAGCCAGACAGATTAACGTCAATAACGGTGATGAAATACTCCTGAAAGTTGAAAAATCCGATCTCCTTCCTCGTGATGCTCCCATGTCGCTTAACACCGATCTATCTATTTCGTTTCGTGTTAAAATTAAAATAATAACCTCTGATCTCGGTATTGGCGGATTCAGCCTTCAATCTAACCAGATAGCACCATTCAACGTCTTTGTGCCTATCGGTCTGCTTCAAGAAAAGATTGATCAAAAAAATCATGCCAATTTACTTCTAGTCGGAGATACAAAGAATAACAGCAAATCTGTTTGCACAGTGGAAACTGCTAACAATGCTTTACGCAAAAGCTGGAGAATCGCTGATGCCAGTCTGGAACTGCGAGAGTTGCCTGAACAGGACATAATTCAGCTTACTACTGGCAGAATCTTTCTTGACCCTCCCATAATCAGCATTGCAGAACAATTACCCGATGCCACAAAAATGCTAACATACTTTGTAAATGAGATAAAACTTGGTGATAGAACAACCCCATACTCGATAGTCACAGCAATTGATATTAAGAATTTTAACCAAAGTGAAGATGAAATTATCATAAATTCATGGCTTGCTGAAGACATTAGTGCAAAAGTTGGTGACACCGTTCAATTGACATATTTCGTTTTTAAGAATAGCCGCAAGCTGGAAGAACGCACCAGTAAATTTCGTATTAGTACAATAATGCCTATTCAAGGATTTGCTGATGATCGGACATTAATGCCTGAATTTCCGGGATTAGCAAACGTTCAGAACTGCCGTGATTGGGAACCGGGGATCCCTATTGATCTCCGCAAGATCAGGGACAAAGATCAAAAATACTGGGATAATTATCAAGGCACTCCCAAGGCATTTATCACACTCAAAGCAGGTCAGACTATGTGGAGCAATCGCTTTGGTAACCTGACTGCTATCAGATACCCGCTAAAGTCAAATACAATTGATGCAATCGAGTCAACGATCAAAGAAAGACTTGATCCTGCATCGGTTGGCTTGTTTTTCCAACCGATTCGGACACAGGCATTGTCAGCGAGTAAGCCAACGACAGACTTTGGACAGCTTTTCATTGGATTGAGCTTCTTTCTCATCATATCTTCTGCGTTGCTTACAGGTCTTTTATTTGTGCTTGGCGTTCAACAGCGCAGAGAGGAGATCGGTACGTTATTAGCTGTCGGTTTTCGTGCAAATCAAATACAGCGATTGTTTTTATCTGAGGGAATAATTTTATCCGTTTTGGGCGGGGTTTTAGGCGCAGGTCTTGGTATCATTTATACGAAAGTGGTACTGTATGCGCTCTCAACGATCTGGAAAGGGGCGATAGCATCAACGAATCTTCAGTATCATGCGGAGCCGATCACCCTGTTCATCGGAATACTGACAGGTATTGCTATTTCACTGCTGACAATCTGGATAACGCTGCGCAGGCAGGCACGACGTTCTGCAAGGGAACTACTCAATTCTGAAGCTGGTGTTTACAAAAGTAAAGCCGTATCAAGATCAAGACTTGGGCTATGGTTGACAATCGGAGTATTTATCGTATCCTTTATCATCCTTATATCAGGATCAAGCGAAAGTGCATTCTTTGAAGCAGGTGCACTAATGCTGATTGGCTGTTTCGGGTTAAGCTATTTGATTTTGTCATCACTTGCAGGGGCGACTGATACGGCGCATCTCACATTAAGAAAAGTAGGTTTTCGCAATACCGTTCGCCGTCAAGGGCGCAGTCTCGCTATCATAAGCCTTCTCGCCTGCGGTAGTTTCCTCATAATCGCCATTGGTGCAAACAGGCACGATCCTATGAAAGATATGGGTAATCGCTCATCTGGTACTGGCGGATTTGCCCTGTATGCAGAATCTACCTTGCCTGTGTTACAGAACCTTAATGACGAAAAAGAGCGTAATAAGATTAACATTTCCGAAAGTGTCAGCTTCGTTCAATTTCGAGTTCACGAGGGTGATGACGCAAGCTGTCTGAACCTTAACCATGCTCAAAATCCAAGACTTTTAGGTGTCAATCCTGATGAACTGCAAAAGCGAGGTGCTTTTACGTTCACAAAGTCTCTTTCCGATAATGGATTTTTATCACTCAAAGACAAACCGACTTCATCTGGTGTTAGAATAATTAACGCTATCAGTGATAATGCCACGATCACGTGGGGATTGGGATTATCCGTTGGCGACACGATGACGTATACTGATGAAAGGGGACAGAGTTTTCAGATTCGCATTGTAGGTGCGTTAGCAAACTCGATCTTTCAGGGGAGTTTTCTGATCTCGGAGGACGATTTCATAAGCCTTTTCCCATCCGAAAGTGGTTATCGTGTGTTCCTCGTAGACGCACCGCTGGATAGGCTTACTGACGTTTCCAAGAATCTCTCACGAGCCTTCAGGGACATTGGTATGGAATTGACTCCGACCGCTAGACGCCTTGCCGAATTTAACACAGTTCAAAACACTTATCTGTCTATATTCCAGATGCTTGGAGGGCTGGCGTTGATACTTGGAAGCGTTGGTTTAGGCATAGTCGTATTGCGGAATGTAATGGAACGTCGGAGTGAGTTGGCGTTGCTTCGTGCAGTTGGCTTTGGAAAGCGATCAATTCAATGGTTCTTGTTGAGCGAACACTGGGGATTATTGTTGATAGGAGAGCTTTTCGGGACGATCACAGGCTTAATTGCAGTTCTGCCGTCATTGGCTTCAACCGGGGCGGGCGTACCTTACGCATCATTAATTATAACGCTGATCGCTGTTTTCCTCAGCGGTCTAATCTGGACGTGGCTTGCTACGAAACTTGCCCTTCGCAGTGAGTTACTGCCTGCACTAAGAAATGAGTGACCCTACGATTTTAGGATTTGTAATTAAATAACTTACCTAATAGGAAACACACCCCCGAACCCCTCTCAAAAGGGGAGTAATTCCCCCTTTAGCTAACTAATCTTTACCCACAAATCCGTATACATTGTGGAATTAAGCCATTTCCCCCTTTAGCTAAAGGGGGATAAAGGGGGATTTGATTAAGGTTTTCGGATCAAGAGATACTCATAAATATCAATGGTGTCATTGATGAGATACTAAAATACCTTTGAATAGATACATTCAGATATATAGTTTATTTAATCAAATCCTGCCCGGCTGGAAGCTCATCAGGATTCGCTCTATCGCAGGTCCCAGAGTTTTACGTGTCTTTTTGGTGAAGGTTGTAGTCAGTTTGTATGCAGTCTTGTCAGCCAGAACAAATATCTGCTCCTGATACACTCGAAACTTGTCACTTGGAGTCCAGCGAAAGACTACTTTATAGGCAGGAAAGCCATTCGCAAGAGTGATCTTTTCACGCTTTAGTAGTATACAACTTTGTAACTCCGTCTCTATTGCTGTTATCTGTATATCAGCGTATTCGTCCACTGATTTAAAAGGCACATTCGGTTCGACGGTGATCAGGATATTATGCTGGATTCCGTTATCCACGGGACCCATAATCGTATGAATGGTTTTATCCTCCCACCCATCAGGCTGACTGATAGAAAAACCGTTTCCCTGATAGATGCGAAACTCATACGACGGTTGCTCAATTCTTGTCTGAACGTTATCTTTTCTCCCGAATATCATAAGTTTACCTCTGACACATATCAGTGTTTTTAATGTGAATTTCAGAATGCTGGTCCCTGTGTCATACGCCTGACAAAAGTATCCACAGCAATTCTGCTGCCAGCCCGATATGCTTCATCCCATACATCCAGCCTTGATAACCCGGCATCTTGCATAACTATATCGAGAGCCCGTCTGGAAAGCCCTCTGCCAATTGTTCTGCCGATAATGACAGCGGCAACATCCATCATGTAACCTGCGCCCTGTGCGTATCCAAGTGCAGAATTAAGCACATCAGTTCTAGCAGGACCCTTCCACGATTCGTTATCCTGTATAGCAAGTATCTGTCGGAACCGAGTAAATCTTTGCCTTCGAGGGTTAGGGTTCGTTATGTAATAAGAGCGGAATTGCTGAGATAACCTCTGGTTATTGTCAAATGGGAAAACGTAGCTGTCAGCATTACCCCGCATATCCTCATTGGAAGAATACATATCATAATAATGATCAAAAGAAAGAGCGTGAGGTCCGGATGCACGAGGCTCAACTCTGCGTGGTGCACCCCGTCTAGGACGACCATGAAGGAATTCTACTGCCGCACTTCCAATATCCGGTGACCAGGTTGCGACCATCTGATTATCCCGCATTGTAAGAATCGGAACAGTAGTATCCTGCCGAATGTTAAGCTCAGAACCAAGCCTTCTCTGAATATCCTGAATATCAATGGACGTACCTAATCTTCGCTGTGCATATTGCTGTATATATTCAATCGTTACACCTAAAACCAAAGGCTGTTGGGGATGATTTTTGGCATCAAGCCCGGTAAAAAAATGACCTATATCCAACCAGCGTCCATCAACCGGTAGGATTTGATTCTCTCTGATATATCGTATCGCCATAGCAATGGACGGGTCTGGACTCGTTGATATGGGCATGTTAATATCCCTGGCACCGGGAATTATACTATCCCAACCTGGGGGAGGAGAATCATAGTATAGTTTGCGGATATATGTTACCATTCTCAAGGAGTTTGATTCTACCCTTTCGAGGATTTCAATCTGGCGGCAGTATGTTTCCATAAGGTCTAAACGAACGATTGAAGCTTGCCCACTACTCCCGGATTGAGCAGGCACATAGAATATAGGATTATCAGAAAAGTCGAAGCTCCCCTGCTGGGAAGCTGGATGGGTTTGCCTGAAAAAATCATTGATCGGTAGATTGTATATTGGCAACCAGTCCGGGTAATTAAAATAAAGGCAAACGGCTTCCAGCGAATCACCTTGCTCCAGGGTACAACGTGTATAACCTCGCCCATTGATCATCTCATTGCTCATATCACGCATACGTTTTTCCCCTAAACATAACTACTGTAAGTATATCTTAATATTAGCCATCAGCGTTGTTTACTACCTCGATCCACCACGGCCCCGGTGGAACGTCTCTTTCTCTTACTACACCCTGATCATCTGATCTTCCTCTTTTTTGCTGATTATCTGGTAGATGTAGTATATAATCCTGATTCGGCGCCGGTGCGCCCGTTTGATCAGTCAGTGTAAACTCGATCCAGTCCTTAAACAACAGGAGATCCGACTGCGCCTCTTTGCTTCCAATGACTACTTTGAATAAATACTCAGGAGGGTTGTAGCCTCTCTCGGTTTCTTGATGAGTCGGGATTTCGTCTGTGTCCTCGTGGTACTCGTACGCCCATTTTGTTTCGACTCTACTGTTCTCAACCCAGCTTTTGATTTCTGTTATAAGGTCATGCGCACCTTCTGCATCGTACTCGTAAATCACGAATCTTGCGCCGACACCCTCCGGAAAGTTAGTAACATCTGCTGATAACGTGACAATATCCCCACGTCTTGCCTCTTGCTGACTCCATCTGGCGTTAGTGATGGACCTTTGTGGTATGATCCTGAGATCATCAGAACGACCGCTTAATCCGTGACTCCTGAGTTCCACTTCGTAGTAGATGTTATCTCTTGCCCTATCCGTAATTGTGTATCTCCCTTTGCATCTGTTACCATAGATATTGACGTTAAGTTCGTCCAATTTTCTTCCGTTGCTGTTGCATACCTTTATCTTTGCCTCAGAACCATCGCTAACAAAGCGTGTGTAGACCTGAAATTCTACTTCCTCACCAATGGAAGCGACGCCACGATCCCACACAGCCTTATCAATGGCTGATTCTAATTCTATCCTATGAACTGCATCTGTTGGTCTTGGATATTCGTACATATTTTCACTTCAGAGCAAAAATGCTTCTGTCCGTTGCGACGAAGACTTTTCCAACACTGTCCAAAACAGGTTGAGTCTTGAATACTCCACCTTTTGCGATACTGAATTTCCAGACAAGCTCACCTGTTTTATTCAAGCATATAATCCTGTTCCCGTCAGATACCAGCAACATACTATCTTGACTCACTGACGCAAGCTGGGCTGAGCTATCACTTCCAGTAAGCTGAAACTCCCACAATTTTTGCCCATTTGCTATTGCCTCAACTTTTGAATTGCCAACTATGAATACAGTTGATTCATTGCTCACTATCGGTGGTTGGTTGGGTTTACTGATGGAAGTTGCACATTCCCATCGAGTATTGCCCTCGAAGTCCATAGCTCTAACCACACAGTCAGATTTGACTTTGCAGACCATGTAGATGAGATTGTCAACGCCAATGCTACAACAAATAGGTATAAACTCACCCTTAATTTCTTTTTTGACTTTTCCATCACTGCCGACTATTGATATTAAGTCTTTTTGTGCTATGACAAAATTTCCATCAAGTGACACAGGGGGGGGCGGTACTATTCCGGGGAAGTTTATATTCCACGTATAGTTAAATCCGTTATAGGTTTTCTCTAATAATCCAATTGCTTTCTGTGGAAATCTGGGATTGCCCATGTTCTGAACCCCGGCAATGAATGAATCTTGTCCGGGTATAAAAGCCACAAGTTCCGAGTAATCACCAAGTCCCGGAACAAAATAATGATCTGCTGGGGGAGTCTGAAAAGAGTCAAACCTAAGCTTGAGAAGGCGATAGTCTGAAAAGGCGTAAAACTCTTGTTTATTACCAGAAACAAATGTATTTAGGGATTTTCTTTGAAAACCCAAAACTTTTTGAGCATATAAGTCAATTCCAAAAAAGACCATAGAGTAATCAAGGATTGCCTTTGAGTCATCTAACAAAAGCAATGCAGTGGCATTACCTGAGATATTCTCAGGATTATACTCCAGTTTCCATGCAAATGCCCCTTTAGATGATAAATTATATGGCAATAATGAATTCAATTGCGAATTGCCGAATGGCTGTGTATTATTTCCCATTTTTTGTCCCTCTTTGCCTGCAACATCTATATTTTTCGGTGTTTCAGCTTTGCTATTACATGATATAACAAAAATTGCCAGGATTAATAAGATCAGGTTCTTCAATGCCAAACATTTCTCTTTCATCAGTTCCTCAACTGGTACGTACTTCCACGTTTATTTCCAAGCCATGTTGTAAGGAAACCAAGTTCATTTGCCGAAATAGTATTATTACTTGTCTTGCTTGCCCCAGAACCAGTATAAGGTATTAAACCAAGTACGTATCTATATATGCTCATAGGGTGTTGAAGTGCATCAACTACAAAATCGTCATCATCAAATCCATCCTCAAAAAATTCAGGCTGAGTGACTATTGCACCACCGCTGTTTGCATTGACAGTAACCTCAAAATGATCATAAATTGTTGTTCCCTCGAAATAATAACTGGGAGCAAAGTAAATATATACTTTCTTGAAGTCGCTGTCAGATGGACATTCAAGATAATATTTATGGTTCATATCGTGATTAATGGTAGTTTGAAAATTTCGGAGATAAAGCAACTTTGCATTTGTGTCTGTCCACGTATGAGGAGTATTATCTTCAAAAAACCATTGTAGTTTACTGCGAACAACAAGTATACCATCAAAACCTGTTATGCCAGATTTAGCTAGTTCTGTCGTCTCATCAGTCCCAATTTTGTATAGATACAGGTCGAATTTGCCATAATCACCATTATCCACGTTAGTTTCATCTTCCGCAGGCTCATAAAAATTCTTCATGGAGTTAGGCAGGTAATAATCGTAACTTCTGGCGCTGTAATTGATCTGAAATGTAGTGTTACCCGTAAGGTTCTTAACTTCGTCTGTCTCATTAAGCCATCGGCAGAAGTACCAAAAATGTCTAAGTCGAGGGCCTTTATTTCCTTTCATCATTGACATAAGATCCCACGAATAGGGCATCCCGGGGTAATATTGATCAAACTTTGGTAATGGAGGATTCCAGAGCGTTGCATCAGGAACATTGGTATCATTGTCTTCTTCTACTGATTCATTATATTCATCATCTAACCCTACGGCATGACCGAGTTCATGAGACATTGTAAACCGTCCATAAGATTGGCCATCTACATCCGAATCACCTGCCCCAGGTGCTTGTGATTGATAGTCATCATTCATAAAATTTCCTGTTGTTGTTCCCATATTTGATCTGCCCTGGTTTGCGGGATGTAGAGTAACAGTGCATTTAAATGGATCACTTTCCCTTGCTTCAAAAAAGAAGACAGGTCTGACTTCAATCTGATTACCAGACGGATCAGTCTTTATTTTAAGCCTATAACCTTTCTGTTCCCAGCGTTCTTTTGCATTAGTCATACCATAACGCTGGAAATTCACAATGTCCGCATTGGTGGTTCCTGAATCGCACTCAAACTTGCACGACCAATAGATCAACAGCGTTGAAACAACGTTATCCGTTGGATCAAGGCAATCTTTAAAGTAATGAAGATCAAATTTTCCAACAGAGCAGACAGGGCTGGTAAAGTCATCACCATAATGTACGCTTTCATCATTCCTAACCGCCGCTCTTGCGCCAATAACGTCTCCGTCCGTACTGCGCTTATCTGTTACGTCATAAAATACACCATTCACGCATATTACTCTTGGATGATCGCCGTCAGCCGGTGCCGAAGGCAAAGTATTCCTCATTGGCAAGAAGTTTCTATCCACAGTTCCATTTGTCCAGTAGGGTTTGTTTGTTTCTGGATTAGTGATCTTCATTTTTACGTCAAATACAGTAAAGCGGTTACTTTGTTCCCAATCATCTTCACATTCAAGCTCATCATCCGTAAGCACAATAGAGTCAAGCTCAAAAACTAGAGGGATAGCTGCTGTGGTGTTTCCATTAACCACGTTTTGATCTTGAAACGGCGTTACAGCGGCAGTATTCTGTCCAAACTTAGCTTTCCAATTCTTAGACGACCATACTTCTGGAAGATCATAGTACCTGAACCTATCATTGAGTGCCATTGCCCTTACCTGATCTTTGGTTTGCCTTACTATTCCGCTTCCTGATTGAATAAAAGTTTCAGACGTTCTGAATTTAAGCGTAATTTTCTCGGCATTCCTGGTACCTCTGGAATTTCGATCCTCAATCCATGGAAGGCATATACAATTATCCTTAAATACATTTGATTTTGTTACAGGGTTGTCTTCGTCAACATCTTCATTATAGCCTTCAAGCATCATATATTGAGGAACCATCTGCTTTGCTTTAGCATGGCGATCGTAATACTGAAAGCCGATATATTGCCATTCGGGAGTCAATGTTACCGGCAAATGTCCACCGCTACCCTGGAGAGGATTTGCCTCCAGATTAACGAACATGCGCCTTTCACTATCATAAACCGGTGTATCATTAATAAACCAAAAGGAGTTTTTCAAGCTGAAGCTTTGCGGTAACATGAAGAGCATATTACTACGCAGATCAAAGCTTCCACTTTGTAACTGGCTATCTAATTCACTTTGCAGGATAATTGTTCCTAACGTCAAATTAAGATATGCTGTTTCGCCGAATTGTATTTCAAAATATAGATTGGTTCTATGTTCGATGAAGAACGTAAGGGTGCCATCAGCGCCATTGATTTGGAATGGGTTATGTGAATCTCTGGTTTCGCTTCCACTGTCATCAACGTATATAATGTGGACAGGTGCCCTTCCTGGAAATGGCACATCGCTATCCGTAACAGGATTATGATATTGAAATTTTAGATAGCCGAACCTGCCGTCCATCCCATTAAAGCTATTTAGCCGGCTTGACTGTGCATCGTTTCTAGTGGTTCCTCTTGGTTCATCCACAATAGCTTACCTCATACTTCATCCTTTATACCGAGACAGGAACTACACCTTGCGTTCTTGGAAATACGACGTAACATTTTCCCGGTGGTATTCCTTCCTCTTTCTTGCGTCCATTCTGTTCTAAATTACCCCTACGGACTCCACCATCACCGAGATACACGATGTATTCTTCGTTAGGCATTGGATCGCCGTTTTGATTCTTCAACTCTATCTCTACCCAATCTATGTATTCCAGCATATCTGATCTTGCGTGCTGTCCTCTCACTCTGATAATAAAGTAGAACTTAACTGATGAGTATCCCCTTTTCTCCTCGCTTTCGATTTCATCAGCGACTGTATCTTCGTTGGGATCATACACCCACTGAATTTCGACTCTATTGCCTTGAGTCTGCGTTTCGAGGGTTGTAACCAATCTGTCGGCGCCGCTGACGTCACGCTTAAAAATGGTAAAGGTTGCATCAGTGCTTGAAGGGTATCCATCCACGTCGGCAGAGAGTGTCACTGTATCACCCACTCTAGCTTCCTGCGTTGACCAGCGAGCGTTGTGAATATCCATAAGATTAACAGTGCCTTGACCGGCGTTCTCACCAGACCACCAGACTGTACCTCTTGCCCCTAGCAGACCTTCTGACTCATTATTATCTGGTGATGTGAATTTATACGGAATTCCACTGATCGGGTTGCCTGTTTTGTCTACGAACTCGTATTTAATCCAATGCCCCTCTCTGCTGGGTGGACCACCCGGGGGAGATGCAGGCGGAGAACTTGCCGCAACTATTGCAGATATTACTGCCTCGGTAGAAGAACCACCTCCGCCACCACCTGAAGCGCCGCCACCGCCACCACCGCCTCCTGTTGCTGGACCTGCGTCACCGATCATAACGTTAGGGCATCCCATCGCTATCATATCTGGCGGACCTGTACAAACCAATATGTCACTCACACGAGCCGCTGGCATCCCACCAATAAACACAGTGGCACTTCCCTTGGCAATATTTGCGCCAACGTGCGGTGGGGGAGGCACACCGGGGTTCAGCATCGGGCATACGTGCATGTCACTGACTCGTACTGCTGGCATCCCGCCGATCATAACCGTCGGGCACCCAGGTCCCATTATAATTCCACCGTGAGCTGATTGATCCAATGTTCTAGCCGCAGGTTGTCCCATTTTTTAAACCCTAATGAAAAAATTAAACTTAGTTTCTCAACAATGGAGAATGAAAAGTTTAGAATACTTATAAATAGTTACTTAGTGGTTTTCTCGCTAAATAATTAATGTTTTAGGTTCCCAAGAAGAACCATATCCACCAAGTATGATGGAAGACTGCTCTTGAGGTAGCTTCTTCCATACATAAGGATGCTTATGAGCATTCTAATACTCCAATTTTAGTGTCTTTGTGTTTTTTCTTCTATTTATGCACTGTTATTAATGGAAAATGATATTAACATATTTCTATCCATAAATCAACAGAATTTTTGTTGAGAAATTTACCATATTTTTTGTAGAAAATTCACCTTAAAACATTGTCCAGTTTTCGGGGTACATTATATATTTCCACACTCAAGCCGGAAGAACCACCCAATTTAATTCTTAACATTCATTAGCTTGTTTTGTGAACTTGATTAACAACAGAACAAGCCAGTTGGCATGTCTACAACGCTAACTGAAAAAACTCGTAACATCTATATATTATCAGTTTTTTTGATTCAATGTCAATAATATTCAAAACTTTTGCCGACTTTGTGAAAAATATTGATTTGGCTACTTCACTTTGCTATAATTTCTAAAAGCGGATATTCTCTTAGAAAGTTAAAAGTTAAAGGAGTATAACTATGGGAAAACTAAATATTTGCGCTAAAGATGTAGAGCATTTGCTCGGTGCGATTCGTGTTTGTATCCAGCATGGGGGTAGCTTCCTCGTCAGCAGATTGGCACCCAACGGGCCCATTATGCGGGAGCGAAACCTTGACTATATCCACAAATCAACGTGGGGAACGTATTCCACAGGGGTCAATCACAGCATAATAGCCAGAATACTCGACTGGACTATGGAAAACGCTCTCCAGCCCAACGGTGATTTCTACTTTCCAGAAGAAAGACCAGAATACAAAGTCTCACAGCGATTATACAGGCCCCTGAATTTTGGCAGGATTGCCGTATACATTGACCATCCGATGATGAAAAACGAACTTGTCTTAAAGCGAATGATGCAGTATCAGCACAAATCTGGTGGAGTATTTAACTACATCGGTGACGATCCCGCTAAAGTAGAGGAACAGCCTTCAATGGGAGCGTTAAACACCAGCTTTTTCGGGCACCTGATGATGGCACTGGACATAAAAGACAAAGCGATAATGGCTGGCGAATGGATGTGCAGATTCGTTCAGGCTAACAAAGAATATTTGCCCGAAGGGTTTATGTATACCAACGTGACTCCGGATGGAGAGCTTGTCACCGATATAAAACCCGGTGGAAAAATGGGTGGTGTGGTTGACAACAAAGCACCCAAGCAGGAGTTCTGGCAGTCAGGTACGACTATGGCATGTCTCGCTGATCTATACGAAAAGATGAGAGATGACTGGGGTTACAGTGAGGGTGAAGTTCAGGTATACCTCGACAACGCTTTTACGTTACTCGATTTTGAAGATACCATGCCGTTATATACCTATTTGTGGCCATCAAAGTGCAAGGTCGGATGGGGCGCAGGCGAACTTTTGAGGATTCTAATAAAATATGGCAAAGGCACCGAAGATCAGATCGAAAAAACCTATCAAGCCGCTAAAAAAGTAGCAATATTCACCTTTATGGATAGCCAGTTGCCAACGGGCGGATGGTCGTGCATGCACTATCCATTGAGCGAATTGATACCTGAAATGGCGTTCGATTACAAGCCGCTCAAGGGCATGGTGAACGTACCAGACAGCAGGATCGAAGGCTCAGAGACAATCTTCCTCCCCGGCGAAGAGATCA
>Ga0315274_10005367_pt1 | contig 18729 bp, 11 predicted proteins | sample YL17G02_20_MG_FD_203700 | JGI IMG/M metagenome (GOLD analysis project Ga0315274, IMG submission 203700) | Sediment microbial communities from Yellowstone Lake, YNP, Wyoming, USA - YL17G02_20 | ecosystem: Environmental > Aquatic > Freshwater > Lake > Sediment | place: USA: Wyoming | collected... | reverse complement strand
TGGTCACGTTGGTTCCCATGTCAATATATTGGAGATGGCATCGGGCCGTTCCTGCAAGAATCCCGGGATTTTTTGGAGAGGGGAGGCGGCCAATTCCTCCGCCGCCTGAAGGCGGCGGTTTCCTTGGCCGAACATCATCATGATCCAGGACGAGCAACAAGGAAACATGACGAACTACCGCGTCCAAGACAGTTGCGTCAACTGCCAGCACGTATTTTGCCGATACGAGCACGACGACGAGCCGGATTTCTATTGCGCCAAGGGAGCGCCTCCCCGGCCCCCTTGCGGGTCGGTAGCGATGGACGAGTACCTCCATCCACCAGAAAGATCACCCGACGAGGACCGACAAGCCTTCATGGAGAGGATGATGGCGGAGCGGAAGAGGTTCGACGCCGCATGGAACGAGTGGAGCAAGAACCGCCTGGTCTCCGCCCGCGGAATTTGCGACGATTGGAGCCAGCCCCCCGACCAGGAGGACAAATGAGGAAAAGGTTGAAGGGCAAGTTCCTCTGCAAGCTGGACAAGGGCCCCCTCAAGGGGCACAAGGTGTTCATCTGCTCCGCCAAGAAGATCAAGGCCCTGGACAAGTACGTCGACAGGGTCCTTGACGCCATGGGGTTCCCCGGCGCGATGGTCACCGACGAGTCCTCCACCCGGGACTTCGCCCCCTTGGACTTCCGGTCCCGCAAGCTGGCGAGGATCAACGAGAAGCAATACGAGGAGATGCTCAGGAGGGCCCAGGCCAAGCTCGGCATCAAGGTCGGGCGCCATGACTACCTGTGGGATGTCGCCAGGAGGCTCAAGGAGAAGGACGAGCAAGAGGCCGAGCAACTAGATGATGTCTTCGAGGAGCCCTCTTCCAGGTGCTCCATCTGCAAGGAACCCTACGAGGTCGTCCGGCCGGGCAAGGAGCAGCCGACCTGCGATTGCGACCGCCGCTGCAACAAGTGCGGGGGACTGAGGAAGTGCTACGTCGACCCGCCCAAGAAATGGCCGAGGAGCTGCGGCTACATCTGCCCCAAGTGCGGGCCGGGATGGTAAAATCGGGACAAGTAGTTCAGTGCTTCTCCCATACGTTGACGTTGGTAATCTTGTACTTGTAGTCAAGCAATTTGTATACGCCGGGGTTCTTCTTGAATCTGATCGGATTTTGGGGGGCCAACCCCTCTTTCTCGGCCAATTGAGACAAGTCCGCGGAGAATCGCTTGTTCGTGTTGATGTTCTCGGAATAGATGACCAACTTCCCCTTCGGCTTGAGACGATCCTTGCAAAGCCTTACAAACGGGCCAACAAACTCCCTTAACCATTTCCAGTAACTCGTCTCGAACGGGACTCCCTTGTACTCCTCCATATCAAGGAAGGGAGGGGATGTAAAGACCAAGTCGAAATCCTCGTTGATCAAGGGCATTATCGCCAGGCAATCCCCATGGAACAACCGACAACGCATGCTCGCGCCGGTCTTGCCAAGGAAGGCGGCGGTATCATTGAGGCCCTTGACGGTATCGACGGACAAGTCTATGCCCCAATACTCGGAGACCAAGCCAGAAGCCGCGCAGCCCAACAACCTCCCGCTAAAGCCGGCACATGGGTCCAGTACCCTTATTCTGGAGGAGAAGAGATTCCTGACAATGGCCAAAGCTACTCGAGGAGGAAAGTTGGTTATCAAGCTGCTCTCATTCTCATTGCGACAAATGCTCCTCAGATTGGATGGGACAATCTTGCCCTCCAGGCACAATTGCTTTCTTATCCCCCTTTTCAGGCATTCGTCATCATTGAAGAACTCCAAGGGACTAATCTTCCCTTTCTTCCTGCACTCATAAAAATGAGGATGGAAGGCCGTCGCCAATCGGCTCTCCATTCCAGTCCAATTGTATAGGCCATCAACCTTCTCGGTCTTGGCCCTCTCGAGCCTGGCCCAGTCATCAAGCTTGTCGTCCTCGGAAAGGTTGTTATAGGGGAATCCCATCGACCTGGCTTTGCGAAACTCTTCCTCTATTACGGATTCCGGGATGAGTGACGAATCCCCATATTGATCAAGCAGCAGGCGAAGTCTCTTCGCATTATCCAGATCAAGATATGAGTTCTTCATCTTAACCAGGCTCGATACTTCAAGATAACGAGCGTTCCATCTCTCTTGCTGGCTCTTTACTATTTCCGAGAGGTGGAATCTGCTTTTGTGGGTAGCTTCCAGGAGCAGGACGCCTGCCGAGTCGCCTCTTGCCGCTTCCCTTGCGGGGAAGAGGGGAGACAACGTCTCGACAAAGCTCTTGTCTTTGACATCGTGCTCCCATATCTTTAACAAGACCCATCCTTGCTCCTCTATCTCTGAGAAACGAGTCTTGTCCAGATGCAGATTTCTTTTTACCTGAGGATGAAGGTGCTCATAGGCCTCCTCCCCGCAAAGGTGCTTCCAGCCATGCCACCAATCTCCTAATACCTCTATCGCCATCTTTCTTTGCGGGAGCGCGAAATCAACGCAGTATTTCCCGAAGAGATTGTATTGCCAGTTTATGTCCCCAGGGATGTCATCTCCGATGACCATCTTATAGCCGCGAGAGATGAGCCAGTCGGCGATGACCCTTTCCGGTGCGCTGACTTTAGCGAAATCCCTTGAGGAATGCCTTCTTGACATCTCTATACTCTTCTTCTCCCTTTGGGAGGGGGGATTCAGGTATCCTCTCTCCTCGTACAGTCTCTTCCTGTCTCGAGAGACGGCCGCGCTCAGCATCTCCAGGGATCTCTCGCATCTCGTCGCCGCTCCCGGGAAGTTCGATTTGTATTCCGATTCCGTTATACCATGTTCCTTGAGATGGCCGCAGGACGTCAGGCATTCAAAGGGCTTGTTGCATATCTTGCATACGACGAAGTCTATGTTTCTGGTACCCGTCCTTTCCAGCCGGTCATTTTTCTCTTTCGTCCTGGATTTTTGCCATTGATTGGCTTGGCACCTTTTGCATAACCCATTGGAGCAATGCGGAGAATCTGTTTTGCCGCAGGATAAGCAACATTCATGTCTCCTGCTCCATTTGTCAATTAGCCTTGCCCGACTGGGCAATCCCCTCATTCTTTCGCTGTTGCCTTGTCCAACTGCCCTGAACCTTTCCATCGCATCATGGTCTAACTTCAACCAAGATACTCTGAGCTTTTCTCCAGGATACTTGTCCCTATATTGGGCGGCGGACAAGTTATGTTCGTTTCGTACATGGCCGAGGATCGAATTCCCTGATTCGAACTTACATATCCTGCATCTCATAATCATTTAATCCTTCCATCTTCATTATACATCAACAATGCCAAAATCAATATTTTTTTGCATAAAAAATGGGCGCAGAATAAAATCTGCGCCCATTTAACTCGTATCCTATTGGATGGTTACGAGCCGCTTGTAACCAGAACCTCGGCGACTGCGTAGTCGTTGATGACGACGATGCCGATTTCCTCATAGACAACCCAGCCAAGTCTCAACTTTTTCGGGTCGTCTGCCGGCAGGACGGTGATGTCCTGGCGGATCGGTAGCGCCCCGACGTAGTCGGCCGGAGCGAGCAGGACGACGATGTTCGTCGGCATCCTGGAGCTGACATGGATGTCAGCCGTCCAGATGTGGCCGAACAGGCCGCTGGTCAGGACTTCCCGCTGCGTCGCCTCGTCGAAGACCGTCTTCCCGAAGTTACGAACGTCGGCATACCGCTGGGCATGCATGACGATCTTGGCCACGGTCAGGTCATGCGACTCGATCGTCGCGAACGCCTGGTTGAGCGCCGTCAGGGTCAGGGCGCCGCCAGTCGCGACGACGGTATGCGCGCCGTTGACGGAGTTGAGGACCGCGTTGAAGATATTCGTGTCCTCTTCCTTCTGGATCGCCTCTTTCGCTTTGATCTGGGCCCTGTCCACGATGTAGAACCGGCGGGCCTTGATCTCGCTCAACCGCACCGTCGGGTTGGTAGCGATCTCGAAGGTCGGTACCAGGACCTCCTCGCCTTCCTGAATCGCGTCTGACACCGCGCCGCGCCGGGAGACGACCCGGGCGACGGCTCGGACGTCGCGCTCGTAACGGGCGAGCGCGCCTTGCGGCAGCTCGTCGACCATGAGCAGCTTGCGGCCGACGGCTTGGTACTCGAGGGCGCGCCTGATCGGCTCGACCATCGCCTGGGCGAGGGCCACGCGGCCCTCCTCAGTCTCGAGGGCCTGGGCGATCAAGGCTTCCCTTTCGCTATCGTTGGTCTTAAGCATCTCTTTCTTCCTCTCTCCATGGGCGCCCGCCGGCTTTTCCGGCGGGCCGCCAAGTTGACTTCGTTGAGCTTCTTGCCAGGAACCCTGGCGCTTGGCTGATAAACCGCCTAGATGACCAGCTTGAGCTCCAGGTAGTTCCCGAGGCTCATGCTGCCGGACTCCGGCGGCAACGTGTCAAGCCCGGGCACCCCGCTGTCGTACGGGCCGGGGACCTGGGTTACGTAGCCGATGATCTGCGTGGATATGTTGGGCGTCTTGGTCAGCTTGCCATTGGCGCTGACGTACAGCGGGTCGTTGATGGCGTAGGTGCCGGCCTCGTACTCGTTGGTGGCGAACTCGCCGCCCGAGTGGTAGACCGTCATCCGGCCGCTGGCCTTGGTCTCGTCGAACGTGTCGGATACCCTGTTGACGAACGCGCCCTGCGAGGAGGCGTTCGTGGAGGGCAGGCCGGACACGCTGGTGGACTTGGTGTCGCCGGCAAGGCCGAGCGCTACCTCGTTCGTTGAGCCGTCCGCGATTACCACGCTCCCGTTGACGTCCAGCTTGACGACCATCCCTGCGATGATCTCTTGATGGGCCGTAACGGAGAAGTGGGCAGCGACCAGGTGATACTTGGGGATAAGTGCCATTGTTGTTGTCTCCCTGTGTTGGTTCCTATGCTTCCTCTCTTCTGCTTCCCGATAGCACGCCTTTTACTTCCACGACCGGCCGTGCCATTCCTTCATCAAATATCAGTTACTTCCTCTTCTCATCGCTCATCGCTTCCGCGGCGTTTAGCTTCTTGGTCAGCGCGAACTCCTGGACGAGTCGGTCCTTGAGGTCGTCTTGCCTGCTGGCCTGCTTGATGACCAACGGGAACGTCAGCCCAGCCATCCTCGGCTGAGCGGCGGGGTTGGCGGCCTTGTTGGCGGCCTCGACCCGCTCCCTGGTCTTCCTGGTGCTAAGCGTGAGGCTCTGGATCGCCGGGACGGGCAGCGCCGAGATCTTCTCGATGGTCGCCGCGAACTCCTTCTCGTCGATCTCCTCGTGCTTCAGCAGGTCCGCTGCATAGACGGAGGCGGCCAGGATGCGTGCCTCCTTGACCTTCGCCTCGGCCTCGACTTCCTTGCGGGCCTCGGCGATGCGTTTCTGTTCCTGTTCCTCTGCGATCACGGTTCCCTTCGTCGAGACGTTCCCGCCATCCCAGATCTCGTTGCCCATGCGGCCCTCTCCGGCGGGGACCCTCGGCTTGTCCTTTGGCAGGCCCTCGTCCTTGCCCATGAGGCTCTTCTCTCCCTGGGCGACGTCGGCCGGCTTGACCTCCTTGGCGTCGAACTTGGGCTCGTGGCCCATCGTGCTGCCGTCCTGGACCTTCGTCCCGCCCGCCATGTAGCCCTCGGGCTTGATGTTGCCCTTGTCCAGGGGCTTCGGGTCCTCGATTTGCTTCTCGCCGGCGGTCTTGACCTCGGCCTTGCTGGCGGCCTCGGCCTTCTTCTCGGCGTCGTTGGTAAACTTCTCGGCCTCCAGCTTGGAAGTGTCGATCTTGGTCTGGCCCTCGTCCTTCTTGGCCGGGGCGCCCTTCTCAGTCTTGGCCCCGCCCTCGGGCGCCTTCTTGGCGTCGTTGGTGAAATTCTTGCCCTCCAGGGCCCCGGTATCGACGTAGGTGATGCCGTCCTTGGTGGAGGTCTTAGCCTTCTTGATGATCTCGCTGGCCTGCTCCGCGTACTTGCGGAGGTCGCCGTCGTAGTTGATGCCGCCGATGGCCTGGATGAGGCTCTCGTGGATAACCTTGAAGGACGCCTTGACCAGCAGCCGCTTGCCCGCCGGGTCCTGGACGACCAGGCCTTGGGGGGTGAAGGACGCTATGACGGTCCCCTTGGTGCTGACGTCGCCGCCCTGCCAGGTCTCGCCGCCGATCGGGGCGCTGCCGGCCGGGACGGACGCCTTCCCCTCGGGGAAGCTCTCGTCCTTGCCCAGCAAGCTGCTGGCCCCGCCGCTGACGTCTCCGGGCTTGATCTCCTTGGCGTCGAACTTGGGCTCGTGGCCCATCGTGCTGCCGTCCTGGAACTTGTTGTCCCCGGCGCTGAACCCCTCCGTATGGACGTTGCCCTCGGGCAGGGGCTTGGGGGCCTCGACGGCCTTTTCCTTGGCCTTCCCCAGGTCCTTGGTCTTGGGCGTCAGGAGCTGGTCGGTGTTGTTGATAGACATCTCGGGTCCAATCTTCAGGAGCGTCTGTCCAACCCTCCTCAGGCGACCGGCGCGAAGCTGCATGGATGCCTCCTTCTCTTCCTTGTTGTTGTCCTCATCATCCTTGGAGGGTTCTTCCTTCTTGTCCTCGGCCTTCTCCTCCGGCTTCTCTTTCTTGAATTCCTCGAACTTGGGACATTCCTTCTTGTCTTCCGCCTTGGGCTCTTCCTTGACCTCGACCTTCTTCTCGGTCAACTCTGGGGGCAGCTCCGACTTGCCCTCGGCGCAGGTCTTGGGGTCGGCCGCGCAGGAGAGGCCCGGGTCGGAGGTCACGACCTGGGAGCCAGGCTCTTGCTTCTCGGCGGGCTCGCCCGGGACCTCCCCGGCCTCCGCCGGCAGCTCGACGATCTCGCCCTCGGCGCCTTCCATGCCGCCCCCTGGGACGGCTTGGGAGAGGGCCTCGAATATCTCCTCGACGATTTCCCTGGGCAGCTCGATCTCGACCATGTCCTCGCCCATGGGGAGTCCTTCCTCGCCCAGGCCCTCGTCCATGGGAGGAACTTCTTCCTCTCCCGGTACTTCCATCTCGATCATCTCCTCTTCCAACTCGGGGATGTCGGTCGGGGCCGGTTCCCCCAGGTCGGCGGGGATGTCCTCTGCGGGGGGCTCGGCGTCGATCTCATCGATCGCATTGCCGATCTCGTCGTCGAGGGCGACGTCCAGGGCGTAGACCTTGAGGTAGGAGGCGATGCCGCTCGCGGCCTCCTTGTCGAAGTTGAGCTTCAGGAGGTCCTTCTCGCACTCGGCGGTGTCGTCCTTGGCGGAGAAGCTCTCGGCCAGCCTCTCGGCCAGCCTCGTGACCTTAGCCTGGTTCCCGGAGAACCGCTCCTTGATCCGGTCCCAGCGCTGGCTCATCTGGTTGCAGACGCAGTCGACGAGGGGCTTGCCCTCGCACGGCCCGCTCAGGGCGACGGAGTCCAGGCCGAACCGCCTGGCGATCCTTTCCCGGCAGCTCTCGACGGGAAACTTGTCCGCGTCCGTGGTTACCTTCTCAGCCTGCTTGGTTTCCTTTGTCATCTTGCTTCTCTCCTCGGAGGTTTCCCGGTGTCTGTTCGTGGCGTCCTTTTATGGGCTTATGGAAGCAGCCCCTCGTTGTGCAAGTCGGCGATGATCTGGGCCTTGCCGGCCAGGTCGGCCTTGGCGAACTTGGCGTTCAGGTCCTTCCCCTTCAGGGCCTTGGCCAGCAGGTCCTTCTTGGAGGCCTCCTGAGTTACTCTGGAGGCCGCTTTCCACGGGCCAAGAAGACCTCCTATCCACTCAATTCGGCCCCATAGGTCCTTGGTCTCGGCGTTGACGTAGGTATCGACCTTGTATTCCTGCTTGCAGGACTCGCACTTGCCGATCCCGGATCCCTGGTTGATGGCCAGCTTGACCTTGCTGGATGAGCAATGCGGGCAGAAGCTGCCGACTGGCTTGTTGCCAGCCATCTTGACGATGTGCGGGGTCAGCTTGAAGGTCGACGCCAGGCCAAGGGGCGGCAGGCCGCCGGCCTCCGGCCCGCCTGGGCCGGCCTCTCCGAGGCCACCTTCCTCTTCCTTGCCAGGGCCCTTCTCCTCGAAGGTCCCGGGCCAGTTGTTGATGTCGAGCCTGACGGTTATGGTCCCGCTGAGGCCGCAGTCATTGCAATTGATCTCGCCAGCCTTGAAGTCAACGTTATCCGACCCGCAGGCCGGGCAAATCGTCCCTGGGGGTAGGGCCTCGCCCTCGGTCTCGCCCTCGCCGGGGATCTCCGGCCCTCCTGGAGGGGCGCCCAGGGCGCTGACCGGCGGGGTGGCCGCCGGATCGCCCATGGGAGCGGGGACCGGCATGGTCGTCCCGCCCGGGGCTCCCATGGTCATGGGGTCCGGGCCTGGGGCCATCCCGCCGGCTGGCATTTGGGCCAGCTTCTGGCGGGCGTCCTTGCGGGCCTGGACCTCGGCCGCGGTCTTCTCTTCCTTCTTGTCCTCCTTGGGCGGTTCTTTTATGCCCATGAGGACGACCTCGACGACGTCGTTCTTGCTGGCGACGTGTATCTCCTTGGTGACCTTGATGTTGCTGGCGCTGGCTACCTTGGTGGCGAGGGCGAAAGCGGCCTTGGAGAAGGTGGCCTCGTCCTTGGGATCGGCCTTGACGTCCTTGGCGTTGAGCAGGACCTTGACCTGCTCGTCCTTGTCGCTGGCGGCCTCCCTGAGCAGGTCGGACTGGTCCTTCTCCTGCTCCTGGGCCTTGTCATCCAGCCCGGCCGAGACGGAGTCGGCGATCTTCTGGCTGGCGTTCTTCTGGTCGGCCAGGGCCTGGAGGGCCTTGATGCCAACCGCCCCGGTCATTCCCTCGTCCACGACGCTGCCCAGCAGGTAATCCTGGACGTCGGTCTTGCTGGCGGCCTTGAGGCTGCTGCCATGGAAGCTGGCCCTCTTGAGGATGGTCGCCCGGCTCGCCTTGGCGGCGACGTTGTCGACGCCGTTGGCGTAGCCGATGGCCTTGATGGCGTTTTCGGGGCTGGAGATCAGCTCCTTGATGGCGGAGATCGCCTCGTCGGGCGTCGCGCCCGTGGCGATGGAGGTCTTGACCACGGCCCTCATGGCCGCGCCGAGAGCCAGCTTGGCGTCCTCGACGGAGGCGATCCTCTGGCCCCAGGGCTCCTTCTGGTCGGCGAGCTGCTTCTCGGTGATCATCTCCGGCCGGTGGGCCTTGTCGGAGGCCTTCCAGTCGTTGAGCTGTCCCTCGGTTATCTGCTGGTTCTGGTCGGAGACGCCGGCGACCCATTCCGAGCCCTTGTCGGCCGGGGTCTGGTTGCCCTTGATCTCCTTGTCCCTGAGCTGGACCTCGGTTATCTGGTCTCGGGGCTTGTCCTGGCGGGTGAACTTCTCTGGCATGCGGTTGCCGCCGGCCTGCAACTGCTTCTCGGTGATCTGGTCGCGGGCCTCGTCCTTCCGGTCATGGAACTCATACTCGCGCCAGCTCCCGGCGAGCTGCTTCTCGGTGATCATCTCCCGTCCGCTCTGATCGGGGGCCCGGGGATGCAGCGGGGGCCTCTGGCTCTCCAGTTGGGCCTCCATGGTCATCTGTTGCTGCTCGGCGGTGCTGGTCGGGGCCTTCTCGGCCTCCTTGACCATGGCGAACTTGGCCTTGAGGGAGTCGAGCATGACCGAGGCGGCCTTCTTGGGGTCCTGCTCCAGGGCCTCCTTGACGTCCGGCTCCAGGCTGGAGATGTCGAGCGCGGCGACCTTGTCGGTCCCCCGCATCCCGATGACCTCCTTGGCGCCGACGACGACCCGCAGGTCGCCCTCCGATACCTCGGTCTTGAACTCCTTGACCGACGGGTTGGCCCAGATGCTCGCCAGCTTGCGGGCCGTGTTCTGGAACTTTTCTTCGTTATTCACGTTTCCAATGCCTCCCTGAGCTGTTTGACTCTCCTCTAAAATCTTCTTGGCCTTGTCCTGCAAATCCTTTATCCTTCCGGACAAAACCTTGAGGCCCTCCTGGGCCGCGGCTGGCTCGGTCACTTTTCCCACCCCTCCTGCTGGGCCGGTTATTACGTTCGGGACCTCCGTCGGCTGTTCCTGCATCGCCGGGGCACCCATCGCCTCCGGGGAGGCGGGCGGGGCGGGAAGGGGGGGCGCGGCGGCCGGCTGCGCGCCGACGCTCCCGTATCCCTGGTCGACCAGCTCGTCCGTCGTGTGCTGCAAGTCGGCGAGGACCTCGGTCAGGTCCTTGAGGAACTCGAGGTCGATCATCTTCCTCTGGTCAAGCATCGACTTGGCGACGGACTCGAGCAGGTCCATGGCCTGGTTGAGCTTGGTTATCTCCTCCTGGCCGGCCTCCTTGGATATCACTCCGTTCTTGATCATCTCCTTGACATCGGAGGCGGCCTTTTGAAGCCCGTCCCTCATCTCCTGTGGGTCGAGGATCTCCTGGATGGTGCATTCCTTGCAGGCGCCGTCGGTGACGATCGATATCTCGATGAACTTCAGCCCGAAGTTGCGCTCGAAGACCTTCTGGCCGTTGATGGAGCGGCCCTTCATGGACTTAATGTGTGGACAATATGATGACGCTTCTAATGCTTTGTTCCCGCATACGGAGCAGGTCGAGTAGTCGACCTGGGTCCCCATGGAGACGTCGGTTATGTAGCCCTCCTCGATGGCCCGGCAGAGGGCCGGAGCGGCCTTGCGATCGATGAACATGGTGCAATAGACGGAGCCATCCTTCTCGACCCACTCCGCCATTACGACCTTGCCCTTGGCGTTCTCGACCTTCTGGTTCTCGTGGTTGGTGAAACAGGGGCAGCCCTCGAAGGTCTTGTAGGACTTGAGGACCTCCTCCCGGGAGAAGAAGTCGCCGTTGTCGTTCTCGTGGTCGGCCTCTATGGCCCTGACCTTGATCCAGAGGGCGTCCGGGTGCTTCTCCATCTCCGCGACGAGGTCGACGGAGCCGTCCGCCTTGCGGGCTATCTCCCCGTGGTACTTGGAGACCTTCCCCACGGACGCCAACGCCTCGGTGGAGGCGAGTATCTCTCGCCTCCCGACGGCCACGATCTCGATCTTGTTGCTTGAGCGCAGGGTCTTGGTGAGCATTATGTTCTTCCCGTCCCTGTATAATTACTTGACATGAAAGCCCTTTGATTCCTTCCTGGCTCGCGTTTTTTATAGGTCCGAGAACCGGTCAAGGAGGCTCTGCCCCGGGGCCAATCCTTCTATCTCCTTGGGGGGAGACTTGGCCTCATTCGCCTCCTTGTGATGAGGCGACTTGGCCATGATCTCCTCGATCTGCTCGGGGGTCAGCTTCCCAAGCTGGGCCAAGAGGAACGGGTCCTCACCACCGACGACGAAGCCCCCCTTTTCGGGATCGAACGGGGCCGTAACGTGGCTCATGACGTTGGAAAGTTGCTCCTCGGCGATCTGCTTGGCCTTCTCCTTGGATTGCTCCTTCTTGTCCTTCGCCGCGGTTGGGTCGATGATCTTGCTCGGGTTGAGCTCGACGATGTCCCATGAGCCGGTCGTCGACAGATGCTCGGCGTAGTCCAGGGCCAGCTCCTCCTTCTGCTCCTCCGAGAGATCCCCTAGCGGGGGGAAGTCGAAGGGGGGCAGCATGTCGTCGATGGTCACGCTTTTTTCTCCTCTGTAGCCCTCGCGAGCCGATCGACGGACTTGGCTTCCTCCTCCCGGCCCGCCTTCCGCAGCTTGCTAGCCAGTCTCGTCAGTCTCTCGAGGGCGGAGGTCAGGATCAGCTCCTCCTCCGGGACTTTGGATGGCTCCGGCGTTGGCCCTGGTCCTGACGGGACGATTTCCCGGGCGATATCTCGGGACGGGGCAACTGGGGGGGCGACTGGGGGGGCGACTGGGGGGGCGACTGGGGGGGCGACTGGGGGGGCGACTGGGGTTGGAGTCGGGGGTTGGGCCTGGTATCCCCTCATGTGCCCGATGAAGGCCTCTGGGTTGGAGAGCGCGCTCAGTTTGTCGGGGGCCTCGCCTGTCCCCTCGACATGCTGTTGCAGGGACACGGGGTAGACGGCGTTCTCGTACATCCTGGCGACCTTGATCCCGTTGGCCTCATGTTCCCGGGCCGCTGGGATGCCCAGGGCGTCGGTGGCCGCCTCCTCCGTCCCGTAGACCATGGTGTTGCCGTTCTTGTCCTCCAACCACTTCCAGGCGTTCTCCTCCGGGTCAAGGAACATCAGCCCCCACAACGGCCCCCTCCTGGGGGCCAGGACCGCCTGGGGATCCTTGATGGCCTTATCTATCTCATTCCAGATGGCGCTGAGGTTCTTCCCAATGGTCGCCTTGCCCGAGCACTCGGCGCAGATCCGGCCATACTCCATCTGTTGCCGGTCGACGCCCCCGCTGGCATACTTGAAGCCGGCGACCAGCAGGTCATACTTCTTGAGGACGGCCTCGTCCGTGAAGGTATCCCTGGGCCTGAGACGCTCGGTCCCCTCCTCGAAGAAGAAGTCCCGTTGCCCGGGGTCGCCGATGGTATCCTCGTACGCCTGGACCGACTGGTAATACTTGATCCCCCTCCCGACCATGTCGTCGATTATCCGGATGTCCTCTATGGTCATGGGGGTGAATGGGCCGAGCTGCTTCTCGGTTATCCCCAGGTGCTTCTGCATGAGCAGGCGGACGGCGTCCGAGTTGGTATAATAGACCTTGTTCCCCTGCTTGAAGGCGTATTGGGATAGGTCTATCTCCTGGTCGGGATTCCTAGGATCCTTGATGGTATAGAAGCCCTGGTTCCTGTCCGGGTCGGCATCCGTGAACGAGTCGGACTCGTGCTGCCTCTCGGTCAGCCCCCCGCCCGGCTGGCGGGCCAGGAAGAACTCCTGCTTGACCCATACGATCCCGTTCCTCGGGATGCCCTTCTCTTGCAGCTTGACGTCGCTGGCCTTGGAGGAGGATAGCTCCGGGGTCACGATCATGGCGTTGAGGCCACCGACGCAGAACTCGTTGCCGTTCTCGCCCGGCCTGGTCTGGAACAAGGGCCATTCGCCATGCGTCAACTGGTAGTCGCCCTTCCTGGAGGACGCCGGCGCCCCCTTGCCCCATGACTTGCCCCACGCTTGCGGATTAAGGTGGCTCCTCGCGATGCCCTGCCTGAGGATGACTCTGACTCCCTTGAGGCCGGTCTCCGGGCCCTGGACCGGGTTGACCTTCCTTCCGATCCTCTTCTCGACCTCGGACAACGGCCCGTACGTCTCCTGGCCGGCCTTGGTGTCGAACCACCGGACGGCCAACTCCCCGCCCTCCTGGTTGGCCCGGACCTCGAACTTGGGGGCATAGGGCCTCTTGGCCCTGAGGATGCCTTCCTGGGCGACGGCCTGGTGGAGGCCCTTGTCCTTGCCCAGTGGCATGAGGTTGCGGTCCAGGTCCAGCGTGTCGAACTCGTACTCGTCCAGCATTGGGGCGCAGGTCCGGGAGTCCAGGACCATCTTGCTGTCCAGGTCGACCAGGCCATGGGCGCACAGCTCACGGAAGCCCTTCAGGTAGGGCTCCATCTTGCCGAAGACCTCCTTTAGCTGCCCCCGGGCGTCCCTTAGCCTCGCCCCCCTGATCTTGTTGGCCTCCCGCTCCTTCTCGCCCAATTGGGCGAACAAGGAGGACAATGCCTGGCCATGGGCCGGGTCCCCGATCGTCCTGGAGGGGCCCTTGTCCTTGGCGAAGCTCTCCAGGAAGCCTGAGATGGATTCCTCGTTGACGTCGGCGAGGGACTTGTTATCGGCCTCCGGGCGGATGACGTTGATCTCCTCCCCGATCCTGTCCGGCGGGATGTCGACTCCGAACAGCTCCTTGGCGCACTGGGAGATGACGGGGAGCCTGGACGCGTCGGCTGACGCCGGGTCCAGGCAATACTCCCGGAGCATCGCCATCTGGCCCAGCTTGTAGAGGGACTCGCTGGCGTGGGACGCCACCAGGCTGGCGGGATCCTTGAACACGTACTTGGTCGCCTCGGTCTCGCCCCGCTTGGACTCCGCCTTCGTCCGGGACCCGCTCGTCGTCTCGATCCCCATGGGCCGCAGGAAGTCGTCGTAGACGACGAGCTGGCTGCCCTTGAGACGGACGTCCTCGAAGTATGGCTGGTCCCACTCGAACGGCTTCCCGGCCGCCTCGTGGTGGTCGAGGAGGTCGATCAGGTTCTTCTGCTCCGAGGACGTGACCTTGACGTTCCCGCCGTTGGCCTCCAGCAGGGCCTTGACCTGCTTGAACCCCTGCGGGTCGACGTCCAGTTGCATGGGGACGTTGTCCCTGTTGGACTTGAAGTACTTGGAGATGTCCTTCCCCGCCATGAGGTCCTCGACCATCCTCGGGAAGGCCAGGACCTTGCCGCTGGCCCTTAGCTCCCTCCACATGGGGAGGGTCCTGGTGAATTGATGAGGGGAGAACATGACCCATGGTTTGATGACCAGGTCGCGCCAGGTCTGCTGGCGGTAGAACTGCGGGGCCGTCTCGCCCGCGAGGGGCTCGCTCATGGAGAAGTCCGCGATCTTGCCGTCCCGGCCCCTGCTGACCGACACCAGCTCGTTGGATATCCAGGAGCCAAGCTGGTTGACCTGCCTGTCGAAGACGTCGGGAGGGGGCTCCTCGTAGGTGGCGAGCTTGGGGGCGGCGGGCATGTCCTGGACCTTGCCAGTGAACTGGTTGAGGCCCTTCTGGCCCTTGGGCAGGTTGATGACATCCGTCCCGATCAGCCGCAGCTTCGAGTATAGGCCGGGGACGAAGCCCAGGTAGGGGCTGGCCTTGTAGGCCCAGCAATAGAGGTCGACCAGCGGCTTCAACTGCATGCTGCGCTCGAACTGGACCTTGCTGCCCGACCCCAGGAGCGAGGCCTGCCTGATCCGGCGCAGGTTGAACGCCTGCCTTCTCTCGTCCCTCTTCTCTTCCCTCTTTTCTCTCTCGCTCTTTTCCCTGTGCTGGGGCTCGAGGACGATGGACTTGCCCATGATGTCCTCGATCTTGTAGCCGCCTGGCTTGGCGGGGGGGACCGCCGGGTTAGGGACCTGCCAGGTCATCTTGGCGTAGAACAGGGCCTCGCGTTGGGTATTGAACCGCTTGCCGCTGGCCCCGTGGTCGGCGGGCATCTTGCGAAGCCCGGCGAAGAAGTGATAGCCCTTCTTCTTGGAGAAGCCCGGCGAGATCACGACGTAGTAGTCTGTCCCGGTGGTGCGATCATGACCTTCCCAGCGAAAGTAGCTCCCAAGGCCGACCTGCTTGTCCATCTCCTCCTTGAGGTACTCGGACTTGTCGCCGTAGGTCTCAGCCCAGCGGATTCCCCGTTCCTTGATTGGCGTCGCCATCGTCGATGATGTCCTTGGCCGCCGGGATCACGACCGGGAAGTTCTCAGTCCCGGACTCCTTGATCAGCTTCTCCAGGCTGGTTCTCGCGCCCTCGATGGACTGGCTGGCCGTCCTGACGCCCTCCGCGGCCCGCTGCCAGCAGCGATAGACCATCCCACTTACAGTCTTCTTGACCTCCGGCTGCCGCTCCTTCAGCTCCTGCTCCCCGAACCGGACGACCGTCCACCCGTAGGCGGCCAGCGTCTTGTCCCGGAGGCTGTCATGGGCCATGTCGTCGGGCTGCTCGTGCCACTTCTCGCCGTCGACCTCGATGTCCAGCTTGAGGACCGGGATGGCGAAGTCCGCCTTGTATGGGCCCAGGGGGTATTGGGGATAGGCAGGGAAGGGCAGCCGCATGCCCTCCAGCATCTTGAACATGATCTGCTCCAGGCTGGTCAGGCGGACGCCCTGGGGCGTTACTTGGCTCTCCTCGGGGACCTTCTCCTCCTTGCCTCTTCCCCTCTTCATGACCTTGCCCATGGTCCCGGCCATCGGCGGCCCTCCAGTGGGCGGGGGAGCGCCAGGGATGGGAGGCATGCCAGGAGCGCCAGGGACCGCGCCAGGGCCGCCAGGAGCGGGAGGCATGCCTGGCGGGGCCCCGCCGCCAAAGAGTCCTCCCAGGTCGGCCCCGCCAGGAGCGCCCATCCCGCCGCCCAGGCCGCCCATCCCACCGGCCGCGCCGCCCATGCCAGCGCCTGGGAGGCCCATGCCCCCGACCCCGGTCTCATAGCGGATCCGCTCGGTCTCGTGGTCGTAGTCCAGGTTGTACTTCTCCAGGAGGGTCTGGCAGGAGATTATGCCCTTGTCGTAGAGCTGGTTGTAAAGGTTCTTCTGCTGCGTGTCGTCCCGGATGTTCAGGTCGTTGAACGTGACCTTGGGAACGATCCAGACGTCCTCGCCGATCTCCTCGGACTTCTCCTTGTCGATGAAGCCCCTCATCTGGGCGACCGGCTTGTAGATGCGCTCCTCCATCCAGCGGGCCAGCTCGATGCGCCAGGACTCCAGGCGCTGGATGAGGGCCTCGGCCCCGATGGCAGCGGACGCGTAGCCACTCATGGACCCGTCCAGCAGCGCGTCGTTGATCATCAGGCCCTGCAAGATCTCCTTGTTGATCAGGTCGTACTCGTTGGTGAGCTGGAGGACCTTGCCGCTGGCGCCGATCCAGTCGTAGTCGAAGTTATGGTGCGTCACGAGGGTCAGGTTGGGATCGTTGGCGACCTGGGACAACTGCTGCTGGACGTCGGCGATGTCGGCCGGCCCCGCCGGGCGCTCCTCGCTGCCGAGCTTGACGATCCTGATCGGCAGGATCAGCCGCTCGGCGATGATCCATTGCGCCGTCATGAGCTTGTCCTTGTAGGTCAGGACCTTGAAGAGGCGGCGGATCATGGACGTCCCATAGGTCGCGTACGGGTATGGGTTGTACTTCAGGTGGCTGACCGACTCGTTGGCCAGCGGGATGGGCCGGCCGCCGAGGATCAACTGGCGGATGTAGGCCGGCAGCTTGTCGTAGATGGCCTTGGGGCGCTTGTGCCAGACGATCCGCTTGAGATCCTCGTCGGGGAGCATGGTGATGACGGGCTCGTCCGCCAGGACGTTGGTCTGGACGTCGATCGAGTCCGGGTTCATGATGACGATCCGCCTGAACGTCCCGCCCGGGTGGTTGCAGGGCTCGCCCTTCTTGGAGACGCCCGACCCCCTGCATTCCGAGCACTCGATCTCCAGGAACGGGAAGACGTCCCCGATCATGAAGTACTCCTTGGAGATCATCTTGAGCCAATGATCCAGGTTGAGCTTCTTGTTCAGGTTGTCGAAGTAGGACTTGACCGCGCTGTCCTCGCATTGCGTCTCGAAGCCATTGATGGGGAAGCTCGAGTTATGGCAGGCGATCCCGTTGACCACATAGCTATGGCTGTTCTCTATCTCCAGATCGTACAGGGGGCCGGAATAGGAGCGCCGCTTGATCTCCCGTATTTTCCTGTAAAGGAAGGGCTTGGGCGTAAGAAGGCAATCTCCCGCCTTTAATCCTCCCGCTTGCACGAACGTTATGTTTCCACTCTCGGTCAGGAGCTCGTGTTCTGGCGTGCATCTGAGAGTGGTTCTCATGCCAACGATCTTGATGCCCAACACGACTTCCTTCTTGGCTTGCCTCTTCATCCTTCTGATGACCTTGTTCGAGCTTCCGTCATGAGACCTAACCAGGTCCCCTGGCTTGATGGAGCTGATGGCTTTTCGTTTGCCGTCCGCCATCAATACCTGCATTTGGGGAGTAAAGCAGTAGAAGTCGATGCCCGCGGCCACCTTTGGCTCGTTCTCGTAGAAGTACCGGTACCACTGGGCGCATTCCCGTCGCTTCTGTGGGATTTGCCAGTTCTGGGGCGTGTGCAGCGGGCTGTAGAACTGGGGTTGCGTATATATGACCTGGGACTGGGCGTAGGCCGACCTGGGCAGGGCCAGCGGGGCAGTGATCGTCATCTTGCCACCACCAGTGGCGGGAGGTAGGGATGATTGCTTTGACGCCTTCATCTGTTGCAACGCGGAGGACAGGCTGCCTTTGAATGTCACCATGAGGAGATACCCTTATTCAAATGGACATTCCACTTGTATCATACATAGGGATGTCGTCAGGACCCTTGGAAAACCAGGAGAGAAGGGATGCCGCCGATTCCTCGGCGGAACAGCATCATGGTTGATCCTGCCGCAGGTACACATCCGGGACGAGGGCTCGAACCTGCCGATCTTGATCAGCCTGAAGGCGGCAGTCTTCTCGAACGAACATCATAAAGCGACCTGTTACGATGTGATTCATCCCCTACTTGGGGAAACGACTTAGTTGTTGTCCAGGACGAATATCCCCTCGGCGTTGTCGACGGCGATCTGCCCTGGCACGTCCCCTCCCGCCGGGATCTCGATGGTCGACACGGTATAAACGTTGCCGTTGTCGTTGACCTTGCGGATGCGGCCATTGCCAACGTCCACGACCCAGAGATTGCCCCTCTTGTCGACCGCGAGCGGCCCAGGCCGGTTGAACCGGGCGGCTCCGGCGCGGCCGTCCACGTTACCTGGGGTATCCAATTGGCCAGCGAACACGACCGAGGAGGCGGCCCCCCTCTTCCAGCGATAGATGACATGCCTGGCGGCATCGGACACGTAGACGTTGTCGGAGGCGTCGATGGCCAGCCCGGCCCCGTCCTGGAGCCCGGTTATCTGGATGACGACCTTCTGGGCGTTCCCGGCCCCGGCCTCGGACGTGTCGTTGGAAGTGCTTACCGGGCGAAGCTTGAGCAGCCTGTTCGCCATTTTCTCTCCTTAGGAAACCTTGGCCCCGCAGCGGGGGCAGGTCATGACCGAGACGTCGCAGACGTACTCGCTCTTGCAGCACTTCCGCAACCTGGCGCCGCAGGAGCAGAGCACGACCTTGACGTGCTCCTCCTCCCCGGTCGCGATGGCGTTCTTGACCGTGGGGCCG
>Ga0315274_10005365_pt1 | contig 18737 bp, 18 predicted proteins | sample YL17G02_20_MG_FD_203700 | JGI IMG/M metagenome (GOLD analysis project Ga0315274, IMG submission 203700) | Sediment microbial communities from Yellowstone Lake, YNP, Wyoming, USA - YL17G02_20 | ecosystem: Environmental > Aquatic > Freshwater > Lake > Sediment | place: USA: Wyoming | collected... | reverse complement strand
GCATTGTTGGTGCACCAACTACTTCCAGCCATTCCCCATAAACTATTGGATGCTTGCTTGTCGGCATAATCTGCACGTTCTTGATTCCGAGATTTCGTAATTGGGATTCCAGCCATTCAGCAGCTCGCCGCATGTCGGATTTGTGTTTGTCATCGGTAGAGATCGAAGGAATAGCTAGCAATTCATTCAGTTCAGCAAGAAAACGTTGTTTATTCTGGCTGGCATACTGTAAAGCCTGATGCCGGGTTTCAGTCATTTTTTATATCTCCGTAATACTTTATAGAATCAATGACAGCCTCGCGTAATTTCGAGTACTTCTTATCCATATTAATCCGCAATATTTTTGGTGTCATTCTGGTAATCTGGCAATTAGATCTGCAATAAATCGAGACGAGTGAGGAATTCTCGCAAGGTTTAATGCTCCCGAGCCTTACACTACAATTTATGGCAGTCTAACATTTCACTTTGCTTTCATCTGGGTCAACCGGTTCGTCCATAAAAGCCGGCTGGACGCTCACATATCAAATGTAAGTTATTTATTGTAAGTCTTGGTTTAACCAATCCTGTATTTGATAGAGATAATGGCCAAAATTGCTCACCCGATAGTAACTATTCATATAGTTTCTGTTCGCTAAAATAATATGAAATTCGATCTTTATTCTGCGAGTACATGTACAAATCGATCAACAAGATAAATATTTAAGGCGTTATAGTCGGTGTCGGTGTTTGTTCTAAAGCCCTACGGGTGACCAGGTACCAGCTGGTGATGTTCGCGAATCGGTCACTTATATCAAATATAGGTGCTCCCTGAACACCACGCACTTGGATGTCCACAGCGAATGTGTATACAGGATAGTATAGAGTCAGTGCGGGTATTTCCTTCGCAAAAACAACTTGGAAGTTTCGATACAACCTTGTCCGCACAGCCAGATCAGTTATTGTTCGTGCTTGTTCGAGATATTCACTAGCGGTCCGGTTGTTCCATTGGGAATAATTCTGTCCACCAGTTGCTTCAGCTTGATGCCAGAACGGGTACGGATCAGGATCAGGAGATCGACTTAGGTCTAAGTCCACAAGAGCGGCTTGGTATTTCCTTGGGGATAAGTGATCAATAAACAACTGATCGTAAGGTGTTGATTGTAGATCTACCTTGACTCCAATCAAAGCCCAGTCACTCTGGATTGACTCTGCTAGAGCTGTGTGCAAAGTGTCATCTGGGTAAATGAGAGTAAAAGCAAGCGGTTTTCCATCTTTAACTCTTACATCACCACCTTCAGCCGGAATGACATATCCCTTGGTTTTTAACAAAGCAATTGCAGCTTCGCGATCATAGTTAATGTGTTCGAAACCATCATAATAAGCCCACGAGCCAGGTAGAATTGGTCCCTCCGCCGGGATAGCTTGGCCTTGTAAGATAACATCAATCATCCGTTGGCGATTCAATCCAAGCATTAATGCTTTCCGCACAGACTGTTCTTGGAAAAAAGGTACTGCACCGTCATCTAAATTCAATAATATCAGGCTTAACTCTGGTTGACGACAGGAATACAATGAAAGATTTGGCTCGGCAAGTGCGTCCTTTAATGAGGCCGATGTCACCTGACTGACTCCAAGAACTTCCCCTTGCTGGTAGGCCATCAATGCTTCAACAGGAGTAGGATAATAACGAAATACTACCTGTTGGATAAAAGGTTGCTGATTATAATACTTATCAAATGCAGTCAATACCACGCCGTTTATTTGACCATTCTCCAAAATTAAGTGATCAAATTGATACGGTCCTGTACCAATTGGTTTTAGGTTAAACTCTGCATTTCCCAATTGATCGATCGGTATGGATGTAAAAATATGCTTGGGTAAAATACCAAAAGATAAATAATCCAAGAATGGAGCGAAAGGTTCGGGTAGGTGGAATTGGAGAGTCCTCTCGTTCAGTCTATTGATCTCGATACTTTCCCACATATCCTGGATGTCTTGGGGGAAGGAGGATCCCCCTCCTTGTATCAATCCAATGGTTGAGATGACGTCGTCACTAGTGACAGGTGTCCCATCGTGCCAAACTGCGTTTGGGCGAATAGAGAAGTTGTATATCGTCCCATCCTGCGAAGTTCCCCACGATTCAGCCAAGTCAGGTATCGGCATACCACGCGCATCAAAGGTGATTAAACCTGAGAATATCAAGCGATCAACTTCATGGTCTGAAGAATTGTTCCAATCCAATAATGGATTTAACCTGCTAAGTGAACCAACTAAACTTTCGGTGAACACCCCTCCACTAGTCGGTAGTGGTAATAGAGGTTGCATTACCGGTTGTTGGCTGAGAAGTAAAATCCCAACAATAACCAGTGTAACCATTACAACTAGAATTTGCCAGCGCAGTTTTTTCATACATAAATAAAGAAAGACCTTTCCCTAGACCCGACTTGAACGTCGTAATCAGACAAACGGTCTTTCTGGAAGATGGTTTTACCTACCGTGAAATTATAACAGCAGTAATTGCCAGAATAAAGAACACAACACTTAATACGATCGTTACCCAAAATAAGGTCTTTTCAATACCCCTGCGTGCAGTAAATACTCCGCCGGTATCTGCACCCGATAAACCGCCCAACCCAGCACCCTTGCTTTGAAGGATAACACTAATAATCAAAGTAACCGACGTTATAATTAAAGCTAAGTCCAGATATTTTTCCATACCTTTGCCTCCTGCAAGATAGCGGGCAAATTATACCTGTGATAAGGCAATATCGTCAACTCGAGTACATTAATGCACGAACTGATCTTCAATCTGCACATACACACATGCTTTTCTGATGGTAGTGGTCTTCACCGTGATATTGCTCAAGTCGCATTACACGCAGGTTTGGATGGTATCATCATCACTGATCACAATCTCCTTTCAAAAGGATTGGAAGGTTATTATCAGGAAGGAAATAAACGCATCTTATTATTGGTTGGTGAAGAGATCCATAACCAAAGTATCAAACCCCAAAAGAACCATCTACTAGTTTTCGGAGCAGGACGGGGGTTAGCAAATACGGCTGATAACCCGGGAACCCTCATTGATAAAGTGTCCAAGGCAGGGGGACTATCTTTCTTAGCTCACCCTATAGATCCATTACAGCCAGCTTTCGACCAACCTGACATCTCTTGGATTGATTGGTCAGTCGAGGGATATACTGGCATAGAATTGTGGAACGGATTCAGTGAATTCAAATCACTCATAAAGACAAAATTAATGGGTCTATTTTATGGATTTTTCCCTGGATTCATTGCCCATAGCCCTTTTTCTGAAGCACTGTTGAAATGGGATGAACTTCTAGCTAAGGGTAGACATATTGTCGCAATTGGTGGCTCAGATGCACATGCTCTACATATCAGAATAGGACCTTTACGGCGGGTGATTTTCCCGTATGAATATCACTTCGCGACAATCAATACTCATCTATTGGTACAACATTCTCTTTGTGGTGACATAGCAACCGATCGAATTATGATACTTAAAGCCTTAAGCAATGGAAATGCATTCATCGGTTATGACAAGCCTCTCCCGACACGTGGCTTTAGATTTTCTGCACAGAACCGGGATACCTCCGTCATCATGGGAGAGGAGATCGCATCCAAAGGAGGAGTAACAATACAAGCCCATTTGCCAGGATTGGCTGAGATCCACCTGGTCAAAGATGGTCAATTAATCCGCAAATGGGGACGGCGGGAATCCTTCACTCATATTACGACCCAACCTGGAATCTATCGATTGGAGGCTTATCGGTATTATCTAGGACGATGGAGGGGATGGATTTTCAGTAATCCTATATACATCAAGTAATGTAATGTCGGTAATGATCAGCGCGGGAATTGCAAATTTCAAATGATATTATCACGAGGCTTAAGTGTTTAAGAGAGGGGATTGTTTTCTCAACCGTGAATTGAATTAAATAATTGATCAATGAATTCAAATATTCACTTATTGATTCCTTAGCGATAAATATTCCATATGACGTCTGAATATATTCCCTAAGAAAAGTCATCAAAAACCGACATTTTATTAAGACATAATTCCCCTATCAAATTACCCATATTAAGCACAGGAAATGGATAATAGATAGTTTGTTCCTACCATTTTGGGTGTTGAAAAAGTCATATATGGCGGTGGTTATATCGATTTGTACCCGAAAATACCACCATATCTGGGAGTGCCTCTTCGTTTTTCAACACCCTCTAACCATTGCTCCTTCCCAAAACTACTAGTTTGTGCTAAACTATAAACCACTTTATTAAAGTCACGCCTCACACGTGACTCTTTCCGCTCCCAGCCAGCCTACGGTGTCGTCTGGGGGCAATCCCGAGGAAAGGAGGTTCCACATGCGCAAGTATGAACTCGTTTGTGTGATCCATCCAGATTTGGATGAGGCTGCTATTAATGCCACTATCGAAAAAGTCAAGGATTGGATCAATGTAGCAGGCGGTAGCATTGACAAGGTGGATCATTGGGGTCGCCGCAAAATGGCTTACCAAATACGCAAGCAACGTGAGGGTCAGTATGTTCTATTGAATATCTCATTACCCCCTGCTACCACAACTGAATTGGAACGCAATCTACGTTTTCATGAACCTGTTATGCGCCATATGCTCTTGCTTGTCAATTAATTACCAAATATATTAGTTTCCTGGTTACAACCAGAAGGAGGATGTCATGAGCCGAAGTTTGAATAAAGTCATGATTATCGGCTACTTGGGACGAGAGCCTGAAATGCGTTACACCCCCTCTGGCCGACCTGTAACGACCTTTTCAGTAGCTGTCAGTCGTTCTTGGAATACTGCTGACGGTGAACGCCATAATGAGACCGAATGGTTCAACGTTGTCACCTGGAGTAACTTAGCTGAGATATGTAAACAATATCTTACCAAAGGCCAGCAGGTTTATATAGAAGGTAGATTGCAGACCAGGCATTGGGAAGACAAAGAGGGCATAAGGCATACATCAGTCGAGATCGTTGCCAATGAGATGATGATGTTGGGAGAGCGTCGGGATACGAATCATTCCCAAGGGGAAAGCTCCGAAGAAACAGAATCCCAACCACATGAAGATGAGTTCCCTTTTTAAGTACAGATTGGAGTCGTAATATATGTCTACAGAAGATTATACAAATAATGGATCAAGATCTGATTTCTCTCGCCAAGAATCCGACCGACCGGAACGGCGATATTATACTCGTCCAAAAGTCTGCCAATTTTGTACAGACAAACTTCTTACCATTGATTATAAAAAAGTAGATCTACTACGCCGTTTTATCACAGAAGATGGCAAGATCCGCCCACGCCGTCAGACCGGTACTTGCGCTCGTCATCAGCGTGCTTTAGCAAATGCTATCAAACAAGCTCGTCAAATTGCGTTGCTACCATTCACAGGAACAACCTGGGAAGAAGGCTAGTTCGCATTTGTATGATTGAAAACGGTTTGTGTGATAAATCCACGCCACCTACATTCATTAAAGAGGTTTACTATGGTAAAAAACAAGCCTACCCCAACAATAACGAGCAAAAAGCACCTGGCACGCCTAGAACGTGAACGGCGTCAAACCATTGTCATCAGGTTTGCAGCTATCGGCGTTATATTGGCAATAATAATGATCATTGCATATGGTTATTTGGATATTAAGGTGCTACAGCTTCGCCAACCGATAGCCAAAGTTGGCGATGAAGTCATCACTCTCCGCGAATTCCAATTGCGAGTCCGCCTGGAACGCCAACGCCTTATCAACCAGTATCTTCAAAACAATCAACTTGGACAACTATTCGGGTACGATACGACAAGTCAGAATCAGCAAATCGAGGATCGATTGAACACACCATCAATGCTTGGTCAAAGTGTAATCGATTCCCTTATTGAAGAGCATTTGATTAGCCAGGAGGCTGCCCGGAGAGGTATCGTCGGTGAACCAGATGAGGTAGAAGGGGCACTCGAAGCGTTCTTTCGGTACTTCCCAAACGGAAGTCCCACACCAACCATAACCCCTACTTCAATCACGTTCTCAACATTATCACCCGAACAGTTGGCTCTTGTAACAATTACACCAACCGCAACCACTACCCCAACATCAACATCTGAACCAACGGTAACACCTGATATTACCGCGACTCCCTTGCCGATTCCCAGCCCGACATCCACACCTGCACCAACATCCACCTCTACTCCATATACTTTAGAAGGGTATCACCAGACGTACGATAAAAACCTCGAACTGTATAAAACACTTGGTGCAAATGAAGCTGACTTCAGATCTCTATTCAAAGCGAATATATTTCGGGACAAGCTCTACAAAATAATTACAACTAATGTACCAGCAACACAAGAGCAAGTGTGGGCACGCCACATCCTCGTCGCTAATAAAGATATCGCTAAGTCTGTTCGTGAACGACTGCTCATGGGTCAAGACTTTGCAACATTAGCCATGGAATTTTCTCAGGATACTGGTACAAAAGATAAAGGTGGTGACCTGGGTTGGTTTGGCAAGGGAATGATGGTCCCTGAATTCGAACAAACTAGTTTTGGATTGAACATCGGACAAATCGGCACGCCGATAAAAACGTCTTTTGGTTATCACATCATCCAAGTCCTTGGGCATGAAAATCGCCCTCTGACCGATAGTGAATATCAACAAGCTTGCGAGACAAGATTCCAAGAATGGTTGGTAGAAGCTCAAAAGCAAACAGACATAAAGACATATGACAATTGGTTAGATAAAATTCCAGCAGACCCAGATCTGCAAAAAGCGATTGAAGTGTTTTTCGGGCAGCAACCCATCCAATAAAGGGATTAGTCAATCACCGTCTGAGTTGATGAAGGTAATTTACTTTCTTACATAAACATTAACTTGTAAAAGCCTCTATCCTCTGAGGATTTTCTCTGTGATTTCATCAAGCTTCAGACTGATGACCTGGCTGGTCGAATCACGACCCATTGTTACTCCATAGATCACATCAGCGACTTGAACTGTATTCCGGTTATGTGTAACAATTACAAATTGAGTATCCTTACTAAGGTCGAGTAAAAGATCACTAAAGCGGCTAATATTCGCCTCATCAAGCATTGCATCTACTTCGTCCATCACACAAATCGGCGTTGGTGAGACTTTCAGCAGTGAAAAAACCAAGGCAATTGCGATCAGACTGCGCTCTCCACCGGAAAGCAGTGCGAGTCCTTGTTCCCGACGACCTGGTAATCGTGCCTCAATATCAATGCCAGTATTGATGGGATTCTCTGCATCAGTTAACACCAGTTTTGCTGATCCGCCATTAAACAAACGGATAAAAATCTCGTGAAATTCGTTCGCCACAGCATCAAAAGTCTTGAGAAATTCACGTTTTGTTAATTCATCTAGTTCAGCAATCACTTGGTGAAGATTATTCTCAGCATTTTGAAGGTCGGATACTTGCTTCTTTAAAAATTCATAACGTTCATGTTCAGAATCATATTCCTTCTTGGCTTCTGGATTAACCGGTCCCATCCTGCGCAAACGAGCGCGCTGTTGGGTTACTTGTTCCTCCATGTCAAGTGGTAGCCTTGTTACAACAGGTAACTGCTCAACCATTCCTTCAAACGGAAGTGGGACTGGTCCAGAGACATCATCAACATATTCGAACATGACCAAACCAAAATCATCTTCGATTCGCTGGCGGAGTATATCCAACGATTCCTGGCGATGGGTGGAATCCAGTTGCGCCTGAGAATATTGGCGCTCGGTTGTTGATAACAATCTCTGTAAAGAAAGCTCACGATCCTGCTGATTGATCTCTTGCCCTTCGATTGTTTCCAGTTCTTTCTCGTATGGTTCGATCTTCAGCCGAAGTGCATCCAATTGCTCATTCCAATTAGTTACCTGATTTCGCAAATCCTCTCTTTGGATCTCCAACTCCGCTAATGAGCGATCGATTTCAATCGATTGACGACCAAGATTATCTTGTTGCTCCTTTAGCCGAATTATTGTTTGCCGACGTTCCTCACATCGCGATTTCGCATCACTCAATACGCGCTCAACTACACCAAGACGAGTGTTCCAATAAGTCAACTGGTTTTGTACATCCTCAAAAGCAAGTTCGGCTAGTTCGATATCCAGAGTACGAATTTCTTCATAAGCTTGCGTAAGATTCATATCGACAACTGAGAGGGTCTCTATTGATTGTTTATATTCACTTTCAGCCTGGATGATCTCATCTTCCAAATGCTTTTTTTGTGATCTCTGCCAATCACACTCACGACACGCCGATTCTAATCTTAATTTAAATCGCTGCTCAGTCCCCTGGGCCTCTTCAAAATGAGAACAGGTTCTTCGTAAAGATTCCTCTACCCGGATTTGTCTTCGCTTTGCCTTGGCAAAATTCTCAGAACATTGCTTTATTGACTCAGACAGCCTAGTTATCTTTTCACTTAAGTCATCTAATAATTTCCTTAACTCACGTCGCTGACGTGGACGGCTTATTATCACTGACCTGGTTTGTTTACCCGCAATGACAGCACCATCTGCGCGGAAAACCTCACCGCGTAAAGTCACTGCCTGTAAACAATCATCCTCTCCATTAACCAAACGACGGGCGGCTCTACGATCCTTAACTACAATCACATGACCAAGAAGCAAATCTACAACCGATCTGAATTCATCGGATGTCTTTACTAAATCTGCTGCAAGCCCTACGCAATCTGTATCTTCAGGAACTTTCATCGGAGATTGTTTAAACAACCATGATAATGGAATCAAAGCCGCACGTCCGGCTTTACCGCTTTCGAGTAGTTTCAGCGCCTCTTCAATCTCCTGGTCTGACTTGAGCAGAATAGCATCCACATAATCACCAAGGGCTGCAGCTATTGCTGTCTCGAATTCAACCGGAACGTCGATCACTGCACTCAAAGCGCCGTGAGATCCCTTAATACGCGCTTCGCGTGCAGCTTCCAATAGGAACCGGGCACCTTCAGCATAACCGGTCAATGAGTGTTCTGCCTGCTCAACCACTTCCAACTGAACTTCAAGACGGGTCTGGCTGGTTTCGAGGGCTGACAGCTCCTGAATTTTCTTGCCAAGAGCACTTTCGAGATCGATGGTTGTAGTCTTTTTCTGATTAAGATCAGCTTCAGTAAGATGTTGTGTAGCTTTCACCTTCTCAAGATTCAAAATCGAAGTTTTATGATCTTTTTCCGCATCAACAACTGCCTGTTCAGCGAGCTTGATGTGTTGTTCACTTATTTGAAGTTTTTTTTGTAGATTTTCGAGGCGGATCTGAAGTTCATCTAAATGAGCCCGTAACTTAGCACGGTTTGTAATTAAACCATCGATTTTTTGGTGTGTGACTTGTGATTTCTTTTCAACCTTCTCGCGATCAGCTTGGCTTACCTCGAAAATCTGGCGTGTGTTGTTAACTTGAAAAAAGGCTTCCTCATAATCAGTTTGCAATCGAGACACTTCCTGCTCAGCTTCCACAAATCTCTGTTGAGCAAGCCTTTCCTCGTCCAAGATGTGTCCTAGTTCTGTTTGAACTACTAAACGGGTCGATGAGAGCGAGCGTTGGCGCTCTTCCATCACTGCCAAATCGCGGTTGATCTTCTCTCGTTGACTGTGCAATTCGGACGATTGGTGATGCCAGGTATTCAGACAGGAGCGTAATTCTTGAGTCTTTTCGCGAAAGGCTGAATATTCATGTTGGTGTTTTTGATATATATCTCTGTTCTCGTTAAGTCTAACCTCATGATCCCGCATGATTTCACGACTTTTTGCTAATGCTTTTTGGGCTTGATGCCAATGATAGCCATACCAATCACGCAAGAGAAATCGTAGATCAGCCTGAGCTTGAGCATAATCCTGTGCCCGGCGCGCCTGCCGTTCCAAGCTTCGTAGACGTGGTTCGAGCTCGAGCATAATATCAAGCACGCGCTCTAGGTTCCGTCTAGTTGTCTCCAGACGACGCAAGGTTTCCTCACGGCGGATACGATAGAGACCAATGCCAGCTGCTTCTTCAAACAAGCGGCGACGTTCATTGGCTTTAAGTGCGAGAGAAGCATCTACAAGACCCTGTCCAAGTATGGTAAATGTACGCTCGCTTAATCCGGATTGGGCAAGAAGTTCATTGATCTCACGCAAGCGGACATGTTGACCATTAAGTAAATATTCATTACGCCCGTCGCGATAAGCACGTCTCATCAGGGCAACCTCGGAATAATCAACTGGTAGCCAGTTATCGGAATTATCAAATGCTAGTGTTGTTGAAGCCATACCAGAGCGAGGACGTTGCTCTGAGCCGGAGAAGATCATGTCCTCGGTCTTCTTGGCTCTAAGCAGGCTATAAGATTGCTCACCTAACACCCAACGCAACGCGTCAGCAATGTTCGATTTGCCAGATCCATTTGGACCTACTATAGCTGTGATACCCTCAGCAAACTCAAAGACGGTTCGGCCAGCGAAGGTCTTGTATCCATGTAGTTCGAGCGATTTTAGGCGTAATGGCATTGAATGAAATAGGCGATAGAAATAAGATAATTAGCAAGATTGTTATATCAATCCCAGGTATTCCAGTGCGGTTTGTGCTGCCATTTGAGCGGCAACTTGTTTGCTATATCCACTTCCCTGACCATAAGCTCGACCGTCAACCTGCACTTCGACTTCAAATGATTTGGAGTGCTCGGGGCCACTTTCCTTTAGAATCAAATATTTAGGTGAACCAAGTTTCTGTCCCTGTGCCCATTCTTGCAGGCGGCTTTTTGGATCAAATAGATTTAATCCGAGATAGATGCGTTCTCGAGCATCCTCAAGCAGTGGAATGACAAATCTCTCCACAGCAGATACGCCTGCTTCAAGATACAATGCGCCAATAACTGCCTCAAATGTGGCACACAATAATGCCGGACGGTCATAACCACCTCCATTCACCTCACCTCTACCTAACCTCAAGCCACGACCAAGATCTAAATGGCGAGCATTCTCCGCTAGTTGCTCAGTTCTTACTAAGGCAGAACGCAGGCGTGTTAATTCACCCTCAGTCATCTCTGGAAAATGATTATAGAGCCATGCCCCAACAACAAAATCCAGTACCGCATCACCCAAGAATTCCAATCGCTCGTTGTCTTCGAGAGCATCCGAGTGCTCGTTTACATATGACCGGTGTGTTAGAGCGCGTATTAGTAAATGCAGATTAGTAAACGGTAGGGACAGTCGTTTAGCCAGATCTGCCGGAGATTCTGGCATTTGCCGTTTATTCGGTTGACATATCATAGGAACCTCCCCAGAACTCAGGGAGCGCCAGCCACCTAACAATAACCGCCAAGTAGCTGGCGTTCCATTAGTTCTGCATGAGTTTTGATGTACCGATTCTAACCTGAATTTGGCTGGATGAAAACCCTGAAATTATAAATATGGAAAGGACTGACTATATGCGTAACCGGAGACCTATAGCCTCTCAATAATTATCAATTTCGACAACCAATATTCCAAAAAAGCATTAGAATATCTACATTGATGTTGTGGAGGGTGTTTTGAAAAAAACAAACTACGCTGAAATCCCATCCCTGAGCGAGATTAATATGGGCGTTGGCGCTTCATCATGGGGTGATCGTGTTATGTGGAATTATGGTCGAAGTTTTTGTTATGAAGATATCAAGTCAGCCTTTGAGGTTTCTATAGAGGAAGGTATGCGGTTTGTAGATACAGCCGAAGTGTATGGTCGAGGTCAATCAGAGAGGTTGTTAGGGCAATTCATCAAGGATAGCAAAGGACCAGTTATCGTAGCTACTAAATTCTTCCCTTTCCCTTGGCGGTGGAACGAAAAATCGCTGTTGAGTGCTTTGCACCACAGTTTGGAACGACTTAAACTTGAAGCTGTGGATTTGTATCAGATTCATGTACCACTACCACCTATTCCTATCGAAACTTGGATGAAGGGACTAGCAGAGGCGGTCCACCAAGGATTGGTCCATTCAGTGGGTGTATCCAACTATGACGGAACCCAAATGCTGCGCGCTTATACTTCCCTGGCGAGGTATAACATTCAATTATCCTCCAACCAGGTGCTCTACCATCTGCTGGATCGCGAGGTTGAGAAGAATGGTTTGTTGGGGCGTTGCCAAGAACTGGGAATTCGCTTAATCGCTTACAGTCCATTAGCACAAGGATTACTAACAGGCAAATATACATTAGAGAATTTACCACCAAGTATCCGCCATCGTCGTTTTAGATTTACATTAACAAAGATCCAACCATTGCTCAAACTTATGATCGAAATTGGTCAGGATCATGGTGGAAAAACCAATTCCCAAGTTGCTTTGAATTGGTTGATTAACAAAGGAGCACTTCCAATACCTGGTGCGAAAAATGCCCAACAAGCAAGGCAGAATGCCGGCGCCCTAGGTTGGCAGTTGACTTCCGAACAAATCAATGCATTGGATGAGATGAGTGACTCTATTCATCAATAGAATTAATCTTTATATAAATTCGCCTCACTGTTCTTTGAAGAGCTACGCCTTACCCCAGAAATGGATCCGACCATGAGAGAGATAGGATTTTATTTTTTCGGGAACCATTGGTTTATAGAGCGGGTAATACACACAATAGTAATGGTCGGCTTAAAGCTTTTTCCACAAAAGGGAGTTCATCCAACAAGCAAACTTCTTTGGTGGGGTATCCAGATATTTCATAAGGTCCTTTATAGAGTCCTCCTCAAGCTCAATGTTACCGGTGAGATAAAACGTAAAACAATTAAAATTGAGAATATAGTATTCTATAAGGATGGAGACGAATTGACATCGATACCAGTTCTAGCCTATCTCTTCCAATACCTTACTGGTTCAACCTGTTTGCCAGGTTTATGGATGATGGGATAAATGGTTGAGCCAATACGTTTACTTTATTTCATGAAAAGGATGGGTGTTAAAGTAAAAACTACTATCACCTGATATACAGGCAATTTGAAAGGAGGTTTAAACCATGTCAGGAATTCGGATCGGTCAAGTTACACACTTCTACGACAAAATCAAGGTGGCAGTTATCATTACAACCGCTACAATTCAGGTAGGTGACATGGTACACTTTCTTGGACATTCAACCGATTTTAAACAAGAGGTCACATCACTGCAAATTGAACACCAGGGTGTTAATGAGGTTGGATCAGGACAAGAAGTAGCCATGAAAGTCTCCCAAACTGTACGCCCAAAGGACACAGTTTATAAACTTACCAAAGAGGAATGACTCAAACGTAATATTGGGGGAGTCGATAATGGAGGAAAACGATCTTGGTGTAACAGATTCGTTAGGAAGTTTCAACCTGATCGCTATATTATGGAAACAAGAATGAACTGATTCATAGTTGATCAGATCAATTTCGTGCGGAAAAAAGGTGTCATGCAAAAATGGAAAAAAAACAACACAAATCCAGGAACGTTACAAAAGCGACCTGGTCATTTCCTCAAGATGTTTCTAAGATTTCCTGTATTTCTGCACCAGATTGGCTTTGGTGGCTGGGAACAATTACTCGGTATGCAATGGATGTTCATCACAACAATAGGGAGAAAGACTGGTAAACAATGTTACGCTATGGTAGATGTGATAGATTATGACAAGGAAAGAGATATCTATTATATCGAAGTAGCCTATGGACAAAGAGCCGACTGGTTTCAAAACATCCAAGCCAATCCAATATTCCACGCACAGGTTGGTAAACGCCAGTTCAAAGCTTCTGCCACTATGCTGTCTGCCGAACAAGCCGGGAATGCAATCGTTGCGTTCGCCAACCGTCATCCGCATTACTCCCGCACGGTTATGGCTATGGTAGGGATAAAATTCGATGATGACGATGAACTTCGCTTAATGGCTCGTGAATGGATCTTTTTGGCAGTCCAGCCTGAAAATAATAATAATGGATAAAACGAAGGATAAGGAGCATTAATTAAAAAAGGACCTTGCATGGCTATTACCCATCAACTCATTCTTGGTCCAATTATCGGGGGACTCTCACATGATCGTGTAAAAATATGGGCTCGCGCTGATGGTCCCGTAACTCTATATGTGTGGATAGGGAAGAAATCAAACCTGAGCGATGCCTCTTTAATAGGGACATCTGGATTGCTAGTAGCTGAGGATGGCTATGTTGGAATTGTTACAATCACCCAACTGCGGTCTGAGACACAATACCACTATGCCTTGACTTTAACTAAAACGAAGCCAAAACCATCAAAGATACCGTACCCATCATTTATAACTTTTCCCCCGCCAGGTGAACGTTATCCATTCAGTTTTGTTTTTGGATCTTGTTTTCGTCCAAGTAGTGCAAATGGGGGAGGAATTTTTAACGCTATCGATATACAACGGCAAGTAGATGACCTCCGTTTCATACTAATGCTTGGCGATCAAATCTATGCCGACCAATGGCAATATAACAATCTAGGACACATCGCGATTACCATCCATGATTACCGTGATGTTTATACTTACACTTGGTCCCGCCCTCCTTTTCGAAATCTATTGAAGAATCTTCCCGTATTCATGATTCTGGATGATCATGAAGTTGATAATGACTGGCATTGGGATGATAAAACCCGTCGATTGGCTTCAATCCCTTTTTATGAAAAATTCCTGCGTTGGATAAAACATCGACCCAAAGATGAGCTGTTTTTATCCCTTCATCGCGTTCGCGATGCACTGGAGGCTTATTGGGAGCACCAGGGTATCCATGGTTTAGATCCAATTCACCCGATAAAGGTGGACACCAGCGGACGGTTTAACATCCTCAATAGTAAAGGTTCCCTTGCATTTAAATTTTCCTTCGGTGCTGCTGCCTTTTTTATAATGGACACCCGAACAAACCGGATAAAAGAGGGCATAACAAACCGCATTCTGGATGATGGGCAGTGGATTGAACTCGAACACTGGTTGCTTGAAGATAAGTTTCCACTGAAATTCTTGGTTTCGTCGTCATCAATACTCTTCGATATGTTAGGAGATTTTACCCGGGATCGCTGGAACGGTTTTAAGCTTGAGCGTAACCGCCTATTAAATTTCATTGCCACCCATGCGATAGAAAACCTTTATATCCTGACCGGTGACTTGCATGCGGGTCACGCGATTGAAGCCTGCCTTAACTACCCCACCTTTCCACCCTTACGATTGTGGGAGTTCTGCGCTTCCCCATTTGAACAAGCGGTCAATAACCTCACTTGGACTCGGATAAAAACGCAGTCCCAAGCTATAAAAGGCTATAAACTGCATTTTACTGTAACCGCGCATAACTATGGTGTTGTTAACGTAAACTATTCACCGAATGGTAAACCTATCATCCGTTTTTCTCTTCACGGATCTAAAGGAAATAAAATCCGATCAATCGAAACACAATAAGAGCTACAACGTTATCCTATCCAGGCGTGTCAAACCGACTTGGATAGCATCTTCCAGCGCTGCCTGGAACTCGCAATCTGTGATTGGTCGATTAATTTCCGGGTAGTGATGTGAATTATACGCAGGGTGATACTGAGCCATGATATTCACATATGTATTTCTCGATATGTCTCTTTCGATAAATTTCATGACTTCTTTCGTTCCGGCCAGATTCCTTGGAAGAACAAGATGCCTGATCAATAAACCATGTTGTGCCAACCCCTGCTTATCAATCCGTAAATCCCCAACCTGACGATGCATCTCTAGGACTGCTACCCGGTTGATTGATGGATAATCTCTCACGCGTGATAAGCGGTAAGCCACACCGCAATTCGAATATTTCATGTCTGGCATATAAATGTCGATCACACCATCCAACATTTTAAGAGTGCTTAAAGCATCATAACCACCTGTATTGTAAACCAATGGAATGTGCAAACCAAGCTGAACCGCGATAGCCAACGCCCGTAAGATCTGAGGTACAACATGGCTTGGTGAAACTAAGTTTATGTTGTGACAACCTTGATTCTGCAAATTGATCATAATTGATGCGAGCTCATCTGTTTCTACCTCACACCCCGAGTCTGTCTGACTGATACTAAAATTTTGGCAATATTGGCAACGCAAGTTGCATCTGGTGAAAAAGATCGTCCCAGAACCACGCCAGCCGCTCAAAGGTTTCTCTTCACCAAAATGTGCCCCGAAACTGCTTATCTTTGCTTGTATTCCAATTCGGCATACTCCAGAAGCCCCTGTCATACGGTTCACACCGCATTGCCGAGCACACAGGTCACATTCAATCATGTGTTCATAAGCAATCTTGGCACGACGTTCCAGTTCACCGATAGGTAAATTGTTATATACGGGGGAAAAGGTTGAGTCGATTTCCATAAACCAATAGCTAAAAATAGTTACGATCAAAATTTTTCCGGTGTCGAAAAAACCACCCTGAGTGGTTACAACCTCTCAATGCTCAGAAAAATTCATATTTATCAATTAATCTCCATATCACTGATCATCCTACAGTCCCATTGTAAATATTTATCTGATAACTAGAGGGATTCAATCAATGGGTAGGCACATATATTGACTCACAGCAGATTGACTCAGGTCTATATAAATATGGATAATTTTTAAAAAACCTCGTTTCCATTACACACTAATCGATATATCTACCTTCGAGTAATCAGAGCCTGTTATCTTTCTCACATCACCTTACTTTATTACTAAGGAACGAGTTTCCGTCCATATCACCCTGGTAACAGATCCGTGTTCGCCGATCAATTTATTCAATAGAGATTGAAAGGAAACTACATCACCAGATGTATAAAATGTGATCTTGCCACGTTCCTCCCTTGAATTTTTTAAACTAAAGAAATCTAGAAGACGTCCTACCTGCCTTGCTACAGCGGGTGCTGGATCGATAACGCGAACTTTCTCTCCAACGATTTCTTGAATGAGTGGGATAACAAACGGGTAATGTGTACATCCAATCACGATAGTATCAATATTTTCCTTAATCATTGGGAAAAGAGCGGTTTCCAAGATTACCCTCGTGACCGGTCCATCCAATTCACCTTTTTCAATCTGACCGACCAAACCAGGACAAGTATCCTGGAGAACATTTACCCCATTGGCAAAACGTTCGATAACCGAAGCATATAATTTACCTTGAAAGGTTGCCGAGGTGGCTAGCACGCCGACAACACCGGTTTGTGATTGTTCGACAGCTGGTTTAACTGCCGGTTCCATACCAACAAAAAGAACGCTTTTAAAGATTTCGCGAAGGCAATGCAAGGCTGCCGCTGAGGCAGTATTGCATGCTACAACAATTAATTTTGCTCCCTGGCTTATCAATAAACGAGCTACCTCTACTGAAAAATCCCGAACCTCACCTAATGGTCTTGAGCCATAGGGTACATGTGCCTGATCAGCTATGTATAGTATAGATTCACTGGGTAGCTGTTCGCGGATAGCTCGTAACACGGAAAGTCCACCAACACCAGAATCGAAGATTCCGATCGGTGAATAGTTTATTATCTTCGCCATAATATTATTCTACACCTATTGGAACTAGTGGTTTCCTTTTCAAGGTCGATTACCTTCATTAGTAACAATTGCGTAAACAATATACGCATATTCGATTGGTCAGCCAACCATATTTTGTGATATTCTACTGATAAACCAAATGGATGACCTCGCAGTTCCACCAGTTGGGTCAATTCATATGGAGCAACCTATAACTGTTTCAATTCAGAGGATACTCCAATCACACCTTGATGATGAAGACTATATATGCAATCTTCGTTCACCTGTTATTAATCCCAAACAGCTATCTTCTTTGACGTTAATATATTTGCAAGGAAATTGTCCGGGAATTCTGGCTAGTAATCATAACAAAATGCATTTGGGTATTGATCGGTAAGTTGGTAAAGAGTTTTTTTCCAAAGTGATATATACGCCGTAAATCCCAGTATAAACCAATAAGCCATTCCGTATTCATATGCTCTCTGGAGCGTTATCAGTTCGATAATGTTCGGTCATTATCAACATCACCTATCAGGGATGGGATTATCTGTCAAAATACTGGATGGCAATATCCCGACCACTTGAAAAAAGGATCCCATCTATATTCCCACGAATTTACTGCCATCTGTCAACTGGATGTTCCGAGGCTGTGAGAACTTGTACCCCGCCTGCTCAATTCCGCATGTAATTATAGATTTCTTCAACTTGATTGCAGTTAATCCATCAACATTGACCCCCTGAAATGCGATAATATCAATTAACGGATTTTAGACCGCACTTCTGGGAAATGGGTAAGAACGCAGTAGAACTGATCCCTTTATTCACATTTATTGGGGATTATTCAAATTTCTGCTTAAGACGTGTACGTTTCCCTGTTCGATCCCGCATAAAATATAGTTGTGCACGGCGGACTTGCGAGTGACGTTCTACTGATACCTTATCCAATCGCGGAGAGCGGAGCAGGAAAGTGCGCTCCACACCTATACCATTGCTGGCAATGCGTCGGACTGTAAAATTAGCGTCGCTACCACTTTTGCGTAACCGAATCACGGTACCTTTGAATTCCTGGATGCGTTCACGGTCACCTTCTTTGATGCGAACATGCACATTAACGATATCCCCAGGACGTAATTCTGCGATATTTTCATTCACAGGAGCCTCAACGGCTTTAAGTAAATCTATCATTGTTATTATCCTTATATTTTTTTCCCAGATTCTGTTGCTTAAAAGTGTATCACAATGGTTGCGTGACGGCGGATTATATCACGCAGACAAGCCTGAAGCAAGTAGAATTAAGGA
>Ga0315274_10005364_pt1 | contig 18745 bp, 17 predicted proteins | sample YL17G02_20_MG_FD_203700 | JGI IMG/M metagenome (GOLD analysis project Ga0315274, IMG submission 203700) | Sediment microbial communities from Yellowstone Lake, YNP, Wyoming, USA - YL17G02_20 | ecosystem: Environmental > Aquatic > Freshwater > Lake > Sediment | place: USA: Wyoming | collected... | reverse complement strand
GATCGACCCCCGCTATACTGACAGCGGCATCCTGGCCGATCAGTGGGTCCCGATCCGGCCCGGCACCGATGCTGCCCTGGCTGCCGCCCTGGCCTATGTGATAGAGTCGGAGGGACTGGTCGACCGGCCATTCATGGCGGCGTGCACCCACGGATATGACCTCTACCGAGCTTGGCTCCTGGGAGATGGGGATGGCATAGCCAAGACGCCTGAGTGGGCCGATCCGATCACTGGCGTGCCCGCCCGAGTTGCCCGCCAACTGGCCCTTGACATGGCAACGAGCAAGCCCATGGCGCTGCTGCCAGGATGGGGGCCGCAGCGCACAGCGTATGGCGAACAGATCGCTCGCGCGTGGATCGCACTCGCCTGCCTGACCGGCAACGTGGGGATCCGGGGCGGTGGTCTGGCAAGCATCGGGACGCGCTCTGGCAACACGCCCCTGAGGTCACTCCCCGAGGGTCCGTATAGAGCAGCGCGGGCCGTCTCTGCGTCGGTCTGGGCCACTCACGTTCTGGACCATACGCTACGCCCGCCGATCAAGATGACCTACGTCGTGGCCACCAACCTGATCAACCGTAGCCCCGACACTCGCGCCAACGCACTCGCCATGGATCAGTTCGAGTTTGTCGTGGTCAACGAGCAGTTCCTCACGCCGACAGCCCGTCGGGCTGACATCATCCTGCCGGTCTGCACGGACCTGGAGCGATCAGATCTAGTGACTTCATGGGGACACGACTCCCATCTGTTCTACAGCCGCCAGGCAGTGCCGTGCCAAGGCGAGTCTCGAACGGACTACTGGGTATTCACCGAACTCGCTGAGCGATTGGGGTTCGGCCACGATTACACCGGCGGCAGAAGCCAGGAGGAGTGGCTGAGGTACGTGCTGGAAACAGAAGGCCTGGACCAGGAAACACTCCGACAAGACGGCATCTTGCGCACAGACAGCCACCCACGGGTCGCCTTGTCCGAATTCCGAGAGGATCCGGCTGCTCATCCCTTGCCTACGCCCTCTGGCCTCATTGAGATCGCCAACTCGCAGGCAATGGCTTACGGGCTGCCAGTGATTCCCAGCTATGTTCCGGACGACGCCGCACACAATCGGAACTACCCGCTACAGATCGTCACCCCTCACAGCAAGCTGCGCTCGAACTCGTGCGGGCACGCGAATCCATGGCTGAGAGAGCTCGAGACTCATACGGTCTGGATCAACCCTGTAGATGCAAAAACCCGCGGGATAACTGAGGGCGACCTCGTAGACGTGAGCAGCCCGTCCGGGACGATCGCCATCGAATCCCGGGTCACAGAGCGCATCATGCCTGGTGTTGTGTGCGTGTATCAGGGCACCTGGTACGAACCAGATGAGGGGCACACAGACCGAGGAGGGTGCGCCAATGTCCTCACCAGCCATCGCCTTTCGCCCACTGGAGGACCGGCAACTCACTCCGCATGGGTCGAGGTGAGGAAGAGGACATGAACGAGCGGATCTTTGTGATCGACCTAGCGCGCTGCACCGGGTGCCAGACCTGCGCAGTCGCCTGCAGGGATCGCACGGATATCCCAGACAGCCTGGCCCTGCTGCGCGTCGAGACCACGGAATCGGGTACCTATCCAAGGCCCCACGTGACGCATCGGGTCGTCCACTGCTTCCACTGCGGCCGGCCTCCGTGTGTCGATGCCTGCCCGGCCAGCGCGATCTCGAAGCGAAGCAACGGACTCGTGGCACTGAAGGCAGGTGCGTGCACGGGCTGTGGCGCATGCCTCAGCGCCTGTCCGTTCCAGGCGCTCGTGCTATTGCCAGCAGGCGTCGCCGCCAAGTGCGATGGCTGCCCTGATGAGACAGCAGCAGGCTGGGCTCCCACGTGCGTTCGCTCCTGCCCGATGCGCGCGCTGGGCTATGTGCCTGCGGCAACCCTGCGTTTTGAGGCCCGCGTGCCCGATCTCACCTTCAGAGATGGCGGCGTGGAACCGGCCGTGCTGTACCTCCGCTGGCCCAGAAAACAGGGCGTCTGTTAGCTCTCTCATGCCGCCCACTGAGAGGCCAGCTCGGCCTGATGATCGTCACCCGGTAGTCTCCCCGCCCGTCAGCCAGCGCCACCCCTCGCCGGAGAGCAGCCGCTCTGCCTCAATCGGCCCTTCACCATCGGGGACATAGACCACGGGTTTCCTGGGCACAGTAAGCGGATCGACCAGCCCCCAGGCCAGCTCGATCTCATCACTCCGAGCAAAGAGCGAAGCGTCGCCCTGCAGAGCATCCAGAAGCAGCCGCTCATATGCCTCCGGCAGCGTGCGCTCCCCAAAGCGATCAGTGTAGCGAAACTCCATATCAACGGGTGCCGCTCGCATTCCTGCACCGGGCACTTTGGTCTCCAGGCGCAGGTTCATCCCCTCGTTGGGCTGGACACACAGGGACAAGCTATTGGGCACCAGGTCGACATTCTCTGGGAAGAGCAGGTGCGGTACCCGCTTGAACTGGAGCGTGATCTCAGTCGTCTTCCGGCTGAGTCTCTTGCCCGAGCGGAGGTAAAAGGGAACGCCCTGCCAGCGCCAGTTGTCAATGTAGAGCTTGAGCGCAGCATAGGTGGGCGTCTGGGAATCCGGGGCCACTCCGTGTTCGTCGTGATAACCGTCATATTGGCCCAACACACAATCCTCTACGTCGATCGGCCGCACGGCTTGGAGCACCTTCACCTTTTCGTCGCGCAGCGCCCTGGCGTTAAAGGCGGATGGCGGCTCCATTGCGGTCAACGTAAGCAGTTGCAGCAGGTGGTTCTGGAACATGTCGCGCAACACACCTGCCTGGTCATAGTACCCCGCCCGGTGGCCCACACCGTCGCTCTCCGCCATGGTGATCTGCACATTGTCCACATAGTTCCGGTTCCACAGCGGCTCCAGGATGGCGTTGGCAAAGCGGAAGGTCATGATGTTCTGCACGGTCTCTTTGCCCAGGTAGTGATCGATCCGGTACACCTGAGATTCACCAAAGACAGAATGAACCTGGGCGTTGAGCCGACGGGCGCTGTCCAGGTCATGACCAAAGGGTTTCTCTACGATGATCCGCCTCCAACCGCGATCACTACGATGCAGGCCAGCTCTGCCCAGTTGCTCCACGATCACTGGATACAGGGTAGGTGGAGTAGCTAGGTAAAAGAGCCAGTTCCCTTCTATGCCCCTTTGTGCGTCAGCTCGCATCAGAGCATCCCCCAGGCGAAGATAGGTCCCGGGATCAGCATACTCCCCTGTCAGGTACGAGATTCGGTCGGCAAAGGAAGGCCAGAGCTCACAGACCCCGGGCTCCAGCCGAGCATAGTCAACCACACCCTGGTAGACCTGGCTGCGAAAGGCCTGATCCGCCAACTCGGTCCGCGCCACGCCAATGACCCGGATCGAGCTGGGTAGCAGCCCTTCACAACCCAGGCTGTGGAGCGCTGGGATCAGCTTACGGCGGGTGAGATCGCCCGATGCCCCCAGTATGACAACGGTAGCCGGATCCAGGTTTGGGCCGGTTTCGCTCATTGGCTCACTCCTCTTCGGGCTGGCTGGATTGGCTACAAGTCGCGGAGAACAGCGGTGAGGACCTCTATGGCACGGTGGTACTCATCCAGATCAAGCTGCTCATTTGGTGTGTGATCGAGGGTCGAATCGCCAGGCCCATATGCCACGATCGGGCACTGCCAGACAGGCCCCACCACATTCATGTCCGAGGTGCCGGTCTTCACCGTGAACGCAGCACGCTGTCCCTGCACGCCGATGGCCCGCACGAAAGCACATGCCAGCGGTGAGCCCCGTGACGCGCGGAACGCCTGTTCATAGCCGCGAAAAGACAGCTCCGCGTCCCCGGCCATCTCGACTAGCTCTTCCTGCAGCCCAGCAGAATCGCTGTCCAGAGGCAATCGCAGCCCAAGCGTCATCTCCACGTGCTCAACGAACCCATCGTCACCCGAGCATATTCGGCGCAGCGACGGGGTCAATTGCTCGAAACCACGTTCGCGGCCGGTGTTCAGCCGGGCAGCCCATGCCAGGACCTGCCGCCAGAAGCCGACCGCCTCTTCCGGAGCGCTTGCCCCCGGGCCTGCCGTGTGCCCGACCTCATGACGCAAGGCATAGTCCACCAACAGCCGGCCCTTGTAGCCCACCGTGATCCTGTCCCACCCGCTGGGTTCGCCGATCACGGCCACAGATGGAGAGAGACAGGTGAGCACGTGGCGAGCACCCTTGGAGGTCGCCGCCTCTTCCTCGACTGCACCGACCACAATGATGCGCTTGCCGGGACGCATTCCTGCGCATGCAGCGGCACAGACAAATGCTGCCAGGGATCCCTTGGCATCCACCACGCCGCGTCCGTGCAGGAGGTTGCCTTCGCGGCGCACGCGGATGGCCCCAGGCACGGTGTCAATGTGACCCAACAGGACTATGACCTGGTGGCCGTCTCCGATCTCCCCCACCGCGTTGCCTGCCGGGTCCACAGCGGCGCACAAGCCCAGGTCCCGCATTTGCGCCACCAGATACTCCGCCGCCTCAGTCTCCTGTCCGGATGGACTGTAGCGCTCAACCAATCCAGTGAGGAGGGCGTCGGCCCGGCAGGTGTCCAGCACACCACCCTCAGCGCGATGCACTCCCATCACCCTTCCGGAGAACCTCCTCCATCACTGCAACCACGGCATCCAGGTCCTCAGCACCAATGGTCAGGGGAGGCAGCAGGCGGATCACCGTCGAGCCAGCGGGCAGCGCCAGGACGCCGCGTGCCATCATGGCCTCCAGGTAAGGCTGCGCCCGAGTTCGCACCTCCACTCCGATCATCAGGCCGAGGCCTCGCACCTCGCGGACCGATCGAGCACCCATGGCCCGCAGCCGGTCCAGCAAGTGCTGCCCCTTTCTCCAGGCCTGCGCCGGCAGGTCCTCTTGCACCAAAACATCAATGGTCGCCAACGATGCAGCACAGGCCAATGGATTCCCACCAAAGGTAGAGCCGTGGGCTCCGCTGTACAAGCCCATGACCTTTGATCCAAGCATCACGGCCCCCATGGGCACACCGCCAGCCATGCCTTTCGCCAGGCACAGAATGTCGGGCTGGATCTGGTGGTGCTGGAACGCAAACATCCTTCCGGTACGGCCAAAGCCGGTCTGGACCTCGTCGACGATCAGAAGTACCCCCCTGTTGTCGCACAGCGCACGAAGTCCCTGCAGGTACTCGGTCGTCCCAGGGCGGACGCCTCCCTCGCCCTGCACGATCTCGATGATCACCGCCGCGGTACTGTCGTTGACTGCACCTTCCATTGCGGCGATGTCACCATAGGGTACGTGAGTGAAGCCAGGTACCAACGGTTCGAATGGTTCACGGTACTTTTTCTCCCACGTCGCGGATAGCGCTCCCATGGTGCGCCCATGGAAACCGCGCATCGTCGCCACGAACCCGGTGCGTCCCTGGGCGCCGGACGCCCCGGCACTGAGTCGGGCGAACTTGAGCGCCCCTTCCACCGCCTCGGTGCCCGAGTTGCACAAGAAGGCCTGTTGCATGCCCGTCAGTTGGGTCAGCCGCTCAGCGAGCCTGGCGCGCTGGTCATTGTAAAAGATGCCGGGGCAGGTCACCATGCGCTGTGCCTGCTCGGAGATCGCCGCAGTGACAGACGGGTGGCAGTGACCCAAGAGGACCACACCATGACCCCCTGCGCAATCGATGTACTCTCGGCCAGACTCATCCCACACGCGCGATCCCCGCCCGCGCACCAGCACCACATCCCGCTTGGGATAGACGCCGGCCGTATATCGGTTCTCTAGTTCCATCATGCTCATCGCTGGCTCTCCATCTACTCGATCACTGTCCCCTTGCCACTCAGTGCGGCCCTGACCGGCTGAGGAACCCGGGCATCGGCAAAGACCACACGACCCACGCCCCGCTGCACGGCCTCTGCTGCTCCCATCACTTTTTTCTTCATCCGCCCCTCAGCGAAACCCATGTACCGCTCTACCTGCTGAGCCGGGATTCGTTCGATCAGGGTGCTCTCGTCAGGAAACGCACGAAGGAGGCCAGGGACATTGGACAGGATGATCAGTTGCTCGGCGCCCATAGCCGCAGCGATCGCGGCCGCAGCCCGGTCTCCATCCACATTCATCGCGTCGCTCTCATAGCTGATCGCCACCGGACTGATCACCGGCAGGTAGCCAGCATCGAGCAGCATGCTCAGCAACCGCGTGTTGACCTGCTTGACTGTCCCGGTATAGTCGTCGCGCAAGACCCGTTTCCGTCCGTCGATCACCACCTTGATCGCGTCCTTCCGGCTTCCCTCCAGCAATCGGCCATCGATCCCTGACAACCCTATTGCGTTGGCCCCATGCTTCTGCAGCGACTCTACGATTTCTTTGTTCATCTTGCCACAGTACACCATCTCAAAGATCTCGAGCGTGCGCCGGTCCGTGCGGCGGCTGACATAGCCGGAAACCGAGGTCACAAACTCTGGAGGATGCCCTAGTTGCTGGGCGACCACGTTTGTCTGGTATGAGCCGCCGTGCACCAGGATCAGCCGCTGTCCAGCCCGGGACACCTCGGCTAGATCGGCGCACACGGCGTCATAATCCAGCCCCTTGCGTCCCCCTACTTTGACCACCAACATCGTTGCCTCCTCCTGTCTCCCAGGAGCCTCTCGGGCGCACGCTCTACCCTGCGACCGACCCCACTTGGGCTAGATCGGGTGAAGACCCGCGAATCCCAGGCCAGCAGTCTCGGCGAAACCACACATCAGGTTCATAGCCTGGACGGCACTGCCGGCTGCTCCCTTCATCAGGTTGTCTATGGCAGAGATGACGACCACCCGCCCGGTCTCCTCGTCCAGCGCAAACCCAACGTCGGCATAGTTGCTCCCGGCCAGGATCTTGGGCTCGGGGTAGCGGTACACCCCCTGCCGTTCTTTGACAATGCGAACAAAGGGCTCCTCCCCATAGGCTGCGCGGTAGACCTGCCACAGTTCGCGTTCGCCAATCAGACCCTCGCCCGCCTTGGGCGCGCACAGAAAGACGTGCGAGGTCGCCAGCACCCCACGTACCAACTCAACCGCTGTGCCTGTGAGGTGGACAACCGGCGTCTCGCCCCCCAACTTCAGTTCCTGCGCAATCTCGGCAGTGTGTCGGTGTCCGGTGGGAGCAAATGAGCGGACCACGCCACTCCGTTCCGGGTGGTGGGAATCGGCACCCGCCTCTCGACCGCCTTCTGATGAGCCCACCTTCACCTCCACGATCGTGCCTCGGGCCCGGTCCACCAAGCCAGCGCGGAACAGAGGGTAAAGCCCGAGGATCGTCGCCGTGGCGTTGCACCCCACTCCGCTGACGTATCGGGCCTGCCGGATCTCATCGCGGTGCAGCTCGGGCAATCCGTACACAAAGCGGCTCAGCCACTCGGGGGCCTGGTGTTCTTGCCCGTACCAGCGCACATACTGAGCGGGATCGCGCAGCCTAAAGTCGGCCGACAGGTCGACGATCCGCGGAGACACGGTGTCCCAATGCCCAATCTGCTTCTGGGCTTCACCATGTCGCAGGGCCAGGAACAGAACGTCACAGCTCTTGACGTCCTTCGCCTGGCAGAACTTGAGCCGTGTCCGCCCTCGCAGGTTGGGATGCACAAAGTACACGAACTTGCCCAGGTTTGACTCGGACGAAACCTGTGTCACCTCGACCTGTGGGTGATCCAGCAGCAGGCGCAACAACTCCCCGCCTGCGTATCCCGATCCACCGACGATGGCAACGTTCATCTGCCCTCACTCCTCGCTGCCACTTTCTCAGCCACATCCAGCGCATAATCGATCACCTTGGCTGGGATGTTTACCCCGGTCGTGTCAATGCTGTTTCGGAACTCCATGGTGTAGTTGATCTCATTGACCAGATATCCACGCTTCTCGTCTTCAAAGATGTCCAGAGCCAGCACCCCTCCCCCCACCGCCCTGGCGGCCGCCACGCACAGATCATTGAGCGCTGGCGTGACCGGGCAATTCGTGGCAATCCCCCCGCGCGCGGTGTTGGTGATCCAATGCGGCGAGTTGCGGTAGATGGCGCAAATGGTCTCATCGCCTACTACAAAGGCGCGGATATCTCGGCCGTGCTTCTCAATGTACTCCTGGATGTAGTAGATGGAGTGATGATAGGATCCCAGCACTTCCTTGTGCTCCAGGATTGCTTCCGCGGCCTCTCGGTCATTGACCTTGGACAGTAGGCGTCCCCAGGAGCCCACCCCCGGCTTGAGAACTACCGGGTACCCCATCCGCTCGATGGCTGTGATTGCTGACTCGGGCGTAAAGGCCACGCACGTGGTGGGGCTCGGTATGCCCGCCCGCACCAGGGCGCTTGTGGTCAACAGCTTGTTGCCGCAGATGTTCGCCACCTCGTAGCTGTTGACTGTGGTCAGTCCCCAGTCGTTAAAGATGCACAGCGCATAAAGAGCACGCGAATGGTTGATGCATCTCTCCAGGATGACGTCATAGGCCAGGCTCTTGTTCTGCATGTCCAGGATGATCTCACGGTCGTCAATGATCTCGAACTCCAGGCCGCGCTTCTCCAACTCTTGGAGCAGCAGCTTCTCTTCTACACGAATCCGACTACACAAAACACCTATCCTCGTCATAGAATCTCTCCATCGCACCACGGTCTGGGCAGAAGACGGGCGCGCCACACCCTGTATGTCGTCGGCTTGTCGCCGGGAACCAGCTTCCGTACGGCACCTCAGCACTCTGCACAGCTCGTTCAGCTTGCCTGAAGCGGGACCTTGCGAAGGCGCTGTGCCTTCACAAGGTCCGTGGGTCCAAGCTCACTCGCCCCAGTCTTCCTCTTCCTGCGGAGCCGGCGCCAACCTGGGTGGATCGAGGCTAACGACTTCGAGCTCCACACCGCAGTCGGGACACTCCACGATCTCCCCTTCGATCGCGTCTTGCGACAGCTCGATCTCGGCGGCGCACTCTGGACATTCCGCTACCATTTGGACACTCCTTTCCGCGTCAACCAACGACGGTGGGTACACCGTCTAGTACAACCTGCGAACCAACGACGGTGGGTACACCGTCTAGTGAACGGCACCAATCTGGGACTGGACGGCCTCCGTGACCTGCTTGGTGGTGCCCGTCCCACCCAGGTCCGGGGTATGTGGACCGGAGGCCAACACCTGCCCCACCGCCGCGCGCACCCGGTCGCCCAATGCTACCTGACCCAGGTAGTCTAGAAGCATGCCTGCTGCAAGGATGGCAGCGACCGGGTTAGCGATACCCTTGCCTGCAATATCAGGTGCAGAGCCGTGCACGGGCTCAAAGAGAGCATGCGCGCCGACGTTCGCCGAAGGAGCCACACCCAGGCCACCCACCAGTCCTGCCGCTTCGTCCGACAGAATGTCGCCGAAGAGATTGGTAGTGACAATGACATCAAATCGCTCGGGTGTTGTGACTAAGCGCAGAGCCATGGTGTCGACCAACATCTCTTCCACTTCCAGGTCCGGGTGCTCGGCGGCGACGTCCAAGGCAACTTGGCGAAAGAGGCCGCATGTCTCCGGCAGGACATTGGCCTTGTGCACGATGGTCAACCGGCGACGTCGCCGTGTCGCCCACTGGCAGGCTACGCGCGCCACGCGCTCCGAGCCTTGGCGTGTGATCACCCGTTCGGCGACGGCGGTGTGACCGTCACTCCTCTCCCGGCGAACGTACAGGTCCTCAGTGTTCTCACGCACAATGAGCAGATCGATGCCCGGCCTGGACGTCGGGATGGGCCACGAATGGGACGGCCGGAGGTTGGCGTATAGGTCCAATTGCCGGCGCAGCTCGACAATCGGGCTGCTATACCCCACCACCTTGTGAGACGGCGAGGAGACTGCTCCGAACAGGATGGCATCACACTGCCGAGCCAGTTCCAGTTTCTCCGGTGGCAACGCCATCCCCCGTTCAAGGAAGCAGTCCCACCCTGCGTCAGCGTGCACCACCTCAATAGGAAAACCTGTGGAGGACAACACCGCAAGCGCGGCCGGGACCACTTCGTGCCCGATACCGTCCCCTTCGATGACACACAAGCGCACGGGGCTCAGGCCATCTCGGCGATGCTCAGCCACGGGCTTCTCCTGGGAACCGGCCATGCCGTCGGTAGTAGGCCACGATGCCCCCTTCACGCTGGATCTGCTGCACGAATTCCGGCAGCGGCGGGAGATCATAGGTCGCTGCTGCGGCAATCAGCTTGCACCCTGGCAGATCCAGGGTCACCTCGTCCCCATCAGCGATCTGGGCCGTCAAGTCCGCCTCGAACAGCGCCATCCCCAGATTGACCGCATTGCGGAAAAAGATCCGGGCAAAGCTCGGTGCAATGACGGCAGCAATGCCGCACTTTTGCAGGGCCCTGGGCGCATACTCACGCGACGACCCACACCCAAAGTTGCGCCCGGCAACGATCACATCGCCCGGCTGCACTGCGGCCGCAAACTCGGGCCGGTGCTCGACAAAGGCATACCTGGACAACTCCTCCTCGGAGGTCATGTACGGCGAGTAGCGCCCTGGGATGATCTGATCTGTGTCAATGTCCTGTCCGAAAAGCCATACTCTGGGCATGAGACCTCCCGTATCTCTGGTGTTGCCTGTTCATCTGGTGGGATCGGCCGGTCAGCTCGCGGTGCGGTTCGCTCAGGGCCTTGCCGAGCACAGGTTCGCTTGTCTCAACGAAGTGGTGATCACACATCACGCGGGTCCGTAATCACCCCACGCAGGGCCGTTGCTGCCGCCGTGCATGGCGACCCCAGGTAGATTCGCGCCTTGGGCGATCCCATTCGCCCAGCAAAGTTGCGGTTGCTGGTGGACAGGCAAACCTCGCCTGCGCCCAGCACTCCCATGTGTCGGCCTATGCATGGCCCGCATCCCGGTGGCCCGATGGTGGCTCCAGCCTCCAGGAGGATAGCGAGCGTGCCGTCAGCCAGAGCGTCCTGGAGGACCCGACGCGAGGCAGGAATCACGATCAAGCGCACCTGCTCTGCGACATGGCGCCCCCGCAGGATGTCGGCCGCAGCGCGCAAGTCTTGAAGGCGGCCGTTGGTGCACGTACCCAGGAAGACCTGGTCCACCCGCACGTCGCTCAGCGTCCGCGCAGGCACCACATCGTCCACGTGTGGAGGCCGGGCGACAAGGGGCTCCACTACGTCCAGGTCGACGATAATCCTCTCACAGTAGGTTGCGGCAGCAGAATCCCGAACCCCCACCAACCAGTCGGGCACCGGAGCGTATGCCCGAGTGACCTCATCTGGCGCGACGATGCCTGCTTTGGCCCCCGTCTCGGTCATCATGCTGGACAGCGTCATCCTCGAGGCCAACGAGAATTGCGCGGGGTTGTGGAACTCGACTGCCCGATATGTGAACCCATCCGCCTTTACGCGGTCCAACAGGTGCAGCGCAACGTCTTTGGCATCTACTCGCTCCCCAAGCTGCCCACGCAGATCGACCCGCACGGTCTCCGGTACGCGGAGCCAGGTCCGACCTGTGGCGAAGGCCAGAGCGACATCGGTGGATCCCATCCCCGTGCCAAACGCGGCAACTGCCCCATAGGTGGTGCTGTGCGAATCGGAGCCAATCGCCACCATGCCGGGTTCGACCAAGTGCTCCTGGAGCATAAGCTCGTGACAGATCCCGCAGCCCGACTCATAGAATGCAGCGATCCGCTGCTCGCGGGCGAACGAGCGGGCTTTGATCTGTCCTTCAGCGGTGGCAACGTTGGACGCAGGAGCGACGTGGTCGACAAAGACCGCGCACCGTTCCGGGTGCGGCACCTGAGTGATCCCAAGCTCTTTCTGCAGCACCTGGATCACTTCGGGCGCGAGCGAATCCACGGCCATAGCCCGCCCCACCTCAACCACCGCCAACTCTCCAGCACAGACTGTCCGCCCTGCTGCGTGCGATAGGATCCGCTCGCTCAGTGTCAGAGTCATCGTTCCTCCAGTTTCGTTTCCTCGGTCGGCTCGTAGGCGTTGCCATTGGCCCAGCGACGAAGCAGGCCGTCGACATCAGTCAGCGAGATGGGCTTCTCATCAGCCAGGCTCTTGATGTGCTCGGTGACCGCCCTGAGCTGCAGTTCGGTCAGAGATAAACCGAGCTGGTCGGCACGGTTCTTGATCGCATTCCAGCCAGTCAGCCGGTGCGCGATGCTGATGTACCGTGTCAAGCCAAAGGCCTGCGGATCGAGGATCTCGTACGTCTCCGGGTTGTTGAGGATCGCTTTGGCGTGGACCCCTGCTTTGTGGGTAAAGGCCGTGATGCCGGTGATATAGTTGTTGAACGGTATGTCCACGCCGACCATCCGAGCAATCGTGTTGTCGATCGTGCGCAACAGAGGAAGCTGGTATTTGCTGACCAGATTGGAGTCGATCGCATACAGGCGGGCAATGAGCCCTCCCAGGGGGGTGATCCCGTTTCGCTCGCCAATGCCCAGTACCGTGGTGTCCACATGGGTCGCCCCCGCGTCCAGCGCCTCGAACGCATTGGCGATCGCGCAGCCACTGTCGTTGTGTCCATGGAACTCGATATCTGCCTTCACGCGCTGGCGTAGCGCCTTGACCAACTCATAGACCTGCCTGGGCGTCGCCACCCCCACCGTGTCGGCAATGCCTACCCGGTTCACACCGATGGCATCCACTGCCTCGTAGACACGGAACAGGTCCTCGGGGGAGCTGCGAAACGAGTCCTCCGTGCTAAAGCGGACCTCGACCCCCTGGCTACGGACAAAGCTGACGACCTCCAGGGCCATGTCAATGATCTCACCAATTTCCTTGCCATGGCTGAACCGGCGTAACATCGACGAGGTGCCGATCACCACGTCAACACCGTCCACGCCTGTCTCGATCGCTCGACCAGCATCGTCCAGCCGACAGCGTGTGTGAGTGAGGACCTTGGCCTTGAGCCCCAGACTCGCGATAGTCCGGGCATCTTCAAAGCTCTGCGGTGACGCACATGGCGACGTGAGCTCCAGACACTCTACGCCAAACTCGTCGAGCAGCCGCGCGATCTCTGTCTTCTGGTCCGTGGTGAAGCTGGCACCCACAAACTGCTCCCCTTCGCGCAGGGTGGACTCTATGATGTGGTAGCTGTTGAGAGGCACGTTTCTCTCCCCTTTTCCTCCAAAAAAGAGAAGCCAGTTTCCCAGAAGCTGACCAGGTCAGGGAAGCTGGCTTTGTGGCACCGTCGACACAAGCACGCCTATCCAGACCTGAGGTCTGGCTTCAGACGCTTGTCACACTGGACTGTACGTGAACACACAAGATACCGCATGAGCCTGGCCAATCAGACAAAAAAACACCGGTGCCCGATCAGATGTCTGGGTACCGGTTGCCTTCACACGCAAACGCAACTATCCAGACACGGTGTCCGGCTTCTTGGGGAGCTTGAGCGAAAGGGCGCACTGGATCACATCTGCTCCTACCCGCAGGCTGAGCATTAGTCTATTCGATATGCGCTGATTTGTCAAATCAGGAAGGCGCCTTCAGGCGGTTGACACTCCACATGCACCGTGATATACTGAGCGCAGCATGGATGCAGCCTTGGTCACCGTGTGGAGGGCTCTATGGCGGAGACTCTTTTCGCTGAACTCGCACAGTTGGGGGAACGGCTCGAAAGGACGACCAAGCGGGGCGAGCTGGCTGCCCTGCTCGCTGGCTTTCTCAAGTCGCTCCCCTCAGCCGAGGCCCCCGCTGCTGTCCGCCTGATCATCGGCCGGATCTTCCCGGAATGGGACAGCAGAACACTGAACGTGAGCGGCCAAGCTGTGATGGCGGTGATTGAAGAGTTGGTTGATGCTTCCCCCACCCTGCGCGACGAGATCTATGGCCAGGCCGCGGACACCGGTGAGGCGGTGAGGGTGTTACTTGAGCGTGCTCCCCGTCAGCCCCTCGCTTCGCCCCCCATCACGCTTGTTGAGGTCTTCGAGGCCCTTGGGCAGATCGCCGAGACGGAAGGCAGAGGATCCCGCACCCGCAAGATGGTGCTGCTGAGGGGTCTCTTTTCGCGTGCCTCAGCGGTGGAAGCGAAATTCCTGGTCAAGATCATCTTCGGGGAGATGCGCCACGGCGTGGACGAAGGAATCCTGCTGGACGGCATTGCCCAGGCGGCCGGCGTCAAGCCCAGAGTGGTGCAGCGTGCCAATCAGGTGTGGGGCGATCTGGGCAAGGTGGCCTTGACCGCGCTGACGGCAGGAGAAGCCGAGCTGACGACAGCCACAGTGAGCCTGTTCCAGCCGATCAAGCCCATGCTAGCACAGACCGCGGAGGACCCGGCGGCGGCCTTTGGCGAACACGGGGGGCGGGTGGCTGTCGAGTACAAGCTGGATGGGGCGAGAGTGCAGATCCACGCGCGGGGCCAGCAAGTGCGCATCTATTCCCGGCAGCTAAGCGACGTCACGGACAGCCTGCCAGACGTGGTAGCCGAGGTCAGGGAGAAGCTGACAGCTGCGGAGGCAATCCTGGAGGGCGAGGTCGTGGCAGTGAGTGCCGAGGGACGTCCGCTGCCTTTCCAGCATCTCATGCGCCGCTTCCGGCGCAAGCACGAGATAGAGGAGGCGATCGTCGAGATCCCGGTGCGACTCCACCTCTTTGACGCCCTATATGTCGACGCCCGCTCACTGATTGATGCCCCGAACACGGAGCGATGGGCTGTGCTGGAGCAGGTGGCTGGGTCACTGGGCATGGTGCGCCGCCTGATCCCTGGCAGCCTTGAGGAGTTCTTGGCGTTTGCCCAGGCTGCGGTTGAGGACGGGCATGAAGGGGTCATGATCAAGGACCTGGACAGCGCCTACACTCCCGGCGTGCGGGGCAAAGCGTGGCTCAAACTGAAACATGCCATCAGCGTTGATCTGGTAGTGGTCGCGGCGGACTGGGGCTATGGGCGCCGTCATGGCTGGTTGTCGAACTATCATCTGGCGGCTCGCGATTCCGTCACAGGCCAATACATGGTGGTTGGCAAGACCTTCAAGGGACTGACCGACACCGAGTTTAGGGAGATGACCGAGCGCTTGCTGGCACTGGAGCAGTCACGCCGGGGGAGCACGGTCTTTGTGCTCCCCCAGGTGGTGGTGGAGGTCCTGTTCAACGAGATCCAGGCCAGCAGCCAGTACCCATCGGGGCTTTCCTTGCGCTTTGCCCGGGTCTCGCGCATCCGCGACGACAAGCCGCCCGTGGAAGCCGAGTCCCTCCAGAACCTCCGCCGCCTGTTCGACCAGCAGTTTGAGCGTAAGGGCCGGCTGACATGACCTGACCCGCACAGGCAGCGCATGCCTGCTGGAGAGAGACATGAGCAACGTGGCTACGCGCTTGCTTTCCCTGATCCTGTTGCTGCAATCGAGGTCCAGTTGGAAAGCCGGGGAGCTAGCTAGCGAACTGAGTATCTCTGAGCGCACGATCCACCGCTACATGGGTATGCTAGACGAGATGGGCATCCCTATCTACTCTGAACGCGGCCCTTACGGTGGCTTTTCGTTGGTTCGGGGGTACAAGCTGCCGCCGCTGCTGTTCACGGCAGAAGAGGCCACCGTCCTCTACATGGGAGCTAACCTCGTGCGCGAGGTATGGGGCCCGACCTATGGCGACGCCGTCACTGCGGTCACGGCCAAGCTGGACAATGTGCTGCCCGATGATCTGCGCCAAGAGGTGGCTCTGGCCCAGCAGAGCCTTGTCGTCGGCGGCCTGACGGCCATAGACTACCGCCCGTGGGCACCGGTCTTGAGCACGTTGCGCGAGTGCATCGGCGGGCGGCATTGCGTCCGCCTCTTGTACAAGAGCTTTGCCCGAGATGAGACAGAGCGTGAGGTGGATCCGTATGCCCTCACGTTCCAGTGGGGACTGTGGTACCTGGTAGGGTTTTGTCACATGCGCCAGCAGATGCGCACCTTCCGGGTAGACCGCATCCACAAAGCCACACCTCTTGAGAGACGATTTGCCATCCCCAGCGATTTCTCGGTGCGGGACTACCTGGCCCACGCTATGCAATCCGAACCCACCTACAATGTGACGGTCCATATGGAAGCCAGCGCAGCCCCCGAGGTGAGAGAGCGACATGGGCACTGGATGGGGATCGTGGATCACGACGATGGGTCCATTACCGCGCAGTTCCGAGTGGCCAACCTCGACTGGACCACTGGTTGGGTGCTGAGCTATGGCGCTGCAGCCAGGGCCTCTCACCCACCCGAGCTGGTCGCCAGGGTCAAGGACGCGGCGGCTGGCGCCTTGCGCCGCTATGCCGAGAATTCGCCGCAGCCCGCCTAAAGTGGACCGGGAATGGGCATCAACTAGCCGAGTCAACTGCTGACCGAGCTGGCCAAAGGGCAGTGGAGCCGCCCACTCAGGCGGCCGTTTGCTGGCACAAAGCACATTAGCCAGGGACCTGCCGATCATCTCTCTTCCCGAGCGTGCTGTCCATCCACTCGCGGACGCTGACCTGGGCCTGCTTGGCTCGATCGAGCAGTTCCCGGTGGTGGCTGCTCAAGCCGCCCAGATTGTGCATCAGCGTCCGCCACAGACATGCCACCAGCCACTCTTTCGCAGGTGACCTGGCTTCGCCCAGGTAGGCGTATACGCGCAGGATCTCGTTCTTGGGATCAAAACCCAGGTCAACGTGCCCCAGATCCAGCAGCAGGAACTGCATCGGTTGGTGCAGCAACCACCTATCCAGCCCCAGTGCGTACCCAAACAGGAGACGCCCAAGCCGCTCTCGCTCTGCCCCGGGCCTGCGGGTGGGGATACCCCATCGACCCGTGCCGATGCCATAGATCCAGTTCTCGATCCATCGGAACGTGCTGTGATGGCAGTCTGACAATCCGTGGAGCCCGTGTGCCAGAGCGCCACACAGCCTGTACAGGTCCGTCTGGCCGGGATCCGCCAGCGTCTCCAGCGCCTCCCTGAACTCGCGTCTGTAGTCTGGGTAGATCCTCGGCAGGCCAGCCAGGGCAGCTATCTCGGCGTCCAGTTGCGCGCCTCGGCCGCCTTCCTCGAAGCAGTGACGGGAACCAGCCGCATAGTCGGGGTTGCGCTTGGTCAGGAACTCAAAGGGCAGTAGGAGCCGCTCCATGAGCAGGCGCTGCCCCGGGGTCAGACCCTCCACCGGTCCAAGCCATTCGTAGGCGCGACGGGCAAAGCCCCGCGCATGCGGAAAGCGAGCGACCAAGGTCTCCAGAGGAGTATTCGCCAGGTAGCCGACGAGGATTGTCTCGATGGCCCGCATGCTCTCGTCCTGTCCCGGTTGGGTGGTGTCCTCGCTCCACCACATACCGGCCAGCCAGCACCCAGGGTGGAAGGAGGGCGTGCGCAGCTTGCCGGCGCCGATGGCCTGCAGTAGTTCGTCCACGGTGACCGGGAACCCGTTGTCACAGGGCACAAGGCTCCCGATTTGTGCGCGGATCCGTCGGACATCGTCACTCAAGGGCAGGAGGCGCTGCTGCATGCGGTTGAGGTGTAGGATCTCGTCGTCCCAGTTTTGTTCCTGCCCCGGCCAGGTCCAAGTCCAGGTAGACCACTTGCGGATGACATTGCCAGCCTCGTCAGCGGTGAGAAGCATCGGGCCTTCTGCCCGCTCCTGGAAGGCAGCATCGACCTCGCCGGCATAGACGGCCTCAAAGCCTGGCGAGACCAGGGCATAGGGAACCAGGCGTGGTGTTGGCTCAGATCCCATCGTGCCTCCTCATGTGCAAGAGCTGCCTGTCAGAGCTCCGGCGCGCAGCACAGCAGCAAAGGTCTGCTCCAGCGCTGCGGCCTCGGCCTTGTCATAGTCGAACAGCGTGCCATCGGCGTCAAAGAGTATCCACTGGTAGCTCATAGACCAAAGAGGGGCAGTTGCTTCGCTGCATGTGGCTGATAGTGCTTGCTGTCCGCGGCGATGCCGTACCGAGCGCGCAGTTCGTCAAACACCTGTGCCAGTCGCCGTGCGTTGTTGCACTCGCAGACATACCGGCTGCCGAACCGCCTCTGGTACTGGTCTCGCAGTCCAGGATACAGGGTATCCAGCTTGTCATAGTAGTACTCGCGCTGGCCAGTACGCAAGCTCATTCCAAACCAAGGCATGATAAAGGTCACGCCGCTTTCGTGGGCTCGGGTCACGATCTGGACGATATTCTCCTCGCTGTCCTCGATGAACGGCAAAATCGGCATCATCAGGATCCCTACCTGGATCCCGTGATCGGACAGGATGCTCATGGCCCGGAAACGAGCAGAAACGGTCGGCGCGCCCGGCTCCAGCTTGCCGGCCAGTTCGTCGTCAGCGGTGGTCACAGTGAAACAGACCGATGCGTGCACCTTGTTGATCTCCACCAGGGTGTGGAGATCCCTGAGCACCATGTCGCTCTTGGTAGCCAGGTGGACGGGGAAGCCGAACTCGGCGATGACTCGCAGCGCCTGCCCGGTCATGTTCAGCCTGGCTTCAGCGGGGGTATAGGGGTCGCTCATCGCGCCGGTACCAATGGTGCCCTTGATGCGCTTGCGAGACAGCTCCTTCCGCAGCAGGTCGATGGCGTTCACCTTGACCAAGACATCGGCAAAGTTCTCGATGCCGTAGCATTCGCTGCGCGAATCGCAGTAGATGCACTGGTGCTCACATCCCCGGTACAGGTTCATGTTGTACCGAACGCCGAACCAACCGTCGGGATTGCGGGTATGGGTGAGCAAGACCTTGGCCTGTATCTCCTTGATCATCGCGACCGTCCGACAGGTCCAGGAAGCAAAGTGGCCAGGAGCCGGCTCGCCACCAGGGCCCAGCACACTAGATGTGGATGACGA
>Ga0315274_10005361_pt1 | contig 18749 bp, 14 predicted proteins | sample YL17G02_20_MG_FD_203700 | JGI IMG/M metagenome (GOLD analysis project Ga0315274, IMG submission 203700) | Sediment microbial communities from Yellowstone Lake, YNP, Wyoming, USA - YL17G02_20 | ecosystem: Environmental > Aquatic > Freshwater > Lake > Sediment | place: USA: Wyoming | collected... | reverse complement strand
GAAAGGTTACGATGTCACCGAAGGCGGTGCTGGAGCGTTCTCCAGCCTTGGTTGGTTTAACGATCCTATTTTTAGCAGTATGTTAGTCCGCAAGGACTCTGAGCTCGCGCATCTGTTTTTTCATGAGTTAACCCACCGCACGGTTTGGATACCAAATGCTACGGCGTTTAACGAAAACCTTGCAGAATACGTGGCGGCGGTGCTGACGCGGCAGTACCTCACTGACCTTGGTGAATCTGCGGCTTTGGCAAATTATGATATGCGTCGCCAAGACAAGGACCGCTTTAATCAGTGGCTGCGTGAACTAAAGACTGACTTAGAGAAGCTTTATGGGCAGGACAAACTGCCTAAGGATAGGCTTTTGAAACTTAAAGCCAAAATATTTGCTGAGTACCAAAAATCACCACGTAAGCCGAAGTTTCGTCTGGTTGATTTTGTCGGTGGCGAAGATTGGAATAATGCTTCCGTGCTTAGCGCTGGTCTTTATTCTCCGGACACAGAGCGGTTTGATCTGTTGCGTAAGTGCATCGATCAGCCAAAAATCAGGGTCTTCCTCAATGAGTTAAAAAGTGCGGTGGACAGTAGCGATGGTGATCTAGCCGCAGCAACAGCAAAGCTATGTCCTAAATCTAAACACCCTACTTCGAGGCAACCACAACATGTGGATTGATGACGATATCCTCCGTCGCTGCCAAGAGTCGATAGTCAGTCACTGTTGGGTGCCGCAAGAGCTGATGGTAGTCCTTGGTGCCAGCAACGATCCGACGGTGGAAGTAAACGTCGAGACGTGCGAGCTATACCGTGTTCCGGTGCTGAAGCGCTACGGTGGCGGTGGGACGGTTGTCTTGCATAGCGGCTGTGCCGTGGTGAGTCTCGGGTGTTGGGTTCAGCAACACTTTCAGAATCGGCACTATTTTAATCTGGTTAATAACGCTGTGATTGCTGCGCTTGCTGACGGTTGGAGCGACCTCGCGCAACTGAGTCAAAATGGCTTGAGCGATTTAACCTACGGCGAGTTTAAGGTTGCGGGGACCTCACTTTTTAGAAGTCGCAACTACCTTTTGTATCAGGCGTCCATCCTCGTCGATACCCAACTAGATGTCATCGACCGTTACTTAAAGCACCCTAGTCGAGAGCCCGAGTACCGCCGCGGTAGGTCCCATGGGTCCTTTCTGCGCGGCCTCAACTCAGTGGTCTCAGAAATCACGGCATCTGCTTGTGCTGATAGGCTTAAACAGAGTTTGCCCGCGGCACTGGACACTACACTTGGCGCGGAATTAATTGAGTCTATACCCGAGCAATGGGGCGGCCTTCACCGCCGCGCCGGACTATAAAGTACAAAGCCGTGGTGAGCGCTGGCAGGAGTCCGAGGCAGGCCATGCTCAAGACGGATTCCATCACTGCTACGAACGAATAGATGGGTGTGTTGTCTAAGCCTGGGATTACGGTGACCCATAAATTTCGGGAGACTCCGATTGTTTCATCCAGGAAAAGGAGCAACTCTGAGAGGATTCCGACTGCCGCCATCGTGCCGTATAGAAATGCCCCAAGGCTCATCACGTTCAGCACCACGGTCCAGCCGGAGAATCCGGTGCCCCGAATGAAGCGCAAGGTAACAGCGGACCAGAGAGCGTAGCCGATGCCGCGACTTTCGCTCATCAGTATCGCGGGAATCATCAAGCCCAGGGCGCCGATTAGCAGAGCTGGCAAAATTACAATCTGGCCTGCCAGCCCAATAAATAAGAGCAGTAAAAACAATGATATGCCGGCCGGCAGGGCCTTTTTGAGGCCGATGAACCAGACTGCTAGAGTGCCGCGCGGCCTAAGTTCGCGATGGTGGTCAACAGCCGTTTGTACCAAGCCCAAAAAACTTGCAAGCAGCAGTAATGAAAGTACTATTGCCGCGGCGGTGACGCGGCCTAGGTAGTTTAATACAGGGGCGATGAGTTGATTGAACGCAAGGGGGCTTCCCGAAGCGGCCATTTTCGAGGTAAAGATCGCCCGGAGTTCGGAGACAACCGGATGACTAGCCAAGTCGAGCCCAAGATTGACCACAAGCTGCGGCAGAATTAAACCTACCCCAACCAGAAGAGCCGTTTGCCGCCAAGTAGATTTGACGCTGGTTATGGCAAGACGCCAGATATTACTAGAAAGCAAAATTTTTCGTTCAGAGTGCATGTTCGAACTCGATATCTAAGTATCCACGAGGCTACTGTGCAGGAATTAAACGAACTTACCATTACCGAGATCTACGCAAGCATTCAAGGGGAGTCCTCTTATGCGGGCGTTCCGTGTACCTTTATTCGTTTGACGGGCTGTCCACTGCGATGTCGCTGGTGTGACACGGCCTATGCGTTCAAAGGTGGCACATCTTGGACTTTGACTGCGATCATGGAAGAGGTCAAACGCTTAGGCATATCCGTTGTTGAATTGACGGGTGGTGAGCCATTGGCGCAGGCGGCGACGCCATTGCTTGCGGACCAACTTTTGGCGGCAGGCTATACGGTGCTGATCGAGACCAGTGGCTCGGAAGATATCCGTCCGCTTCCAAGTAAGACCCATATCATTATGGACTGGAAGTGTCCTGGCAGCGGGATGAGTGAACGCAACAACCCAAGCAACTTAAGTGCACTCAAGTCGACAGATGAGATTAAGTTCGTCGTCGCCAACCGGGAAGACTTTGACTGGTCGTTGGATGTCATTCGCCGTGAACAGCTCAGTGAGCGATTTCACATTTTATTTTCTTGTGCTTGGGGCCTGGTCGCGCCCAAGGATCTTGCGGCGTGGATAGTCGAGAATCCAATCCGCTGTCGTATGCAGTTGCAGCAGCATAAATATATTTGGGGCCCTCGCGTGAAAGGGGTTTAAAGCCATGGACCTAGTGGGAGTAGGAGCCGGCGAAAACGAAGGTTATTTGCGGCGCCTGAAGGCGATAGAATGTCCTGATGCTACGTTTCCTGCCACAGAGCCCTCTTTGGTCATGCACCGTGCATCAGGCTCAGTGGTGTTCGATGTCAGGGGTACTGCATACATTGATCTTTGCGCCGGCTTCGGAGCATTGGCCCTAGGCCATAACCCGTCTGCGCACCGGCAAGTTTTGGTTAACCGCCTGTATGAGGCCGAGTCAGAACTAGCCCCTCTCATCACGCACGGTATGGGCGATGTCTATTCATCCTCAGCAAAAGTTAATTTAATTAGCTACTTAATTGATCTCATGCCGCCTGATTTGACGATGGCAGCCCTGGCGCTAACGGGCTCGCAAGCGGTTGAAATAGCAGTAAAAACAGCAATGTTGGCGACTGGTCGCAGCCGCTTTGTCGTATTTAGCGGGAGTTACCACGGCCTTGATTTAGGGATCTTGCCGCTGACGGAGCGCGCCGACTTCAAAGCTCCGTTTCGTGGATTTCTGCGTGAGGATAAAGTCGTGCCTTTATCTTTTCGTTGTAGCGAGGCCGAGCTCGAGTGCGCTCTCAGCAGCAGCGACATTGCCGGGGTCATCGTCGAGCCAGTGCAGGGTCGCACGGGTTGCCGACCAGCAGGGTTGACCTGGCTACAGATGCTCAGGCGGCAGTGCGATAAACATAGTAGCATGCTGATTTACGACGAGGTTTTTACCGGACTGGGACGAACAGGCCAACTTACTTTTGCGGAGCATGTGCCTTGTGACTTGCTTTGCTTAGGCAAGGCCTTTGGTGGTGGATTTCCCATCTCTGCATGCGTTGGCACTGCGGCTGCAATGACCGCATGGCCGGCAAGTAAGGGCGAAGCCATCCACACGGGTACCTTTTTTGGTCACCCACTATCTTGCGATATTGCCCTGGCTACTCTAAAGGAGATGCGCGAGTCTGACTTGATCGACCGGGCACGCGATCTCGGGCTTGAAGCCTTAAGCTGGCTAAAGGCCGCACTTGGCGAAGATCCACTTGTCCAGGATATCCGCGGTGAGGGACTAATGCTCGCGATAGAGTTCAAGAAAGATGGAAATGGTGCCCGACTCATGGATATACTAAGGGCCCAAGGGGTGATAGCTCTTGCTAGTGGTTCTAGGGGTGAAAGCCTTAGTATCACCCCAGCTTTGAACATCCCCAGACCCTTGTTAATTAGTGGCCTGGAAGCTGTAAAGGCCTCAGTCAATTTACTGCGATGACAGTAGAGCAGCTATGATAACGTGAGGGACAAGTGCATCCCCACCGCCAACTAACTGGAGTTGGAAAGGATCACGGATGGTACGGACGGCAACGCAACTTTTCAGACTTTTAGTGGTGCTCGCGCCCACTGTCGAAGTTGCTTATGCCGATGATCTGCCGTGGCAAACTGAGCGGCGTATCATAGGCGTAAGTGAACTTGAGCCGATAGAGAACGCGCTGGGAAGCCCGTTTTATACTGGGTCCCAAATTGTTGCGAGATTAGAGACCAATGACGGGGTTGGTTACTGTACTGGCGTGCGTGTGGGGCCAGACCTTTTTCTAACCAACTATCATTGTTCGGACTATAAAGCCTGTGACAGCATCCAGTTTCATTTGGCTTTTGAAAAAGCGATCGCCCCGGAACAACAACTGGTTTTGAAGTGCAAGGAAATGCTCAGCAAGAGCGTCGCCTATGATTATGCTCTGTACCGAGTGGAATCAGTGGGTTTTAGTCCCAAACCTGGTGATGAAGGCAACCCGCAAGCGACTAAGGCGTCTGTTGCGCCGCCGCTAAGCAGTTTTCCGACAGCGATTCTTTGGGCGGGTCCTATGCAGCTCGGCGCTCCGATGTATCTAGCTGGGCACCCTGGGGCACGGTTTAAAGAGATCGATCGCGGTGCGAAGTGTGCTCTGCGTTCAGTGGAGCCCGAGCTCATTGAGGAGCGCAAGACCATCACCCATACCTGCGATACAGAGGGTGGCTCAAGCGGCTCCCCCCTAATAGACAAGAATTCTGGATATGTGGTGGCTTTGCATTGGGGCGGCAAAGACGACTTCAATATGGCCATTCCGATCAGCGAGATCGTCTCGGACCTCCAGAAGACGTTACCAGCCGACATCTACACTCAACTCCACATAGTCGATCACTGAGCAGAGTCGTTCTTTGATCTGCTCAGGGCTTCAAAGTCTTGGGAGTTAGGTTAAAGTCTCCAGGTTGCGCTTTAAGCTATCTAACTGAAAGCGCATATTGTCACGCTGCCCCCTCGTTTGCTCCAGGACTTCCGGTGGCGCACGATCGGTGAAGTTCGCGTTGGCGAGCTTGCCTTCGATACCCCCGAGGATTTTACTGATGCGCGTTATTTCGCTGCTCAGTCGAGCGCGCTCTTTGGCAATATCGACGATGCCAGCAGCCGGTATAAAGGCCTCGTAGCCGCGACCGACGGCGGCAAGACATTGTCCTGGTCTCTCCATGGTGGGGTTTGCCCTAACTTCACTTAGGCTGGCAAGGCGGCAAATGTCAGTGCTTGCTGCTGTAAATAAAGCAGAAAGTTCTGCTGAAGCTCGCACATGTGCTTGGAGCGCGGTCTTTGGTGGAATACCTGACTGCGACCGCGCCGACCTAATGTCGGCAATCAGTGCCTGAACCGTCGCCCACTTAGCAGCAGCATCAGGGAATTGCGGTAGCTTATCGGCCTGGGGGAACTTGGCCACGGCAAGGCTCACGGGTCTGTCCCAATTCGGATGGTGCGGTAGCTTTTGCCAAATTTCTTCAGTGACAAACGGCATGATTGGATTGGCGAGGCGGAGAATGCCGTCTAACACGTAAACAAGAAGTGATAGCGTTTGCTCTTTAGCTTTTTCGTCGGAACCCATCAGCACGCTTTTAGCCGTCTCTAGACCCCAGTCGCAGAAGCTGCCCCAGATGAGGTGATAGACATGGTCGGTAGCGTCGTTGATCCGGTAATTGGTCAGTGACTTTTCCATTCGATCGGCGGCAGCCGCCAGTTCGTTTAGGAGCCACATTCCGGATAGTCCGGTTGCCTCGGGATTGAGAGGTGCTAACTTTTGGCCTGGCTTGATATAGCCGAGCAGGAAGCGCGAGGCGTTCCATAGCTTGTTGACGAAGCGGCCGCCGGCTTCGAAGTCTTCAGCCGACATGCGCGTCCGACCACCGATAGGCGCTAACTGCACCGCGGTAAAGCGCACGGCATCCGTCCCGTATTTGGCGATGACCTCCATCGGGTCAATGCCATTGCCCAGAGTCTTTGAGAACTTCCTGCCCTGCTTGTCGCAAACGGTTGGGGTCAGGAAGACGTCACGGAAGGGCACTTCGCCGCGTGTCTTTAGTCCGACCATCACCATACGTGCTACCCAGAGGAAGATGATCTCTGGTGCGGTTACTAAAACGTCAGTTGGATAGAAGTACTCGAGATCTTCGTTATCCTCTGGCCAGCCAAAGGGTGAGATCGGCCACAACCAGCTGGAGAACCAAGTGTCTAAAACGTCTTCATCCTGCTTTAAATCACTGCTGCCGCAATGACTACAAACCGTTGGGTCAGTCATGCCCGAGCTAGCCCCTTGGCATTTGCCGCAGTACCAAATCGGGATGCGGTGGCCCCACCAAAGTTGCCGCGAGATACACCAGTCTTGGATGTTCTCGAGCCAGTGCAGATACGTTTTCTTCCACAGATCCGGGAAGAAGTTGAGTCTACCGTCTTTGGCCGCCTCAATAGCCGGAGCTGCCATTGCGCGCATATTTACATACCACTGCAGGGACAGGCGCGGTTCGATGATTTCTTTGCTTCGCTCGGAGATTGGCACAGTAGTCTTGTAGGGTTCTTCTTTAGCCAAAAGTTCTAATTCGCGGAAGGCGCGGATGACTTCTTTGCGCGCAACGAAACGAGCCATGCCGCGGAACCGCTCAGGAACCTTGTCGTTCATCGTTGCCGCATCGGTCATGACATCGATGCGCGGCAAGTCGTGGCGTTTGCCAAGCTCGAAGTCATTCGGGTCATGTGCAGGAGTAATCTTCACCGCTCCGGTACCGAATTCACTTTTCACATAACTGTCGGCTACGATCGGAATAAGGCGGTCTACCAAGGGCAAACGGACTTGTTTACCAATGAGGTGTTTGTAGCGTTCGTCATCTGGATTCACCGCCACAGCGGTGTCACCAAACATCGTTTCTGGTCGAGTCGTCGCTACCGTTATGGTTTCGTCGCTACCATCAATCGGGTAAATCAAATGATAGAGATAGCCTTGAATCTCTTGATTATCGAGCTCGTCATCAGACACGGCAGTTTTCAGAACCGGGTCCCAGTTGACGAGTCGCTCACCGCGGTAAATCAAACCTTCGTTAAACAAGTCGACGAAAATCTTGCGCACTGCATGCGATAATTGCGGATCCATCGTGTAGGCAAGGCGATCCCAGTCACAGGAAAAGCCCATACTACGGAACTGGCTCAGGATCATGCCGCCGTATTTATCTTTCCACTCGACAAGCTTCTTAGTGAACACCTCTCGTCCAAGGTCATGCCTGGTTTTGCCCTCAGCGGCTAAGGACTTTTCGACCATCATCTGGGTGGCGATACCCGCATGGTCTGTTCCGGGCAACCAGAGCGCGTTATAACCAGACATGCGTTTCCAGCGAATCAGGATATCCTGCATGGTGTAGCCGGTGCCGTGTCCCATGTGAAGTTGGCTAGTCACGTTTGGTGGTGGCATCAAGATCGTATAAGGCTTGCGGCTTGGGTCCCTCTCCGCGCGGAATACTTTATGCTTCATCCAGAAGTCATATAGCTTATCCTCATATTGATGCGGATCGTAGGCGGCGGCGAGGGAATCGGTCATCGTGTAGTCCTCGGAGGATCTTCAGGTTATGTGAGCCCTAAGCTTATAGCTCAAGGTTTGGACTGGGGGCAAATCGTCAACTTACTCGGCAGCTGCAAGTTTACTTCACGTTGCCCGAATGGTGCTTAGCATCGACTTAGGTGCCGCAGAACGTTCTGTAGTCCCACTGCTCTTCGCCAGGTGGCAAGGCTAGGTCTCGGGCATCTAGCTGATCCTCATAAGGGCGGGCAAGGACGGCGTGAAGGCGCGCAAACGGCGCCATGTCGCCTTGCAAAGCTGCGGCAATGACCTCTTCAATGCGATGGTTGCGTGGGATAAAAGCTGGGTTTGCCCTCCGCATTAGTGCCGCTCTCGCCGCATGGGCTCTGGGCTCTTGCTGCGACCGGTGGTCCCAGCGCCTTAACCATTCGCCAATCGCCTCAGGGTCGGCAAAAAGGCCCGTGATCACAGAAGCGTCGACACCTTCCACCAAATCGACTAGGCGGCGAAAGCACAGAGTATAATCGACCTTGTTGTTCGCCATTAAAGTGAGCAGGTCCTGCGCTAATGCCGCGTCGTCAGCTGTCTCGAGAGTCAGCCCAAGTTTGCACCGTAGCCTCATCTGGTAAGCGGCAGTGTATTGAGGATAAAAGGCCTTGAGGCACTCGTTAAGAAGGACTGTGGCTTCGGCTTCGTCATGCCCCTCTTTTAGAACAAGTGGAAACAGGGCCTCGGCTAGCCTGGTCAGATTCCACTGCGCACAATTCGGCTGATTTATAAAGGCATAGCGCCCATTTACATCAATAGAACTGAACGTCCGCTCCGGACTGTAGGTGTCAAGAAAGGCACATGGACCGTAGTCGATGGTCTCACCCGAGATCGCCATATTGTCGGTGTTCATGACGCCGTGGACGAAGCCAAGCGCCATCCAATGGGCGACTAGCTCTGCCTGCGCCTCGATGACGGCTTCAAGCAGCGTGAGTGCGACCGACCCGTTAGAGCTGCGATCAGGGTAAAGGCGAGCCAGAGCATAGTTGGTCAGCCGCTTGAGGGTATCTAGGTCCCGTCTTAACGCAACGTATTCAAACGTACCCACGCGCAAGTGACTCAATGCCACACGAGTGAGCACAGCACCAGGACTTGGAATCTCGCGGTAGACCTGTTCACCGGTAGCTACAGCGCATAGCGACCTGGTTGTCGGCACTCCGAGAGCGGCCATGGCTTCGCTGACCAAATATTCACGCAAAACCGGTCCAAGCGCTGCCCGGCCATCGCCTCGCCGCGAGTAGGGTGTACGACCGGCCCCCTTGAGTTGCACGTCGTAGCGCTTCCCGTCGCGCCCGATAATCTCACCTAGCAAAATAGCTCGGCCATCGCCAAGTTGGGGGACCAAGTGGCCAAACTGATGACCGGCATAAGCCAGAGCAATTGGCTCGGCTCCGTCTGGAATCGTATTGCCGGCAAAAACAGCCACTCCGTCAGGACAGGTGATCTCGTTGCGCGTTATGTGGAGGGTTTCAGCCAATGTGTCATTCACAGCGAGCAGCTCCGGCTGCGTTACCGGGGTCGGCTGTACGCGCGCAAATAACAACTGCGGCAGTTGGCTGTAACTATGCTCGATTTGCTTGAATGTAATGGGCATGTCTAACCTCTTTAAGAAATCCTGATTTTTGGTCTTCCACCGCTCGAGGTGGCCTTGTCCTAAGCCCAGGCCCACACTGGGGTACAACTGTAACATGTTGTAAATTCTGTAAACATTTCGATCTTTATGAGGGGCCTCAAGTCATGGTGGTGTTTTGACGATACCTCTTAAACCGCGCAATTGAGTGCTGCACGGTCTAAGGGAGAGTTCATGCCGCGCTTTGGCCTCCAATATACATCGCTAATATCTGTAACCATGGGTGTTTTTATGACATTTGTGGCCTGCGGATCTCAGCTATATAAGGTCTCCATGCACGGTGATAGCGGACCTAGGCCAACGGTGCAATCCGCTAAAGCCGGTGCCACCACGGCATCAGCGTCCGGGGGCAAGCTAAATCCAAATTCTGCAACTTACGGGATCCATGCGCCGGAAGGATGGGTATCACTGCCGATCCACTACAAGTTCGATACCCGCATGGACTCGGTGCAAAGAGGGCAAATTCAGCGAGCGATGCGTACCTGGGAAACGGCGGTAGGCAAGCAATTATTCAATTACGACGGCATTCAGACTGGAGTGAACGGTGATTCTTTTCTCGATTTATATAGCTCATTAGACGACGGCATCAACGGACTCTACTTGGATAATAATTGGGCTAAAACGGGAAAAGATCGCGTAGTCCTAGCAACCACTATTTGGGACAACGAAAGCGACCTTAGCGACCGCATGCTCACCGCTGACATGCGCTACAACAATAACGACTATACATTTGGCGATAGTATGGTTTTGTGGCCGGAAGAAGGGCGGGAAGTTGCTGATTTACAAACTGTGGCTACTCATGAATTTGGCCATTTTCTCGGTCTAAATCACGTCGAGTCAGAAGTAGATGCACAATCGATCATGGTGCCCTCTCTTTATATCGGGCAGGGCGTGACGCAACGCGGCATCTCCAGCGGCGACATCAGGAGAATGCAGTTGATCTATGGCTGCTCCGGTTCGGCATGCAATGTCGAGGCGACTCATCTCAAGATCGGAAGATTGGTAAAAGATCCTGGATGAGTGCTCTACAGACGGCGACTCGGTTGTCGCATTTAACTTAAGAGCTTTGCGATTAAGTCCCCAGCAGCAGCTAAGACCAACGGCTCCTTTTCGGGAAACTTCGATCCGGCCTGGGCCTTGTCGGGCCTGCCGCCACCGCGACCATCGGCGAGTTTGCTAAGCTCTTTGATCAAGTCACCAGCTTTGATTTTGCCACGGGCCTCGGCACCGACCGCCGCCATCAATGCGAGATTGCCATCTTCGACTTGTGTTAGGAAAGCCACGCCATTACCTAACTTGCTGGCTAGACTGTCGAGGAGTACTTGATGGCTATCACGCGGAAAAGCAGCGGCATCAATTTTTTTAACTAGAAAACGCGTGCCTCCGATGGACTTTGTGTCTTGCGCCATCAGTGCGTCAACGCGGTGATTGATTTGTTCTAGTCGGACAGCCTTAAGCTCCTTGTCATAGCTTCGCAAGCGTTCGCTCAACTCACCGACCTTGTGCTCGAGGTCCTCTGTTTTCACCTTCAAAGAGCGGGCAAGGTTATTTAGCGTGCTAGCCTGTTGGCGCGACTGCGCTAGGGCGACAAGCCCCGTCACAGCCTCAATGCGGCGAATTCCAGCAGCGATCGAAGTCTCCGACACAAGACGGAAGAGTCCAATTTGCCCCGTTGCCTCGGCATGGGTCCCACCGCACAATTCGTAGCTGAATCCCCCCATTTTGATGGTGCGGACTCGGTCGCCATATTTCTCGCCGAAGAGAGCCGCAGCCCCGTCACGCTTAGCTTCATCCAGGCCTTTTTCCGCGATAGCGATGCCGTGATTGGCTAGAATTTCTTCATTCACAAGAGATTCTACCTTGGCCTGCTCTTCTTCTGTTAAAGCGCGTGGCTGAGTAAAGTCGAAGCGCAGACCTTCCGGCCCCACCCGAGAGCCCTGTTGTTGGACGTGTGGGCCCAATACTTTTCTCAAGGCTGCATGCAAAAGGTGTGTTGCGGAATGGTTGCGGACTGTGGCGGCCCGAGTAGCCTCGTCTACTTTTGCGTGGACACGCTTGACCTTATCAGGTGATAGCAAGCCACTTATCAAGGAACATCTGTGGACGTGCATTTCTAGAATCTTGAAGGTGTTAGTGACACGCAGTTCGAGGTCATCAGACTTTATCCATCCGGTATCACCGACTTGCCCGCCCGATTCCGCATAAAATGGAGAGCGATCTAGGCAGACTAAAATGTCGTCACCTAACTCGCGGTAGCGAGTAACTTTAGCGTCCGTTGTTAGCTCCTGATAGCCAACAAACTTTGTGTCTTTTTGAGGCTGTAACACCACCCAGCCTTCATCTGCGGCTAGGCTAGCATCAAACTTGGCTGCGCTGCGGGCGCGTTCTCTTTGTTCTTCCATGGCAGCAGCAAATCCTGCGTGGTCCAGGCTTAGTCCCTGCTCTTCAGCCAGTACGCCGGTCAAGTCGACGGGGAATCCGAACGTGTCATAAAGGAGAAAGGCTTCACTGCCGGGGATGACGCGGAGGTTATTGGCGCGCGTCTCTGCCGCGATCTTCGCAAAGCGGGTGAGACCATCGCGAAGGGTGCGCATGAAGCGCTCTTCTTCAGCCTGTATTACTTGCGCAATATAATCCTGCCGCTGACCAAGCTCGGGGAAAGCGTCGCCCATGACATCGACCAGAGTGGGCAATAACTTATAGATGAAGGGATCTTTCTGATTTAGCTCTTGGCTGAACCGGCTGGCGCGCCGAAGAATCCGGCGCAACACATATCCACGCCCTTCATTGCCGGGGGTAGCGCCATCAGCGATAGCAAAGGCAAGTGCGCGCAAGTGGTCGGCGATGACTCTGTGTGGCGTACCTTTACTACCCTGGTCGTAAGGCACGCCAGTGGTGTCAGCGATTCGATCGATTAGAGGCCTAAAAACGTCCGTTTCGTAATTTGATCCGGTACCTTGGATAATTGATAAAACCCGCTCAAAGCCCATGCCGGTATCGACATGTTTTGATACTAACGGCTTTAAATCGCGGTTTTGCAGTCTCTCGTACTGCATGAAAACGTTATTCCAGATTTCTATGTAGCGCGCGTTGGTTCCGTTGACGCCTAGGACTGGGTCAGAAAAAGTTGCAGCCTGTGTACTTAGGTCGCCCATATCAAAATGGATTTCCGTACACGGGCCGCAAGGGCCGATATCACCCATCTCCCAGAAGTTCGATTTTTCGCCAAAGCGCATGATGCGATCGTGGGAAATATCTGTTTCATTCTTCCAGATGGCCTCAGCTTCATCGTCGTTGTTGTAAATGGTGGCAAATAATCGATCTTTCGGCAGCTTCCATACTTCGGTAAGGAGTTCCCACGACCAGCGAATTGCTTCCTTCTTGTAATAGTCGCCAAAAGACCAATTGCCGAGCATTTCAAAAAATGTGTGGTGATAGGTATCGCGTCCGACTTCGTCTAAGTCATTGTGCTTGCCAGAGACGCGCAAACATTTTTGCGAATTCACTGCTCGCCTGAGTCCCAAGCGGTTGTCGCCAAGGAAAATCGACTTAAACTGATTCATGCCTGAGTTAATAAAAAGCAGTGTCGGATCGTCGTGTGGCACCACTGGCGAGGACGGGACAAACGTGTGTCCACGTTCCTTAAAAAAATCGATAAATGACTGTCTGATTTCCTTGCCAGTGAGATGCGGGATGCCCCACTTATTGACCGATTTGCTCATAGCGACGCTAGTGTCCTAAAAAAAGTTTGGCCCGGTCGAACCGGGCCAAACTAGGTGTTGGTTCGTTACAAAGAAAGTGCTTACTCCACTTTCAGCAATTCGATCTCAAATGCTAGCGTAGAGTTTGGTGGGATTACGCCACCGACAGAACGATTACCGTAGGCTAGGTTTGCAGGGATGACAAGCTTGCGAATGCCGCCTTCTTTCATTCCTTTAAGACCTTGATCCCAGCCGGCGATGACCATACCCGAGCCGAGTACAAAACTAAATGGTGTACCGCGGTCTTTGTTACTGTCGAACTTGGTACCGTTAAGTAGAGTCCCGGTGTAGTTAACCGAGACTTTTTTACCTTCGGTTGCCGCAGCGCCCGTGCCGACTTTAACATCGGTGATTTGCAGGGTAGTGCCGCCTGTTGGATCGTTTGCTGCTGGGGCTGCAGCAGGAGCTTCAGCCGGTGCCGCAGCTGGAGCTGCCGCGGTAGCGTCTGCTGGTGCAGTTGCTTGAGCTGCTGCATCTGCTGGTGCTGCTGTAGTTGCAGGAGCAGTCAGGTTAGCTGCTGCATTTGGATCTGTCACAGCCGCAGATGTGTCAGCTGCCTTTGGAGCTTCCTCTTTTTTCGAGCATTGTTCGCAACCTGCTAGAACCACACAAGTTGCCGCCACCAATGCTAATGGAAACGATGTTCTCTTCATTGACATCTCGTATATCTGAGGGTTAACGGCTTCATGGACTTCTCTAAAAAGGGTAATATGATCTGGGCCATGGGTCAACCATATCAATCATTTCAGTGGACTAAAGGCACCTCATGACTGGCCGAGGTCGGCCTCGATGAGGGAGACCAACTGATCGTAGTAGTCGTTCTTATCATGTGGGGCCTTTAGCAAGCGTGGGCTAGTCAGGTTAACTTCGGAGATAAAGCCCCCGATGATATCAAAGCCTATGAAGGCGACGCCCTCGGCGAAAAGGGTGGTGGCTATGCGAGTCACTCTTTCCATCTCAACTGCGCTAGGCTCATAGATTTCGAGTTTTGCTCCGGCGCTAGTATTAGCCAGAAAGTTCCCAGTGAGCGGGCGTTTTAGGCACCATGCAATGGGCTTTCCAAATGCGGTGAAAGCTCTAACCTCGCCGGCAAAAACAGCTTTATCGAATGGTTGTATAAGTCGCATCGACTGGCCGCGCTGCGTAGCCTCTTCCAGTTTGGCTCTAATCTGATCTTCGCCATGAAGCGCAAGCTGTAAGCGTTCAACGCCACGGCCGCCGAAGAGGGTTAGTGGTTTTAAGATAGCGTCGCCGGCAGCCTCGTGACGAACAAATCCCAAGAGAGCCGCCGGGTCGCACGACACCAGTGCTTGGTGACAGTCTTGGGGGAAAAGGAAGATGGCCAATTTTTCATTGAAACGTCGCAAGGCTTGAGGTGCGTTATAAACTCGTGCCGACGGCAGAGCCGTATCGAGGAGCCATGTTGTAGCAACGTAGTCCAAATCGTAAGGTGGGTCTTTGCGCATGTGCAGCGCATCGAAGGAACGCAGGCTGCGCACTGTTCGGGCGTCTTCTGTAAAGTCCATGGGGCTGCCACTGAACCTCAAGACCGCACAATTTGCGTCTGCGCTGTCACGGGTATTTGACCAGGACAGCTGTGTTGGAGTGCAGCTATAAACTGTGTGGCCACGCCGACTCAGTTCGTACATCATGCGTAAGGACGAATCCAAGGGACGATTCAGCGAGGCTAGTGGGTCCATTACGAAAAGGTGTGTCGAGCTCATCTACCATGCCCCCCACTTGCGATACCAAGGGTCTAATGTTATGACCCGATGTCTACCGGGATAATGATTTGTACCGAAATTTTACGTTGGGATCCCCTATGAACTTACGCACGCTGCAAGATCTTGACTTCGTCGGGAAGAAAGTATTTCTCCGCCTGGACCTGAATGTACCGATTAAAAACGGCGTAATTAAGGACGACACGCGTATTCTCGAGGCCATCCCGACCATAAAGCACATCCTTGAGCATACCAATAAAGTCGCTATCGCTAGCCATTTAGGGCGACCGGACGGTGAGGTTGACCTCAACTATTCACTCGAGCCAGTGGGCGTGCGCTTGGCGGAACTGCTGCAGCGTGATGTGGTGTTCGTTAATGACTACATGACAGAGCCCTACGATCAGGTCTTAGGTCAACTTGACCCGCAGCAGATTGTGCTCTTAGAAAACCTGCGCTTCAATCCCGGAGAGACTAAGAATGACCTGGATTTCTGCCGTCAATTAGCGCGCGGCATCGATCTTTACGTAAACGACGCTTTTGGCACGGCGCATAGAGCTCATGCTTCCACCGTTGGTGTGGCTGACCTGCTTGATCCGAATCGGCGTGCTGCTGGATTGCTGATGGAGAAGGAGATTCAGGCTTTGGGGTCGATCCTCAATCAGCCTGAGGCCCCGTTCACTGTGATCATGGGCGGAGCTAAGGTTTCCGACAAGATTGCCGTAATTTTGAGTCTCCTCAATCGCTGTAATCACTTAATCATCGGTGGGGCTATGGCCTACACCTTTCTAAAATACAAAGGACACGCTGTCGGCTCGTCAAAAGTGGAAGCCGACCGCATGGACCTAGTCGAGACTATCTTCCGTAATGCGGAAGCTAGACGGGTTCAGATTCATCTGCCAATCGATCATGGATGTGCTGCTGCTTTCAAGGAAGACGCAGTTCGTGTAGACATAGCTGAGCGAGCCATACCAGCAGGCCTTATGGGTCTCGATATCGGACCCAAAACAGTAGAAGCCTATGGTCGGGTCATTCGCAATTCGCGAACGGTATTCTGGAATGGCCCCATGGGAGTCTTCGAATGGAAGGCGTTCGCCCAGGGTACTATGGATATAGCGCGGGCTGTCGCGGCTTGCGAAGGTCGGACGGTAGTTGGTGGTGGCGACAGCGTTTCTGCTGCGAATCAGGCGGGTGTTGCGGACAAGATGTCGCACGTTTCGACGGGCGGTGGAGCTGCACTTGAGTTCCTCGAGGGCCGCGTTCTACCTGGTATCAAGGTTCTTCTTAAGTGAGGCCGAAAAGACGATGAAGCGTATCAAGATGTTGGCCGGAAACTGGAAGATGAATAAACTCAACCGTGACCTGGCTGGGTTTTTCGAGACTTTTTTTGAGTCAGTTGGTTGGCACCAAGATGAGTCGTTGAGCGACCGTGTCGACGTGTTGTTCGCCGTGCCGCCGACGTTGCTAGCGCATGCAGTGCCGCTTGCGGAACCTAGTGGTGTCCGGATTGCGGCGCAAAATATTCATTGGGAAACAGCTGGAGCCTTCACTGGCGAAGTGTCAGTACCTATGATTAAAGAGGTTGGCGTCAGCGCGACACTGATTGGTCACAGTGAACGTCGGCAGTATTTTGCCGAGACAGATGTAACGGTCGCCAAGAAGACTAAGGCTTCGCTTGTCCATGAAGTGCTGCCGATTGTCTGTGTTGGCGAGACACTTGAGCAGCGGGAAGCGGGACTTACCCAAGACGTAGTAGCGCGCCAAGTAAAAGTAGCCTTGGCAGACATTCAAGATCCAAAAGATTTGATTCTGGCTTACGAGCCTGTCTGGGCTATCGGCACTGGCAGGTCGGCTTCAGCGGCCCAGGCGCAAGAGGTACATGCCGAGATCCGCGGATTGCTCTTGGCCTTATTTGGTCACAGTATTGGCTCGGGGATTCGCATTCTTTATGGCGGCAGTGCCACGCCAAATAATATTGGCGAGTTGCTATCTCAAAAAGATATCGATGGCGCACTGGTGGGTGGCGCATCACTGAAGCCAGAGGACTTTGCGAAGATGGTACGAGCTGCCCTTTAAGGGTGGCTCAGATACTCCTCAAAACGCTCGCGAGCGGCGCTGCATTGCCGCGCCTTTTTGCTGACCTTGCTCTCGCCCCTTTGTCTTTCCAGTGGCGGCAGAAGGCCGAGGTTTGCGTTCATTGGCTGGAATTCGCCCAGTCCACCGTGAGTCACATAATGAGCGAGGGCACCGATGACGGTGTCGCGCGGAGGCATTGCGAAGCTCTCGCTGCGTGCTTTGGCGACTAATGCCCGTCCTGCTAACAGACCGATAGCAGCAGATTCCGTGTAACCTTCCACCCCGGTGATCTGACCGGCAATGAACAAGCGCGGGGACAACTTGCAGGAAAAGTCCGTATTCAGCACTTCCGGGCTATTAAGATAGGTGTTTCGGTGCACAGAGCCAAAACGTAGAAACTCCGCGTCGCGTAAAGCCGGGATCATGGAGAACACCCGCTTTTGCTCCGGCCATTTCATTTTCGTTTGGAACCCAACCATGCTGTACATGGTGCCTTCGACGTTCTCCATGCGCAGTTGGAGGTTCGCCCAGGGGCGGTGACCGGTCTTAGGGTTGGTTAGGCCCATGGGCTTCATGGGGCCGAAACGCAGAGTGTTGGGGCCTCGTTCCACCATGACTTCAATCGGCAGACAGGCTTCGAAATAGCGTGTTTCTTCGAATTTATGCAGTGGCATGTACTCAGCGGTAGCGACGGCTGCTACGAAGGCTTCGTATTGCGCTTTGTCGAGTGGCAGATTTAAGTAGTCACCGTCGCTGCCGGCTCCGTCTGTATCGCGGTCGTAGCGGCTAGCTCGAAAGGTTTGTTCTAAATCAATAGAGTCAGCTGCGATTACGGGTGCGATCGCATCGTAGAAGTAAAGGCGGCGATGTCCGGGAGACAGTTCCTCAAGCTGTGACGCTAGAGCGGCACTTGTTAGCGGCCCCGTCGCCACGACCCACCATTCGTCTCGGGCCAACATCTCGTCTGGCGACGGCAGCTGTGACACTTCCTCGGCGACCCGACGGAAGCTTGGGTGCGAAGCTAACTTAGTCTCGATGTAGTTGGAGAATATTGCGCGATCAACTGCAAGTGCTTGCCCAGCGGGCACCTGGGCCGCTTTGCCGGCTGCGATGATCAGCGAGTCGAGAGCCAACATCTCCTCTTTGAGGCGTCCAGGGGCGGAGTCAGGAGACAATGACTTCAGCGAGTTTGAGCATACCAACTCGGCTAGGTCACCCGTCTTGTGCGCGGGTGTTGTGCTTAGGGGCCGCATCTCATGTAAAATGACCGTGAACCCGGCTTGAAGAATCTGCCAAGCGGCCTCAGCACCGGCCAAGCCACCACCAACGATATGTATTTCCATGGAATTTGCTCTTTCAGACGCTAACTAGGGCCGCAAACTTCGCGGGAACCTAGCATGATCTTCGGAGTATGAGGTAGAAGAACCTCTTATATATAATAATTATATGTGGTTGCGATATTTTGCCGGCGCCAACTAAGGGCAGAATGTGAAATTGCCGCGAACTTTTTGCCTCGGTTTACTTGCCCCAATCGAGGACATCTTTAATAAATTGCGAATCTGGCTCACGGTAGCTGTCAGTGGCCCAATTGCTTTCTCAGTTTTCGCCAGTAGGAGCGCGCCTTCGATTGCTGCGACGCAAAATGTTGCGAGCTCAGTTGGATCGAGATCTCGGCGAAGATGCCCTGAGGTTTGCAGCGAGCGCAACCCGCGAGCCAGGCAGGCCTCCCAATTGGCAAAGGTCGCTTGGAGATTTAGGCGCAGCTCTTCACTTTGCGCAG
>Ga0315274_10005360_pt1 | contig 18750 bp, 12 predicted proteins | sample YL17G02_20_MG_FD_203700 | JGI IMG/M metagenome (GOLD analysis project Ga0315274, IMG submission 203700) | Sediment microbial communities from Yellowstone Lake, YNP, Wyoming, USA - YL17G02_20 | ecosystem: Environmental > Aquatic > Freshwater > Lake > Sediment | place: USA: Wyoming | collected... | reverse complement strand
AGGGTATAAACATTATTGCGGCGGAACACACGATTACCAACCCCAAACTTATACATGCTGAACTAAAGAAAGGAAGGTTGAATCTGCCTTCTTTCAAGCTGGTTGATACTACACCCGGTGTCGCTGATGGATCAAGCATTGGCGCCCTCGGTATGTGGGAGATCGGCGGCGAAAAGTCCTTTGACCTTACTGCTTACATTGAGACGGGGTTTGTATCTGACTTCCTGCGCCAACCCGGTTTAATGCAGGGGCGGCTGGGATTCAAGCTTGAAGCCCGTGGAGATGAGATTCGGTGCTTCTGGCCCCTAGCGGATGACGTCCATAACTCCAAGTTTACTATTGAAAATGCAGTTATTGACGGCTTCGATGGTAAACTGGTCTACAAAAACCAGAATCTTGACATAAATCAAATATGGCTGTCATCGGGAGACAACAAAATCAGTATTACTGGCTACGTTCCAATTAATGGGAAACAAATGTCTTTGCAGTTTGACGCCCGACTAAACGACATGGGGATACTTTCCCTTGTTGACAAGTATATCTTAGAATCAAGCGGTAAAGGTGTTATCGGAGCCACAATTACAGGTGACATAAAGAAAGTGATCGCAAACGAAGAGCCTGTTCGATTTGTAGGTTCCTGCGTTTTTGAGGATCTGGGTGCTTATTTTGAAAGCGCATTCATACAATTTAAGGGGATACGTGCTGACGTAGAATTTGACTCGAAATCTTCACCCGCTGTAATAGTTAAAGAATTACGTGGAAAGATGAACGACGGTGATTTTGTCCTTGATACCACAAGGCAATCCGGCGTTGATATAAACTGGACTCCGAAAGGTAGTTATAGAGTAGGAGAATTCAGAAACATATCAGTGAATGTAAAGGATTGTACCATATATCAGCCTAACGCATACTCAATAGTATTTGACGCAGACCCGGTCAGCCTGAAAGGCACTTACGATGCACCAAAACTTACAGGCACCATTACCATCAAAGAAGGACAATACACTGAATCTATTCAAAGCCTGATACAAAATGCGCTTTCTGCAAGAGAGATAGGCGTTAAGGCACTGCTGGACTATCCAATCGTCAAGAACCTTGAACTTGACGTGGATCTGGTTAGTGGAAAAATGAATATGAATAATAGTTTAGTAGATGCAAACGCAGAATATACTGCCAGAGTACGAGGGTCTCTTGCAGACCCAATAGCCAGGGCAAATGGGCGCATCACTGATGGAACGTTTAAGTATCTCAACAGAGAATTTACGATCACTAAGGGTGAATTCACCAATGACTCCAAGATTGATCCGAAGTACGATATTATCGCAGAAACTGAGATCACAAGCGATCAGAATTCGGGCATAGACATATCTCAGGGGTCAAACGTAAAGATACAAATGGAGTTAAAAGGTTCATTGACCGAAAGGTTCCCGCCAATTTTTGCAATACTTAGCGGAGGTCCTGCGCTTCAGCAGTTACCTGATCTGAGTCAGAACCAGATCGCCGCTATACTTGCACTTGGCAGTACACCAGAACAGTTTTTATCCAGAGCGGTATCCACTTCATCATCCTTATTGATGGAACCAGCAAGGCTTTACGTTGAATCACAGGCACAAAAGATGCTCAGATTGAAAGAGTTCCAAATGCAGATTGATCCCAGAAATCCAAAGGAAACTCGTATGACAGCGGTTAAGCCTCTCATAGAGCAAATGTCCATGACACTCGACATCGGCTACGGTGGCAAGCAATGGGTAGGATTGCAGCAGGAAATTCGCAAGAATTTTGCTGTCGCTGGAAAGGTAAGCCAGGATGGTGATTGGGGGTTCGATCTGAAAGTAAAGCGTGATTTTCCATGATGAAACAGGCTGATATTCTTTCCATTCCAGAGAAAACTTACATTATTGTGGAAATAGAATGTAACTATGAACAAGTTGCCAATGCTTAAAAGTCATGATATTATATGGAGACACTTGCTTATTGCCATACTAACAGTAGCAAGCCTTTTTATATTCGTACCCGTGTGCCTATCGCAGGAAAACACTCCATCCAGCCAGTGGACACAATGGCAGGACCTAACAATCATTGACGTGCAATACAAGTGCGATGCCGACTTTCCACAGGATAAAGTTCGTTCTGCAGCCGTTATCAAACCAGGCACTCTTTACTCCCGCTCTTTAATAAGAAAAAGTATAGAAAATATCTATTCCATAGGCGGATTTTCTGATATTAAGGCAGATGTTCAGTTGAAGGGAAACGGTATAGCTCTGACATTTATCCTCGTCAACCAGATGAAAACCCGAAATATACAACTGACAGGAAACAAAAAAATTGGTAGAGATGAAATAATCGAAGCGCTAAGGCTAAGATCAGGGCAGGAATACAGTGAATCGTTAGCACAAACTGATGCAAAATCTATTCTTGAGATATACAGATTATATGGATACCTCAAAGCCAGTATATCATTCTCCAGCATAGTAGACAGCAATACGAAAGAAGTTGACATAACCTTTAATATCATAGAAAATGGACAGCCTGTTATATCAACGATAATAATGACAGGAACCAACAAATCTGTTGCAGACCCTCAAGAACTTGTCAGAGCGATGAAATATACAAAGCCAGGATGGACATATAGAGGGCAAAGAATTCTTGAGCTTGATGTCAAGCGTATCGAGGATATATACAGGCAAAGAGAATACCTCACTGCAAAGGTCAAAAATGTAGAAGCCCTTTCCGATCCTGATATTATAAAAAAGTATGATGGGATAGGCGAACATTTAGACGCCACGGATCTCACACCAAAGGATCTGGAAAACGGATCGGTGGTGGTACTGATCGAGATTGACCAGGGCAGAAGGATATACATGAAAGTTAATGGGAATAAAAATATCAAAGATGAAGAGATTAAAAAGGCAGTTGCTATCCAGAGGATGCGCTCTGTAAATGAGTCGGTGATCCGCAGAAGCCGTGATGACATAGCGAGGCTTTATAAGACGAGAGGGTATTACCTCGTGGAAGTCAGTTATAGCATTCTTAAAGATGTTATCTGGAACTTCAATACAGAAGGGGATACTGATGGCTGGCAGACGTTGGATAAGTCGAAGCCTGTTGAAGTTAAGGATGGGTTGCTCAAAATGCCAGAGGCATCCAGCATAGAAACTGCTGTCGAGATAGATACTAAAATATACCCAAAGGCTCAGGTTAGGATGAAATTAAGTTCGGAGGCTAACACAGATACACACATACAATCCATCGCAAGATTATACTGGACAACAAACAAATCAAAGAAGTGGAACCAAAAGAAAAGCCAATCCTTTCAAGTGATTCTCGACAACCAGTTCCACGATTATGAGATACCTACTTATAAGAACAGAAGATGGTTAGACACTGTTAATAATCTGCGGCTTGCTCCTACGGACGTACCCGGGGTAAGTGTTACCATTGAATGGATTAAGGTGACAACAGAATTTATCCCGATAGTCTTTAATATTAAAGAAAACAGACAAATGCGGATCATGAAGCCGGTATCAATAGTCGCACCAGAGGGCAAAAAACTCGAAATGGACGTAGAGAAGATCAGAAAACAGATGCTTACCCGTAAAAAGAGTATGAAGTCCTTCTGGTTGTTAAAAAAATACTTTCCCACCGGTATACTTGACGAGGACATTTATGCGGAGGATCTACGGGCTATACAGGCATTTTACGAAGATAACGGCTATACAACTACGGTAATTAAGGAAACAAAAGACACAATACCAGAAAAAGGACGTATTGACATAACAATCACGATAGACGAGGGACCCAGAACCTTTATTAAAGAGGCTATCGTGGGAGGTAATATAAACGAGGTTATAAAACCTGATCAGCTATTTACAAAGCTTAACGTAGTGACTTCAAACCTTGTTAAGGACCCCAAGTTTGAGCCGAAGAATCTTACCGAGAATGATTTAACTCTAAGTTATAAAGTAGACCTTCCAAATCCATTCCGTGAATACGATATAGTCGCCGATAGGTCATACCTCAGCTTGCGTTATGCCGACAAGGGTTATCTTGCGGAAATTGAGCCTGTCAAGCTATTCAATAAAGACCTGACAGAGGCAACTATACTATATAAAATAATGCCGGGGAAACAAATTAAGCTTGATGGTGAAATTGAAATACTTGGCAACAACAGGACTAAAAAGCGTATTATAGAAAAGGAGTTGTCGAAAACACTCACAAGAGACAAAATTTATAGCTTTTCCGAGTTGGAAAGGAGCGCCCAGAACATTCGAGACCTTGGGCTATTTGAAAGCGTTAAAACTGACGCACAGCCAGTTGGTGAGTCCGATGACCTGTATAGGCTGGTTATCAATGTAAAAGAAAGAGACGCCAGGTCTGTAAACCTGCATACTGGATATACTTCAGTGGAAGGCTTCCAGGGCGGTATAGAAGCCAGTGACATTAACTTTTTTGGAACAGCCCGAAGGATTAATGGGAAAGCTCAAATCGGAACACAGGCAACGAAAGTCGAAGCCGAATACGCCGAACCCAAAATATTCCCCAGGATACTGGGGCAAGATGCTGTTGGTTTGCTTAATGTGTACCCATATTCAAAATATTCAGAAACGGATTACAATGAAATACGCAAAGGGCTTACAGCAGGAGTAAGCTGGAAATACCGCAGGCTGAACACGCTTAAGCTTGACTATAGGTATGATATTCTCGATTACACACTAAATGGAAATAACGAAACAACCAAGATTGGTAGGGTAGAAACCCTATTCCAGCATGATGGGCGTGACAATCTCCTCAACCCCAAAAAAGGCACGTTTGAAGGGCTGTCACTGGAATATGCAAATCCCGTGCTTGGCGGACGTGAAACATTTACCAAGCTTACCGTGAATGGAATGATATTTTATCGTTTATTCGGAGACGTTGTGATGGCATTGGGTACTAAAGCTGGACGTGCATGGGGGTTGGGAGATGGTGAGCGTGTCCTTGCCCCAGAACTTTTTCGGATGAGAGATTACCAGACTCCCAGAGGGTATAAATGGGAAACGACAGATATTGGTAATATCCTGCTCAATGCAAGCCTGGAAGTGAGATTCCCGATACCGATATTTAACTGGAATTGGCTGGGCGCCGCTGTGTTTTTTGATTCTGGGCAGATTTATCAAAGTATAAGGGACATCAACACCAATTCTATGAATTCTGCTGCTGGGTTCGGTCTCAGGATCGTCACCCCAATCGGTCCTATCAGGCTTGATTACGGCTACCCGATACATGGAAATGGGAAGAGGAATTACTTGCCCGATATAGCTTTCGGAAATCCGTTCTAGTAATTAACCTGAATTCCTTAAGATTGTATTATCCTGTCGCGCATTTTTTCTCGTTGGCTGGCAAAGGCAATGGCGCCAAGTATACAAGCGATTCCGCCTATTATTAGTGTGTTTGGTGCGCCTATCCTGCTAGCCATACCACCCGCCATCAGGCTTCCAAACGGTGCCGTTCCCATAAACGACATCGAATAAAAGCTCATCACACGCCCACGCTTATCATCATCAACGATGGTCTGTATGAGCGTATTGCATGATGCCATCTGTACCATCATTCCAAACCCACATAGAGCCATAAGTATTAACGAAGACAAAAACACCCGTGATAAAGAGAATGAAATCAGGCCAATTCCGAAAATTGCGGAGGCAACGGGTATGATATTCTCCAATCCCTGTGCGCTTCGCCGTGACGCAAGGAAAGTTGCTCCGCCTAAAGCACCACAGCCTACTCCTGCCATGAGAAATCCAAGAGTATGCGGCCCTCCTCCGAGAATATCCTTGGCGAAAACAGGCATGAGAATAGTATATGGCATGCCTACCAGACTTATTAAGCCAAGGAGAAGTAGTATGTTCTTGATGAGGGGAAATCCAAACGCATAGGCAGCGCCTTCCTTTAGTTCCTGCCAGACACGCTTAGTTGATGCTATTCTCTGTTTGGGCTTAACTCTCATGGCAAATAGGGCAATTATAACTGCAATATAGCTTATCGCATTAATAAGGAAGCATATTCCATCACCAACAGCGGCGATCAGTATACCTCCAACCGAAGGCCCAATTAATCTGGCACTATTAAACATAAAGGAGTTTAATGCGATTGCGTTACCAATATCCTTTTTATCCTCAACCATTTCAACTATAAAAGATTGTCGGGCAGGAACATCAAAGGCTGAAACGACTCCTAGAAATATACTCAGAGATATTATGTGCCAGATTTGTATGGTACCCGTAAGGACGAGTATTGACAGGGCTAAAGCCTGTAACATAGACAAAGCCTGCGTGACGATTATTATACGAAGACGATTCAGTCTATCTGCTATGACTCCTGCATAAGGTGCAATAATAAGGGTAGGTATTTGACCGGTGAAGCCAACTAAACCAAGAAGAAAAACCGAACCAGTCAGGCGATAAATTAGCCAACTCATGGCTATCCTCTGCATCCACGTACCAATTAACGATATACCCTGACCAGCAAAGAACAGACGATAATTTCTATACTTGAATGCACGAAGGAACAGCTTTATGCCTTTGGGTTCATCTGAATCAGAATTTTTATTTTCCATTATAAAAAAACAGCCCCGCTATCTCTGCGAGGCTATAATTTGGAGTGCGTAAGCGTTAGCTTACGCATGCTAAAGCTTCGCTTTAGCACTCCATATCTATTTCTTCTGATCAACTTCCGTTTTTATCTTATCAACGATGCTCTGAATCGGCATTGGACCCAAATCCTCGCCGCTTCTAAGCCTGACGGATGCTGTCTTTCCCTCTGCCTCACGTTTCCCGACGATAAGCATGTACGGAACTTTCTCAAGCTGTGCTTCTCTGATCTTGAATCCGAGCTTTTCACTCCGCAAGTCCGCTTCAACTCTTAGTTTACTTTTCGCTATCTCGTCTTTTACGTGCGTAGCGTAATCGTTCAGGTCGCTTGTTACAGGAAGGATTCTAGCTTGAACGGGAGCGAGCCAGATTGGGAAAGCACCTGCGTAGTGTTCGATCAATCCTCCAAAAAATCGCTCCATAGAACCGAGGACGACTCGATGTATCATAACTACCTGATGGGGTTGCCCATCCTGGCCTACATAAGTCACGTCAAAATTCTTAGGCTCATTAAAGTCAAACTGAATAGTTGGACCTTGATGCGCTCTTCCGATAGCGTCCATCAACTTGATGTCAATCTTGGGCCCATAAAATATCGCTTCACCTTCCATTCGAGTAGAGGACAAATCCCTTGCCTTCAGAGCAGTAACAAGAGCAGATTCTGCATGTTCCCACATCTCATCAGTTCCAAGATATTTATCTTTGTTCTGTGGGTCACGAACAGCGAGTTCAATCTTATAATCCTCATATCCGAATGTCTTGAGCATAAACAGCGCAAGATCAATTGTCGCAAGTATCTCATCTGGTGCCTGTTCAGGTGTGCAGAAGATGTGGGCATCGTCCTGAGTGAATCCACGCACACGAAACATACCAGTCAAAGTGCCAGATCGCTCATAACGATACACCGTACCAAGTTCAGCATATCTGATAGGAAGTTCACGGTAGCTTCGCATCTTTGTTTGAAAAATTAATATATGGCCGGGGCAGTTCATCGGCTTGAGGACGTATTCCTGATCCTCAACCTCAAGCACAAACATATTTTCACGGAAAAAACTGTAATGTCCAGAGGTATTCCACAGATCCGCTTTTGCAATGTGTGGAGTGATGACAATTTCATAGCCACGTTTTACGTGTTCGTCCTTCCAGAAATCCTCTATTACTCTGCGTATAGCCGCACCTTTTGGATGCCAGTATACTAAACCGGGTCCGGCTTCCTGTTCGTGCAAGCTGAACAAGTCAAGCTCTTTGCCGAGTTTTCTGTGATCTCTTTTCTGAGCTTCCTCAACCTTGTGGAGATAATCATCAAGTTCATTCTGAGTTTCAAAAGCTATCCCATAAATACGCTGGAGCATCTTATTTTTCTCGTCGCCGTGCCAGTAGGCTCCTGCGATACTGAGAAGCTTAAACGCTTTTATCTTGCCTGTATTAGCAATGTGAGGTCCTCTGCATAAATCCACAAAATTCCCATGGCGATATACAGTAACCGTCTCGTCAGTTATATCTTCCATGATTTCCAGTTTATATTTTTCATCAAGCTCTGTAAACAACTGAACAGCTTCCGATTTCGTTATTTCATTGCGAAAAAATGGAAGGTTCATCTCTATGATCTTGTGCATTTTTTCCTCGATGCGCTCAAGATCATCAGGCGTGAATGGCTTATCAACGTCAAAGTCGTAATAAAATCCTTCATTGATGGCAGGGCCTATGGCAAACTTTGCTTTTGGGAAAAGCATCTGTACAGCACTAGCCATAATGTGTGATGCACTGTGCCAGTAGGTTTCTTTTCCTTCATCACTGTCAAAAGTTACGATTTCAAGCTTGCAGTCACGTTCCAGCTTTTGGGTGAGATCAACAAGCTCACCATCTACTTTGGCGGCAATAGCACGGTCGGCATCAATACCATCTATTGATGATAAGACATCCTGTAATGTTGTACCAACGGGGAATTTACTTTGGGAACCATCGGAGAGCTCAACTATAACTTCAGACATTTTACTAAGTCCTTCTATAGAGGGTAAGGCGGATAAAAAAATAGAGCCTGAAAGAGGCTCCTATACGAAATGAAAGATGGTGGGCGGTAATGGAGTCGAACCAATGACCTCTTGCATGTCAAGCAAGCACTCTAACCAACTGAGCTAACCGCCCATATTCAGTAATCAGTAATCAGTGATTAGTAATCAGTAATGTGTAAAAAGAACCACTGATCACTATTTGGAGGCGGCGACCGGAGTCGGACCGGTTAATAGTGGTTTTGCAGACCACCGCCTTACCGTTTGGCTACGCCGCCAGAAAAAATGGAGCGGGAAACGGGGCTCGAACCCGCGACATCTAGCTTGGCAAGCTAGTGCTCTACCAACTGAGCTATTCCCGCTCGAAAAAAATAATATAAATTCACTAATAATATTCTAACAAAACTTTAACCCTTTGTCAACCCCAAATACCTAAAAAATAGCATCTCAATCTTACCCGTAGCAAAAAATATTCAATACAACTCTATCCGTCACAAAAAAAAATACTTGACAAGAGAAGTTTGCTATGGTATAATTAATGATTGATTGGTCAGTCATTTATATCGGATAGTAAGTAATCCCATTTTCCATAAATAATGGTGCATTAAACAGAAGAAAAAATACAAAGACATTAAATACACGAAGAAATGAGGATAATCTAATGGCTCGAAAAAAGGATGAAGAAAAACGCAAAAAGATATTGAATGCGGCTACAAAAGTTTTTGCCAGAGTGGGATTCTCCAATACCAGAATTCAGGATGTAGCGCAAGAGGCTGGGATAGCACACGGCACAGTGTATCTCTATTTTAAGAGCAAGGATGATCTTTTTATATCCATATTTCAGGAAAGCCTTGGGGAACTGATAGATTATATAAGTTCAGAGGTTCAAAAGAAAGATAGTGCGGAAGATAAACTAAGGCGGATGATCTCCCTGCAACTGGACGTAATAGAAGAAAATCCCGATCTAACTAAACTAATATTAATCGAATTCCCAAGAACCGGGAATTTCCTCAATGACAGAAATATAGACGTGCTTTCTAATTACATAGACGTGATCGGGGATGTACTTAAGAATGGTATAGAAGAAGGCATTTTTTCTACTAATGTGAAACCTGACATCATTGCGACTATGATCTACGCCGCCATGCAGGGCATAGCCACGAGATGGATACTTGATGGGATGAATTACTCGATTAAAACAATGGATGTGGAAATCTCAGAGATATTTCTGAAAGGGCTAAAATCTCAAAGGGCAAAATAATAATGCGGTGCCCCCGCATTTTGTAAACGCTTAAATATAAGGAGGTGAAACGCAAATGGCTATCGTGATTGATGAACTAAAATATACTCCAGAACCAATGGTTGCTGGTGGCAAGGTGAAAGCGACTGCAAAAGTGTCAGCAGATGAGGGAGTCGCATCAGTAAGGCTTTATACTCCAGACCACCGAACACTCGAAGCTCGTGACGAAGGTAACGGAATCTTCGTTATCGAGACTGATGTACCTTATGATGCAGACCCGGGGTACTATGACGTGACCCTCGTTGTCACTGACAAAAAAGGCGACACAAATCGAAAGACCGTACAGATCAGAATTGGATAATTCCAATCTTTAAAAAATGTCCGGGACACGGCACCCCGTGTCCCACTCACCATTTCTTTCCCTGATAAGGGGTGCCACATTTTTTCATTTCCATCTTTAAATACCTACCATAAAACGCTTAGAATCATTAGCTCACATTCAATCAATAAGAATATAATATCATTTTCCATAAATAACAGTGCATAAATAGAACTATACTTTCGCACTTTTTAAATCTGTTAGACAAAAAACTAGGTTTCATGCAGGTTTGCAAATGTAGAAGCGAGGTAACCGCGCCTTTACAAAAACGCATAAATACTTGATCTTTTAAAAAACTGCAAAAGTATAGAAATAATCGGATATGATAACAAAAAATTACAAAAACCTCCTTGACAAAGAAATGAATATATAATATAATAACTGACCAGTCATTTACTGACTGAACGGTCAGTAAGTTTGATAAAAGGAGGCTATAAAGATGCAGGAATTATCAAGGCGAGAACGTGAAAAATTAAGCAGGCGCAATGAGATCCTTCAGGCGGCGAGAAAGGTCTTTGCCAGCAAGGATTATGCTGCCGCTACTGTGGATGACGTTGCGGCCGCCGCTGAGTTATCAAAGGGAACAATCTATCTATATTTTCAAAATAAAGCTGACCTTTTCCTTTCGACATTTGAGATGGGTATGGAACAAGTCGCTTCTACCGTTATTGAGTCTATTTCAGCTAATAAAAATGATCCAATCGTTGGTATTAAAGATATAGTAGAGCGTATTTTACTTTTCTGCGAAGAACACATTGACCTTTTCAAGATAGTGGCTTCTGAAAATGCACATTTTGAGTTACAGTCGGAAATAGGAAGAAATAACAGCTTCCATCAACGAATAATGGACAAGGAATCACGAATCATAATGACTTTAACAGCATATATTCAGCAAGGTATTGACATGGGTGTATTCAAGAAAGTTGATGCAAGAGATGCGGCTTCTGCGCTATTATCAATAATAAAAGGTTTCGCTTTCGATTGGATTATGAACCTAGAGAAAGGTAGTCCAAGAGACAAGGCAGATATTATAAATACAATTTTTCTGGACGGTCTTAGACAAAAGGATCATATTGTAGATCAGCATTGATCTAAAAAATCCACCAAGGGATGAATTAAAACGGAGGTAGAGAATGGCTGTTCGTATTGCTAACCATCTAACTATCTTTTTCATTATCATGTTCCTGCTTATTACAGGAACAGTAAAGGCACAGCAAAGCTCCCCGACTGCATTGACGCTTGAGGAAAGTATTGCAACTGCCATGTCAAACAATCTTAGCGTAAAATCTGCTATGGAGAATGTGAAAGCCGCTGAACAGAAGGTGAATGAAGCACGTGCTTCTATGATGCCCTCTATCTCAGGCAGTGGCAGCTATACTTACATGGGAAAGCTCCCACAAATGCAATTTGATTTATCGAGTTTATTAAAAGGCATAACACCGGGTGGTGGAATAACTCCGCAGGGAGCGCCTTCAGCCAGTGGTATCGGGGGAACATCTAGTAGCATACCATTGGGCAATAAAGACACCTATAGTGCTGGAATCTCTGCCCAACAACCCCTTTTCACCTGGGGAAAAATACATAATGCCTACTTACTGACGAAAATCAGTTATGAGGCTGAAAAACAAGGGCTTGAAAGTGTAAAACAGCAGGTTATTTTCGATACAACAAAAGCTTTTTATGGCATACTGTTGACTGATCAGTTGGTCAGGGTGACACAAATGGCAGTTGATCAGGTTCAAGCTCATACAAAAACTGCGCAAGACCTTGTTGATGCTGGAATGGCTACAGATTTCGACCTTCTTAGAGCCAAAGTCCAGTTGGCAAACATTAAATCACAGCTTATCAAAATGCAGAATCTGCTGAAACTTTCAAAAGATGGGTTCAAGAATACAGTTGGAATGAAACTTGATACTGATATTACTCTGAATGGTGAATTCACGTATAAACCGATTGAACTTGATCTGTATAAACTTCTGGATCTGGCAGAAAAGAACCGTCCTGAAATAAAACAGCTTGAGCTTCAAGAAAAGGTTGGAGAGAAAGCTGTAAGCCTGGCAAAGGCTGGCAATAAACCCAATCTCGCCCTGGCTTATAACTATGGCTATACATCGTACGCTGACACTATGGATAAAGTTTTCAAAAGGGATCAGTGGAATAATACGTGGAGTGTAACACTAGCTTTGAGCGTGCCGATATTCGATGGACTGGCAACAAGATCGAGAGTAAAGCAGGCGAAAAGCGCAGCCAACCAGATACATATAGGCAAAGAGCAACTACTGAACGGTATTGGGCTGGAAGTGCGAGCCGCATATTTAGGCTTTGTGGAGGCAAAGGATTTGCTGAATGTTCAGGGAGAAACCGTGCAGCAGGCAGAGGAAAGCCTCCGCATAGCAAACCTGAGATACAAAAATGGGCTGATTACTAACGTGGAATTAACAGATACAGAACTGGCTCTCACTCAGGCACAGACGAATTACTCTAATGCGCTAAACGATTATATAATAGCTATAGCAAAGCTCGAAAAAGCTACCGCTTCTAAATTAAATTAAAGATTACATGATTGAAGAAAAATCTTCAATCGTAAAACGGAGGATTTTCAGGATGAAAAAGTTGTTGGTCATTGTAATCATTTTAGCTGTATTGGGGCTTGGCGCCTGGAGGGTGAGTGTAGTATTCAAAACCAGAGCTGAAGCATCCAAAGTAAAGGAAAAACAACCGCTTGCAGTAGAGACTGAAGTCGCAAAACTTGGTACTATTCAAGAGGAGTTATCTCTTGTTGGTAATATTGTTGCAGATTCCGAAGTTATTGTGTTTCCAAAAATTCCGGGAAAAGTCGAAAAAATAGCAGTGGAAGTAGGAAGCAATGTGTCAAAGGGTAATGTAATGGCTAAAATAGAGGACACTGAGTTTGCACTCCATGTTAAGCAGGCAGAAGTGGCATTGGATACTGCCCGCACAGCTTATAATCAAGCTAAGGCTCTAGCTGAAGTAAGGGTAAAGTCACAGGTCGCTCAGGCAGAGGCTGGTCTTGTTGGTGCAGAGGCATCTTTGAAACAGATTCAGGACGTAGCTGAAACAAGAGTCTCAAGTCAATTGGATCAGGCACAGGCGGGTTTGGATGCACTCAAAACTAACTTGAAGAAAATCAAAGATGGGGCCAGACCGGAGGAGAAAAAGCAGATCGAAGCTATGGTACAGCAAGCCAAAGCTAATATGGATAATGCACAGGTTGATCTTGAACGCATGAAGAAACTTTATGATGACAGAGCCATAAGCAAACAGACACTTGATGGCGCTGAGACCAGAGCTACAGTAGCAAGCGCACAGTATGATGCGGCATCACAACAGTTAAAACTGGTAGAAATTGGCGCAAGAGCAGAAGATATTCAGGCTATGGAACTACAGGTCAAGGCGGCGGAGTCAGGATTGGAAGTTGCCAAATCAATGGCTGATACAAAAAGCTGGAAACAGGATATAGAAATGGCTAAATCACGATATGATCAGGCAAAAGCGATGCTGGATTCCGCTCAAGCGCTAGTGGGAGCTAAAAGCTGGGAAGCTGATATAGCTGGCGCCGAAGCAGGCGTAAAACAAACAGAGACTGCCCTGGCACTTGCCAAAGAATCATTAGGCTATGCTACTATCACTGCTCCTATCAGCGGAACAGTCTCTAAGCGAAATCTGGACACAGGAAGTATGGCAAATCCGGCGATGCCATTGTTTACCATTGTAAGTATGAACATCGTAAAAGCTGTAGTAGATGTCCCCGAAACGAGTTTATCCGAATTATCTCTCAACGGAAATGTTTCTGTGTCTGTTGCAGGGGTCGCAGAACCTGTAACCGGACAAATCACGCTGGTGAGTCCAACAGTGAAACCCGCCAGTAGAACAGCTTCCGTAGAGATTACTATTGATAATTCATCGCATAAACTAAGGCCCGGTGCGTTCGCCAGAGTAGTTATACCCCTAAAAATACACAAAAATACGGTTCTTGTACGCCGTTCTGCTATTATTGATGATAGAGAATCCAAAGAACTAGGAAGCAAATACGCTTTTATAGTAGATAAAGATAAAATTATTAAACGTAAAGTGGAGACTGGAATTGCTCAAGGGGATACAATCGAAGTTGTATCTGGCATTCAGGCTGGTGAAAAAGTTGTTACCGCTGGGCAAAATCTCGTGAAAGATGGCGAAATCGTAAAAGTATCTGAACAATAGACTAAGAGTTCTAAGGTTCTAAAGTTTAAAGGTTCTAAGGTTTCCCATTAGAATTTTAGAACTTTTAAACTTTTGAACCATTTATATAGAGAGGTAAATGGAAAATGAAAATAGCTGATCTGTCAATAAACAGGGCAGTTACTTTTACGATGATATTCATCGGTGTAATTGCTTTTGGCTTGGTATCATTGGGACGTTTGAATCCCGAACTCTTTCCTAATGTTACGTTTCCAGCCATAACGGTCATAACTTCATATACTGGAGTTGGATCTGAGGATCTGGAAAAGCTTATTGCACGTCCTATAGAAGGTGCAGTAAGCACAGTTACAGGGGTTAAAGAGGTTATGTCTACCTGTAAAGAAGGTATAGAAGTCACTATCGTTAAGTTTGCTTGGGGAACAAATATGGACGTTGCCTCATCTGATATACGAGAGCGGCTTGATCTCATCAAGAGTGTTTTACCTAAAGATGCAGGCGACCCTTTGATCTTCAAGTTTGACGTTTCTCTACAACCAATTATGTTTATCGGTATTTCTAGTGAAACGCTTTCTCCTGCTGAATTGCGAAAAATGTCAGAAGATGATATATCACCAATTATCGAGCGTATAGATGGTGTTGCATCAGTATCTACTCGTGGTGGTGAAAAGCGCCAGATACAGGTACAAATAGATCGCAGTAAGCTGGAATCTCGTGGATTATCAGTTCAAGCGGTCATGGGTGTTATCGCTGGTGAGAACATTACGTCTCCTGCGGGTGAAATAAATGAGGACAAATCTACAAAGCTAATCAGAACTGTTGGAGAATTCACTTCCGTTGACCAGATAGGAAAAATTGTTGTTAAATATCAAGATGGAGCACCTGTTTACGTTAAGGATGTCGCAGATATATTAGATACTTATGCTGATAAAACAGATCAGGTGTATTTTAATGGCAAACCTGTTATAACATTTATGGTTCAAAAACAGGCTGACGCCAACACAGTGAAGGTTGTAAATAGAGTAAATAAGACCTTAAAGGAACTGCAAAAAAAGTATGAAGAAAAAATTAGTTTTAGCGTTATCATGGATAACTCGCAATACATAAAAGACTCTCTGACTAACGTTACTGATTCGGCTATTCAGGGCGGGCTTCTGGCAGTATTGGTATTGTTCTTTTTCCTTTACAATGTACGCAGTGTTCTGATTATCGCCACTGCAATCCCTATATCAATAATAGCAACCTTTTCGATCATGGATTTAGCCCATGTATCACTCAACATAATATCAATGGCTGGTCTGGCTCTTGGTATAGGAATGTTGGTTGATAATGCTATCGTTGTGCTGGAAAATACTTACCGGCACAGAGAAGAAGGTGAGGACCGGCGAAAAGCCGCAAGCAATGGAGCGGCAGAAGTTGCCATAGCTGTCATTGCATCTACTCTGACAACATTAGCGGTTTTCGTGCCAGTCATATTTGTTCCCGGCATCGCTGGTGTGCTTTTCAAGGATCAGGCATTGACTGTCAGTTTCTCACTAATAGCATCCCTTTTCGTTGCTTTCACTATTGTGCCATTATTAGCATCAAGGTTCCTTAAATTGGAATCTGAAGGAAAACAAACGGGATGGTTACATAAGATTACACGAATGCTGGAATCATACAAGCTGGGTTTAAATAAATTTTATCAAAAGCTTCTAAACTGGGCTTTGGATCATAGAAAAACCGTTTTAATAACAGTATTGATCCTATTCCTTTCGGGTGTATCACTCTTTTACCCGTTGCGATTAATTGGAACGGAATTCACTGGTATGTTTGATGAGGGTGAAATCCAATTTAGTATTGAAACACCTCCCGGAACCAGGCTGGAAGTTACAGAAGGTGTTGCAGAACAGGCTGATAAAGTTATAAAGGAAGTTGCAGGAGACGACATAAAATCTACTTATATTACAGTAGGCTCTGGAGAAGGTATCTCAGCTTTATTTGGTGGAGCGGGTTCTAACGCCGCCAGTATAAGGATAGAAATGAAGAAGATCAATGAACGAAAGCGATCCCAGAAGGAAGTCGAACTTGATATAAAGGAACACCTAATAGGCATACCGGGAATAAAGATAGTGTCTAATAACGCAATAGCTTCTATTCTAGGTATGGGTGGATCAGATATAAACATAGAGATATATGGATACGACCGAGAAACAGCCAAGAATTTATCGAATAAGATCAAAACAATGGTTGAAAATATCAGTGGAACTGCTGATGTCCAAACCAGCTTGTCTGATACAACACCAGAACTAAGGGTTGCCGTAGACAGAGAAAAAGCTTATGCTTTGGGACTAAATGTTGCCAATATTGCCAGTACGTTACAAACCGATATTCTTGGTACGGTAGCAACCCGATTCCGTGAAGGTAGCGATGAGTATGACATTTTAGTGAGATATAAAAAGAATGATCGCCTGACTCGTGAAGATGTATACAACACACCAATTATGTCTTCTATGATGAATCAGGTACAATTGCGAAATGTTGCTACACTTCAACCATCACAGGGATCAATTTCCATAGATCGAAAGAAGCAGGAACGTATAGTGACGGTTACAGGCAAACTCAGAGGCAGAGACCTTGGAAGTGTGACAAGGGATATACAGGCAGGATTAAGAGCAATGGCTTTACCTCCGGGATTCACAGTTTCTATTGGAGGCTCATCTAGTGACATGGCGGAATCCTTCAAATGGTTGGGATTTGCGCTGATTGGTGCTGTTTTCCTTGTCTTTGCAGTTATGGCTTCGTTATACGAATCTTTCGTAACTCCGTTTATCATAATGTTTACTTTTCCATTAGGTATAATCGGTGTTGCATGGTTATTCTTCTTCACCGGAACAGCATTCAGCCTTACAGCGTTTATAGGATTGATTGTACTTACAGGTATAGTCGTGAATAATGGTATAATTATGATTGACTACGTCGGTCAGTTGCGTGTTAGAGGTTTGAGTCTGCGTGAAGCAACAGTAAAAGGGGCGGAGACAAGACTTCGCCCAATCCTTATGACCACTCTTACTACAATTTTTGGTATGATCCCATTAGCTTTGGGACTTGGGGCAGGTTCAGAGACAAGCTTCCCGCTTGCAAGGGCTGTCGTCGGTGGATTGAGTGTATCAACTATACTTACGCTTTTGTTCCTTCCTGTATTATATACCATAATATCCGGGTATAGAATCAAGAGAGCCGAGCGAAGATCTCTAAAGAAGGCTCAGCACACGTCAATCGCTGTCGGTGAGTAAGGTTTAGTAGTGGCACGGTACGCCGTGCCACTATATATCATTTGCTTTTAATATTACCCCAGGATGCAGGCAATTTCCCTGGATTTATCGAAATGTCAAAAACTTTATCTTTCGTCTTATTTGACAACACAATCAGTTTCTGATATATAATGTCTGCTATGGGATAAGCAATTTGAAAGGGATGCTAAATTAGGAAAATTGGATGATCTTGCCAATCAGGCAATAGCCAATTTTCGATCTGGCAAGTGTAAAGAATTATGAAACATTAATGATAGTGCGTAGATTGGGTCATGACTTAACCTACCTTCTATTAAGGATAATGAAATATGGCAAACGAGTCGCAAATACTTTCTTTTCTCAGAGAAAACAAGGATATGTTTCAAAGAGAGTTTCACATCTCGAAATTGGGATTATTTGGTTCTTATGCTCGTGGAGACGCAACCGAAAAAAGCGACATTGACTTGCTTGTTGAATTTGAAGACGATATTGACATTTTTGAAACAAAGTTTTTGATTAGGAATTTCATTAAAACGCAACTTAGCAAAGAAGTTGATATATGCAGTGAAAAATACCTCAAACCTTATGTAAAAGATGAAATTTTAAGTGAGGTAATATATGTCTAACAAAAACAGGCTTAGCATATTAGGTATGATTGAAGCGATTGAAAAGATAGAGAAATTTACTAAAGATATTTCTAATGCAACCGAGTTTTCTGATGATCAGCTTATATTTGATGGGTGCTTAATGAATTTCATTGTTATTGGTGAAATGGTTGCTAGACTAGACGAATCATTCAAAGAATCTAATAGCAAAATTGAATGGGAAAGGATCAAGTCTTTCAGGAATATTGTTGCTCACGACTATTTTGGAATAAATGCAAATGAGGTTTGGCAAATTATTAAACCTAGATTTCGTCCAATAATAACTCATATTTAAAGATTTCACATTGTGTAAAATCGTAGAAAATACGTGCCATTGAGACCATTTTAAGGTATCATAAAAGGTGATACTAACCTTAATA